>Ga0209415_10000416_pt1 | contig 77948 bp, 60 predicted proteins | sample PeaSoiSIISIP2007_FD_187696 | JGI IMG/M metagenome (GOLD analysis project Ga0209415, IMG submission 187696) | Peat soil microbial communities from Weissenstadt, Germany - SII-SIP-2007 (SPAdes) (version 2) | ecosystem: Environmental > Terrestrial > Soil > Wetlands > Peat | place: Germany...
TGAGCGCGCCTGAGCGCGCCTGAGCGCGCCTGAGCGCGCCTGAGCGCGCCTGAGCGCGCCTGAGCGCGCCTGAGCGCTGCTCTTCTGGCCAGCCGCCAGCGGCGGTCCGCCGAGCTGGCAGCCCTCGGCCTCAGAGGTACGGCGTTCGTTCCACGTTCACGTCCACAGCACGCGGGTCTCTTGGTGATCCCGCGCCTCGCATCTGCTCGAGCTGGCGCTGGGTCGCGGCCTGCTGAAGGAAGAGCGTCGCCTGAATGCCTTGGAAGAGGCCGGCCAGCCAGCCGACGAGCTGTCCCTGGGCCACTCGCAGCTCAGCATCGGTGGGTGGCTCGGTGTCGAAGGGGATGGCGAGCCTGTCGAGCTCGTCGGCGAGCTCCGGTGAGAGGGTGTCCTCGAGTTGCCGGACCGACTCGCGGTAGATCTCCTTCATGCGCTTACGGCTCGCGTTGTCGAGCGGTGCCGCCCGGACCTCCTCGAGGAGCTGCTTGGCCATCGACGCGATACGCATGAGCTTCGCGGGCTGCGAGACCATTTCCGCCTCCTCGGGCGGGCCTGGTTCGGCGATGTCGGTCGGAACGAGCGCGCGCGGGCCGGGCTCATCTGTATCGGACGGGGTCGAGACTTCGGGCGTGAACGGCACTTCGGATGTTGACGGATCTTCGGGAGTCCCTGGATTGTCGGTCATGGTTGGATTCTGCCGCGAAGTCGGAGACCTCGGGCGCCCCCAGGAGGTATGGCCACCTTGCGCGACGACCTCACCACGTCTGGGCAGCTCTCAGCTCGAGAACCCGAGCTTGCCGACGGCAGCCCGTTCCCTGTGATACGGCAGGGCTCGGGCGGGGTCGCCCGAGTCGATCTCACGACCGAGACGATGGCCGTCGAAGATGGCGTCGGCGGGGATCCGGGGAGCCACGCAATCGCCGGTGCGGTAGAGCCCGACGATCCCCCAACGCTCGAGCAGGTCGCGATCCATGGCAAGCTCGTGATAGAGGGCGTCGTCCGACAGTCGTTGGGTGACGAGCACGATCCCGCTCGTCTCGTGCTGGACCGGCTCGCCGAACTCGTCGAGACCGGTCACGAGATGCTCCTCGATGCCGGTGAGCGTGACGGCTCTTCGTAGCTCGATGCCCCGGGAGTGGAGGCGTTGGCGCAGCAGCGGTCCTTCGAGCGTCTGGTCACAAACCGGCGCCACCTGATCGAGGCAGGTCACGAGCTCCACCTCGTAGCCCTCGAGAGCGAGGAGCTCCGCGATCCCTGGCGCGACGAAATAGCCCTCGGCGTCGTAGACCACGACGCGCTTGCCCAAGGGCCGCTTGCCTTCCACCATGACGTCCTCTGGGGTGAGCACCCGGTCGGGCAACTCGAGCGCGCCGGCAATGGGCTCGTGGGTGACGCCGCTGAGGCCGTCACGGGCCCACGTCGAACCTGTGGCAAGCACGACCAGCTCGGCCCCGTACTCGAGCACGGCCGCAGCGTCGAGACGGACGTTGCGGATCACCTCAACATTCGTGAGGTGGCCAAGCTGGATGGAGCGCCAATTCACGATCCTGGCCCATTCGCCGAGCGACGGCAGGTGAGGGATCCAGCGCATCGAACCGCCGAGCTCGTCCCCGGCATCGACGAGATGGACGCGGTTCATCCCTCGTTTGCCCAGCGTGATAGCACATTCCATGCCTGCCGGCCCCGCGCCGACCACGAGAACGTCGAGGTCCGCGTTGGCCGCCCGGCTGAAACGCTCGGGGTGCCAGCCGCGCCGATACTCCTCTCCGGCTGTGGCGTTTTGCGTGCACCCCAGGTGGAACATGGTCTCGGCTTTCATGACGCAGACGTTGCAGCCAATGCACTCGCGCACCTCGCCGTAGCGGCCCTCCTCGATCTTCTTCGGAAGGAACGGGTCCGCGATGGACGGACGTGCAGCACCGATCAGATCCCACGCACCGCGGCGCACGATGTCGGCCATGAGGTCCGGGCTGGTGAGCCGGCCCACACCGACGATGGGCTTGCGGGTCGCCTCCCGTAAACCGCCGGTCCATTCCAGCTGGTAGCCCTCCGGGAAGAAGCGAGAGGAGCCCGAGTCCTTGGACCACTCCGTGATCGAGCCGACGTTCACGTCCCACAGGTCGACGAGGTCGTCAGCGGCCGCGATGAACCGGAGTGCCTCGTCGGGCTCGATACCCGCCGGTCCGAGCGCGGCAACGGAGATCCGATTGGCGATCGCACAATCGTCCCCGACGGCCGCCCGCACGTGCTCGAGGAGCTCTATCCAGAAACGGGCCCGTTTCTCAAAGGTTCCCCCGTACCCGTCGGTCCGGTGGTTGTAGAACCCCGAGAGAAACTGCATCGGCAAGTAGGAATGCCCCCCGTACACGTACACGATGTCGAAGCCGACGTCGCGCGCCCTGACCGCCGCTTCGACCCAGTCGCGCCGGATGCGCGAGATGTCGTCGAGATCCATCGACTTGGGCACGAGGTGGTAGATGTAGTCGCTCGCCAACTGGGAAGGTCCCACCGAGTTCATCCGTGCTTCACCGCACAGGGCGTGCACGCCGGAGTGGTGAAGCTCGATCGCGACGAGCGATCCGTAGGTGTGGGCGCGCTCGCAGATGAGCCCGAGGTTGGCCGCGTCGTCGGCGTTCCACATACGCGCGCCGATGGCCGGGCTCTCATCGGACTCGAGGCTGACCGGGGCGTACTCGGTAGACACCGCCGCCCAGCCACCTTCGGCCTTCGTCGCCCGGTGCTCGGCTTGAGAGAAGGGCTTCACCTCGCCGAAGCCTGAGCAGTGCGGGACCTGGTAGAAGCGGTTGCGCAACGTCTTCGGACCGATGCGGACGGGCTCGAAGAGAATGTCGTGCCGCGGGTCTCGGCGTTGCATGGCGCGGGAAGTCTCGCGTACCGCTCGTTTTGCGACCAGTGGGCTTTGGCGACCGGTGGGCTTTGGCGACCGGTGGGCTTTGGCGACCGGTGGCCCGATGCTGAGAACATCGGCAGCCGAGGCACGAAGACGAGAGGACGTGAGCGATGGGAGAGGTGCTGTACACCCGCAGCGGGCCGGTGGCGACGATCACCATCAATCGGCCGGAGAAGCTCAACGCCCTGAACAAGGCTGTCGTCCAGGGCCTTCACGACAGCCTGGATGCTGTCGAACAAGACGACGAGGTGCGCGCCGTGGTCCTTCGCGGCGCCGGGACGTCGTTCTCGAGCGGGTTCGACCTCGCGGAGGAGGCGGGCGACGCCCCGGGGTCGGCCCTGGCCTGGTCACGCGTGCTGAGCGAGGACATCGAGCTCACAATGCGCCTCTGGCAACTCGACCGGCCGACCGTCGCAGCGGTGACCGGTTACTGCCTCGCAGGCGGCTGTGAGCTCGCAATGGCCTGCGACCTCATCGTGTGCAGCACCGACGCCAGATTCGGCGAGCCGGAGATCCGCTACGGGTCCGGGCCTGTGACCCTTCTCATGCCCTTCGTGCTGGGCCAGAAGAAGACGAACGAGTTGCTCTTCACCGGTTCGATGATCGATGCCGCTGAAGCACTCCGGTGCGGGCTCGTGAACCGGGTCGTCGCTGCCGAGCAACTCGACGCCGCAGTCGCGGAGCTCACGGCCAAGATCGTCCCGACACCCCTTCCGATCCTTCGCCTGACCAAGCTTGCGCTGCAACGCGCGTACGAGGCTATGGGCTTGAAGACCGCGGTCGAGGCAAACCTGCACATCTCGTCGATTCTCAACGGCGCTGAGCTACCCGAGCAGTCCGAGTTCGACCAGATCACCCGCGAGCAGGGACTGCGGGCAGCCCTTCGGTGGCGGGACGGGCGATACGGAGAGACGGCGGGTTAGCCCGTATAGGGGGCCGCTAGCTCGTCTGCCGCCCTTCGGCCGCCAGCTCGTCTGCCGCCCTTCGGCCGCTTCGGAGCGCCCCCTCCATGAGGCCGAAATGCTCGCCGCCCGTGTGCTCACCGGCGAAGTGGAGCCGCTCGACGGGGCGGCAGAGCAGCTCCTCATCCGGATGGCGACCGACGCCGTGGGCGCTGTAGGCCATGCGGGCGTACGGGTCGTCCTGCCAGGTAGTGAGCAGCGCCCCCGAAGCTTCGAGCGGAAGGTCCGGTCGTAGGGCGGTGAGGGCGGCGAGCCACTCCTTCGGTCCCCGTTCGACACCGAGGGCTGACAAGGCTGGCCCTGAGCCGGCGAAGCAGTTCACGGAACGCTGCACGGCGCCGGACCCATCGGTCGCCGTCCAGCACCAGAAACGATCCGGAACCGACAGCACCGCGCTCGCCGGGACGTCGGCGAGCAACGGCACGTGCAGCTTCGCCGCGTGACCGACCGCCATCTCCGCCAACGCGGCCCTCTTCCATCTCGGGAGGGCGGGCTCGAAGGTGAGATCAAGAAGAACTGCGAGCGGAACGGCCAAGATCGCCGCCTCGGCGACGACCTCGCCGGACTCGGTCCGTACCACGACGCCACTGTCGCTCCAAACCACGGCCCGCACTGGCGAGCGCAAGCGGATCGCTCCCCGGAGGCCGTCGGCGAGGCGCTCGGCAAGCTGTTGGTTGCCGCCGGCAATCCGGTACGACGCAAGGGGAAGAAGGCCCACCGCGGTATCGCCCAACGCGGAAGCAGCCAGCTCCTCGGCCGGCCACGCCGCAGAAACCGAGCTCCGCGCCACGACCGCGTCGCGCACCCCCTCGCTGATCGGCAACGACGCAAGGAGTCCCGTCACGGTCACGTCTGCCGCCGCGGACGCCGCAGCCGAGGAGATGAGGTCGGACACCGAGGCGATCTCGGCAAGCGTCGTCGGCGTGCCGCCTCGCGGCTCGCGTACGTAGTAGCTCATTCCGGTGTCCGCCAACGTAAGGCCGAGCTCGCCAACGTAGCGGCGCAGGAGGTCGTAGCCCTCGAGCACGAATTCCGCTCCACGCTCGACCACGACGCCGTTCACCAAGGCCTCCGACCAGACCCGACCGCCGACGCGGTCGCGCGCCTCGAGGACGATGATCTCGTGGCCGGCCTCGTTGAGGGCGCGTGCCGCGGCGAGTCCCGCGAGGCCGGCTCCCACCACACAGACGCGCATTTCGCTCCTCCACCACCCTCGCTCGCACGGCCGTCACCGACGCGGTCGCCGCAGTCGCAGCGTCGTCGCCGTCGTCGCAGCGTCGTCGCCGTCGTCGCAGCGTCGTCGCCACACGGCCGTCGCTCGCGCCGATGCTAGGGCTCCGGACGCCTGTCGGCCGGTGGAGCTGGCGGTCCGTCTCGGCCTCGGGAACGGTAGGAGCGACACGGCGCGACTCGCATCGGCAATGATGCAGGTGCCAGCGGCGCGAAGGACAAGACGGGATGAATTTCGGGGTCGGCTACGAGACGCGGACGGCGCGCTCCAAGGTGCTCTTCAACGAGGCAAGCTACGTGATCCCCGGTGGCGCCGGGAGCAGCGCTCGCACTGTCAAGTTCGGCTGGAAGCCCTATCCGCCGTTCATCGCCCAGGGCACAGGATCGCATGTACGCGATGTCGACGGGCACGACTACGTCGACTATCTCCTCGGCCTGGGACCGATGATCCTCGGCCACCGTCACCCGGTCGTGACCAAGGCAGTGTGCGACGCCGTCTCGGAGTACGGCACTTGCTTCGGCCTTCCCTACGAACTAGAGATCGAGGCATCACGGAAGGTCGTGGACGCGGTGCCGAGTGTCGAGATGGTTCGTTTCTCCAACTCCGGCAGCGAAGTCGTCGGGACGGCGGTGCGCCTGGCTCGAGCCTTCACCGGGCGCCGCCTCCTCGTGCGCTTCGAGGGTCACTACCACGGTTGGCAGGACACGGTCTACTGGAGCAACCACGTCGACCCCCTTGCCGCGGGCCCGCCGGAGGCACCACGACCGGTGGCTGCCGGGCCCGGCGTGCCCCTGGAGCTTGCCGACACGCTCATCGTCCTCACGTGGAACGACCCCGAGAGCTTCCAAAGGGTCATGGACGAACGGGGTGACCAGGTCGCCGCGGTGATAACCGAGCCCGCTGTCTTCAACACCGGTTGCATCCTCCCCGAGCCCGGGTACCTCGAACTGCTGCGCGAAGAGACCAGCCGCCACGGGGCGCTGCTCATCTTCGACGAGGTCATCACGGGATTCCGTTTCTGCCGGGGAGGAGGTCAGGAGTTCTTCGGGGTGATGCCCGACCTCACAACCATGGCCAAGGGCCTCGGGGGCGGCTTCCCGGTAGCCGCCATCGGCGGGAGCCGAGAGGTCATGGGCATGATCGCCGACGGCAGGTACTCGCACTCGGGCACGTACAACGCCAACGTGGTCCAGTGCGCAGCGGTCTCAGCCACGATGGACGTCCTCGCCGAGCCTGGACTCTTCGAGCGCCAGCGCTCCATCGGTGACCGCCTCGCGTACGGCCTGCGGAGCCTCGCGGGCGATGCCGGCATCCCCGTGCGAGTCGAGGGTCTCGGCACCGCCTTCCAGATCTGGTTCAGTGATCGCCCCATCAAGAACTGGCGCGACGCGCACCGCTACGCAGACGAGGCGCGGTTCACCCGCTGGTACCAGGAGATGTTCCTGCGCGGAGTGCTGTTTCATCCGAGCCAATTCGAGAACCTCTTCGTGTCACTCGTGCACTCCGAGGACGACGTGGACCGGACCCTCGAAGCAGCCGAAGAAGCGCTCGGGGTACTCGCGGACGAATGGCTCGGCACCACCACATCGGCCTTTGAATCGGACAAGAAACGGGGTGCTGGACTATGACGTCGGCGTCGCCACCAGAGACCGCATCGAGAGGCGCGTTGGGGGCTGGGCTCAAGGGGGACGCCCTTCGGCTCGGCGACGTCGTAGTGCTCGCGCTCGCGAGCTCCGGCCCGACGCAGAGCATTGCTGTCACTCTGGCGGCGCTGCTCGTCGCGGTCCGCTACGCGAGCTTCCTGCCCATCTTCATCTGCCTGATCCCGATGCTCGGGATTGCCATCGGCTATCAGCGCCTGAACGCGTGGCAACCGAGCGCCGGCGCTACCTACTCCTGGGTGGGAAGGGCCCTTAACCCGCACGCGGGCTTCTTCGCCGGTTGGATCATGCTCATGTACTACACGATCGGAACGACGAGCCTGACAATCCCGCTCGGCACCTACATGCTCACCTTCTTCAGCAATGCCGCCGCGAGCAACAAGTACGACGTCGCCCTCGTCGGCACGCTGTTCAACCTCGCCGTGCTCGTCATCGCCGCCGTCGGGATCCAGATCTCGGCCCGATTCCAGTGGATCTGGGCCGTCTTCGAGTACGCGTTGCTGATCGGCTTCAGCATCGCCGCGCTCGCGCTCATCTACTCCGGCGGCCTCGCGCACACGGTGCACGCGTCCGCGTCGTGGTTCACCATCAGCGGGGCTGGAGGCTTCAAGGCGCTCATCTCCGGCATCCTGTTGGCCATCTTCCTCTATTCCGGCTGGGATACGGCCGCATACGTAGGTGAGGAGGCCCGCGGTAAGAAGGCCGGCCCGGCCGCTATAGCGAGCGTCATCATCCTGTTCTTCATCTACGCCTTCGCCATCTTCGCCATGCAGGGCGTCGCGCCGAACTCCGATATGCAAAACAACGCCGGGAACATCCTGGCCTTCGTGGGCCAGAAGATCGGCGGAGGCTTCTGGAAGCAAGTCATGATCGTGGCCGTGCTCGGCGGCACGCTCGCGTCTCTGCAAGCAGCGATCGTGAGCTCCGGCCGGATCTCGTTCGCGATGGGACGTGATCACGTCTTCCCCGGCTGGTTCGCCAACGTCAGCACCCGATTCCGTACGCCATGGAACGCCACCATCCTGCTCGGCTTGCTGAACGTCGTGTTCCTCTGGGGCTCGACCTTGATCGGGCCGATCAACAAGATGCTGAGCGACATCGTGAGCACGCTCGGGCTGATGGCTGCCATCTTCTACCTGCTGACGGCTGGCGCGGCGATCTGGTATTACCGGCGGAGAATCGCCTCGAGCACAGCCGATTTCTTCCTCGGAGGTGTGCTACCCGGAATCGGCGTCGCGTTCATGGGCTTCGTGATCGTCTACTCCCTCGTGACACACTCGCTGAACGGGATCCAGATCGTCTTCGGTTTCGGTCTGGCTCTCGTGGGCCTTGTGCTCTCGTTCATCTCCTCCCGGGTCGGCCACGCTCGTTTCTACAGTGATCCGACGTCCAGCTTCGGGGACGACGTCGAGCGCGAGCTCGCGAAGGCTGCGGAGTGAGGTGACTGACGGCCACGTCTATGTGGGCTTGGATCTGGGCACTTCGGGCCTGAAAGCGATCGCCATCACCGAGACAGGTGAGGTCGTCGGCTCCGGACACGCCGGCTATGCGACTCGGCGGCCCAGCCCCGAGGCGGCAGAGCAGGACCCTCGCGACTGGATCTCTGCAGTCGATACGGCCGTCGGTCAGCTGCTGTCCGCAGTCTCTGCTGAGAGATGGCGTGGCCTCGGGCTCGCGGGCATGATCCCGACGCTCGTCACGACTGATCGGGCTGGGCAGCCAACCGGGCCCGTCATCACCTGGGAAGACGCTCGTGCTGATCACTACGGCGAAAGACTCCGAGCGCTCTCCGGGCCCGAGCGCCTCTACCAGCTGACGGGTCAATGGGTGGATGGGCGCTACCTGCTTCCCATGTACCTGAGGACTGCCACCTCCGAGGACGCCGGAACGGGCGATGCCGTTCTCATGCTCGGCGCGAAGGACTACCTCTTCGGCTGGCTGACGGGCGAGCCGGCCACGGATCCCAGCACAGCAACCGGGTTCGGCTGCTTCGGGCTCGAGACCGGACAGTGGCTGCCCGAGATCGTAGACATCGCCCAGCAGCTCAGCCGGAGTCCGTTGCCCTTGCCGGGCCTGCCGCCAGTGCTTGCTTCGACGACGCTTCGACCGCTCGCTCCTGGTGCGTCGGGCCAACTCGGACTTCCCGCTGGGCTTCCTGTTTGCCTCGGTGCTGCCGACTCGGTCCTCGGCGCGCTCGGACTCGGTGTGCGGAAGGTAGGCGATGTCGCTTACGTGGCGGGCAGTAGCACCGTCATTCTCGGCGTGAGTGACCGGCTCGTCCTCGATCCGCAGCACCGGTACCTCGTCACGCCGCTCGCGGGCATCGAAGGCTGGGGACTCGAGATGGATCTGCTCAGCACCGGAAGCGCGATCGCGTGGCTCGGCTCCTTACTCGTGGCGAGCCGAGGGGCTGGGGCTGCCGCTGCGGCTTATGCGGCTGCCGCTGTGGCTTCTGCGGCTGCCGCTGCGGCTTCGGCCTCGATCATGGAGCTCGCAGCCTCGGTAGAACCAGGAGATGGGCCGGTCTTGCTCCCCTACCTCGCTCCCGGAGAGCAGGGGGCGCTCTGGGATTCCTCGCTGCGCGGAGCCATTCTCGGGGTTCATCTCGGTCATGGTGCGCGCCACCTCGCCCGCAGCCTCGTCGACGGGATCCTTCTCGAGAGCCGACGGTGCCTTGCGGTGTTCGACGAGACCGGTTTGCCCTCCGGCGAGATTCGCGTCACCGGCGGCAGCGGCACCGACCGGGCCTTCCGGGCACAGCTAGCCGACGCGACCGGCCGTGTGGTCGTGACCGATGGCGGTCGCGAGACCCGCCACTCGGCGCTTGGCGCGGCGGCTCTCGCCGCTTTCGCGATAGACGGAGTCAGCCTTCCGTCCCGCAATCACGCTGGCATGGTATTCGACCGTCCGGATGCGAGACGAGCCGCCCTCTACACCGCTCTCTCACTCCGTCACGAGCAGGCCCTGGCTGCGGTCCAGGCCTTCTCCCACGCTGGGGCTGCTGGCGGCGGCGAGGGCGCTGGCGCTGCTGGCGGCGGCTTCAGCGCCAAAGGTGGTCAAGATCGACGGTGATCGTCGAGGGCACGGATGCAGTTCTCGCGGCGCGCGGACGGGGAGGCGTCTGTTCCTGGATGTCGAGGGCCGAAAGAACGGTTTCCTCGAGGAACCGACTCGCGGGAGCGAGGCTGTGCCGGTCGTCGCGACTTCTTCGATGGTGCGGCATCCGAAGCGGCGTGTAAAGCGTGAGCCGGTCCCGAGCCCGGGTAGTTGCGACGTAGAAGAGCCGCCGCTCCTCTGCCAGCCCTGCCCCGGACGTGAGCGCCATGTCCGAGGGAAAGGCGCCATCCACGAGATGCGGAAGGTGCACTGCCAACCACTCGAGCCCTTTCGCGGAATGCACGGTGGAGATCACGACGTAGTCCTCGTCGAGATTGGGTAGGCCGGCACGATCTCCTGTGGACACCGGAGGATCGAGTGTGATCTCGGCGAGCCAAGCTGACAGATCGTCCATGGCTGCTGCCGCACTGGAGAGGCGGTCGAGGTCTCCAACCCTGGCCGGGCCCTCGCTGTAACGACTGAGGACCAGCGGACGAAGGAGGCGGAAGATCGCGGTCACGCGGGCAGCGGTGTCATCCTGGGATCGGGCGTCGTCGAGACCTTGCAGGGTTTGCGTGAGCGTGACGCGCGACCTCGCCGGAGCCGCGGCCACCGCTTCGGTCCATTCGTGGACGCTTCCTCCGGCCTGGGACATGAGGAGCCCCAGCAATATGCGACCACGTGCCGGGCCGATCCCATCATGCATGCGGAGTAGTCGGAACCACGCCAACTCGTCGGCGCGATTGTCGAGTAGCCGAACCGCGGCGGCAAAGTCCTTTATGTGTGCGGCCTCCACGAATCTGAGGCCGCCGTACTTTCGGTAGGGGACGCGGCGAGCGGTGAGCTCGAGTTCGATCAGTTCGCTGTGATGTGCAGCACGTACGAGCACGGCCTGGTCGCGTAACCGCATCCCTTCGTCGTGAGCATCGAGGATGCGGTCCACGACGGCCCGGGCCTCGCCGGGCGCGTCATGGCACCGAACCAGGACCGGCCGCCGGCCGCCCGGCCGTTCACCCGTAAGTACCAGGCGTACGTCCGCCTCGGAAGGCCGGACGATGTTCGCCAAGTCCAAGATCGGCTGAACAGAACGGAAGTTGCGTTCGAGCGGGATGACGGTCGCGCGTGGGAGCGAGCTCGCGAGATCGTGTAGGTACCGCGCGTCTGCGCCTCGAAACCCGTAGATCGCCTGCGCATCATCGCCGACCACGGTGAGCCCACGTCCCTCCGGTCGGAGCAAGCACACGATCTCCACTTGCAGGGCGTTCACATCCTGGTACTCGTCGACGAGCACATGGTCGAACGTCTCGATCATCCGCGGCCCCAGCCGGTCGTCGGCCAGCGCCGCCCGCCAGAGGAGCAGCAGGTCGTCGAAGTCGACTTGGCCGCTCGCCCGCTTGCGTGAGACGTAGGCCTTGAAGAGCTCGGCGATGGCCTCCGTGTGAGGCTCGCACCAGGGGAAGTCCGTCGCAAGAACTTCACCGAGGCGATGTCGGGTGTTGACGCACCTCGAGTACACCTCGACGAGCGTGGAAGATCGCGGCACCCGGACGTCGCCTGCTGCGAGGCCGTGGTCATCCCGTAACAGGTCCATCACATCGGCCGCGTCTGCCGGGTCGAGGACCGAAAAGCCCGGCTGCAGCCCAAGCGGCTCCGCGTAGCTGCTGATGAGCTGATGCGCGACTGCATGGAACGTGCCGCCGCGGAGGCGCCGCCCGTACTCCCGGCGCCCGCTCAGCACGGCCGCTCGGGCGAGCATGTCGTCTGCAGCACGCCGGGTGAACGTCAACAGCAGGATCCGCTCCGGGGCGACGCCACGCTCGAGCAGCCGAGCGACGCGCGCAGTGAGCGTGCGCGTCTTGCCGGTTCCGGCACCGGCCACGATCACGAGGGGATCGTCACCGTGGACGACAGCGGCGAGCTGAGCCTCGTCAAGGTTGGCATCCCACGCAGCATCAGCGAACATTCGTTCGATCCTAGTTGGCCCGCTCCGTAGGCGGGCGCCTTCGCCGGGGCCGCTACCGTCACCTTCATGGACTCGCTGCTCGGCACGTGCTCGCTCGAGTCACTCCGGCTAAGGAAGAGCTGGAAATGGACCGCCTTCCCAGATGACGTGCTGCCAGCGTGGGTCGCGGAGATGGACTTCGACATCGCCGAACCGATCCAGGCGGCCGTTCGGGATGCGCTCGAACTCGGTGACTGCGGCTATCCGAGCCGGATCGGGTTCGGGGAGGCCTATGCGGACTTTGCCGAGAAGCGGTTTGGCTGGGCGCCTGATGCGGCGCGGGTGTTCCCGATACCCGACGTCATGACGGGCATTGCGGAGGTGATCCAGGCGACCACCTCGCCCGGTGCGGGAATCGTCATCAACCCTCCTGTGTATCCACCGTTCTTCTTCCGTGTCGCGCTCGCAGGGCGCCGAGTTGTGGAGGCGCCGCTCGCGCGCGACACCGAAGGCCGCTATGACCTCGATCTCGAAGCCCTCGACGAGGCGTTCGCCAGCGACGGAGTCGCTGCCTACATCTTCTGCAATCCGCACAATCCAACCGGGCGCGTGTGGTCGCTCGAGCAGCTGCTCGCCGTGGCCTCTCTTTGCGACAGCCGAGGTGTCGCCTTGCTCGTCGACGAGATCCACGCGCCACTGGTCCTGCGCGGCGCTCGGCACATCCCGTTTCTCTCGCTCGATCACGACGTTACGAGTCGCGTGCACACCTTCACCTCGGCAACGAAGGGCTGGAACATCTCGGGACTGAAGTGTGGCGTCGCGGTCACGGGCTCGAGCGAACTCGATTCGGTGCTCTCCGAACGATGGGAAGCGCTGCTCGCCGGGCACCTCGGGGTGCTCGCGAGCATCGCTGCGTTTATCGAGTCGGTTACGTGGCTGGACGCAGTCGTCGACCAGCTCGACCAGAACCGACACCTGTTGTCGGATCTGCTCGAACGCGAGTTGCCGGAGGTGACCTATGTACCACCCGAGGCGAGTTTCCTGGCCTGGTTAGACTGCCGCCGGCTTGGTCTCGGGGACGATCCGTCCGTGAGGTTCCTCCAAAAGGGGCGTATCGCTCTCAGTCCTGGGCCAGATTTCGGCACGCAGGGCAAGGGCTTCGCACGCCTCAACATGGGGACCTCGCCGGAGCTCCTCGAGCAGATCGTCCGCCGGATGGCCGTCTCCCTCGATCACTGACCTCGCCGTCTCTGGCCTGGGCTTTCGCATGCGAGAGCACCCCGGGTACATCGCGAATTCGACCTGAACTTGCCTCCGGAAAACATAGCGAGCGCTCGCTATGTTTTCCGGAGGCAAGTTTGCATGCAAATTCAGATATCCGCACCGGAGCCGCCGCTTCGGCTCGCGACCACAAAAGTTCCTCAAGTACGCCCTCCAGCTGCCGATAACTCCTCTCGTGGCCTCGCAAGACCGCTACGACGATCGCGCCTACACGCGTTCGTTGACAGCCGCCCCAAGGCCAGCGGACTTGGGCGATCCCATCGAGTCTTCGAACAGTGGCAGCTTGCAGGACACCTCGCAGCCCACAGTCGTAACCGCGCCATCCAAGGCGAATGCGACGTTTCGGGTTTTGGTCTTCTCCGTCCTGCTCGCTGCGGGTGCGGCCGGTCTCCTCGTCTGGGGCCCGGTCGCAGGTCGCGGCCCGGTTCTCAACCTCGTTAGCCACCATCCTGCGGTCGCAGGCCTGCTGATCATCACATTGCTGATCATCACGTTCGCAGCCGTCGTGCTGGCCCCGCTTTCCGTCCATTACCGAGGTCAGACGTACATGTTTGGGCTGAGCGAAGTGCCTTTGCTCCTCGGACTTGTGTTCGCTGCACCTGCAGTTCTCGTCGTCAGCCGCATGATTGGGGAGGCGTTTGCCTTCGGCGCGGTCCGTCGTCAATCACCGCTGAAGGCTGCGTTCAACCTTTCGTCTGACGCGATGTCAACGGTCATCGCGATCATCGTCTATCAAGCGTTGCTCGGATCACTCGGTGGCGCGAAGGTCGCGGGCGGTCCCCTCGGTTGGGCGGCCGGAGCGGTGGCACTCAGTGCGGCGTTCCTGTACGGCCACGTAGCGGTTGCCATCGTCGTGCGCTTGCACGGTTATGTTCAGCAACGCAAGTACGGATTCGAATTCACAACCGTCGGGCTTGTGCTCGTCTCGAGCATCGCTCTCGCACTGGTCGTCCTCGACGCCGCCTCGTCGGAGCCTTGGGCGGTGCTCCCCCTCGTAACCGTCGGGGCCCTGATCGTGTTCGCGTACCGGGGCTATCTCCGTCTCTCGACTCGTTTCGGCGCTCTCCAGCAGCTGTACGACTTCAGCAGGTCAGTCAGCGGTCCGTACCTCGAGACAGCCGGGACTGCCTGGGCCGTGCTCGAGCAGGTGCAGTCGGTCATGCGGGCGAATCGAGCCGAATTGATCCTCGTCGACGATTGGCCGTCGGTCCGCCACGTGGCCCTGAATGGCGACCAGCGCTCGTCGGTCGAACGGATCATGGTCGACGGGTCGTCGGTGATCGCAAAGGCCATCACTGAGCAACAGGCAAGCTTGCGAGTCGGCACCACCGGAACTCATAAGCGCGAGCCCGATGTGGATCCGCTATTTGGCGAGTTCCGCGGTGCCATGGTGGTGCCGCTGGCCAGCGGAGAACGGGTCCTTGGCGCCCTTGTTGCGCTCGACCGGGACGAGGGCTTCGATCCCTTCGACGACGATGACCTGAGGCTCTTCGAGGCGCTTGCGGCACATGCGAGCACGACGATGGAGCGGGCACAGCTCGTCGAGGAGCTCCGCCTCGAAGCCGAGAGCAAATGGCACCAAGCCACCCACGATGCTCTTACCGGTCTGCCGAACCGGACGCTCTTCCTTGATCGAGCGACGAAGGCCCTGACAGAGACCGGCCGCGCTGCGGTAGCGCTGTTGGATCTCGACCGGTTCAAGGAAGTCAACGACTCGCTCGGGCACAGCACCGGCGACCGGCTGCTGTGCGAGGTCGCCGAATGCCTCGTTCGCGCCGGTAGCGGCCGAGCAACCGTTGCTCGTCTCGGCGGCGACGAATTCGTGCTCGTCGTCCCGGACATCATCGGCCCTGAAGAGGCACTGGGCATCGTGCGCGATCTTCTCGCAGCGATCTCCAAGCCGATGAACATCGACGGGATCACGCTCGCGGTCACGGCTGCAGCAGGAGTGTCGCTCGCGCCCGAGCACGGGGACAACGTCGCAACGCTCCTACAAAGGGCCGACATCGCGATGTACCACGCCAAGGAGAAACGGTCAGGCATCGAGCTGTACTCCCCCGCCCACGATCAGAGCATGCAGCGAAAGCTCGTCCTTGGCGGCCATCTCGCGGAAGCACTCGCAAGCGGCCAGCAGCTGAGCGTGATGTACCAGCCGATCGCAGGCCTCGTCTCTGGCGAAGTTGTTCGTGTCGAGGCGCTTGCTCGCTGGTTCCATCCCGAGCACGGCCAAGTGCCGGCTGACGAGTTCATCGCCATCGCGGAGCAAATGGGACTCATCGGCCAGATCACGAACTTCGTGCTCACCGAGGCCTGCGGCCAAGCAGCCCAATGGCAACGTGACGGACTCGACATCGGCCTGGCGATCAACCTCTCGGGGCGTGATCTCTCGGATCGCTCTCTTGTCCGCAACGTGACCGAGCATCTGGGGGCGAACGGCCTTCCTCCGAGCTCGCTCACTCTCGAGATCACCGAGACCGAGGTCATGGCGGATATCGGCGAGGCAAGCACGGTGCTCGGCCAACTCGGCGACCTCGGAGTGCGGATTGCGGTTGACGACTATGGGACTGGCTACTCGTCTCTCGCGTATCTGCACCGCTTGCCGGTCAACGAACTCAAGCTCGACCGGTCTTTTGTCGCCAATGTCGCGGCTGACCAGAGCAACTCGATCATCGTCCGCTCGTCGATCGCGATGGCTCACTCGCTGGGCTTGACCGTTGTGGCAGAGGGCGCCGAGGACGAGGTCACGTGTGCCATCCTCGCCGACGCCGGGTGCGACGCGGTCCAGGGGTACTACTTCTCGCCTCCGCTGGGACGTGACGACCTGCTCCGCTGGTTCGCCACCAAGCCGCGGCTCAGGTTCTCCCACGAGCTTCCCTCTTCACGACCACTCCGGATCATTCCCGGACGGATGGAAGACGCGCTACAGGCCGGCGGAGAAGGCTCCTAGCTCAGAGGCTCAACAGCCGCCCGCCCGGCACAGCCCGCAGCCGCCCGCTCGGCACAGCCTTCAGCCGCCCGGCCGGGGGCAGCCGCGCGGGCACAACAACCTTGAGTCACCCCGCGTGTCCCGATCGGCCGCGGAGGCGCTAGCCGGCGCAACTTGTCGCTTAGCTGGCCCTTAGCAGAGCTCCGACTCGCCTTTCCCGCCGCTCCGGCGCGCCTTTCCCGCCGCTCCGGCGCGCACGTTGACAGCGTGCCTGGTGTGACCATTGTGCAGTAGCCCCCTGAACTGGGATGATTATGAACGCGGGGGATTTGAGGGCACCGGTAGCTCGGTGTATCGCCCTCGTCTCCCCCGACCGTGGTCCCTGGTTGAGAAGGGAGGTGGTCGACTTGGCAAGACGTTCTCCGTGGTGGGGCTGAGCTAGGCGACGTTGATCGCCTGAACTCAACACACGAGCCGCTGCTGTGTCGATAGTGGCGGCGGCTCTACCCATTACGCAGTAGTTATCGGAGCGGCAGGCGGAAACCTTTAGTGGTATGAGGTTTCCGTCTGCCGTACTCCGCGCCGTTTCGCATGCGAAAGGCGCCACGTTCGAGGCTCTCGCGCTCTCCGGGCACGAGAGCATTCGCCAAGCTGCGAGTCCCATCATCCGCGACGAGACCGCGGAACGCGAGCGATGATTGGCCGTGACCTCTGAGCCGTCGCGCCGACCGGCTGACGATCGCGGTACGGTCGCGCCCTCGACGCGGCAATCACTCGGGCGCCGATTCGACTACCTCTGGGCAACCTTTGCCGTCGCGAGCCTCGGCGACGGCTTCGGCTACGGAGCCGTCCCGCTGCTCGCTCTCGTCGTGGACCCGCGACCGCTGGCGGTTGCCGGAGTCGCCGCGGCCGACACGTTCCCATGGCTCGTCCTGGCGCTACCCGCTGGCGCGCTCGCGGACCGCTTCGAGCGGGGTCGGCTCATGGCGGTGGTCAATCTCGCTAGAGGCCTCATTCTGGCCCTGCTGGCGGTTCTGGTCGCTGCGGACCACATCACGCTCAGCTTGCTCGTGCTCCTCGTGTTCGCCAACGGTGGCGCGCGAGCGATCTACTACTCCGCCTCACAGGCGACCGTGCCCGAGCTGATCGAGACGCCCTCTCTCGCCCACGCGAACGGAATCCTCAGCGGGACCGAGGCTGCCACCGAACACCTCGGCGGGCCGATCCTTGGAACGCTCGCGTTCGCTCTGGCCAAGTTCCTCCCCTTCGCGGCCGATGCGACCGCCGTCGGAGTTTCTGGTCTGTCTTTGCTCGGCTTCCGGACCCGGCGACCGGACGTCGCGCCGGCACCTGGCTCGATCCTGCACGGTGCCCGGTGGCTCATGAAGGACCGCACGTTACGGCTTCTCGTGATCCTCCTCACGGCCTTGGCGGGACTGCAGGGGATCGTCCTCGGAGTTCTGGTCATCGTCGCGACGACGGACTGGGGAGTTCCCAAGAGTCTGTACGGCGCGTTCCTGGCCGCCGGGGCGCTGGGCAACGTGCCCGGTGCTCTGCTGGCGGACCGGGTCTCGAGCCGCATCGGGAGCATCCCGACGCTCATCTCCGCCGCCGTCCTGTCAGGGCTCGCCTATCTCGTCATGGCCTTCGCTAGGGACTGGCTGCTCGCGGGTGCGGCGTTCGCGGTCGTCGGTTTCGCCGTGTATGCCGGCAGCGTCATAGCAAACTCCCTTCGCCAGCAACTCACCCCCCGAGACTTGATGGGACGGGTAGGGTCTGCGTGGCGCGGCATCGTGTGGGGCGCGATCCCACTCGGTTCGCTGATCGGAGGTGGTCTCGCGGACCTGGGAGGCCTGCGCCTCCCCCTGTTCATCGCCGGCGTGGCTCAGTGCATCGTCGCTGTCGCTCTCGCCAGTCCGCTCATGCGAGCCGTCGCCGCATCGGAACGAGCCGCCGAACCTGGCGATGGCGAAGGCGAAACGACAACGGCGGCGGCTCGCGGCGTCGACGTACCGCCGAGGCCGGCGAGGCGCCGCCTTCACAGCCGGTCGCGTCGCCTTCGGCTCTACCACGGCCGCTCGTCAAGAACCCGGCGGCGGTAACGGCTGGAGCGGTGGTAATGGTCTCGCCGCAGGATGAGGAACGCGATCAGGCCGATCACCAGCCACGGCACATGCCAGAACCAGAACTGCGTGAAGCTCGTGACGACCGAGAAGGCCGCAAACAAGAGGACAAGCAGGACGATTCCGCGAACGTACCGATGGCGGCGAGGAGGTCGCGCGGGCGCGGGCGCGGGCACCGGTTCGAGCGGGGCGAATCCGGGCAGGTCCGTGAGAAGACCCGACAGATCCGCCCGTGTCTTCGCGCTCATAGCCCGGTCCAGCCGTTCCTGGAACTCCAAAGCATCGAGGCGCCCATCGCCGTAGTGCTTGGACAACGCCTCGGCGACCTCGTTGCGATCGGCGTCTGAGACCCGCATGTTTGCGCCTCCGTCTTGCCTCGGTGCCGATCCCCAAGGAATCTCCCATCTCGACTGCATGTCATTGCTTCCTTTCTGCCGCCGAGTCTCCGGGTCACTGGACATGGTCAGCGGCACCGCGCATGGCTCAGGAGATCACCGGCGATCGAGACCTCGGAGCCCTCCTCAGGGATCAACAACCAACCCGCCACGTAGAGCGGGATGGCTGCGCCACCCAGAAACGACAGCAGGACGAAGACGATCCGGACGATCGTCACGTCCACGTCGAGGTAGGCTGCAAGCCCCGAGGCGACCCCGGCCAACATGGCTCCGTCGACCGACCTGCGGAGGAGCCGGTGCTCCTCCAGGCCCTTCTGATTCGTAGTGTCTTCCGTAGTGTCTTCCATAGTGTTTTCCATACCTTGATCTTCCGCCCCCTAGCGGGGCTTGAACATCGGGGACGTCCCGGATCGGACCCTGAGACCATCCCCAGCCCATCAGGGGCTCCCCCGATGGTGGTGGCGCCCGGCAGGCGCGATCATCGGTGTATCGCCGATCAGATCAAGTCAGACTCGACCCAGTGGGATCGCACGCCCCCGGGGGCGCCCAACCGGCCTGCCGGGCCCTCAGACGGGTCCGCGGATAAGCCAAGCCTGGGTGGCCGCCCGCCGGCGGGCCCGCCGTCGGGCCCGCCGTGGACCATGCCGCGGCCCGCGCCGCGGCGGGCCCCACGGCACGGCACCTGGAACGTCGACGCGCCCGGCCCATGGCGGGGCCCACCGTTCGCCCGTCGGCGTCACCACCAGAGAGGCCTTCTCTACCGCAGCCGGGACGACCGCATCATCGCCGGCATCGCGGGAGGCATCGCCGCGCGTCTCGGCAGGGACGTGACGGTCGTCCGTGTCGTCCTTGTGCTCCTCGCTCTGGCCGGTGGCTTCGGCCTCGCCGGCTACGTGGTCATGTGGTTGTTGCTCCCGCTCGAGGGTTCGTCCGAGACGATCGCCGCGCGCGCCGTCTCAGACCGACGCGGGATCACGCTGGCCCTTGCCCTCGTTCCCGCCCTGATCCTCGTCCTCCTCCTCGCCTCGGAACTGCATGCCGGCTTTCTGACCTCGCTCGGCCTTCCGCTGGTGGTGAGTGCGTCAGGGCTCGTCCTCATCTACCGCAACGCAGAAGACGACGAGCGAACGTGGCTGAACGGAGCTGTCGAGGCGCTGTTCCAACTCGGTGCCGCGCCGCGCCGGCCACGTCGGGCCTTCTTTACCCGTGTCGGCGCCAGCCTGCTGCTCCTCGGGCTCGGCCTGTTCGTCTTCGCCGATGGAGGCCGGGCCCACTCCGCGTTCCGGCCGCTGGGCGGGACGTTGCTGGTGATGGCCGCGACCGTCGTCCTCCTCGGTCCTTGGTGGATGAGGCTGGCGCGCGACCTCGTGTCCGAACGCCAGGCACGTATCCGAGCCGAGGAGCGCGCCGACATTGCCGCCCGCGTCCACGACTCGGTCCTCCAAACGCTCGCCATGATCCAGCGGTCAGCCGACCATCCCCAGGAGGTCGCGAAGCTCGCTCGGGCCCAGGAGCGTGAGCTCCGATCGTGGCTGTTCGAAGGGCAGGCGCCCGGCTCGTTCGGGGCGGAGGGACCGGCGACGTTGGCCGCCGGAGTGCAGCAAATCGAGCGCGAGGTCGAAGCCGCGCACGGGATCGCCGTCGACGCCGTAACCGTCGGCGACTCCCCGCTCGACGATGAGCTGCGTGAGCTCCTCGCGGCCGGCAGAGAGGCGACGGTGAACGCCGCGAAATGGTCCGGCGCCCCCTCCGTGTCGATCTACGTCGAGGTTGAGCCGAAACGGGTGTCCATGTTCGTCCGGGACCGCGGCGCCGGTTTCGACCCTGAGGCGATCGCTGAGGACCGCAAGGGCATCGCCGAGTCGATACACGGCAGGATGCAGCGCCACGGTGGGACAGCCCTCATCCGCTCCGTGCCCGGGAGAGGGACCGAGGTCGAGCTCAGCGTCCCGAGGCGCTCGGGTCGCGGATGAGCCCGGGGACTCGGCCGCGAGTCTTTCTCGTCGACGACCATCACCTCTTCCGCGCCGGCGTGCGGAGCGAGCTCGGAGACGCGGTCGAAGTCGTGGGCGAGGCGGACGAGGTGCCGGCGGCCATCGAGCTCATCGCAGAGCGGCTGCCCGATGTCGTGCTGCTCGACGTCCATCTGCCGGGCGGAGGGGGGAAGGCGGTGATCGAGGCCATCAGGCCGATTCATCCGGGCGTCCGTTTCTTGGCGCTGTCGGTGTCCGACGCACCCGAGGACGTGATCGCGGTCATCATGGCCGGAGCACGGGGCTACGTGACCAAGACGATCTCCGGGCCCGAGCTCGTCGACGCGGTCCTCCGCGTCGCGAGCGGCGATGCCGTCTTCTCGCCTCGTCTGGCCGGCTTCGTGCTGGATGCGTTCGCCTCGATGCCGGCGGGTACCGAGCTGCCCGGCTCACTCGATCCGGAACTCGATCACCTCTCGCCTCGCGAGCGAGAGGTCCTCCGTCTTATCGCCCGCGGCTACACCTACAAGGAGATCGCCCGCGAGCTCACCATCTCAGTCAAGACGGTCGAAAGTCACGTTTCAGCTGTACTGCGCAAGCTCCAGCTCTCCACGCGCCACCAGCTCACGAAATGGGCGACGGATCGGCGCCTGATCTGAATGAGGCTCAGGCGTTGCCAATACGGACGCGGGGTTGCGGCGCCCGCAAGCGAAACGCAAGCCAGCCGACCATGAGCCCCGAGCCCAGCACGATTTGGGCCAACCCAAAAGTCCCCCGCGCGCCAAGCGGGCCGACGAGCATCCCGGCCAACAACGGGCTGACCACGGCCGTCAAGGCCCACACGCCGTTGAGCAGGCCCATCACGACACCGAGCCCCAAGCCGCTCTGGTTGGCCCCCGTCGCGCCGAGTGGGTACCCGACGGTCCACAGCACGGAGCGAAGCGCAGCGGTCGCGCAGAGCATCACGACGAGAAACAGCGGCGCCGTGCTGGCGGTGGCGGGCGAGATCGCAAGCGCGACGGCGAACGCCGCCACGAGGACGGTCCGCAAACGCACCGCGCGCTGCCCGACCCAGCTGGTGGTGGCGCTGCCGACAATGAACAGGACGGCCGCAGCCGAGAACGCGAGCCCGATCGCACCTTCGGACAGTCCCGAGGCGTGAAGCTCGAGCGGCACCAGCAGCGCCGACATCCCGGAGGTCGCGCCCGCGACGACAACCGCTGCGGTCGCGCCCAGCACTTTGGCGTCGACCGCTGCGGCTCGAACGCTGGCAAAGATGCCGGCCCGGGCGACCGGGCTCACACCCTCGAAACCGACCGAGGTCAGCATCGCGGTGAGAACCGCCACGAGGACGGCAGCGACGACGAACGGCGCCGCCAGCCCGAAGTACTGGGCGAGGAACCCGGCGAACGCCGGGCCGACGATGCTCCCGAGCCCCGAGACCGTGACGGTGCCCGCCAGGGCTGACTCGTCGCGCGACGCGTTCGCCAGCCACGCCAAGGCGGCGGTCCAGACCACGCCGTAGCCGAGGCCGAAGATCAGGCGGGCGACGAGCAGCAACGGGTAGGAAGGTGCGAACGCTTGACCGGCGGTCGCCAGCGCGATGAGCCAGCCCGCCCACAGCGTCAGTCCCCGAGCGCCGAAACGATCCGCCAGGGCGCCGGCCGGCACCGATATGGCAAGGGCAGCGAAGCCCGTCGCAGAGAGCAACGTGGCCGTCTGCAGGCCGCTCAATCCGAAACGGTGCGCGTACGAAGGCAGCAGCGGGGCGATGGCCGTCTGGAGTAGCGAGCTCAGCAGCACGAGCGCGTACACGAGGAAACGGAGTCGGCGAACCCGGGGGTCCCCCGCTCCGCTCTCGCCTGGCGCCGCGCCGACCAGCATGGAGGGCGCCGCGCCGACCGGGGTGGAGGGCGCCGCGCCGGTCGTGGGGGAGGCGCCCCGGTTGCCCAGTCGTCGTTTCGTAATGTTCGAGATGATCATTGTTGTTCGCCCGATGCTGGACACTTCTTGAGAACTTCTACTTTACGATGACTTTTATCGTTACTAAGCTGAATAATTGGTGCCGGAACGATCGATGTGGTCGATTGATAAGGGCGTCGGCCTGCGCGAGCTGAGGGCGTTGCTCGCCGTCGCCGACCTCGGATCGTTCCGTCGCGCGGCCGCCGAGCTCGGTTACACCCAATCGTCGATCTCGCACCAGGTCGGCTCGCTGGAGCGCGCGCTCGGGACGGTTCTGTTCACCCGGCCGGGCGGTCGTGGCGCGGTGAAGCTCACGCCGAGCGGCACGGCCGCTTACCGACGGGCCCGGCGCGCGCTCGGAGAGGTGGAAGCCATCGGCGCCGACGTCGATGAGGCTCAGCACGGCGAGCGGGCGCGCATCCGCGTCGGCGTGTCGCAGACGACGGCGGCCGAGCTGATGCCAGCAGCGCTCCGCGTGTTCCGGGAGTCCCATCCCGATGTCGAGGTCGTCCTAAGCGAGGTCGAGGAGAGCCAGGCCGTCATGAGCGGGCTCGGCCGCGGGCGGCTCGACCTCGCGTTCGCGCTCAACCCGGAGCCCGACGAGCGGGTCGAGGCGATACCCCTCCTGGAGGACCCGTGGGTGATCCTGACCCGCCGGGACAGCCCGCTCGGCCATGTCGACCATCCGACCTTCGATCTCATCGACGGGGAGGAGCTCGTTGCCTGGACGCGCCGCTGGTACAACCAGATCCAGCTCGAAGAGGCCTGGAGCCGGCGAGGCATCGCGCCTCGCATCGTCTACCGGACCGACGACAACCTCGCGCTGCAACGCCTCGTCGCCGCCGGTCTCGGCCATGCCTGCATCGGCCTGCTCGCCGCTCGCCGGGCCATCGATTCATCGCTCACCTGGCTGGCTCCCCGCGAGCGCCTGACGCCGCGTCAGATCGCGCTCTGCTATCCGCGCCATCGGGAGCTCACGGGCTCGGTGTCGGCGCTGATCTCGGCCATTCGCGCCCGTTCAGCGGGCTGACCTGGACTTGTCGTGACGCAGGCCGCGAGGCGGCGAGGCTAGCGTGAAGGCCACGCCGAGGACCTTCCGCACGATCATCGAGCCGTTCCGCATCCACGCCGTGGAGCCGCTCCGAATGACCACGCCCGTCGAGCGCGCCGAGGCAATCCGCGAGGCCGGCTTCAACCTGTTCAACCTCCCGGCCCGCGACGTGCTGATCGACCTCCTGACCGACTCCGGAACTGGCGCGATGAGCCGGGACCAATGGGCAGCGATCCAGCACGGCGACGAGTCGTACGCTGGCTCGCCCTCCTGGTTCATCTTCCGGGATGCGGTCACCGAGCTGTTCCCGTTTCGGCACGTGATACCCACCCACCAGGGTCGCGCCGCAGAGAAGATCCTCTTCTCGGTGATCGGTGGGCCGGGCCGGGTCGTGCCGAACAACACGCACTTCGACACGACGCGAGCCAACATCGAGTTCACGGGTGCCGAAGCGGTGGACCTCGTCATCGCCGAGGGGCGCGACCCCGCGAGTACCCATCCGTTCAAGGGCAACGTCGACATCGCCGCGCTCGACGAGCTCATCAGGGCCTGGGGCAGCGAACGCGTGCCCGTCGTAATGGTCACCGTCACGAACAACTCCGGCGGCGGCCAGCCGGTCAGCTTGGCGAACCTCCGCGAGGTGCGGGCCATCTGCGACCGCTACGGGCTACCCCTGTTCCTGGACGCGTGCCGTTTCGCCGAGAACGCATGGTTCATCCGTGAGCGCGAGGAGGGGCAGGCGGGACGCGACGTTGCCGACATCGTGCGGGACATGGCTGCGCTCGCCGACGGGATGACGATGAGCGCCAAGAAGGACCCGCTGGCGAACATCGGCGGCTGGCTGGCGTGCAACGACGACAGGCTCGCTGAGTCGTGCCGGAACATGCTCATCTTGACCGAGGGGTTCCCCACCTACGGCGGGCTCGCAGGTCGGGACCTCGAAGCGATCGCGCAGGGGATCCGCGAAGCAGTGTCGCACGACTACCTCCGCTACCGCATCCGCTCGACGGCTTACCTGGGCGAGGCCCTCGATCGGAGCGGGATCCCCGTCGTGCTGCCCATCGGTGGCCACGCGGTCTACCTCGATGCCCGTGCGCTGCTCCCCCACATCCCACCGCTCCAGTATCCGGGCCAGGCGCTCTCGGTGGCCCTGTACGAAGCCGGCGGCATCCGCAGCTGCGAGATCGGGACGGTGATGTTCGGCCGCCGGCCCGACGGCGGCGAGGAGGCAGCGGCGATGGACCTCGTCCGGCTCGCGATCCCGAGGCGCACCTACACCCAGAGCCACATCGACTACGTCATCGAGGTCTGCCAGGCAGTTGCCGAGGAGTCCTCCTCGCTCGGTGGCTACGGGATCGTCGAGGAGGCACGTCAGCTGCGCCACTTCACCGCCCGTTTCGAACCGCTCGGCTGAGATCAACCTGGTTCGCCCACCGCGCTGGAAGGCGCGGCCGGGCCCGGGCGGGGGCGCGCGGCGTGAGGCCGGGCGGGGGACGGGGCTGCGCCGGGCTTTGTTTGCTCGACGAAAAAACTTCCTCCGGAAAACATAGCGAGCGCTCGCTATATTTTGGCGAGGCAAGTTCGGGCAAGAGTCCGACACACCCGAGGGCGCCGACACGAGCCGGAGGCCGGTGGGAACAACTCCCCGGCCAGCCGCGCGAGAATGGGAGCGACCAAGAACCCTTTCTTGTTCACCGTCGGCGCCGGAGCGAGGCCGAGCCCACGCCGTGTGTTGAGCCCCGCTAACCGAGAATCACCGGCCGCCACTCAATACTGACAAGAAACGGAGACCCGCGATGTCCTCAGACCGTGCCCGCGTGCTCAGTCGCCCGATCCCGCTGCTCGTGCTCGCGGCGGCCGTGCTCGTCGGCACGTTCTCCGGCGTCGGATGGGCCGCGACCCGGAGTTCGGCGCGGGCCGCCGCTCCCACCACCACCGTCCCGCAAAGCTGGACGTCCACGACGGCCTCGGCCTCGAAGACTTCGTCCATCTCCACGCCGAAGCCCGTGTTCCACACGCTGAAGCTCCTGAATGGCTGGAAGTCGGCAGCGGCCTTGGGAACCGGCACTCCGCAGTACGCGGTGGTGGGTGCCGTCGTATACCTCGCCGGCTCACTCGAGGGCGGTAAGAGCAGTGACTCAGTTCCCGTGTTCATGCTGCCGGCGGGCGCCCGTCCGGGCTTCTACGACTGCTTCACGATCTACTCCAGCAACTATCCGACCCAGTATCTGGGCGTGCTCCACATCAAGCCGACCGGCTACGCGTACTTGAGCGGGGCAGCGGTCGGCCACTTCTCCTCGATCGTCGGGGTATCGTTCGTCGTCGGTCACTAGGCGAGCGAAGGTGGAGTACGGAGCGCTCGCCTAGCGCGGCGGCCCAGCGAGCTCCTTCCACCGGAAGCAGCTTGTGACGTGGTCCATGACCAGACCCGTCGCCTGCAGGTGCGCGTAGCAGACGACGGGGCCGAGAAACGTGAATCCCCGCCGCCGGAGATCCGCGCTCACCTCCTTCGACAGCGCCGTCTCGGCCGGGATCTTCGAGTCCGAGTCCCAGGAGTTGATGACCGGGGAGCCCTTGACGAAGTCCCAGATGTAGTTGTCGAAGGCGCCGAACTCCCGGCGGACCTCGAGAAAGGCCCGGGCGTTGGAGATTGCGCTTTCGAGTTTGCGGCGGTTTCTGATGATGCCGGCGTCGCCCATGAGGCGCTCGACGTCACCTGGTCCCAGGTCGGCGACCGCGTCGACGTCGAAGTCGCTCAAGGCGCGCCGATAGCCCTCCCGGCGCTTCAGGATCGTGACCCAGCTCAAGCCGGCTTGCGCCGACTCGAGCACCAGGAACTCGAAATGCCGCCGATCCTCGTGGACCGGCACACCCCACTCTTGGTCGTGATAAGGCTGGAGGAACGGACCCGTCGCCCAATGGCAGCGCGTAGGCCCGAGAAGACCCGCATCGTCGGGCGCGTGGCCTGGCGCCCCCCTGCTCACCGTGCGCTCGTGCCCGTCGGCCGGGGTACCGGGCCGAGATCGGGGCTCTGCCGGACGCCGAACACGTCGCGGAGCGCGCTGAGCGCGGCCAGCTCGCCGCACCTCCCGTGCACGCCCGGACCCGGTGGCGTGGACGACGAGCAGAGGTAGTGGCCCTCGATCGGGACCCGGTAGGGGTTCCAGCGCAGCGCCGGCCGGACGAATGTCTGGCGCAGGTCCTGGGTCCCCGCGGCGATGTCACCGCCCACGTAGTTCGGGTTGTGCGCTTCCTGCTCGGCTGCGGTGCGCGTCGAGGCCCCGAGAACGAGGTCGCGAAAGCCCGGCGCGAAGCGCTCGATCTGGGCTGCTATGGACTCGGTCACGTCGAGCGTCGAGCCAGCGGGAACGTGACAATAGGTCCAGAGCGTGTGCTGGCCGGCCGGGGCCCGGGAAGGATCGACGACGCACGGCTGGACGGTCAGGACGTAGGGCGACTCAGCGTGCCGGCCCGCGGCAACCTCCGCCTCGGCATGAGCAATCTCCTCGAAGCTGCCGCCGAGATGCAACGTACCTGCCGTCCGGCACATCTCGGCGCTCCAGGGAACCGGCCCGGCGAGGGCCCAGTCAACCTTGCAGACACCTGCGCCGTAGTGGAAGCGAGCGAGCTGGCGCCGATAGGACGGGGGCAAGCGGTCGCCGGCGAGATCGATGAGCGCTCGCGGCGTCACGTCGAGCAGCACCGCGCGCGCTGGAGGCAGCTCACTCAGCGACCGCACGCTGACTCCGGTGCGGAGCTCGCCTCCGGCCGCCTCGAGGGCGGCGACCATCGCGTCGATGATCCGTGCGCTGCCGCCCCCGACGACCGGCCAACCGACGCCGTGCGCGAGCGTCGCCAGCAGGAGGCCTGCTCCGCCGGTCAAGGGCTGGTCAAGGGGGAGCATGGCATGCGCGGAGACGCCCGCGATCAGCGAGCGCGCCCGCGCCGTCTCGAAACGCTTGGCGACCGCCGAGGCGGAGCGGAGGCCGCGGAAGGCGAAGCTCGCCGCCTCGAGCGGATAGCGCGGCACCGCTCGCATCGACGACAGGACCGCGTCGACGATCCTGTCCTCCCGCCGGACGAGTGGGCCGAAGAGGCGGCGGTAGCGCTTGGCGTCGGGGCCGAGCTCGAGGGCGGTCTCGCCGACCGAGGGCCACACGGCCACGGCGCGGTCGCCGCCGAGCGGGTGGGCGAAGGCGAACTCGGGCTGGAGGAGACGCACGCCTCTGGCGGCAAGGTCGAATCGCCGGAAGAAGGGAGAAGCAACCGCGAGCGGGTGGGCGGCCGAGCAGACGTCGTGAATGAAGCCGGGCAGCGTCAGCGGCTCGGTGCGACAGCCTCCCCCGGCGGTCGGCCCACCTTCGTAGACGACAACCCGGAGCCCAGCGGCAACGAGGACGACGGCTGCGGCGAGGCCGTTCGGTCCCGAGCCGACGACAAGAGCGTCGGCCTCGTCCGTCATGCCTCTGACGACTGGGCGGCCTTCTTCGGACGACTCCGTACCGGCCCGGAGACACTCTGTCCGACGCTGCGCACCGCCGAGTTGTACCAGACGTTGCGCCACTTCGACCATTGGCGTTTTGAGTCGACGCAGATGACCGACTCCTCCACGACGGGCTCCTCGAGCCCCAGATGATGGCCGAGGGACGTCAAGGTCTCCCGCCAGAATTGTGCCTCCTTGCGGTGGCCGCCTAGTGCGAGCGCGACCTCGTAGATCGGGTCGCTCGCCCGTAGCAGCATCTGGGCCTCAACCCTCGTGCCATCGGGTGCGTGGTCGGCCGAGAACGTGATCCACCCGCCGAACATGTGGCCCTGGGGCGTCATGAAGGTGAACGAACGCTCGTCCACGTACAGCACCAGCACGCCGGTCGACAGTTTCGTGCCGCCGACGGACAAGTCGAGCAACGCGACCTCACCGGGGCTGATCCCCGTCAGGCTCGCCGCGAAGCGGTTTCCCGGCGGCCAGAACTCGGGGAAGTGCGCCCGCCACTCGGCAATCGCGTACTCGGGTGTCACCGAGAGGCCTGAGATGCTGAAGGTCTTCTGCCACATCTTGCCGAAGCCCTGCACAGGCCCGGCCAAGCGGCGCCCGGAGACGTTCGTCCCTCTCACGCCCTCGCGCTTCTCGACCTCCAGCCGCTCCACCTTGCCCGCCCAGTTGGCAGCGTCACTGCGGTGCTCCGATCGCGCCGGCGCCCCGGCGCTCGCGGGGGTCTCCGCCTTGAGGGACTCCGGCTCGGAGGAATCCGGCTCGGAGGAAGCCGGCTCGGAGGACTGCGGCTCGGACGTCATCGGATCGGCCGGTGTCGGCTCGGATGCCCCGGTCATCGCTGCACCGCAGTCGGGTCCGTGCCGAGGGCCGAGGCCTCGTCCTCGTGGATCGCGATCGCCTCGTCCAGCCTCGTCAGCTCGAAGATCTGCTTGTAGTGCTCAGACAGGCCGTATGCCGCCAGCTGCTGATGCTGGCGGTTCGCTCGGACCAGCAGCGTCACGAGCATCCCGATGCCGCCACTGTTCATGTACTCGAGCCCGGAAAAGTTGAGCACCAGGCGCCGCGTGCCCGGGCCACTTGCGGCGTCGTAGGCCGACATCAGGACCGGCTCGCAGGACGAGGTGACCTCTCCGGTGATGTCGATAACGGCGACCTCCTCACCGGGATAGCGCACGTCCATCGCGACAACTGGAGCGTCCATCGGATTCCCCCTTCTCGTTTGCTGGTTTCGTTGCAGGGCTGTTGGGTTGTCGAACTGGCGAATTGTTGAGTTGGCGAGTTACCGGACTGCCGAGCTCCGGGTGAGTGGGCTTGCTTCGGGCTTTGTCAACGTGCCGGCGCTGTTGGCCCGACCGCGGCATCCACGTCGGCGTAGAGCTCGATGAAGTCGGACAACCGCGTGATCTCGAAGATCTCCCGGTAGTGGTCCGACAACCCGACGGCCGCCACGCTCCGGCCTTCCGCGCGGGCCCTCGCCAGCACGCTGACGATGAGCGCGATTCCGCTCGAGTTGATGTATTCGGTCGTGTGGAAGTCGAGGATCACTCGCCGGGGATTTGTCTTGACCGCCTGCTCGTAGGCCGAGCTCACCGTCGCCTCTGCCTCCCGGTCGATGTCTCCCGTGACGGCGAGCACCGCTGTTCCCGAAACCTCACGGACTTCGATTTCACAGCTGTCCATCGACCTCTCCTTCCTTCTTCGCTGAGCCGTCGGGACGGATCGTGAGGCGGACGGTGTGGCGCCTGCCCTCGATCGTGACCTCCATCGCATCGACCATCTTCTCGATCAGGAAGAGCCCCCAACCCCGGGGCCGCTGGTGGCCCGCGAGCTTCTCCGCGAGATCTGGCGTCTCGGCTTCGGACTCGGTACTGGCGTGCTCACCACCCTGGTCGGTGATCGTCACGACGATGCCGTCCGCCGTCCGCAGCACCTGCAACTCGACGGGCACCTCGCTGAGGTTCTCGTTGCCGTGCTCGATCGCGTTCATGGTCGCCTCGGCAACCGCCGTCTTCAGACGCTCGATCTGATCGGAGCTGAGCCCTACGTCCGCCACCACGCCGGCGACTCGTTTGAACGCGAGACGCTCGTTGCCTGGCTCGCTCGGAACGTCGAATTCGTCGAGCAGCTCCACCGCGGGCGCTTCCACGGCGGGCGCTTCCCCGGCGCCCGCTGCCCCGGCGCCCGCCTCCACGGCGCCCGCCTCCACGGCGCCCGCTGGGATGGCCTCCCCGACCGGATCGGTCGCAGACGACCAGAGGGCGTGGTGTGTGCATTCGAGCACGACAAGGGTGATGTCGTCCTCTTGCTCGTGGTTGGGCCCGCTGAAGTGGTCGAGCTCGCTCAGGCAGAGGTCGATGAGGCCCTGGCCGTCGGCGTCCCGTCCCGCCAGCTCGGCCACCCGCGGGAATCCGAACATCTCCCTTTTCGGGTTGTGCGCCTCGGCAAGCCCGTCGGAGTGGAGCAGCAGCCGTTCGCCCGGGCGGAGCACGGTCGACCGTTCCTCGTAGACCATGCTGGGCATCAGCCCGAGCGGCATACCCGTGGCACGCAGCTCGACCACGCCGTCAGCGGTGCGCAGGTAAGGAACGTCGTGCCCGGCGTTCGCATACTCGAGCTGCCCGGTCGCGGCATCGAGGACGAGCGCCATGCAGGTCACGAACATATGCGCCGGGATGTCGTCGCAGAGGAGGTCGTTCACGCGTGCGAGGGTGTCGCCGGGAGAGCGGAGCAGCGGCGCTGTCGAGCGCAGCAACGCGTGCGTGCTCGCCATGACGAGGGCCGCAGGCACGCCTTTGTCGGTGACGTCGCCGACTACGATCATGACGCGGCCGTCGGGCAGCTCGATGAAGTCGTAGAAGTCACCGCCCACGCGCCGCGCCGCCAGATAGAACGCGGTGACTTGGAATCCGGGCAGCTCGGGCAACGACTTCGGCAGGAACTGCTGCTGGATGAGCTGGGCGACGACCATCTCCTGCTCGATTCGCTCCCTGCGCCTCGCCTCCTCCTCTTGCTCCTGGACAAGTTGGCCCACCCGCATCGCCGGCGCCGCATGGGTGGCGAGCGAGTCGAGCAGCTGGCGATCGTCGGTCGAGTAGCCGCGCTCGGACAGTCTCGGACCGAGCGAGAGCAGCCCGATCAGCTCGCCCGAGGCGACCAGAGGCACCGCCACGACCACTCCGGCCTCGCGCATCTCCTCCAGCGCAGGCGAGTCGAGGTCGAGCCCCGTGATGTCCACCGCGCCAGTGGCGCCCTGGAAGTACGCGAGCAGCGGATCGTTCGGAGAGACCTCGAACTCCTGCGACGGCGCCGCCGGTGCGCTGACGACCTGGGCGGCAGCTTGAGCGTCCTTGTTCCTGCGCAACCAAGCGACCCGGCGCCGCGCTGCTGGCGCCTCCGGCACCGGGGTCGCCTCGGAGCCGGCCGCAGCCGCTTCCGCAGCCGCTTCCGCAGCCGCTTCCGCAGCCGTTTCCGCCGCTGGTTCCGTCGTGTGGCCCTCGGTGACGCTCGCCATCTCGCCTCCTTCTCCCTCGCCGGAACCCTTCTTCGCCAGTCAAGCTACGCCGGAGGCGTTCCGAAAGCGTTACGGTTCGAGCTCATGGGGAGAGAAACCGCACGAATGAACGTTACGGTACGTTGCCGACGCCGCTGCGCCTAGCACTGCTCGGTCCGGCCGTCGTCGAGACCGGTGACGCGGTTGCGACGTTCGACACCCGGAAGGCGACCGCGCTGTTGGCCCTGCTCGCCGCGACGGGGGGCGAGCAGAGCCGGGATCGTCTCGCCGGCCTGTTCTGGCCGGACGCCCCCGACTCGAGGGCGCGCTCCTCGCTGCGGCGCACGCTGTCGGTGACGAGCTCGGCAGTGGGTGCAGCCCTCGTCGTGTCCCGCACGTCGGTCGCCCTCGATCGTGCCTTGACCTGGTGTGACCTGTGGGAATTCGAGCGGCTGACGGGCCTGGGCGATCTGAATTCGCTGAGCGATGCCGCCGACCTCTACCGCGACGACTTCCTGTCCGGGTTCGTGTTGCGGAATTGCGCGGAGTTCGAGGACTGGCAGCGCTTCGTGGCTGAGGATCTCCGCCGGCGTTTCGGGGCAGTCCTTGCCGGGCTGGTGGCGGCGCGCATCGCCGGCGGGGAGCTCGAAACGGCCTTGCAAGATGCCCGCCGATGGCTGGCTCTCGATCCTCTGCACGAGCCGGCGCACCAGACGCTGATGCGACTGTACGCGTGGACCGACCAGCGAGCTTCGGCCTTGCGCCAGTACCGCAGCTGCGTCCGCATCCTCGAACGTGAGCTCGGCGTCACTCCCCTCTCGGAGACGACTGCCCTTTACCAGGACATTCGAGCCGCGCGTCTCCCGCCGCCCTCGTCAGGGCCCGAGAGGACGGTCGCCAGCGGCCCCGTGGGATCGGCGCCCATCGGCGCCCGACCCGTCGCCGACGCGCCTGCACTCCTCGGCCAGGATGCCGTCATGGCCGAGCTGCAGGCGGCGGTCGAATCGGTCGGACCCGACGGCCGCGTGGTCGGGCTGCAGGGAGCAGCAGGCTCCGGCAAGACGCGGATCGTCGAAGAACTGCGACTACGACTCTCCAACCGTGGTGGCACGGTCATCATGGCGCGCTGCCACGAAGGAGAGGCCGGCCTGGCACTCGGCATCGTCACCGAGCTGCTCCGCGGCGCGCTCGTCGCGCGGCCAGGGCTCGCCTCTCGCCTCGAGCCGTACGAGCTCGCCGAGCTTTCCCGGCTCGTTCCGGCAGTCGGCCAGGGAACGGGCGAGGCTGCCGTGTCGCCGCTCGACACGCCGGGAGCCCAGGTCCGTTTCTACCGGGCGGTCGGCACAGCGCTCGCAAGTGCTCTCGCGGGTCCCGCCACCGGTATCGCGGTCGTCGAGGACCTGCAATGGGCCGACGACGCCTCGGCGCGGCTACTGGCGTTCTTGATCCGGCGGCTGGAGGACCTCCCGATCCTGTTTCTGTTCACGTGGCAGAGCGACAGCGGGCCGCCGGCGGCACTGAACGGAGTGCTCGCCGACCTCGCGCAGGATGGCTGGGCGTCGTTCGTCACTCCTCGCGCTCTCGGCGTCGGAGAGATCGCGGAGCTGCTCGGCTCGTCGGGCGTCACCGGCGTCGAGCCAGCCGACATCCTCGCGGAGACCCAGGGCTTGGCTCTCCTCGTCACCGCGTACGTCGAGGCGCTCCGCAACTCGGGCGGCGCCGGCGACGGCCGCGCCTGGACCTTGCCGACCAGCGCCCGCCAGCTCCTCGCAACCCGCGTCTCCACCGCCTCCGAAACAACGATCCAGGTGCTCGCCGCAGCCGCCGTCCTCGGAGGCCGCGCCGATGCCGACCTGCTCCGGTCCACGAGCGGGCGAGGCGAGGCCGAGGTGGCCGACGCCATCGACGAGGCCGTGCGCCGCGGTCTGCTCGTGGAGCAGAGCGACGCGAGCAGCCGCGATCCGGCCTACGACTTTCCGTACACCGCGCTCCGGCGATCCGTCTACGACACGATCGGCTCCGCTCGCCGGCGTCTCCTGCACGGCCGTGCGGCCGACGCGTTGGCGCGGCGCTCCGAGAGGGACCTCTCGAGCACAGCGCCTGCAGCGGTCGCGGCCCACCTCCGCCAGGCAGGACGCGGGGACGAGGCCTTCGAGTGGTCCTGGCGGGCTGCGATGCGGGCACAGGCGCTCTACGCCCACGCCGAGGCCCTCATCCATCTCCGCACGGCTCTCGAGCTCGGCCACGGCGACCCCGAAGGTGACGTACGCGGCGCGATCGGCGCCTCGCTCATCGCGCTCGGACGCTACGACGAGGCGCTGCTGGAGCTGGAGCGGTCAGCAGCCGTTCACGATGCCGACGACCCGGCGCTCGCCGGCATCGAGCACCGCCTCGCCGAGATTCACCACCGGCTCGGTGATTGGACTGCAGCCGCCGCGCATCTCGACGCCGCCCTCGACCTCGCCGCGAACGATCCCGTCCTGCGGGCACGGATCGAGGCCGACCTCGCCTTCGTCACGTACCGCCGCGGTGACGCCAGCGCACGGAAGCTCGCCAACACTGCGCTCCGCCAAGCCAAGGTCGCCGGCAGCCCGAGCGCCCTTGCGCACGCCTTCAACGTCGTCGGCGTGCTCGAAGGCGCGGCCGGTGAGCGCAAGAAAGCGGAGGCCTCGCTGCGATCGAGCCTCGAGGAAGCTCACCGCCTCGAGGACACGGGGCCGATGGTCGCCGCTCTCAACAACCTTGCCCGTCTCCTGGCGGAGTCCGGTCGGCTGGAGGAGGCGCTCACAACGGCCGAGGAGGCCCTGCGACTCGGCACCGAGCGCGGGGACGTGCACCGCCTGGCGGCGCTGCACTCCAACCTCGCCGACCTGCTGCACGCGGCAGGAGATGACGCCGCTGCGCTCACGCACCTCAAGACCGCAGCCGGGCTGTTCGCCGCCATCGCCGTGGGAGGCGAGCAACGGCCACGAATCTGGACGCTGGTGGAGTGGTAGCGCTCACAGGAAGCGGAGCTGCTCGCCCGACGGGCGCACCCGCACCGGCACCCCGGGCGCCTGACTCGCCTCGTGTCCCCCGAAACGGCTCCCCACACCAGCGGTCACCGCTCCCACGACCTCGGCGATCCGCCGTTGCTCGGCCTGCGGCTGGTAGGAGCCGCGGCGGAATCGTTCGGCATGGAGCGCCGCGAGATCCGGCCTCGCTCGGCTGAGCCAGTCGAGGTAGTGCTCGCGGACCCCGGGCCGGAGGTGGAGCGCGACCGGCGTGACCGAGACCGCACCGGCTGCCACGCAAGCCGCAGCCACCGCGCGCAACTGGTCGTCGGAGTCCGACAGCCCGGGCAGCACCGGCGCGATCAGCACGCCGCACGGCACACCGGCCTCGTTGAGCCGGGCCACCGCTTCCAGCCGCTTGCCGGGGGGCGGCGTCCCCGGCTCGGTGAGCCGCGACACGTCGCGGTCGAGCGTGCCGATCGACAGGTCGAGCCTCACCCGAGTCCGGGATGCGGCCTCGGCGAGCAGGCCAAGGTCCCGAAGGACCAGGGTCGACTTCGTGAGGATGCTGAAGGGGTTGCCGGCCTCGGCGAGCACCCGCACGATGCCTTGGGTGAGGTGGTACTTGCCCTCGGCCTTCTGGTAGGGATCGGTGTTCGTCCCCATGGCGATGTGGTCGCCCTTCCAACGAGGCGAGCGCAGCTCGGCCCGGACCCGCTCGACTGCGTTGACCTTGACGACGATCTTGCGCTCGAAGTCCTCGCCGATCCCGAGCCCGAGGTACTCGTGGGACGGCCTCGCGAAGCAGTACGTGCACGCGTGACTGCACCCCCGGTACGCGTTGACCGAGTAGCGAAACGGCATCCTCGACGACGCAGGCACCTCGTTCACGATCGTCCGCGCGTTGACGTGCAGGAACTCCATCCCGCGGCCCACGTGGCGTTCGACGAGCGAGCCTTCGCGGAACAGCCTCCCCGACTCCTCGTCCTCGACGAGACGCCACCGAAGTTGGCCCGCTCCAGCCGGTCCCGTCATACGGACAGTGTACCGAACGTACGTTCGTAATGGCTAGATCGCCGAACCGTTTCGGATCTCGTCACGGACTTCGACGATCGCCTCGATGACGGCTTCCATCATCGGGCTCGGGCCGATCGTGATGCGGACACGGCCCGGGAGGCCGAACTCGGACCCGGGCCGGATCAGGAAACCGCGGCGGACCAGCCCTTCGAAGATCGCCCAGTCGTCGACACCGGTGTCGGCGAGCACGAAGTTCGCCCGGGACGGCGCGCAGGCGAAACCTGAGCGCTCGAGCCCGAGCGCGAAAGCCTCGCGCGCCGCGACCACCTCCAGGCGTCTCGCCTCCACCGCCGCCGGGTCCGCGAGGCAGGCCATCCCCGCCGCCAGCGCAGGCCGGTTCATGTTGAACGGCTCCTGCACCGCGTCGAGGCACGGCACGAGCGCCGGGTGGACGACGGCGAAGCCGAGGCGGAGGCCGGCGATGCCGAACAACTTGGAGAAGGTGCGCAGCACCACCACCGCTCGTGCCGACGCGATGTCGGAGATCCGAGCCGGGCGCTCGGCGCGTGCGATGTAGTCGGCGTAGGCCTCGTCGACCGCGACCAGGCACCCGTCGGGCACAGCTTCGAGAAACCGCTCCCACTCGTCCTGACCGAGCGCGTCCCCACTCGGGTTGTTCGGGTCGCACACGAACACGAGCTTGGCTCCTCGGGCCGCGACCGCCATCTGCTCGAGGTCGAGGCGGAGGCCATCGGTCGGCACCACGACGATCTCGGCGCCGGCTGCCTCGCACGCCTGGCGGTACAACCCGTATGTCGGCGCCGGGATGACCACCCGTTCGCCAGGGTTCACGAAGGCGGTCACGACCGTGAGCACGAGCGACTGGATCCCGTGCGCGGGCACGATCCAGTCGGGCTCGGCGCCCGTCCAGGCCGCAACCGCCTCTCGGAAATCGGCATAGGCCTGCTCGGGGTACAGCGGCGCCCGCTCCAGCTCGGAGATCACTGCCTCGCGCACGCCCGGCAAGAGGCCGAACAGGTCCTCGTTCCAGTTCAACTTGACGAGGCGCGGGACCCGGTAACGCGCGCACAGCTCCTCGACGCTCGGCCCAGGGTCGTAGGGAATCACGGAGCGAAGCGGCACGCGCACCAGCTCGCGGAGGTGGCTCCCGTCCTCGAGGGCTGCGGAGGTCCCTTCCCGGCCGGCAGGCCACGGCGGCGGCGCGGCCATCACGCCACGCTCACGGCGTCGGGAGTGCGCTCGCCAGGCGCTCCTGCAGCACCACGACAGCCGGCCCCACAACCGAGATCGCCCAGTCGAGATCCTTCTCGAGGGACTCGGGAGAGGTCTGCCGCGCCGGGACGCCCGCAGCTCCCGCAAGCGCCACCAGGTCCGGCTGCAGCAGGTCGACCTCGTGGGTCTCACCGAAGGACGCCAGCTGGTACTCCTTCAAGATGCCGTAACCGCCGTCGTCGATGACGAGCAGCGCGGCACCGAGCTTGTGCTGGCGGGCCGAGACCAGCTCAGCCAGTCCGTAGGCGATGCCGCCGTCACCGACGACCGCGAGGGCCGGCACCGATGGGAGTGCGAGGCAAGCTCCGAGCGCGGCAGGCCAGGCGTAGCCGAGCGTTCCCGAGCCGAGCGGGTAGAGGAACCTGCGGGGCGCCGGCGCGGGCTGATGGGCCGCAGCCCAGTACCCGAGGATCGTCATGTCCCAGGCCTGCACGGCATCCTGCGGCAGCGCGGAGCCGATCGAGGCGAGCAGGCCCCGTTCGAGTGCCCTCGGTTGGGCGTCCAGCCCGGCCGAGATGCGCCGGCGAACGTCTTGGACGGCCCGGGGACCCCACGCACCGGGCTCTGCCGGGACCCGCTCGACCAGCGCCTCGAGGACGGCGCGAGCGTCGCCGACAACACCGAGCACGTGGTAGGTCGCCCCGAGACGCTCGGGGGCGACGTCGATCTGCACGACCGTCCCGGAGAAACGGAGCCCGTACTGCCGGGTGGTCTCCGCGCCGAGCTCGGTCCCGACGCACACGAGCACGTCGGCGCCCTCCAGCAGATCCCGGAACGCCCCCTCGTCACAGCCCGAGCCTGCGTCCAGGGCATGGCCAGCCGGAATCGCTCCCCGGCCCATGTACGTCGTGGCAACGGGAGCACCGATGCGCTCGGCGAGCGCCCTCAGCTCCTGCCAGGCGCCCGAGCGGAGGACACCTCCTCCCGCCCAGATCACCGGCCGCTCGGCTTGTCTCAACAGCTCCGCCACGCGATCGAGGATGAAACGGGACGCCGGCGGTGCCGGCGACGGCGAGCCGTCGAGCTCGCGGACCTCGGGGACCTCGCACGGTGCGGTCAGGAGGTCGACAGGGACCTCGAGCACGGTCGGTCCGCTCGGCGGGCTCGCCGCTCGCCGCCAAGCCTCGGCAGCGAGCCCCGGGAGTGCCTCGAGGCTCGGCACGGAGACAGCCCACTTCACCACGGGCCGGAAGCTCGAGAGCTGGTCTTCCAATTCGTGGAGGTAACCGCGCCGGCGGCCGGCGAGGTCGCGGGGGATCTGGGAAACGACGGCGACGACCGGGACGTGAGAGCTCGCCGCCTCCATGAGCCCGGTCAGCGAGTTGAGGGCCCCCGGACCCGTCGACAGGAGCACCACCGCCGGGCAACCCGACACCCTGGCGAAACCGTCCGCAGCGAACGTCGCCGAAAGCTCCGTGCGGAACACCGCTGACCGCAGCCCTCGTCGCCGCAGCCCTTCCCATGCGCCGAGCGCGTGGATCCCCGGAAGCCCGAACACGACCTCAGCGCCGAGCGCGCCGAGGCATTCCGCGAGGAGCTCTCCCCCGAGTCGATGCGTCACCGCCCCAGTCATAGCGTGTCCGGCGCTTTGGTGGCGAGACGGGCTCGGGCGGCTTCGTTGCTTGTAGCGTGCCACTCCGAGAAGGCCCGAGATCGGCGACAAGGGGGAGTCTCGTGGACGCGACGACGGACGGTTCCGGGGCGGCACGCAAGAGCTTGCTGGAGCGGCTCGCGGGCGGCCCGGTGATCTGCGCCGAGGGCTATCTGTTCGAGTGCGAACGGCGCGGCTACCTCCAGGCCGGCGCGTTCGTGCCCGAGGTCGTGCTCGAGCACCCGGAGGTCGTCACGCAGCTTCACCGCGACTTCGTCCACGCCTGCTCCGATGTCGTCGAGGCCTTCACGTACTACGCGCACCGCGAGAAGCTGCGGGCCATCGGCCGCGAGGACGTGCTCGAGCCGATGAACCGCCAAGCACTCGAGATCGCCAAGCAAGTCGCCCTCGAGTCAGGAGCGCTCCTCGCAGGCGACGTCGCGAACACGAACATCTATGCTGCCGGCGACGAGGAGAGCCACCGGGAAGTACGGGCCATGTTCGAGGAGCAGGCGACCTGGGCCGCGGAGGCCGGCGTCGACTTCATCATCGCGGAGACCTTCGGATCGGGCTTGGAGGCCGTCCTCGCGTGCGCGGTCATCAAGGAGATCGGCCTCCCGGCGGTGGTGACGTTCTCCCCGGACCCCGAGCGTGGCACGGATGAGGGCTGGACCGCGGCCGAGAGCTGCAAGCGACTCGAGGATGCCGGCGCGGACGTCGTCGGCCTCAACTGCGGGTTCGGGCCGTCGACGATGTACCCGTACCTCGCCGGCATCATCGCGAGCGTCAGCGTCCCGGTTGCCGCCCTGCCCGTGCCTTACCGGACGCACTACGGCGAGTCGACGTTCCAGATGCTGACCGACCCGCGACTCGGTGTGCGGGCGTTCCCGGTCGCGCTCGACCCGTTCACGTGCAACCGGTTTGAGATCGCCGATTTCACGACGCTTGCGGCTGCGCTCGGCGTGCGCTACCTCGGGCTCTGCTGCGGGGCCGCTCCCCACCACATCCGGGCGATGGCCGAGGCGCTCGGTCGCACGCCGCCGGCGAGCAGCTACTCGCCCGACCTCATGAAGCACTACTTCTACGGCCAGGAGGCTCGCCGGTACGCGCCCGTCACCGAGCTATGACTGTGCGTACCGAGCTATGACGGTGCGTGACCCGCGCCACGACGTCTTGTTCGAGCCGATCGCGATCGGGCCGAAGATCCTTCGCAACCGCTTCTACGCCGTGCCGCATTGCACCGGTTTCGGGACCGAGAAGCCTTGGTCGCAGGCCGCATTCCGCGGCATGAAGGCAGAAGGCGGCTGGGCGGCGGTCTGCACCGAGTACGCGCCCATCAGCCCCGACTCCGACACGATGCCCCTCGTCTCGTCGCGCTTTTGGGATGACGCGGACGCCGAGAACCTGGCGCTCATGTGCACCGCGGTGCACCGTCACGGTGCGCTGGCGGGCATCGAGCTCCACCACGGCGGGGTGATGGCCCGTCCCAGGGAGTCGCGGTGGCCGAGCATCGGGCCGTCCCAGATCGCGAACGCGATGTATCCCGACGGCGCGGCCCCCAAGGAGATGGACCCGGGCGACATCCGGCGAGTGCAGCAGGATTGGGTGGGCGCGGCGGTGCGGGCCAGGGATGTCGGTTTCGACATTGTGTACGTGTACGGCGGCCATAGCTTCCTGCTGCTGCAATTCCTCTCCCCGCTGCTCAACCAGCGAAGCGACGCCTATGGGGGGCCGCTCGCGAACCGGGCACGGCTGTGGCTCGAGACACTCGAGCTCGTGCGCGACGCTGCCGGGTCCGACTGTGCCATCGCAGTGCGTTTCGCCGTGGATGCGCTCGGTCCATGGGGCGTGTCGACAGCCGAGGGCCTTGCCTTCGTCCAGATGGCGGACCATCTCGTCGACCTGTGGGACATCACGGTCGGCGCGGTTGCGGGGATGGAGCGGATCGACTCGGCGGCGTCCCGTTTCTTCGGCGAGGGCTACGAGCTCAAGTGGACCCACGAGGTTCGCCAAGTGACCGACAAGCCCCTGGTCGGGGTCGGGCGATTCACGAACCCCGACACCATGGCTGCGCTCGTCCGTAGCCGGGAGCTCGACCTCATCGGGGCCGCGCGGCCCTCGATCGCTGACCCCTTCCTGCCGCGCAAGATCTCCGAGGGCCGCTACGGCGAGATCCGAGAGTGCATCGGGTGCAACTTCTGCTACTCACGGGCGGAGTACGGCGGCCATCTCGGTTGCACACAGAATGCGGCGGCTGGCGAGGAGCACCGCCGCGGGTGGCACCCGGAGGTGTTCACGCAGGCAGCCAAAGCCGATCGCGACGTGCTCGTGGTCGGAGCGGGCCCTGCGGGGATGGAATGTGCGATCGTGCTCGCAAGACGGGGCTTCGCACGGGTTCACCTCGTCGACGCGGCTGGCGAGATCGGTGGCACGGCGCGGTGGATCCCGAGGCTTCCCGGGCTCGCGGAGTGGGGTCGCGTGCTCGGGTGGCGCACAGTGCAGCTTCAGAACCTGCGCAAGAGCGTCGAGGTCGTCACGGGCCTGACGATCGGTCTCGAGCAGGCGCTCGAGTACGGCGCCGAGCTCGTGGTCGTCGCGACCGGCTCGGCCTGGGCCACTGACGGCCTGAGCGGTGTCACCTTCGGACCGATACCCGGTGCGGACGCCGGCGAGCCCTGGATGCTCACTCCTGAGCAGATCATGCTCGAAGGCAAGCGCCCGCCCGGGAGACGCGTGCTCGTCTACGACTGCGAGGGCTACTTCATGGGCGCCGGGCTCGCGGAGCTGCTCCGCGAGGAGGCTCACCAAGTCGTCCTCGCGACCCCCTTCGAGCAGGTTGCCCCCGTCTGCTTGGAAACACTCGAGAACTTGCGGATGCGGCGTCGCCTCAATGACATGGGGGTCCAGATGATGACGGAGGTCTCGCTCGAGTCGCTCCAGCCCGGCCTCGCGCTCGGGGTCGGCCCGTACGAGACCCCCGTACGGCTCGTCTTTGACGCGATCGTGCTCGTCACCCAGCGGATCTCGCGTGACGGCCTGTATCGCGAGCTCGTGAGCCAGCCGTCCGACGTTCTCGCCTCGGCAGGCATCGAAGGGGTCTACCGGGTCGGCGACTGCGTCGCACCTCGCGTTCTCGGCGATGCGATCTTCGACGGCCACAGGCTCGGACGAGAGATCGACTCCGGAGATCCTGGCGTGCCGCTCCCCTACCTGAGGGAGCGCCCGGTTGCCTCGCAGGCCCGAGACCGCTCCCCGCGCTGAGGAACTCCCGTGGCCGGCTGGGCGACGATGCCCGGGGGTTAGCCCGCGGAGGATCCCCCGAGGGCGCTCGAGAGCGTCGCCTGCTCGGCGATGAAGTCCAGCACTTTCTCCGCAGGGAGCGGCCGGCAGATGACGTAGCCCTGGATCCAGCGGCAGCCGAGATCCCGGAGCTGCCGGAGCTGTCCGGGCGTCTCCACGCCCTCGGCGATCGCTTCGAGGCCGAGCGCCGAGGCCATCGTAAAGATGGCCTGAAGCACGGCTGAGCGCTCGTCGCCCTCTTCGAGGCGCATGACGAAGGACCGGTCGATCTTCAGCGCATCGATCGGGAACCGCTCCAGGTAGCCGAGGGAGGAGTACCCGGTACCGAAGTCGTCAAGCAGGATGTGCACGCCGAGGTTGCGAAGGGCTTGCAGGGTGCTCGCCGGATAGCCCTCGTCGAGCAGGACCGACTCGGTGAGCTCCACTCCGACGCTCCGCGGGGCAAGCGGCAGCTCGCGGAGCAGACGAGCGACTCGCTCGGCAAGGCCCGTCACCGCAAGCTGACGCCCGGAGACGTTCACCGAGATCGAAAGTGGCGGGTCCATCGGGACCGCGGCTTGCCAGGTCGCCAGCTGCGTAAGGGCCTCCTCGAGAACCCAGTTGCCGAGGTCGACGATGAGCCCTGTCTCTTCTGCGAGCGGTATGAACATGTCCGGGCCGAGGCGCCCTCGAGTCGGGTGGTTCCAGCGAATCAGCGCCTCAACGGCGACCGGGCGACCGGTCGCAGCGTTCACGACCGGCTGGTACTCGAGCACGAGCTGACGGCCCGCCACCGCCCCTCGCAGGTCGTTCTCCAGTTGCAACCGCTCGATCGCCTGATCCCGCATGCTGTTGTCGAACAGCTCGACGCGCCCGCGGCCCGCGGCTTTGGCCCGATACATCGCGGCGTCAGCGTCGCGGAGCAATGTCGAGGCCGTGTCGGCCGAGCCGGTCGAGACGGCGACGCCGACGCTGGCGCTCACCGAGTACAGACCCGACGAGAGCGCGACGGGCGCCGACAGGGCGGTGGCGAGCTCGCTCGCTCGGTCGACCGCGTCCATCGGGTCCCGGAGGCGGTCGCACAGGAGCACGAACTCGTCCCCGCCAAAGCGCGACAGGGTGTCGCCACTGCGCGTGACTGCCGCCAGCCGCGGTGCGATCGCTGACAGGACCTCGTCCCCGACGTGATGGCCGAGCGAGTCGTTCACGACCTTGAACTGGTCCAGGTCGAGAAGAACCACTGCGACCTGTTTCCCGCTGAACTGCCTTCGCTCGAGGGCCGTCTCGAGACGGTCGAGCAGCAACGTGCGGTTGAAAAGGCTCGTGAGCGGGTCGTGCGCCGCTTGATGCTCGAGTGTTTCCCGGTCCCGCTTGTGCTCGGTGATATCGCGAAACTGGCTGAACCGGTAGGGCTGGCCAACCTCGGGCGTGATGACCCTTGTCGAAACGGCTGCCCAGACAACGGTGCCGTCCGGGCGCAGGTACCGTTTCTCGAATTCCACCGGGTTGTCGCCGAGCGTCGCCTGCAGCGACTGCGAGAGACCGAGGTCGGAGGGATGGGTGACCTCCAGCACCGATTTGCCGATGAGCTCCGCGGGGTCCCGGCCGAGCAGGCTGGCCAGCGCGTCGTTGACCTCGACCCACACCAAGTCCTGCGACACGAAGGCCGCGCCGATGGGCGAGTCGACGAACCCTTGGTGGAAGCGCCGGTCCACGTCGCGCAGCGACCGGCTGAGCCGGCGCGCGAGTGTGCCGACGATGACGACGGTTGCCACGGCGATGATCCACATGCCGACGAGCTCGCCGCTCGGCCCGAGGCCGGGATGTTGGTGCAGCTGGACGGCGAGCACGAGCGCGTAGCTCGCCGCCATCAGAGAGGTCTGAAGCATCGCTTGTCTCGTCGAGAAGAAGGCGTAGGCGTACGGGATCAGCCACAGGAAGAAGAACTGGGCCCCGCTCGAAGGGCTCCCTCCCTCGTAGACGCCCGCGGCTGCGAGCATCGTCCCGAGCGCAAGGACAAGCTTGAACGTGCTGGGCGGAGCGTCGTCGAGGATGCCCGTCAGGAGCAGCCCTCCCACCCCCAGCGCCACGCACGCGACGACGAGCGCCACATCCGCGAGCGCGTATTTCGCGTCGGGGAACGCCAGCGACGCCGTGGCGGTGGCGCCGGCGAGGACGAACAAAGCACCGAGCGAGCGGGCCATCATCCGGCCCTGAACCTGGCCCGACAAGGTCTCGCGGCGCGGGCGGGCGCGCGCGTGGCGCCTCAGGTGCCTTCGCCCGTCGCCCACGCCTCCTCCCGTCGCCGCTGGGAACGCACCCGCCCTCTAGCGCTCTGCGCCCCTCGCAAATCGATGGTCAATTGATCGGCGCGACGGCGACGGAGCTTGAGGATCTGGCAGTCAGCGTGACGCCGTGGCAGCTCCCGATCCGTCCCTGGGGGGCCGTGCCCGGGCAGGCCGGACCTCGTATGCGCACACATGGGCGCCGTCCATGAGATGGGCGACACGCTCCACGTGGCCAGCCGGAAGAGCGTCTCTGATGAAGGCGAGCTCGCTCGAGCACGCCTGGCGGAATCCTCTCGCCACCGAGACGATCGCACAATTGTGCTCAGTGATGCGCCAGCCCCCGTCGGGCAACTGCTCGACGTCGGCGAGATAGCCGTCGTCGTCCAGGATCCTCGTGAGCGCGGCCACTTGCTCGCCGAGCCCAAGGCCCGCTAGGCGTGGCTTGGCGTCGTCGAGCCGCCTGCGCCTGCGCTGCTCGAAGAGCGCTGCGACCTCGCCGCTCTCGGGGCCTCCGAGGTAGTTGAGAAGCTCGTTGGTCAGTTCCCCGTAACGCTTGGGGAACAAGGCCTCCGCCGTCGGGCTGAGCTCGTAGACGTGCGACGGCCGGCCGCGCCCACCCGGCTCGGATCGGTGCGTGACGAGGTCGTCCTGCTCCAGCCGAACGAGCTGTTGGCGAACCGCGGCCAGCGTCACGCCGAGGCCGTGCGCGATGTCGCCCGCGCTCATGGATCCCTGGCGCTTCAACGTGACGAGGATCGCTCGTCGCGGAGACGGCATTGTCGCGAGCGGCGGCTCGGCCTTGGCCGGAGGGTCCTCGAGTTGCTCGATCATGGCAAAACAAGGTGAACGTCGCCGAATTCGTGCCACAAGTAACCCGCCTCGAGCGCAGCCGCGTAGGAACGATCCAGGACCTCTCGACCTGCGATCGCCTCCAACATCGCGAGATGAGAGGCCTCCGGCTCGTGCCATCCGGTGAGCAGCCCGTCCAGTGCACGAATCGTCCTGTCCGGGGTGACGACGACGTCGGTCCAACCGCTACCCGCGTGGACGTGGCCTCGAGCATCGACGACCGTCTCGAGCGCACGAACGACCGTGGTGCCGATCGCGATGACCCGCCCCCCGTCTCGGCGGGTGTCATTGATCCGGTTGGCCGTGCTCGCGCCTACCCGGAAGTACTCCGGATAGGGCGTCTCGGCGGCCTCGAGCGACGCGACACCGGTGTGCAACAACAAAGGGGCCACACCGACGCCCCGGGCAACGAGACGCGTGAGCACCTCCGGTGTGAAGGGCCGCCCCGCACTCGGCATCTCTGCTGATCCCGGCTCGGTGACATAGACGTTCTGGTAGGCGCTGATCGGCCACTTGCCGCGGACATAGCCGTAGCTGATCGGGCATCCATGGAGCGCGAGATAGGTGTGGAGAGCATCAGGGGTCTCCAGCTTGGCAACCCAGAGGCGGACGCCGGCACCGAGTGTCGCATACGGGACGAGCAGGTCGAGACGTCCGCAACCGGGAAGCGTCAAGCTCTCGCCGGCTGATGCTTGCAGGTAAGCCCGGCCGGCTTCGCGCAGCTCCACGGTCCAAAGACCCGCCGGGAGCCGTGTCGAGAGATGGACCTGGATTGATCGGCCGTGGCCGTCGAGTGCTGACACTTCGGCAGCAAGCGTGCCCGAGGTGTTGATCACGATGAGGTCGCCATCCTCCAAGTAACGCGGCAGCTCCGAGAACGTCGCGTGCACGAGCGTGCCGTCGCCGCGGCGAGCAACGAGCAAGCGCACAGCGTCCCTCGTGAGACCCCTCGCCTCAGGCGGCTCGGATGCTTCGAGCGCTGGCGGGAGCTCGAAACGAAGGGCGCCTCCGACCCGGGGCGGTCGCGTGACGGTCACGGCCGTCGTCATCTCGACGCTCGATTCGAGCTCAGCTCGGCGGCCCGGTAGCGCCCGGTTGGCAGGTCGCCCTCGATGAGCTCGAGGACGGAGGGCACGATCTCTTCCGGCAGGGGGCGGTCAGAGATGTCCTCACCCTGGAACGCCTCCTGGTGCATCGCGGTGCGCATGTCGCCGGGATCGACGACCCAGACCCGAAGCGGCGTCTCCTCGGCACCGAACGTGAGGCTCATGTGATCGAGCGCTGCCTTCGCCGACCCGTACCCGCCCCATCCTTCGTAGTGCTCGACGGAGGCATCCGAGGTGATGTTGAGCACACGTGGTTTCGCCGATCTGCGTAGGTGAACGAGGCTTTCCTGCATGAGCGCCAGGGGCGCCAGGGTGTCGACTTCGAGGACACGGCGCAGAAGTCCGATCGGGTAGTCAGCCAGATGCGGAAGGGGCGTGGGACCGAGCGTGCTGGCATTGTTCACAAGCAGGTCCAGGCCGCCGAGCTCGGCGCAAGCTGCGACGAGGGCGTGGCGATGGGCCGGGTCGGCGACGTCGCCCGCAATCGCGACGAGCATTGCACCCGGTGAAAGGCCGATGGCGAGCGCCGAGCGCGCCTCGGCGAGCGCCTCTGCGTCCCGGGCGTCGATCACCAATGACCATCCCCGGCCGATCAGCCCCTCGCCGAGAGCACGTCCGAAGCCTTTGGACGCTCCGGTGACCAGTGCGACTGCCACGTTCCGCACCTCCTCCGACCGACGGGGCCCCGAGGTCTCGCCTGGTTCCATATTAAAGAAACCAAGTCCTACTTTTATTCCGACTCCCTCATGAGGATTTGCCTCCGAGGGCGGCCCCCAAGTGGTGGGACCTACGCTCGTGGCGTGCCCAGACCGATCGGCTGCTCGTCGAGGCGCGCGACGTGAGGCGCGCGACGTGAGGCGCGCGACGTGAGGCGCGCGACGTGAGGCGCGCGACGTGAGGCGCGCGATCATGAACGTGCAGCCGGCCGGTCAAGTGCGCCGCCAGCTGATCGGCAAAGGTCTCCGCGAGGAGCAACTGCTCGACAGCGCAGGCGACCTCGATACCTACGACCACGACGGGTTCGGCGGCAGCCGGCACCGGCCGGGACTCGTCGTGTTGTGCGAGAGCGCCTCCGACGTCGTGGCCTCAGTACGCGCCTGCAAAGCGAGTTTTGTGCCCTGGGTGGCTCGAGGCGCCGGTACTGGCCTCTCTGGTGGCGCCACGCCACCGGACGGCGGCGTTGTCATCGCCCTGGCTGGATGCCGGGATGTGGGAGAGGTTGCGCCGGCAGACGGCCTCGCGACCTTGGGCCCCGGAGTGACCAACCTCGAGATCAGCTCCCTCGTCGGAGTCGAGGGTCTCTTCTACGCGCCAGACCCATCGAGCCAAGTCGTCTGCACGATCGGTGGCAACGTGGCGGAGAATTCCGGCGGTGCGCACTGCCTCAAGTACGGCTTCACGACTCACCACGTCCTCGGCGTAGAGATCGTTACACCCGAGGGTGACCTCGTGGCGCTCGGGGGCGACGTCCCGGACGTTCCTGGTTATGACCTACGCGGCGTGTTCGTCGGATCCGAAGGCACGCTCGGCGCCGCTGTTCGCATCACCGTTCGGGTCGTCCCGAGACCACAGGCGGTCCGCACCGTTCTCGTGGACTTCCCGTCGGTGACCGCCGCGGGCAGCGCGGTCGCCGGGATCGTCGGCGCGCAGATCGTGCCGGCGTGCCTCGAGATGATGGATCAGCTCGCGATGCAGGCCTGCGAGGCCGCGACCGGTGCCGGGCTCCCGCTGGACGCTGCAGCCGTGCTCATCATCGAGTGCGACGGGCACCCCGTGTGCGTCGAGGAGGACGTCGCGGCGATCGAGGTCATCTGCCGCGAGGCTGGCGCTCGCAGCTTTCGCCTCGCCGCCGACGCCGCCGAACGGGCGACGATCTGGCGTGCCCGCAAAGCGGCCTTTGCCGCCATGGGCCGGCTCGCTCCGGACTACATCGTCCAGGACGGTGTAGTGCCGCGCGGCGCGCTCCCTACCGTGCTCGCGCGCATTGAGCAACTGGCAGCCGGCACCGGCCTACGAGTCGCGAATGTCTTCCACGCCGGCGACGGCAACCTCCACCCGCTCGTGCTGTTCGACGCCGCCGAGCCCGGCGCAAGCGAGGACGCAGAGGCGCTCGCTGAGACAATCCTGACTTGCTGCCTGGAGCTCGGTGGTTCGATCACCGGCGAGCACGGCGTCGGCGTCGACAAGGCCTGCATGATGCCGCTCATGTTCTCAGAGGACGACTTGACGATCATGGACCGGGTGCGCCGAGCGTTCGATCCGACCGGCCTGTGCAATCCGGACAAAGTGCTCCCGACGCCACGGCTGTGCGGCGAGTCCCCCGGCCCGTACCGTCGTCACCCTATCGAACGGGCCGGCCTCGCAGAGCGATGGTGAGCGCCATCGAGCCGGGCGGGACCGCTGCACCACCAACGGTCGCCGCCGCAGCCGCGCTGCTCGGCGCGGCCGGTCCGCCGGTGGTCTTCGAAGGCGGCGGCACGAAACCCTGCCCCCCGCACAACTCGTCCCCCGCCTCCGCAACGATCTCGACCCGCCTGCTCACGGGCATCGTGTTACACGACCCGCTCGACGGCGTCGCCATTGTCCGAGCCGGGACGCCGCTCGCCGAGCTGCAGGCTGAGCTGACCCCGCACGGCCAGTGGCTCGCCGTCGACCCGCCGTTCGTCGCCGATGGGGCCACCGTGGGCGGCATCTTCTCGGCCAACGATGCCGGCCCCCGCCGTCTCGCATACGGGACACTTCGCGACCTCGTGATCGGGGCAACCGTCGTCACCGGCGACGGGATCGTTGCCCACTCGGGTGGCCGCGTCATCAAGAACGTCGCCGGATTCGATATCGCGCGGCTCTATTGCGGCGCCTTCGGTACCCTCGGCCTCGTCGCGGAGCTCGCTGTGCGGCTTCACCCGCTGCGGCGTGCGAGCCGGACCGTCACGGTCGGGTGCACTCCTGACCGGCTCTTGGAGCTGACCCACGCCATCCGGATTTCGGGGCTGACGCCCACCGCCGTCGACTGGCGCTTCGACGGACTCCGGTTGCTGGGCGCACTGATCATCCGTTTCGAGGAGAGGACCGAGCGGGCCACGACCGCCCAGTCGCGCGACCTTCTCGGCTTGTGCGAGCTGCGTCACTTCGACGCGACGGTGCTCGATGGCGACGACGAGCAGGCTGTGTGGGCCGAAGTCGACGGGCTCCTGGCCGGTACGTCGAGCGACACCGTCGTGCGAGCTGTGACCCGACCGAGCCGCGTGGTCGAGGCAGCCGAGCGACTGCACGAGCTTGCGAATGGTGCGGCGGTCGAATGCGGATTCGTGTCGCACGCGCTCGTCGGGGTGCATACCGCTCGTCTTCGTGGAGTGGGACACGAGGGACCCGAGGGACACGCCAAGGTCGTCTTGGCGTGGCGATCGGCTGTCGAGCGGTTGGGCGGTCACGTGACTGTGCGCCGGTTCGCGGCCGGTCCGGCCGATACCGTGGATCGTTGGGGAGCTCCCCGTGACGGCCTCGAGCTCATGCGGCGCGTCAAGCAGGAGCTCGATCCGCACAACCGTTGCGCGCCGGGCTGCTTCGTGGGGGGGATCTGAGATGGCGCCGGTGCCGCAGGCCCGCGACATGACCCTCGAGGATCGTGCGCGGGCGGCGGTGGCTGATTGCGTGCATTGCGGTTTCTGCTTGCCGGCTTGTCCGACCTATGTCCTCTGGCAGCGCGAACCCGACTCGCCGCGGGGCCGCATCCAGCTCCTAGACGGTTGGCTGCGCGGGAGGCTTGTGCCGGACGCCGAGGTCGCCCAACGCTTCGACAACTGCCTCGGTTGCCTCGCTTGCGTCACGGCCTGCCCGTCCGGGGTTCAATACGAGCACGTCATCGACTTCGCACGGGGGCAACTCGCACGCAAGGTCGGCGCCGGACCGAACGGCCGCCGCGGCCACGAGCGGACCGTCGACTGGGCGTTGCGCCTTTTCCCTTACCGGGGTCGGCTCCGAATCGCGGCTCTGGGACTCGTCGCCTACCGCCGCAGCGGAGTCGGAACCCGGTTGAGTCGGTCACGCGTGTGGCGGCAGATCCCTCGTCCGTTGCGGGAGATGGCTGCTCTCGCACCCGGCGTCGGTCTCGGGAGTCTCTCTTCGCGGGTGCCGCGCAGCCGCCCGAGCCTCCCGGTGCGAGGGCGCGTCGTGCTGCTCCGAGGATGCGTGCAGGCCGTGTTCTTCCCCGACGTCACTGCCGCGACGGTGCGCGTGTTGAACGCGGAGGGCTTCGACGTCGTGGTCCCGTCCCGCCAGCCCTGCTGCGGAGCCCTCGCGCAGCACGAGGGTCGTCGCGCCCTCGCTGCCAAGCTGGCTCGGGAACTGGTCGACACGACTCCACTCGATGGGATCGATGCCGTCGTCGTCAATGCAGCCGGTTGTGGCTCGGCGATGAAGCGCTATGGGTCGCTCGAGGTGGAGCCTGGCGACGGGGGTCGAGCGCGCGAGTTCGCGAGCCGGGTCCGCGACCTGGGCGAGTTCCTGGCAGCGAAGGGACCACGAGCCGACTATGGGCCGCTGCCGTTGCGGCTCGCTTTCCACGACGCCTGCCACCTTGCCCATGCCCAAGGAGTGCGCGAGGAGCCCCGCAGGGTGCTGTCGGCGATCCCCGGTGTGCAACTGCTGGAAGTCAGCGAACCGGAGTTGTGCTGCGGGTCAGCTGGTCTCTACAACCTGCTCGAGCCCGAGCCGGCGGCCGAGCTTGGTCGCCGCAAAGCGGCGACGGTGCTCTCGACTGCTCCGGACGTGGTCGTCACGTCCAATCCGGGCTGTGCGCTGCAGCTGGCGCGGCACCTGGCCGCGGTGAAGGGGTCGGGTCCGGCCAGGCGGGGTAGTGCCGAGCCGGTTGGCGCGAGCCCGGTCGTGCTTCAGCTCGCTCAGGTGCTCGATCGCTCGCTCGCCAATGCGGCCCGGGCGGGCCCGGTGGGCCGGTTGGGCCGGTTTGGCCGGTTTGGCCGGTTGGGCCGGGCGGGCCCGGTGGACCGGGCGGGCCCGGTGGGCCGGTTTGGCCGGTTGGGCCGGGCGGGCCCGAGGAAGGTAGGGACGGGGCCCGGCGATGTTTGAAAAGTTTCGCCAACTTGCCTCGGCAAAACATAGCGAGCGCTCGCTATGTTTTCGAGAGGCAAGTGGAGGCCGCAAAAAAAGTTTCGCAGGGGGGCGGGATGGGCCTCAGGCGGCGGCCGATCCGGGCAGGGGGACGTGGGCTTAGCGGGCGAACGTTTCGAGCTCGGCAACGGCGTCGAGCAACCGATTCACGTCGGACTCGTCGCTGTAGTGGACAAGGCCGGCCCGCACGGCGCCTCCGCTGTCGCGGAGCTTGAGCACTCCTGCCAGCTCCCACGCGTAATTGTCGCCGTTCCACACGTTGATTCGGCGCTCGGCGAGGTGCTCGGCCACCTCGAGCGGCGTCCGGCCGGCGACGTTGAAGTAAGCCGTCGGCGCGCGACGAGGCGCCTTCGAGTACGTCGTGACGTGGCCCATCGCCTCGAGCCGGCCCGCGAGAGCCTGGAATAGACTCCCTTCGTAACGCTCGACGGCCGCCATCGAGGTGAGGATTCGTTCGCGTCGCGAACCCGCCGCAGCCGGATCGAGCGACGCGAGGTGCTCAACGGCCGCGATGACTCCGGCCAGGTCCGCGAACGGCGGCGTACCCCGCTCGAAACGACCCGGAACCGCATCGGTCGCCGGCGCGAGCTTGTCGGGATGCAGGGTCTCGAGCAGCTCGGGGCGGGCGATGACGGCGCCGACGTGGGGGCCGGACCACTTGTAAGCGCTGGTCGCGTAAAAGTCCGCACCGAGCGCGGCGACGTCGACCGCCCCGTGCGGAGTCCAGTGCACGCCGTCGATATACGTGAGAGCACCGACCAGGTGCGCCTTGGCGGTGATGGCCGCAACGTCGGGCCGAGTGCCGAGCACGTTGCTCGCCGCGGTGACCGCGACGAGTCGAGTGCGCTCCGACAGCAGCTCGTCGTACTGATCCGCAGGAAGCTCACCGGTCCGTAGGTCAACCTCGGCCCATCGGACGAGCGCGCCGGCACGTGAGGCTGCCTGAATCCACGGCCGCACATTCGCGTCGTGGTCCAACCGGGAGACGACGACCTCGTCCCCGCGAGACCAACGGTCCGACAGGGTCGCCGCCAGCCGGTACGTGAGCGTCGTCATGTTCGGTCCCAGGATCACGCCAAGAGGCTCGCCGCCCACGAGGTCGGCGACGGCGCGCCGGCAACCTCGGTCGATCTCGCCGGCGCGATGGCTGGCAGGGAAGGCGCCTCCGATGTTGCCGAGCCCTGCGAGGTACGCGCCCGAGATCGCCTCGACGACGCTGGACGGCACCTGGGTGCCTGCGGCCCCGTCGAGGTAGGCGTACCCGTCCTTCAATGCAGGATATGACGACCTGATCCTGGCGACGTCGAGCGTCACGGCCGAGCAGCAGCTTCCTCGCGCCGGGTCATCCTTTCAAGCTCGTTCTCCAAGGCGTCAGCGAACCGCGGAAACTGGCATGGCAAGCGAGGAGCCGACCGGTTCGTCGTGACACTCGTCGTATGCGGCGAGGACGAGCTCAGCGACGTGGCGGACGTGTGCAGCCATCGCTCGGCCGGCACCCTCGACGTCTCGATCCCGGATCGCGGTCGCCACGCGGATGTGGGACTTCGCGCACTCGATGGATGCCGCGGTCCCCGGCACGTCGCGCTGGCGAAGCGCGCTCACGAGCGTAAGCGATTGCTCGATCGACAGTTCGAGGCGCGGATTCCCGGCGCTCGCAGCGATCGCACGGTGGAACTCGTAATCGGCGGTCTTGAACTCCGCAAGATCGCCGGCTTTCGCTGCGCGAAGCGACCGGTCGGCAATCCGGTAGATGCGCTTGGCCGACCGTTCGTCGCTACTTTCCGCCGCCGCGCCGGCTGCGAACACCTCGAGGGCCTCGCGCACCTCATATGCGTCGCTGATCGAGCGGCGGGAAGGGCTCAAGATCCGACCGCCCCGACGTTCTTCGGGCTCGATGAGCCCGATTTCCCGCAGTTGGAGCAGCGCCTCGCGCACCGGCGTCTTGCTCACGTTGAGCTGGCGAGCGAGCCCCGCCTCAGTGACTCGAGTGCCGGCGGGAAGCTCTTGGTTGACGATCGCGTTTCGGATGGCCTCGAGGACGACATGGGTCAGGGTGTCAGGGCGCTCCGCAAGGCTGAGGACCGGCTCGGGCAGCGCGCTCATCGCACCGATCCCGAGGAACCAACTGCGGTAGTCGAGGCCTCACCCCGCGTCAGCACACGCATCATCGACGAAACAGTATCTCGCACGGATCAGGCACGAACACGAGATGACGCCGGAAGGTACCGGCCGCCACCGCCCTCGACGAGCTTGCCCTCGCTCACGATCAGCCTGCCACGCCGCAACACCGCCCGGATTCGGCCGTCGATCTCCGTCCCGGCGTACACGCTGTCCCCGGTGCCATCCTCAAACGTGGCCACTCCCAGCCTCGAGCTCCCCTCGGGCTCCCAGACCACGAGGTCGGCGTCCGCGCCCGGAGCGATCTCTCCCTTGCCCGGGTGGCCGAAGACCCGCGAGGCCCTCGTCGAGGCGAGCTCGACGAGGCGGCGGATCGGCACACCCCGGGCTCGACCCTCTGAAAGGAACAGTGGCAATCGCGGACCGATCCCGGCAAGGCCGTAGCCGTGGCTGACGCCGTCGAGCGAGAGCTCCTCGGGCGTCCGCGACCGCAGCTGCGCGTGGTCCGAGGCGACAATGTCGACCGTTCCGTCCACGATGCCCTCCCAGAGCGCCTCGCACTCGGTCGCCTCGCGAAGGGGCGGGCAAACAAGGAACCGCTCCGCGTCGGGCCTTTCGTGGTGCCGCTCGTCGAGCAGGAGGTGGTGAAGACAGACCTCAGCGAAGACGGGCGGGTGCCGCCGGCCACGAGCGAGACGTACCTGCGAGAGCGCCCGCGAGCACGAGAGGTGGACGAGGTAGCTCGGAGCACCGGTCAGCGCCGCAGTAGCAAGGACCCTCGCGACCGCCTCCTCCTCGACTTCGGGGGGGCGCGTTTCGGCAAAGGTGCTCGGGCCGCGCCGCCCTGCCTGGAGCGCCTCGCCGACGAGCGCGTCGATCAGCGCACCGTTCTCGCAGTGCACCTGCATGACGAGCCCGAGCTCGCGGGTCCAGTTCATCAACTGGAAGAGCCGCTGGGTCGAGCACATGATGCCGAGCTCTCGATACGCGAGGAACACCTTGACCCCGACTGCTCCGGCTCTGCGGATGGCCGCCAGCTCGTCGAAGGAGACCTGATCAGGTTCGGCCAACATCGCGTGAAGGCCGACGTCGACCGCAGGTTGTGCCGCCGAGACCTCCTCGCGCCGGCGTAGCAGGCCAGCGAGCGCGCCTTCGCCCGGCTCCGGGTTGGTAAAGGAGAGCACCGTCGTCGTGCCGCCGAGCGCCGCCGCCGAGGCAGCGCTCCGGATGTCGGACATGATGTGGCAGTGCGGGTCGACGCCGCCGGGCAGCACGTAACAGCCCCCGGCATCCAGAAGCTCGCCTGAGGCGGATCCCGGCACGGCCAGCTCCTCGATGAGCCCGTCGCGGAGGATCACATCTGCTTCCAGCACGCCCGCCGGCATGACGACCCGCCCTCCGGTGATCGCGTTCAAGGTCCTAGCGCGATCACGGACCTGGCGCGCCCGCCGGCTCGCCGACCAGGTCGGCAACCGGACACTCGAGTTCGTGGACCTTGCCTGCACGCACGACGAGGCGAGGCACGAGGAGCTGTTCTGCAACCTCGGTCACGCCTGCGCCGTCGGTGAGCCTCCAACGACCGGTGCGGACCTCGAACGCGGTGAGGTCGGCCTCTCGCCCGGCTGCGAGGGATCCGAGGGTGCCGCTCCTCCGGATCGCGGCCGCAGGTGCTGTCGTCGTCGCTCGAATGACGTCGGTCAGACCCATGCCGACGTGCAACAGCTTGGAGAGCGTCGTCGCCTGGTCGTAGGCGGGACCCGCGACATTGTGAGCGTGGAGATCACTCGAGATGCTGTCGGGCGGGAAGCCTTGCTCGAGAGCAGATCGAGCAACTCGGTAAGTGAAGCTGCCGATCCCGTGTCCCACGTCGAACAGGACGCCGCGCTCGCGGGCGCGCCGGACCTCGGGGAACAGCCGGCCATCGGACTGCAGGATGCCGCCCTCGTTCCCGTGGAAGCAGTGCGTGACGATGTCGCCGCCGACCAGGTAACCGAGCAGCCAGGAAATGGGTCGTTTCATGTCGATGACGTGGACCATGAGAGGTAGCCCGAGTGCATCGGCGGCCTGGCGCGCAAGCCGCAGCGCCGATTCGGGGTCGCTGCCGACCATCTGGTAGCCGAGGCGGACCTTCACGCCGACGATGACGTCCGGATGCTCGCGCGCTCTGGCGATCGCCTGATCGGGCGACCCCCAGCGGTCGTCCTCGAGCTCGCCGACGAGATTCGTGATCATTCCCTGCACGGCCACGTGCAAGAACGCGAGGATCCGGGTCTCGGAACGGTCGACGATGAAGCGCCGAAGCCCCGGGAAGGTCTGGGCACCCGATGATCCGGCGTCGACAGCTGTGGTGACTCCCCGACCGAGGCAGTAGGTGTCCGCGTCCACGCCGTAGTGCGACACGCCCTCGTACAGGTGCGTGTGGAGGTCGACGAAGCCGGGCGTGAGGACGAGACCTGCGGCGTCGATGATCATGGCAGCGTCTCGCCCCTCGCCGATCCCCGAGACGTGGCCTTCGGAGACGGCCACGTCCATCACCGCGTCGATCCCCAGCGCGGGGTCGAGAACCCGGCCCCCAACAAGGACGATCTCGTTCACAAGAGACCTTCGGCCTGCAGCACTGGAACGGTGGCTGCGAAGGCCTCAACGGTCTGCTCGAGGTCGCGTTCGGAGTGCATCGTGCTCACGAAACCCGACCCGTGGAACAGGTGTACACCCCCGAGCAACATGCCGCAGTGGAGCTCAGCCGAAAGTCGCGGCCCGAGCCCACCTTTGAGCACGGAAATCGGGAGCGACTCGGGCTCGCCCTCGTGGCCGAGGAGAAGGTGGAACGTCGAGGACTGACCGTAGGCGCAGCCGGCGACGCCGCAACGGTCCAGCACGGCGGTGAGCTCACGCCGGAGCTCGGCTGCGAGCCCAGCCGCGGCGTCTTGTGCCTCGCCCGAGGCGACGAGGCGCAAGGTGACGATGCCAGCCGCCGCCGCAACCGGATGCGCGTTGTGCGTGCCCGGGTGCCCGACCTTGCGCGGGTCGCCAGCCGACAGGGCGAGGGCACCGAGGAGGTCGGCCCGACCGCAGACCGCTCCCCCCGGCATGCCGCCTGCGAGGATCTTCCCGAGCGCCGTGAGATCCGGCTGCACACCGACGAGCTGCTGTACGCCGCCCGGTGACCAGCGGAACCCCGAGACCACCTCGTCGAAGATGAGGACGGTGCCGGTCTCGAGCGTCAGGCGCCGCATCTCGGCGAGGAAACCAGCAGGCAGCGGCACCATACCCCAGGCTGCTCCCGAGGCCTCGAGGATGAGAGCGGCGACGTCGCGCGGCGCGAGCACCTGCCGCACCGCCTCGACGTCCGCGGGGACCACGACCACGTCGGCTTGCAGACCTGGCGGGATGCCAGCAGTGTCTGGGCCCCTGAACGGCGGGTCGGTTCCGAACGCGACCTGGTCGTTCCAGCCGTGGAAATGACCCGCGAGCTTCAGAATCTTCGGCCGGCCGGTCGTCGCGCGCGCCAGACGCAAGGCCAGCATCGAGGCTTCGGTCCCGCTCGAGGTGAACCGTACGCGCTCGGCGGAAGGCACGAGCGAGATGACCGCTTCCGCCCAGTCAACCTCGAGCTCGTGGCCGGCACCTGGATGCAGAAAGTGGCCCGCCTGCTCCTGCACCGCCGCCACCACCTCTGAGTTGCCGTGCCCGAGCAGCAACGAGCCGTGCCCGAGCACGTAGCAGATGATCTCGTGGCCGTCGAGGTCCCACTTGCGCGAACCCGAGGCCCTGGCGACCGCAACCGAGAACGGATCCGCGCGGCGAACGTCGTGGGTAACCCCGGCGGGCAGCGACCGACGGGCACGCACGCTGAGAGCCTCGGAACGAGGGTTCTCGCTCGCCCATCGTTCTGCCAGCTCCCCGACCGTCTTGCCGCCGCCGACCACCTGCTCGGAAACCTTCATCTCGTCACGCTCCTCCGTCCGCAGTCGAGCCCGACACGCAACTTATGACGGATTGGGGCTGGCCCACGCAGCGTCGCTCCACGCGTAGGCGCCGGACTTGCTCGTCCAGACGCCCGAAGCCCACAGCCCGTACGAGATGCAGGCGCCGAGGGCGACGCCGTCACAGACCGGTATGTCCAGCGCGAGAGACAGCGCGGCGCTGCATGGGCTGAAGGCCGCGCAGGCGAGCACCAGCCCGTCGGCCCCGCTCCCCACGAGTTCGCGACCCTGCTCGGCGAGGCGGCGCGCGACGATGTCGCCCTCGGGCTCCGCGGTGTCGTCCTCGGGCTCCGCGGTCTCGCCCTCGGGGTCGGCGACTTCTTCCCGGGGGTCGGCGACCGTGAGCCGAGTGGGCGGGTGGACGGCGCGTATGCCGACGCACTGACTCGCCGCTCCGGCGCGCTCGAGCTGGGACCACAGTGACGGCACGCCGCGGTCCAGCGTCGTGAGGACACCGAACCGGCTCGTGACGGTCCGAGCCTGCACGAGCGCCGCCTCGCCGAGGCCCACCACTGGGGCACGGGTGACCTCTCGCAGCGCGCTGATCGCCGGATCGCCGAAACAGCCCACGAAAAAGGCGTCGGAACTCGAAGCCGCCAGAGCAGCTTGCAGTACCGCGACGGAGGCCAAGACGTCGTCGGTCGAGGTCTCGATCACACGCGGGCTGGATGCGCACGTCACGGCTTCGACCTCTGACCCTGGCGGCAGCACCCCGAGCGCGACGTCCCGCAAGTGGCTCGTCACCGCCTCGTCCGAGTTCGGGTTGATCACGCAAAGTCTGAAACCCAACGCAGCCGACTCCTTCGCAGCGGACGATCTACCGTATCTGGCAAGCCGGGCCGAAAGGAGATGACCGATGAGTCAAGAGGCATCGGCCGTCCCAGGCATGACCGGCCCTGTCCGCGACTTCGTCGGGTACGGCCGTACGCCCCCGGACGTGAAGTGGCCGGGCGGGGCTCGCCTCGTGGTCAACATCGTGATCAATTACGAGTCGGGTGCCGAGTACTCGCTACCTGACGGCGACGGTCGCAACGACACCTGGGGCGAGTATTCGTACCAGATCGGACCTGAGGTTCGTGACCTCGGGACGGAGGCACATTTCGAATTCGGCAGCAGGGTCGGCATCTGGCGACTGGCTCGACTGTTCGACCGCTACGGCGTCCGGATCTCGGTCGGCGCGTCAGCAATGGCGCTCGAGCGCAACCCGGCGGTGGCCGAGTGGATGACCGGCGCAGGCCACGACCTCATCGGGCACGGGTGGCGCTGGACGGAGAACTCGGCCATGAGCCGGCAGGAGGAGCGGGACGACCTCCACCGGGCGGTCGAAGCCTTCGAGAAACTGACCGGCAGCCATCCGCCCGGCTGGTACGTACGCTCGTTCCCGAGTGTGCAGACGCGTGAGCTGCTCGTCGAGGAAGGCGGCTTTCTCTACGACTCGGATTCGTGCAACGACGAGTTGCCCTACTACGTCGAGGTGCACGGCTCGCCGTTTCTCGTCGTGCCCTACTCAAAGGTCTACAACGACGTCCGGTACCTCCTCAGCCCGACCTACTCGACGCCACGCCACTTCTTCGAGAGCTTGCGCTCGGGCGTCGACTACTTCTGCAACGAGGCTGCCGCGGGCGAAGGATCGAAGATGATGACCGTCGGCCTGCACGAACGCTGGAGCGGGCAGGCCGGCCGCGCGTCGGCAGTTCGTGACTTCGTCGAGTACGTGCAGGATCGTCCTGACGTCATCTTCATGCGGCGTGCGGACATCGCCCGCTGGTGGAGGGATCATCATTCGGAGTGGGAGCCGGTCGGTGGGGAACCGGTCGGTGGGGAGCCGGTCGGTGAGGACCAAGGCGCCCAGGCGTGACCGCTGCTCCGAGGGCTCGCACCGCGGGCACACCGACGAAGCGACGCGCGCTCACAGGACAGCGTCTCGGCTTGCTCAGCTCGACGCTTCCCGGGTGGCAACCGGAGATGATTTGCGAGGCAGCACTCGCCGCAGGACTACAAGGCGTCGAGTGGGCGACTGGAGTTGGGCAGAGCCTCGGACCACGCGACACGGCGGCCCACGCCGAGCGGATCTGGAAGATCTGCACCGATCGTGGCCTGTCGGTGTGCGGCTTGAGTGCCCAGGACGACCGCGTGCTCTCACGTCCGATCGACGAGTTCGAGCGCCTCGTCGAGCTGGCATCGGCCGCGGGTGCGTCACAACTGCGTGTCTTCGCACCGCGGCCCTCGGGAGGGCCGATCATCGCCGAACTGGGCCGGTTGAGCGAGTTACTCGCGGAGCGGGTCTCGGTCGCGACGCGGAGCGGGGTCGTCCTTCTCGTCGAGATGGCGCCCGCCACCCTCATCCCGGGCCCGGAATGGCTGATACGCGTGGGTGGGCACTTAGCCTGCCAAGCCTTCGGCGCGGTGTACGACCCGGGAAGCATGATGCTCGAGGGGCACGTGGCCCCCAGCGTCGCCGTCGACGTTCTCGGCGGCTACCTCCACCACCTTCACGTGAAGGACGTCGTTCCTCGCCGGGTGGGTGGAGTCTGGAAATGGGTACACGTCAGACCGGGCACCGGGCTCGTCCCATGGCCCGAGGTGCTCGATGCGCTCTCGGTCAGCGGCTACGGCGGCTGGCTCGTGATCGACCACCTGAGCGGAGCCCCGGGACCGGCAAGGCTCCAAGCCGACGTCCGAGCCTTTCGGGCACTTCTGGAGCCGGCGTCGTGACCAGCGACATCGGTCCGATCTCGGCCACCGCGCACGGCCGTTCAGTAAGTTCCGATCTCGGCCACCGCGCACGGCCGTTCAGTAAGTGAGGTGTGGCCCAGGCGATAAGACTGCCGTACTGTCACCACCCGCAGAAAGTGAGGCCCAAAGCACATGAGCACGCACGCGAGGCTCACCGCCGGCATCGTCGGCGCCGGCTGGATCGGCCGGCAGCATGCCGAGGCGCTCGCCAGGCGCGACGACGTCGTCGTCGGCGCAGTGTGCGACGTCGATTCCACCCGGGCAGCCGAACTGGGCGAGAGCACCGGAGCGAGGGTCTTCGGTGACTGGCAGTCGATGCTCGAGGCGGGCGGCGTCGACGTGCTCTGGGTCTGCACGCCGCCCCGCAGTCATCGAGCACCGACGCTCGCCGCCTTCGATCTCGGCATTCCTGTCTACCTCGAGAAGCCGGTAGCCCGGACGCTCGGCGACGCTCGGGTGATCGCCGCCGCCGCCCTCGATCGCCGGGCGGTATGCGCGGTCGGCTACCAGTGGCACGCCGTCGAGGTGCTCGACGACCTGCGAGCGTGCCTCGAGGGCCAGTCGATCGGATGCCTGATCGGCCAGAGCATCGGTCCCACCGCGTCGCGCTCGTGGTTTCTCGACCGCGCTGCGGGCGGAGGGAACCTGCTCGAGCGCGGCAGCCACCACTTGGATCTCGTGCGCACCATCGGCGGGGAGGTCCGCGCAGCGCAGGCCGCGGCGAGCAAGGTCGGGTTGGCACCACGCGAAGGCGTCGAAGGTGACATCGACGACGCGGTCACGATCGTGCTGCAGTTGCATTCAGGCGCGCTCGCGACCATTGCGGTCGCCTGGACCCGGGACGACCTGCCTGGCACCTACGGCGTGGACGTGATCGCGACCGAAGGCATCTACCACCTCGGGCTCGACCCGGACTTCAAACTGTCCGGGGTCGACCGTGGCAAACAGGTCGAGTTCACTTCGGTCGAGCACCCGTTCGAGCGCTCGGTGAGTCGCTTCCTCGATGCCGCTCGCGAAGGAAACCCCGATGCAGTCTTCTGCACACCGGCCGACGCGACGAGGACCTTGGCGGTCGCGGCCGCTGCCGAGGCCGCACTCGCGAGCGGAACGACCGTCGAGGTCGAGAGCGGCTGAGCAGAGCGGCTGAGCAGAGCGGCTGAGACGGGGGGCCGGGCGAGCGGCTGAGACGGGGGGCCGGGCGAGCGGCTGAGACGGGGGCCGGGCAAGCGGCTCAGAAACCTTGTGACTGCACGGCTAGTGGCGCCGGCCTTGACTCGAGGAAGGCGAGGAGCTCAGCATCGGTCGAAGGAACGACCTGTGCCGGCAGACTCATGCCAACAGCCTCCAGCGCCTCGGCCAGCCCCCTGCGATGACCGACAAGGACGAGGTCGTAACCGTGACGGTGGAACTCCTCAGCTTGCTCGGCGACCTCGGCGAGAAGTGGATCGGCGACCTCTTGCGGGTAGTCCTCCCCGGGTAATTGCACGACGCCCCAGCCCGCCTTCAGGAAGACGGCCAGCCCGTCGAAGCCGCCTGGCGGCGGGTTCACATACCGGTCGGCAGCAAGCGCAATCCGGAAAGATCGCCGATCGACGTCCATCAGCTCTCCAGGATCTCCGTCAGACTCGCCCGCTCGACTTCCTCGTTGTGGTCCGGCAATGCATGGGTGACCCCCGCGACGCGCGGCATGGGAATACCCCGGCGGGCGAGTTCCCCGCGCAGCTCCTCGATGAAGATGCCCTCCCCAGGCGCGAGCTCGGGTGCACCGTCTGGCCAGACCGGTCGCCCACCGCGCGAAGGATCCGAACTGGTGACGCACACGCCCATCGACGGGCTGCCCTCGAGGCCGACCACAACGACCTCCTCCCCTTTGTCCACCTGGGCGGCGATGGCCCCGGCGACTGCCGAGGCGAGACGGCGGCAGTGCCGCCGGTGCGCCAAGGTGTCGTACTGCTCCCGTACCGCCCAGAACCGGTTGACACCGGTGAATGTGAGCTCGGGACAGGGCATCTGTTCGATGCGCCAGCCCTGGGCGCGGAGAACCTCAACGACCGGTGAATACACGCCTTCGGTTTGGGCACCGCCCTTCACCTTCGCGTTCTGGTTTAGGAGGCAATGCGCGACGAATGCGACACCCATGGCCGGGCGAGACTAGCGCTCGCTTGACATACTTGACAAGTGCCCTCCTGCGCCATCGTCACCGGTTCGTCCTCCGGCATCGGCCGCGCCATCGCGTGGCGGCTCGCGATGGACGGTTTCTTCGTCCTTTGCGCCGACATTCGCCGCGAGCCACTTACCGCGGGGGCGCCGACCGACGAGCTCATCCGGGACGACGGCGACAGCTGCAGGTTCGCCCGGGCTGACGTCGCAAGAGGGAGGACTGCGAGCGCCTCATTGAGCATGGTCTGACCTCAACGGGCGGATCGATGTGCTCGTCAACAATGCCGTCCTCGCCGGTGCACATTCCAAGCCGCTGCTGGAGACCGAGGACAGCGATTTCGACGCCATATTCGCCGTGAACATTCGTGGCCCTTTCATGCTTTGCCGGGCCGCGGTGCGACAGATGCTCACCCAGGAGCCGCGCGGCGAGGCTCGGGGTCGCATCATCAACATCACCTCGCAGCACGGGATGGTGGGCGCGCCGGGCCACTTCGCTCATGCCGTCAGCAAGGGGGCACTCGTGCAACTGACACGCCAGGTCGCTGTCGAGCACGCGCGGGACGGGATCGTGTGCAACGCCGTCGCTCCGGGCAAGATCGTCACGGGTGCGCCAGGCGATCTCAGCCGAGACGAGGGGGGCGCGGCGTATGTGCGGTCGCGGACGCCGTTTCCTCGACTCGGTGAGCCGCGCGACGTAGCTGCCGCGGTCACGTTCCTCGCCTCCGACGAGGCGACCTACGTCAGCGGGATCAACCTCATGGTCGACGGTGGGTGGATGGCCTACTGAGGCTCGCGCCCGCTTTGGTGACCACCGGCGGTGTCACTCCGGCGGATCGCGTTCGGGCAGGTACCAGAAGCCGGAAAGCTGGCCGCCGTCCACGTCGATCGTGGCGCCGCTCCCAGCGCTCGTGGGTCACCTCGGAGGTCCGCCCGGTGATTCCCTCCTGCGCCTCCGGCCCGTCGTGTCGCGCCCGTCAGTAGGCAGTGTTCTCCAGGCCTTTGAGGCCCAGCATCTCCCGTGCTTCGGCCGGAGTTGCAATCTCCAGCGAGAGTGCCTCGAGGATCTTGCGAATCTTGCGCACCTGGTCGGCGTTCGACATCGCCAATTCGCCCTTACCCAGGTACAGGCTGTCCTCCAGACCGACTCGGACGTGCGAGCCCATGATCGCGGCCGCGGTGACAATGCCCAGCTGGAAGCGGCCTGCTCCGAGCGTGGACCATTGATACGCGTCCCCCAGCAGCCGGTCGGCGGTCCGCTTGACATGCACGATGTGGTCGACGTCGGGACCGATGCCCCCCATTGTGCCGAAGATCGTCTGAATTAGGATGGGTGGCGTCACCAATCCCTGCTCCAGGTAGTACGCGAGCGTGTACAGGTGGGAGACGTCGAACGCCTCCGCCTCGAACCGCGTACCCGTCTCGGGACCGACGACCTTGAGCATGTACTCGATGTCCGCGTAGGTGCTGATAAACGGCTCGCTTCTCGTACTTTCCAGGTAGGGCTCCTCCCAGTCGTAACGGAAGGATCCCTCGTACCTGTTGATCATCGGAAAGCTGCCGTAGTTCATCGTGCCCAGGTTCAGCGTGCACAGCTCCGGCTTGAGTTTGAGCACGCCCTGCAACCGTTCTTCGACCGTCATGCCCGTGCCGCCGCCCGTCGAGATGCTGATCACGACATCACTGCGGTCCTTGATTCGCCTCGCGTACTCCGCGAACAGGCCGGGGTCGGCAGACGGGCGGCCGTCGTTGGGATCCCGCGCGTGCAAGTGGAGGATCGCCGCACCTGCCTCCGCGGCCGCCACTCCCTGGCCGACAATGTCCTCGACCGTGTAGGGGAGATAGGGCGACATCGACGGCGTGTGCCCCGACCCCGTTAGTGCGCAGGTGATGATGACTTTAGAGGCAGCCATGATGACGCGGCTCCTTCCTGTCCCGTTCGAATTGTGAGCTTCTCATTACCATCGCGAAGGCCCCGGGCTGACGCGAGGGCCCCGGGCTGACAACCCACCTCCTCCTCATGCCGCTATCGTGCCGAAAATCGAGCTAATGAAGCTCCTCGCCGCCTGAGACGTTCAATCCCTGGCCCGTGATGAACTCGGCGTAATCGCTCGCCAGAAAAACGCACATCTTCGCCACGTCGACTGGCCGGGCTGTACGCCCCCATGGGTTCTGCGACGACCACGATGCGAGTATCGCCTCGGCACTGGAATTCTCGATTTGCGCGTAGACCGGCGCCATATCTTTCATCATGTTCGTATCGCACCACACCGGGCAGACGCAGTTCACGTTCACGTGGTACGCGGCGAGCTCCAGGGCGAGCGCTTGGGTGAAGCCCAGGACCCCGAACTTCGAGGCGCTGTAGTGGGCGAGGAGCTTCTCACCGGTCTTCGCGGCGTTGGACCCCACGTTGATGATCTTGCCGGAGCCTCGCCGCTTCATCTGCGGCACGATTGCCCGACACGTGTAGAACGCGGCTGTCAGATTCACTCGCAGGATGCGGTCCCATTCCTCGTCGGAGATGTTCTCAACGAGAAGTGCAGAGATCACCCCGGCGTTGTTCACCAAGATGTCGATGCCGCCGAAGCTCTCGTCGACCTGGCTGACCAGCGAGCGGACCGCCGAGCTTGAAGAGACGTCGCCCGCAGCGATCAGAGCCTCAGCCCCGTGCGAGCGGATCGATTGAACGGTCTCGTCCAGGCGGTCGGCTGTGAGATCGTTCACCGCCACCCGGCAGCCGTGCTCTGCCAGTGCGATGGCGACCGCCTGTCCGATCCCCCGTCCGGCGCCGGTCACCAGGGCCCGCCTCCCACCCAGGTCGATCACGTCATCCCCCCCTTTTTGCGATCCAACCCGCATCTACGGGCAGTGCGTGTCCTGTGATGTGCCGGGCAGCTGGAGAGGCTAGCCACGCGACGACCTCCGCGATGTCCTCGGGCGCGATTGCACCCCGCCCCGGGAGCAGGTTCTGCTCGCCGACCGCGGCATTGACCTCGCCGCTCGACCCGGCGAAGAATTCGGCGCCGGCACTACCGGTGACCATCTTGGTGTTGAGGTTCGTTGGGCACACCGCATTCGCGGTCACGTTCGCCGGACCGGCTTCAAGGGCGACTGCCTTCATCAGCCCGATGACCCCGTGCTTGGAGGCCACGTAGTGGGCGTAATCCGACTCTGCCCGCAATCCGTCAATCGACGAGATGAAGATGATCGTCCCGCTCTGCTGGCCCAGCATCACCGGCAGCGTGTGTTTGGCAGTAAGCCAGGCACCCTTCAGGTTGACATTGATGGTCTGATCCCACTGGTCTTCGGTCAGGTCCCACACCTTTCCGACCGACCAGATGCCTGCGTTGGCGACGACGGCGTCCAGCCTGCCGAACAGGTCGATCGCGTCATGCGCTGCCCGCCTCATGTCATCTTCCACCGTGACATCCGCGACGATGCCACGGGCCTGCACTCCCAGCGCGCGGACCTCCTCCACGACCTTGTCGAGGTCCTCGCGGCCGGACAGCTCCACGATGGAGGTCGAGAGATCCTTGCACCTGTCAAGCAGCGCGACATTGAACCCGGCCCCGGCAAGGGCCAGCGCAATGGCTCGGCCAAGGCCACGAGCCGCTCCCGTAACGAACGCTGCCTTGTTCCCGTCGCTGGTTTCAGCCGTCACGTTCACCTCGCAAGCTCGCCGCGGCTGAGGGGTTCTTCAGATGACTGGTCACGTGTGTCGAGGACGCCCTCGCTTCGGGCAAGGACCTGCGCCGCGCGGTAGGCGTAGCAGGCAATAAGGAGCTCTACTCGCGCGGAGGGATCTCGCGGATCGACCGACAAGATCTCCTCGATACGGTGCAGCCGATACTTCAGGGTGTTGGGATGTACATACAGCGCCGACGCGCACTGAGCGAGATGCCCCCACGCCTTGAGGTAGGCCTCAAGCGTGCCGACCATGCTGCTGCGATGCTCGGCATCATAGCTGACGAGCGGCCCGATCAGCCGAAGCGCCCAGGCGGACAGCCGCTCCTCACTGCCGATCTCGAGAAGCAAGCTGTGGACCCCGAAGTCGTAGGCGTCGCTCACACCCCTATCGAGGTGCACGATCGCCTCGAGTCTCGCAAGGCGTTCGACCTCCTCGATCATCCGGTACAGGTCCTTCGCCGCTCCCGCCTGGCTGACGAAGGACTTCAGCTTGATCCCATGACTCAGGGCTCGCTCGCGAAGCCGTTCCGCCAACCGTCGAGCGGCAGATGTGTCGTGGCGGGCCAGCACGGCAAGGGCCTGTGCCGGACGGACTCCCATCAAGGCCCGCACAGCGGGAGGGCCGAGGCCGGCGCTCAGCAGCGCCAACAGAGCGGTCTCCCCCGTAGCGCGCCTCGGCGCTGCTTCTTCGACGACCAAGAGCACCGTCAGCGGCGGGGCGAGGTCCGCCTCTGCAACCGATCCGACGACTCGCCACGGGGGGTCACTGAACGTGCCAAGGTCTGTTACCGCGTGGCGGATGCCGTTGGGCTCTACGATGCGATCGCGCTCCGCGAGGGCTGCGGCCTGCACCGTCGCCACCAGCCGATGCACGGCATCATCCGAGATCGGCCTCGAACCGTGGACGCGGAGCCTGCCGACCACCATGTCGCCCGCCTCGACGGTCACCTCCCTATGGAAGGAGCAGCGACACGTGGGGAGGAGCTCGGCCGCTTCGCCTGCCTGGAGCAGCTCGGCCCGGACCTGTAGTGCGTCGCCCAGTTCGCGGAGGGCCTCGCCGAGGCGACCCTCGCTCGCGAGTGCACGCGCCCGGTTCAAGCGGTCGTGCGGTGCGTCGGATTCTGGCACCCGCCGTGTCTGAAGGGCCACGCGAAGGCCGATCGCTGCCGAGGCGTTCCGCAGGATGGAGCGGACTTGGGCTGAGAGCTCGCCCGCTGAATAGCAGAGCGCTGCCACGACCTCCCCGCGGACCGTGAGGGGAACGACCCATAGCTCGTCGTCGGCGAGAAAGCCGGCCAGGGGCGCGCTGCCGTACAGGCGGTCCGATCCGGAATGTACATGGACCGTCTCGCCAGCCGAGATGATGCGGCAAAGGAAATCCCCGAGTGGTGGCGGGCCGTGCCGGGTCCGGCCGGTCGTCTCCAGAGCAATGCTGGTCATCTCCTCACTCAATCCAACGAGAGCGAGAATCCCTCCGTCGGGAAGGAGGCTGCACAGCTCCTCGAGGGCGTCGTCCAGGCCGCCGTCGGGCGGAAGCTGCGCGAGCCGCCGCAGGTAGCGGTCCTGCCCCGACTCACCCGCCTCTGAGATCACGGCCCTGAAGCGCCGTTCGGTGCCCGCTCGGGCAGCGGCTCACCAAGAAAGTGCTCGTAGAACGCCTCGATGTCGGGAAGAAAGTCGAAGGTGAGCGGGTAGCCGGGCGGTGTCGCCTCCACCTCCAGCAAAGCGGCGCACCCAGGGCAGATCAGCTCCCGGATCTCCATCCACTGCGGATCGCACTTGCGGAGTCCCGGGTACAGATCCTCCAACGACTGCTCAGTGTCACGCACGCGAATTCGCGCCGCGAGCTTCCAGTTTGTCAGATAGTCGCCGAACTCGAAGCCGCAGTGACAGCGGACCACCAAGCCGGCACGGCTAAGGACGATGACGAGCCGCTCCCCGATGGGAAGCACGACGGGGTCGTTTCCTCCGATCTCCTCCTGCACGAGGGCGCGGTACTTCTGAAACCGGTCGTTGTCCTTGTAGCCGCTCATGATCTTGTGGGTATCGGGCCACGGGAGCCGACCGGCCAGCAAGTCGCGGATCATGTTGGCTGGGTACGAGATGGTCATGGCCTATTCCTCAGGTTGGGGATGGGGAATCTCGAAATCGTCGGGCATGCCCCAGAACTCGGTGTACTCGCGCCACCATGCAGGCGAGAGCCGGCGGCAGTCCCCGTACATGTTCAAAACCGGCTCGGCGAACGACCCGCCCTGCAGGCGAGCGCGCTGGGCCTCGTACCATTCGGCCACGGGCACCGACTCGGCCAGCCGGCGGGCCCGGATCTCCTGCCGCCGCTCGGAGGTCTTCTCCCAGTCGGTGCAAAGCCCTTCTTCGGTCTCGCGCAACACCACGCCGTTCACGACCTCGCTCATCTCCGGACTGGCAAGGCCGCTGTGCACGTCCCGCTCTATGTCTGCCGGATCGCGATCGAGCGGGTCGCCGAACCCGCCACCAGAGTTGTACGAGTGACTGAACAGGTCGCCGTGCTTGAACCGGCCGAGGTAAGCGCCGTCGACGACGTCCAGTTGGCCGCTCCGACCGAGTTCGGCAAGGATCGGATCGACCTGCCCGTTCACCTCCGGGCGACGAGGGATCTTTGCGTATCTGGACAGTAGGTCATCGAGCCCCACCTTCCTCAGGGCGTAGTGGTACTGAATCGTGGATGCCGGGTAGCCGCCGCACATCCCGGCGTTGTCGAACACGCGTGCCGAGTGCTCAGAGGTTGCCACCATGATGTGCGGGGTCTTGTGGATCTTCCAGAGCGAGGTGAAGGCCACGCCGCCGCGCCGCTTGCCATACCCGCCGGAGTCCGAGTCGATCGCCCGAGCGAGGTAGACCCAGGGGATCGAGTGCTCCCAGATCTCGGCATTCCCCATGTCCGACTCGGGGTTCCAGCCGGCGTAACCGGTGTCCAGGCCATCCATGATCGCCCGGGCGCCACTTCCGCCGGCGCCACACTCGAACAGCGCGCAGCCGAACGAGCGACCGAACTGGTTGGTGCCACCTCCCTCGACCATCGGCGTGTTCACCTGGCCGACGAAGACCTCCTCGTGAAAGCCCCGGGCGTAAAAGCTGCGACTGAGAATCCGTTGGAACGCGCCGAACGCCGGGAGCAGCAAGGCCCATGCGGTGGCTGTGGCGGCGAACTCGTTGTCGGGGTTCGTCCAGCTGCCTGGGGGCAGGTGCAACCGGACGCCCTGGTATGAGCCGTCATTGACCTTTCCGTCGTAGCCGATCGACTGGGTGAGGGTCACGAACAGCCCGCCGTCCATGGCGGCTTTGGTGCAGTTCATGGAGTGGTAGCCCCAGGGACTGGCGCCCTCGAAGTCGACGTTCATGAACCCGTCGTGCCCCACCGTGACCTCGAGCGGCATGTGGAGGAGGGTCTCGCGACGGCCGAGGGGAAGGAGCTGCTGGCCGGGCGCGGCCACATGCCCGTAGAAGGTCACCGCCCGGTATCGTCCCGGCACGCTCATCAGGCGCATTCGCTCGAGCTGCGTCCGCCGGCCCTCCTCGATGAACTCGCGAACGATGCCCCGGTAGGTGTCGATGCCGATCTCCGCGATCAGCTCGAGGACCCGGTCGCGGATCTCAAGGCACGCGCTGACCTTCGCCTTTTCGTCCATGATCCAGAAGGCAGGCTCGCGCAGGTTCCGTTCGCAGCGGACGATGTAGTCACGGCGCAGATCGTCGTTCAGCCCCACCTTCTCGGCACAGACGAACATTCCCTCGGTGAACCGCTCCTGTGCGAGCGCTACGTCTCCCCCGCCCGTGATCCCGCCGACCTCGAGCTCGTGGCAGACACCACCGACCCAGCCGACCAGCTCGCCTCCGAAGAAGACGGGCACGACGTCCATGACGTCGGGCACGTGCACCGATCCGATGAACGTGTCGTTGTTGGCGAAGATGTCCCCGGGGTTGATGCCGGGCTCATCTTCGTAGTCGTTGTTGATCATCCACTTGATGAATCGGCTCATTGTGTGGACGTGCACGAGGATGCCGGTGGAGATCGTGACGGCGTCCCCCTCGGGCGTGTAGAGCGCGAAGACGAGCTCGCCCACCTCACGGACACCGGGCGAGGCAGCGATCCGGCGGGCTCCCTCGCGGGCAGAGACGACCGTCGAGTGGAGCCGCGAGTAGATGCGCTCGTAACGGAGGGGCCCGTTGTCCTTGAGAGGCAGCGCGGCCAATCCGGCGTAGTGGCCGGTCAGATCTAACAGCCGCTCGCTCTCATCCAGCTGCTCACGAAGCGAGGCTCCCGCTCGCCCCGGCTCAGCTGTCGTCAGTGGGCGCTCTTGGACAGCCACAGGAACCCCCGATCGTCCATTGACACGCTCATCCCTCCGGGGATGAGCAGGGTCGTCATGCTGTGCTCGACAATCGACAGGCCGTCCACGACGTTTCCGGGTCGAAGCCTGTCCATCTCCCAGATGTTGGCCGGCTGCCACATCCCGTCGATGTAGACCTCCCGCGTTGGTTTGCGGGCGGCCGAAGGCGGCTCGTGGCCGTCAAGGCTCTGCCGAGGGAACTGAGGCTTGGGCGTGGGGATACGCGCGAACAACCCGATCTCGGTGATCAGATAGCCGCCTTTGCGGTACTTGGCGACTCGCCTATTGATCCGCTCGTAAAGGTCTTCGAAGAGCTGAAGAAGCCCGGCCGCCGGGGACTCAGGCCGAGCGTGGCATCTGACCTCGATATCGTCGAGCTGGACCGCGTAGCGCATCATGGCGAACCGGGAGAAGCTGAGCCGTTCGATGTCGGCACCCTCTTGCGCGAACTCCCGTCGGGCTTGTGCCTCGAGGCGCTCCCACACCGAGTCGATCTCGACGTCCGCCCCGGCGAGCTCGCCTTCGGTCGGGTGCTGACCGAGCGGGATCCGGACTGAGCTCGAGTACCGATGCAGGAAGTCGGCACTGGTGCAGCCGAAGGCCGAGAACGCGGCAGCAAAAGGAAACGTCATGACCGCCTTGAAGTCGACTCCGCTCGTGTAGCCCGCGACGTGGAGGGGACCGGAACCTCCATATGCCATCAACACGTACGAATTCGGATCGAAGCCACGCGACGTGATCAGGTCCTGGAGGGTCAGCCGGGCCTGCTCCTCCAGCATCTTGACGATTCCCTCGCATCCCTCGTACAGGTCCACGCCGATCACGTCGGTGACCTGTTCCCGGAGAACTCGCTCCGCCTTCTCACGGTTCAGCCGGACCTTCCCACCGAGGAAGTTGTCCGGATTCAGGTACCCGAGCACGAGGTCGCAGTCGCACACCGTGGCAAGCTCGCCTCCCCGGTCGAAGCAGACGGGCCCGGGATTGCCGCCCGCACTCTCCGGACCCAGCTCGGGACGACGGGTGACGGGGTCGACCTTCACGACCGTGCCGCTCCCGGCACCAATGGACTCAAGCGCGATCGTCGGTAGGCTGAGCTTGAATCGTGCCAGTACCGGTTCGCTGTCGATCGGGATGACACCCTCGGTGATCACGCCGATGTCGAAGCTGGTCCCGCCCATGTCGGTGACCACGATGTTCTGCTCGCCGATGATGTCGCCGATGAACTTGGCCCCCAGCACCCCGCCGACCGGACCGGATACCAGGGTCTCGTGCAGCCGCGGGTACCGGATGTTGGCCAACCCACCGTATGACAGCACCGTCTGCAGCTGGCGGGGGAATCCACGTTGCTGGATCGACTCCTCCACCCGAAACAGTTGCCGGCGGACCGGCGCCGCGGCGTATGCCTCGATCAGCGTGCTGTTCAGCCGGGACTGCTCGCGCAGCACAGGGCGGATCTCATGAGCGAGAAAGACCGGCACCTCGACCTTGTGCTCGGCGAGGGTCTGACAGATGAGCTCGCGGGCACGTACCTCGTGCTCGGGATTGACGAACGAGAAGAGGAAGCACACGCATATCGCCTCGACGTCCTCTCGGAGCAGGCGCTTGGTGGCAACAACGACCTCGTGCTCGTACATCGGCAGCACGACGTCGCCGAACATGTCGATCCGCTCGGTCACCCCGATCACGCGGTCCCGGGGGACCAGCGGATCGGGGTGGACGTGGGTGACCGCGTGGAGCCGATCTGCGTAGGAGTACCCTGCCCAGATCTGCATGCCCCGCCCCATCTGGACGGCGTCCTCGAAACCCTCGGTGGTGATCAGGCCGAGCCGTTTCCCGGTACGGCTGAGCAAGGTGTTGAGCATCGTGGTGCCGGCGTACAGGACCACGGCGAGCTCGGGGAACAACCGCTCGGGCGGGACCTCCCACTGTGAGCCGGCGTCCATCGCCGACTCTATGAAGCCCACCGACTCATCGGCCGGTGTGGTCACGGCCTTTCCGAGTGCGAACGTCCCGTCCTCGGCCACCAGGAAGGTATCTGTCATCGTGCCCCCGGCATCGATGCCGAGCACCAACGGCTTGAATCGGGCATCCGCGATCACGTCTGACGACCCCTTGCCATCGAAGGTGAGCCACCTCCGATCGTACTGGCCTACGCGATGGCCCGCTTCGTCTCAGATGAACAAGAATGAGCCATATATCTTGTCCAAGAAGGACAATGACGTGATGTGCCCGCGGAGGGCTTTGATGAACTCCTGCGAGGCAGTGCCGCAAGCGCTCCGGCGCGTCGTGAGCCTCACAACCGTGAAGGGCCGCCGTCGGCCGGCGGCTGGCGAGAGGCCCGTCGGCCCGCTCAAGGCCGGCGGCTGGCGAGAGGCCCGTCGACCCGCTCAAGGCCGGCGGCTGGCGAGAGGCCCGTCGACCCGCTCAGGAGACCGCGCCGGATGCCGTTGCGGTTCGTATAGCGAAGTCGCGCGAGACGGCTGGTTTCCTCAATTTCCAGATGACAGCATCGAAGGTGAAGTGCAGCGCGCCGACCGAATAGAGGATGGCGTTGAACGCCACGCCGTGCACGAGGCCGTGAACGGCGAACGCGATGGCGGCGATGCCCCCGAAGAACACCAGCCGTCCCGGAGTGGTCCGTGCTACTCGACCGAGGAAGGTTGCCGCGCCGGGGCCTCGGCCGACCGAGTACCGGCGCTCCGCGGTCCGGTAGACGATGACGCCGTACTCGATCGAATGGGCCGTGACATACGCGATGAAGCCAGCCGCGGGGTCGATGATGATCGACGCGACGAGCGCCAGCGAGGAGATCTGGTAGATCCACTTGGCCGGGTTCGCCTTCGAGCCGGCGGCTCGCTCTTGGCGGACCAGCGCGACGATCACGACCACCATCGCGACCGCGGCGAGGAGGAGCAGGAAGAGGGCCTCGGGCCGCAGCCGGACCAGCAGGTCAACCGCCCGGGCGTTCATGGGGTCGAGCCCTGAGCGCTGGACGAGGCTAGCGGTGCGCGGCATCGCCGCAACGGCTAGCAGAGCAACCGTCATCGCGACGTAGGCGAAGGCACGATCGAGGCGTGCCGAGCCATAGCCGCTCTTTCCGGCGTAGATGCGCAGCAAGCCGTAACGCTGCTGGAGCGTGTGCTGCAGGTTCCAAGCCGCGGCTACCGGGATGACGATCGCCAGGTTCGCGGCCGCGGCGATGACGGCGACCGAGATGGCGACGACCGGCGCCCACGCGAACAGGCGCCGGTGAAGCGCGAACTGGTTGCCGTCGCCGTAGACGAGGCCGAACGTCAGCGGCTGGTGGAGGAACGAAACGAGCAGCGCCACCACTACGCCCTCCTGCAGCAAGCGATCGGTGGAGGGTCCCGTTCCGGCAAGGAGCAGATGCCAGACGAGGAAGACCGGCACCCAGCAGAGCGCGACGAACAGGTCCCATCCCGCGCCGTAGATCCAGACGGGCCCACGTGCGGCGTCGTGGTCCGACAGGGGTTCGGCCGCAGGTGAAACCGACATCGACGAAAGTGTAGGACTCCTTGGCGTCGCGATCAGGTGGCGGCCGCGGCGACCGGGATCAGCGTCGCCGGGCTGGACGACGAGGCGTCGCCGTGTGCGAAGACTCGGCCTCGGTCGTTCACGAGGAGGTAGCCACGCCCGTCAGGGCTCGGAAGCAGCGCCACGATCCCGCTCGTGGAGGTTCCGCCATAGCCTGTGGCGTCGCCGAAGGCGTACACCTTGCCGTTCGCGGCCGCGACCCAGTACCCCTGGCCGTCCGCCGTGGCCGCGATCGCCGCCGCGACGAGGCGCGTGCGGCTTCCAATTCGGGGCGCGTCCCCGAACGCCCGGACGTCGCCATCGGCCGCGAGCAACCAGTAGCCACGACCGTCCACGCTCCGGGCGATGGCGACGATGTGCTCACCCGTTGCCGACCCATAGTTCTCCGCGTCACCGAAACTGAACACGTTGCCGTCCGAGGCCACGAGCCAGTAGCCGCCGCCGTCGAGCGTGGCGGCGAAGCCCGTCACCCGCGAATCGCCGAGCAGCCCCTTCGCCGAGCCGAACCATGATGCAGATCCGAAGTTGTCGACACCGCCGTCCGCGGTCACCTCCCAATAGCCGTCGTTACCGGGGACAGCCGCCATCGCGACAACCGGGTCCGCGGGCGTCGCGCCATCAAACGACCCATACGACACCGAGGCACATGCCCGGACCGCACCATCGGCTGCTGCAAGCCAATAGCCGATGGCACTCGGCCCCTGGCGGTCGGTCGGCGACGCAAGGTCGCAGGTCTTGTCTCCGACGACGTTCCCACCGCCGGAGGCGAGGAAGAGGTCTCCTCCGGGACCGATCGCGGCGCAGTCCTGCTCCACGCCGGAGGGAAGGTCGTTGCCCGACACGACGCTGCGGGAGATCGTGCCGACAACGGCGAGGCCCGTGCCCGCTTGCTCAGCGATGCCCGCTCCGCCCGGTGCGACGTTGCCGACGATCGTGCTCCGGCGGACTGCGACAAAGCGCGGCCGCATCGAGTTGACCCGACCGACAATGAGGATGCCCCCTCCCGCTGCGCCAGCACCCGCCGCCACGTTGTCGGCCACTGCGTCCCCGCTCGCGAGCAACGAGCCTTCGACGAACATGCCCGCTCCGAACAGCGCCACCCCACGCGACAACGTGCTGCCCCTCAGGGTGAGTGAGGCGTCGTCGTAAATAGCGCCCCCGCCTCCGAGAGCTCGATTTCCCGAGAAGACCGAGTCGGCGATCGTGGTCTGGCCACCGTCGTAGATGGCGCCGCCATCATTGCTCGCGGTGTTCCGGGAGAACCGAGACCCTGTGACCGTCAAGTCGCCCGAATCGTAGATCGCCGCTCCCTCGCCGCCCACCTCCGGCGGGCTCACGCTGACCTCGTTGCCGACGAATCGCGACGAGGTCACGGTCAGGCCGGCTGCGTTGAATACTGCGCCGCCGAGCGGCCGGTCGCCCTCCGCGCCGTCCCGCTCGAACGTCGCGTCCGCGATCGTGACTGGCCCGGATCCCACGTACAGCCCCCCGCCGGCCTCCGTCACCGGGCCGGCAGTCGTCGGCGCGGGTGAAACGTCGTCGTGCACGAATGTGTCCGAGTCGAGCCACGCCGGCCCGCGCAGGTCGACTGCTCCCCCACGGGCCGCCGATCGCGTCACCGCAACCGAGTCGTCAACGAAGCTCGAGTACACGAGCACGAGGGCGCCAGCGTCGTCGTCGACCGCGCCGCCCTCTGCGCCCTGCACGGCGCTCCAGCCAGCCACGTCGTCGTTGAACATCGAGCTCGTGACCACCGCCATGGTCCGCTCGAACTGAGCGGCACCGCCGGAGATACCCGCGCTGTCGTTCTCGAACGTGGCGCCCGTTGCCCACACCTGCCCCGTGGTGAACAAGCCTCCGCCCGCTAGGGCCGCGCGACCGTCGGCGATGGTCACCTGGGACAGCTCGAGCAGGTCGGCTCCGTCAGCAACAAGGATGCCGCCACCATCGTTGCCCCAGGCCCCGATCGACGGAGCGGTCCCGCCACGCACGGTCAGGTCCACGAGCGAGACCACGGAGCCTCCAGCCGACACCGACGCATCGGCCTCTCGAACGACGAGAACGCGGGTGGCCTGACCTTGGACGATGACAGTGGCGGCTGCCGAGACTCCGATGATCGACACCCCGGCCGGGTCGGACGCGACAAGCGGGCCGAGATCGAGGTCGTACATGCCTGCGAGCATGCGTATCGTGATCGGGGTCCGCAGCGCATCGGCCACTTCGACCGCGGCCCTGAGCGAGCATCTGCCCAGGAGATCGCGGCAAAGACCGCTCCCGGGGTGCACCGCGTGCGAGTCAGCCGTCGTGTCGACTAGAAGGACGAGTCCGGACGGGAGCTGACGTTCGCTAGAGCCGAGGAGGCTCTTCACAGCTCGAGGTGGCTGCCCGTCGCCAGATCCAGACGAGGACGACCGGTGCCCGATTCGCGGATGGCGTGGGCGCGGGTGGTGCTTGCTCGGGTGGTGGGTCCGCGGGTGAGCCTTGGGCCGAGACGAAGCTCGGTGGGGTGCTGGCGCCAGGGAGCTGAGCATGTTGACGCCAGTGCTCGCCGACATGCCGGTTGCCTGCAGGCTGATCTCGACTCCTGCATAGCGGCTCCAGAGGTTTGGCGGGAACGAGAACGTCCCTGCGCCACCGGCGGCAAGAATCCCAAGCGGAAGCATCCCGGATCTCCCCGGATCGACGAGCCAGACCTCGTAGTAGTGGCCGGAGGGCGCCGGCAGGAGACCGGAGGTGGCGATCGTCACGTCCCCGTCGGCCCACACGGTCACGGAGCCGGTTGCGTTCGGGTCAGCTGGCAAGGGCTCGAGCGCCGCTGTGAGGAGGATCTGCGAGTTGGATGCTCGCGGACGCTGCAGGGATCCGACACCGAAGATCGCGGCGAACACGAGCACGACGACTGCCACCGCGACCAAGGCCAACCGGTACATCGCCCGACCCGCTCGCTCTACACGCCGTCGTCGCGCGCCCGAAGCCGGCCTTCTGCGGTGTGAACGTGCGTTGAGGGCACCGATGCGCGCGCGGTCAGGCCCGGTGTCGGTAGCCAGGGGCTCGGGAGCAGGCGCCAGGGGCCAGGTGTCGGTAGCCAGGGGCTCGGGAGCAGGCGCCAGGGGCCCGATGTCGGTCGCCAGGGGCCCGGAGCCAGGCGCAAGGGGAAGGCATGCTCCGGGACGACCGCCCACGAGTTTCGGCCGGTCAGCGCGGTAGGTGCGCTCGAAGCTCAGAGTTGGCCGACTGCCGACCGGGTTGAGGCTTGCGTCGACAGGGCTCGGTCCCACGTCGCCGGAGTCGGGTTCCAAGCCCCAGCCGGCTCCCACGCCTCCCGACGAGCTCTCGAGGAAGTCGAGAGGAGGGAGATCCTCCCCTAAGCGGTCGGCGTCTCGACTTCGACGTGAGGCGCTGAATTCGGGTGCGAGAAGGTCGCTCACCGATGTCAGCAAGGCGTGTGCCAGCGACGCGTCGACGAGCTCGCTCCGGCACGCCTCGCAATCTCTCAGGTGGTCGTTGACGGCCAGCATCTCGGGGTTGGAGAGATCGCCGCGGAGCAGCTGGTACAGCTCGTCGTAGACGTGGCCGGGGGTCATGGCCGGTCCTCGATCATCGTGACAGCGAGGCGTCGCAATCCTCGTGACATGCGGGCTTTGATCGTGCCCATCGGCACTCTCAGCACGTCCGCTATCTCCTGTTGGGTCTTCCCCTCGAAGTAGGCGAGCACGATCGATTCGCGCTGCTCCTCAGGCAGGTCGCCCAGTGCCCGCGTGACCTGAGCGGCGAGAACGAACTGCTCAACGAAAGCGTCCCCGTCCTCTCCGACTAGCCCGTGGAACGCGTCGATGTTGACGAGCTGCGGCCGGTGACGGCGCAGCGAGTCGATGGCGCGACGTCGCGCCAGGGCGAAGACGAAACCCTCGAGGTTCTTGTTCGGGTCCAGGCGCGCGCGCGAGCGCCACAGCTCGAAGAACACGATCTGAAGGACATCCTCCGCCTCGCCACCCACGAACCGCTTCAGATAAGAACGGACTAGCGAGCCGAGTGTCCGGTAGCACTCCTCCAGAGCCGACTCGTCACCGCAAGCCAGGCGCCGGGCCAGGTCGCCAGACGTGGCGACCGAAGGAGGGCGCACGCCCTTTCTTCGCATCGCGAGGCTCACGCGGTTGCATCTTTCTTCTTGCAACCGCTGGCTCCCCCACAGCGAACTACGAGACGCCGGTCGGCAAGCGAATGAGGTTGACCCAGACGTCGTAGAAGTTCGAGTGGCGGTCCTCCGCCTCGGTCCCGCCGTGAGGCAGGCTCGGGGTGT
>Ga0209415_10000417_pt1 | contig 77932 bp, 62 predicted proteins | sample PeaSoiSIISIP2007_FD_187696 | JGI IMG/M metagenome (GOLD analysis project Ga0209415, IMG submission 187696) | Peat soil microbial communities from Weissenstadt, Germany - SII-SIP-2007 (SPAdes) (version 2) | ecosystem: Environmental > Terrestrial > Soil > Wetlands > Peat | place: Germany...
TTATTGCTTCCCGCTGAATACACCTGCCTTTCGTGAACTGTCGGCTACGCCGACAGTTCACTTTTCTGGACATACGAATGATGCGTCTGCGATGCCCACTGAAGCGAACACCCGGCGCGTGTAGACGCTCAGACGGGCCGCGTCCACGTCAGTGAACACCAGCGTCCCCGGATCGCCCACGGCGCAACTCTTGAGCACCTGGACGGCCAGCGCGTTCAATGCGACCACCCGCAGAGTCCCGTTCTTTTTCTCCTTCAGAATCAATTTGATTCTCAAACTCGGCCCGTTAAGAGATACGCATTCTGAGGGCAAGGTCACAGATCTCCATTTCGTCGTCTTCCTTTCCTTTTTCTTTCGATTCGCGCTACGATTGTCAGGCCATTTGAGGAGGCATTCGTGACGCTCGCAAAAGTTGGACTTTTCGCCTTGATGGCTGCGATCTGTGCCGCACAGGCCTTTGCGGGGAGCAGAAAACCCTGCGTCACCGCCGACGAAGCCACGCTCTTGATCGATAAAGACGTCTGTGTCAGCGCCCACGTTTATGATGTGGTCGTGCTGCCCGACGGAACCCGCTTTCTCGACGTCTGTTCGCCGCAGACCGCGGATGAAAAATGCACATTCACCATCGTGACCCTGTGGGAAGACCGCGAAACCGTAGGCGATTTGAGCAAGTATCGCAACCTGGATGTGCAGGTGCGCGGCATGGTGCGTCCCATGCACGGCCGCGCCGGTCTTCTGTTGAGCCATGCTCGCCAGTTCTACGGCGGACCGCCCAAATTCAAGCCCAATCCGCTGCTGGTGCAGGGCTTCAGCGCGGACCAGCAGCGCACACCACTCAATGATCCCAATCTGCGCCGTCAGGGCGGAAGACGCGCCTTCATGAATACACGCGAGCGGGAAACGCTACCTGCAAAGTAATTGTTTATTCGATCACCAGCGTTTCCGCTCCAACGCGCATAAACCTGTAGCGTGGACCTTCTGGTCCACGCCTGTTTTTTCAGAGCACTGCTACTTGAGCGGATTGGCGGGCAGCGTCCAGCCTTCCTTCTCGCCCTTGTTCTGTTCCTTCAGCCAATCCAGCAGCGGCTTGAAGTATTCGATGATCGCCGAGGCATCGGCCTTGTCGCTGCCCGTCATCACCTTCAGCGCTTCCGGCCATGGCTTGGAGCGGCCCATCTCCAGCATTGCGTTCAGCCGCGCTCCCGCCTCCTTCGACCCATAAACCGAGCAGCGATTCAGAGGCCCTTTGTATCCAGCCGCCTGGCACATGGCGCGATAGAACTGGAACTGGTAGACGCGCGCCAGAAAGTAGCGCATGTACGGCACATTGCCAGGGATATGGTACTTCGCACCGGGATCGAAATCGGCTTCTGTGCGCTCCACCGGCGGCGCAACGCCCTGATACTTCTCCCGCAGCGCCCACCACGCGCTGTTATAGTGCTCCGGTTTCACTTCGCCGGAATAAACCTCCCAGCGCCATTTGTCGATCAGTAATCCAAAGGGCAGAAACGCGATCTTGTCCAGTGCTGTGTGCAGCAGCAGTGGAATATCCGCGCTCTCCGGCGGAACCTGGTCGATAAGTTCCAGCTTCTTGAGATAGACAGGAGTGACATTCAGCGCGATCGAGTCGCCAATCGCCTCGTGGAAGCCGTCGTTCGCTCCGTCGCGGAAGAAAAACGGCTGATTGCGATAGGCCATCTGATAGTAGTTATGCCCCAACTCGTGATGAATCACCACAAAATCGTCGGCGCTGGGCTGGAAACAGGCCTTGATGCGCACATCGCGCACATTGTCGATGTCCCAGGCGCTCGCGTGGCAGACCACGTCTCGATCCCGCGGATGCGTCAGCATCGAACGCTTCCAGAAGGTATCCGGCAGCGAATCAAAGCCCAGTGACTTGTAGAATCCCTCGCCGTAGCGCGCCAGTTGCGGCCCGTCCGTATTGCGCGCCTTCAGAATCGCGCCCAGATCGTAAGGCAGCGGACTGGCCGGCGGTGCCACTACGTCGTAAATGTTGCCCCACTCCTGCGCCCACATATTACCCATCAAATCCGCCGGAATCATGCCGTCGGGCCGCCGCGCCGCATCGCCGTACTTCTCGATCAGCTTGCGCCGCACGTACGTGTGCAACTCCAGATACAGTGGTTCCACCTGGGTCCACAGGCGCTCGATCTCTGCCTGAAACTCCTCGGGCTTCATATCGTACTGCGAGCGCCACAGCGCGCCGGTATCGGCAAAGCCCAACTCCCGTGCGCCCTGGTTGCTCAACTCCGCTAGCCGCGCATAGTCGCCGCGCATCGGCGCGCCCACTTTATGCCACCCCGCCCACAATTCGGCCAACTCCTTAGGATCGTGGCTCTGCGCCATCTTCGTCCCGATCTCGTCGATGCCCAGGCAATGATCGGGATCGGCATCAGGACAAACTTTTCCCTTTCCATACGCCGCGTCCAGTTGTGCCGCCAACTCGGTAGTTTCCGAGCGCAATTTGGGGTCCGAGGGTGCGGCCAGCCCGATGCTCAACTTCAGCAGCCGCATCTTGCGCGCCGCATCGGTCGGCAACTCCAGCCCATCAAAGCGCCGCGACTGGTCGATCAGCTCGGTCTGCCGCGCAATCAGCCGGTCATTCGTCTGGGCCACCAGAGCCACCGTATCGTCGGTGATGTACGTCTCTTCAATCCACTGCGCCCGCGCCACCTCAATGTTTAGCGCGTTCAGCTCCGTCTCGGCATGGTCCAGAAAGGCCAGCGCATCGGCCACGGTCGGCTTGGTGGCAGGCGTGTTTTGCGCCGCAGTAAAAGCCGCTCCAGGTAACAAAAAAATCAACGGTATCAGGTAGAGTAATTTGCGAAAATTTCCAGTCTTCATGGCAATCGAATATAGACCATTTTCAGGATTTTTGTCAGTGCGCCGATGCAAAAGGAGCTGCATGCATCCCAAAGTGCGGTCGGCAAAGCCCCTGAGAAGCGATTTCAATCTTGATTCTGCGCGGGCGATGCCATTCGGGCAAACGTAACCGCGCAGTCTGCGGTTCAATGTTTCGCGCGTCTCGAACGGTGGTACACTTCTGCCGTGGAAAAATCGGAGCCGCAGCGGATGGATCGTCCAGGCTCCGTATTGCACGAAAGGAGGAAACCTATGGGTTCCTCAACGCTTCTCATTCTGGCTGCCGGCCTGGGCAGCCGTTTCGGCGGTCTCAAACCTATCGAGCCGGTCGGTTACGATGGCGAAAAGATCATGGATTTCTCCATCTTTGATGCCCACAAAGCTGGTTTTACGCGCATCGTTTTCGTCATACGCAAGGAGTTTGAGCAGCACTTCAAGGAATTGGCCAGTGCGCGTTTCGGCAAGCATCTGGCCGCCGATTTCGTCTGCCAGGAGGTGGACGATCTGCCGCCTGGATTCCAGCCGCCCAAGGGCCGCGTCAAACCCTGGGGTACCACCCACGCGATTCTGGCTGCGGCCAACCTGCTCCATGAACCTTTTGCTGTCATCAACGCCAACGATTTCTACGGCGCAGAGAGTTTCCGCTCTCTGGCTCATCACTTGCAATCCGGATCGACGGACTATGCCGTGGCCGGATTCGTGCTTCGCAATACTCTCTCCGATTTCGGCGCGGTGGCGCGCGGAGTCTGCCGTGTGAGTGGCGACGACTACTTGGAGAATATTGTCGAGCTGAAGAATATCGAGCGCGACGGTGGTCATGTAACCAATACCGATGCCGAGGGGCAGGAGACGCGTCTGACTGGAAACGAGACCGTTTCCATGAATATGTGGGCATTCACTCCGCATATCTTCCCGCACCTGCACGAGCACTTTCTGAAGTTTCTTGCTCAGAACGGAAACAGACTCGATGCGGAGTGCTTCCTGCCCAGCACGGTGAACGAACTGCTCCTCGCCGGGCAGGCGCGCGTGAAGGTTTTGCGCAGCAGCGAGGCATGGTTTGGCGTGACGTACCCCGAAGACCATCCCCGCGCCGTCGAGAATATTCGCCGCCTTATTGAAGACGGTCATTATCCCCGAAAGCTTTGGTAATGGCCAGCGCATTGATTGCCCTTCACATCTGGGGAATAGAACCGCACGTGAAGGGCAATCAACTATCGTGCAGTAGCTTCCAGGGCGGCAAGGATTTGCGGAGCCAGTTGACTGACATTCCCAGCGCCGAGAGTAAGAATCAGATCTCCCGGGTGGGATTGAGCGGCGACGGCGGCGACGGCCGAGGGGAAGTCGGCGGCGAACTCGACCTGCGGGCCTTCGATCTTTTCCACTAGCTTTTCGGCGGTGATGCCGGGGATGGGTTCTTCGCTGGCCGCGTAGATGGGAAGAACAATCACGGAATCCGCATCTTTGAAGGCGGAGGCGAACTGATCGAGAAGGTCCTTGGTGCGGGAGAAGCGGTGGGGCTGAAAGACGACGCGAATGTGCTGGTGGCCGCACTCGCGGGCGGCGGCCAGGGTGGCGCGTATCTCGGTGGGATGGTGGCCGTAATCGTCCACGACGGTCACGCCCTGAGCCGCGCCGCGATGCTGAAAGCGGCGGTCCACTCCGTTGAAGCGATGAAGGCCTTCGGCGATTTTTTCGGAGGGAATTTCAAGCTGATGGGCAATGGCGACGGCGGCGGTGGCGTTCAGGACGTTGTGACGGCCAGGAACGCGCAGCTCGAAGGGGCCAAGCTGGCCGGTGGCCGTATGAACCAGAAAGCGCGCGAAGCTGCCGGGAACGGATTCGAGAAATTCCAGGCGGTAATCGGCCTCGGCCGCAACGCCGTAGGTAAAGACGCGGCGATGAGCGCGGGGCAGGATGGCGGCGAGCAGGGGATTGTCGATGCAGGCAGTGACCGCGCCATAGAAAGGCAGTTTGTCGATGAAGGTGAGGAAGGCCTGCTCGACGTCGGCCATATCGCGATAACAGTCCATGTGCTCGCGGTCGAGATTGGTGACCACAGCGAGGATGGGCGAGAGCTTGAGGAAGGAGCGGTCGCTCTCATCGGCCTCGGCGACCAGATATTGCGAGGTGCCAAGGCGGGCATTGGATCCGAGCGCATCGACGCGCCCGCCGACGACGACGGTGGGGTCGAGATCTCCGGCAGCCAGAACCGAGGCGACCATTGAAGTGGTGGTGGTTTTGCCGTGCATTCCGGCGATGGCGATGCCGTATTTGAGGCGCATCAGCTCGGCCAGCATTTCGGCGCGCTGAATCACGGGAATCTTGCGGGAGTGGGCCTCGACGACCTCGGGATTGGAGGCGGAGACGGCGCTGCTGGTGACGACGACGGTGGCGTCGGCGACATTGGACGCCCGATGGCCTTCGTAGATAGTTGCGCCAAGCTGGGCCAGACGGTCGGTCACCGGGCCACTGCGCAAATCGGAGCCGGAGACCCTCATGCCGAGGTTGAGCAAGATCTCGGCAATACCGCTCATGCCGATGCCGCCGATACCGATGAAGTGCGCGTGCTGGGAAGTAGCAAACATAGAGGTTTGAAACTCTACTTTAACACTTATGGGGTTCAGAGGCTTCCAAGCGGCAGTTGTGGGGATGTAAACCCCTGTTTTTAGGAAAGTTGCGCATAAATTATTTTCGCAGATCCGCGCAACCTTTTTATTTCCTTGTGTTTATACAGTACATAACCGGCAGGCCAGGGCGGCGGAAACAGAAAAGCCCCATTAGGCAGCGCAGCCGGGCCGACGGGGAACCGGACGGCTGGAATGGAGGGTTTATGAGCAGCATGAGGAATTGGATGCTTGGAGCGGCGGTAGTGGTAGCCGGATTGGGTTTGGGAGCGACGACGGCCCAGGCCGCGGAGTTTGGAGTCTATGTGCGCGGACCGGTGGCTTACGTTCCACCTTGCCCTGGCGAGGGTTACGTCTGGGCGGCTGGCTATCAGAGCCACGGCTACTGGGTGCCGGGACGGTGGAATTTTGTGGGGGCACGGGAGCGGGGCGAGTTTGCACGTTACGACGGTCGCGATCATTATGGTCCACGCGAGTTTGCAGGGCGGGATCGCGACTGGGGCCATGAGCGCCGCTGGGATCATGAGCATTTCCGCAGGTAGTCTGTATCTGCCTGGGACGGCCTCTCCTGGTTGGAGAGGCCGTTTTTTCAAGACGCCAAGCCGAGAGGTCGGCGGAAAAGAACGGTCTTGCGCGGAATACCTTCAATCAGCGATTATTTTTTGCAAGAGACCGCAACTTTCCGGTGCAACTGCTGTTTGAAGGAACAGAAGCCGGTGGGACGAGGAGTCCGGAAATCGGTGATCGCCGAGGCGGAGGGGTTCCGAGCGATGGAGCGGGGCAGATCGGCACAAGGAGGCTTTATGCGGAAACTACAGAGTGTTTTTATGGCAATGCTTCTGGTCCTCGCCTATTCGGCGACAGCCAAGGCTCAGGATGCGGGCTATCAACAGCAGCCCTACGCTCAGGATGCGGGCGCTCCTCCGGTTGACGCTCAGGAAGCGCCGGCGCAGCCTGCTCCGTATGTTGGGGTGGGCCCGGCGGTGGTGGAGGCTCCAGTGGTCTATGGTCCGCCGGTCTGCGAGTGGGGTTATTACGGCTATTACCCGTATGCCTGTGCGCCGTATGGCTATTACAGCCCGTCTTGGTTCTACGGTGGCCTCTTCATCGGTATCGGCCCGTGGTATCACTGGGGCTGGTATGGGCATCCCGGCTACTATATGCACGGCGGCTGGGGTTATCGCGGCGGATACGGCTACCGCGGTGGGTATGGCAATCGTGGGGGCTATGCGGGACGGCCTGGCTATGGCGGAGGTTATCACGGTGGCTCAGCTCCGGCGGCGCGCGGTGGCTTTAGCGGTGGCGGACACGCGAGCGGCGGATTCCACGGCGGAGGCAGCTTCCATGGTGGTGGCGGCGGTGGCTTCCATGGTGGCGGTGGCCACAGATAATCTCGACTGCATGGCTCGAAAGGACGGCCCGTTTGCTTCGGCAGGCGGGCCATTCTGTATTGTTGTAGCCTTGAAGGGATGCAGATGGAAGAGAACAAGCCGCTCGCGCCGTTTACCACGTTTGGGATCGGCGGGCCTGCCCGCTGGTTTGCCGAGGCCGTTAGTGAAGAAGAGATCGTTGAAGCAGTCGCCTGGGCGGCAGCGCGCGGCGTACCGCTGTTTGTGCTGGGCGGCGGCAGTAACCTGCTGGTGGCGGACGCGGGCTTTGATGGGCTGGTGCTGCGCGTGGGGTTGCGCGGGATTGCGGTTACGGAAGACGGCATGGGGCAGCGCATTTACAAAGTGGCCGCAGGCGAGGACTGGGACCAGTGTGTGCAGCAGACGGTTGCCGACAATTGCGCTGGTTTGGAGTGTCTGGCCGGCATTCCCGGCACTGTGGGCGGAACGCCGGTGCAAAATGTGGGTGCTTATGGGCAAGAGGTGGCCTCGGCCATTGAGCGGGTGCGCGCATACGATCTGCGAGAGCGAAAATTTGTTGAGTTCACGGCGGCGGAGTGCGGGTTTTCGTATCGCCGCAGCCGCTTCAATGCGACTGATCGCGGACGGTATATTGTGACTCGTGTGGATTATCGACTCACTCCAGGCGGCACGCCAACTGTGCGTTATGGAGACCTGAGCCGCGCGCTGGAGGAGAGTCAACAGGGCAGGGAACTGAGCCTTGCAGAGATTGCGGCGGTGGTGCGAAAGGTGCGCCAATCCAAGGGAATGCTCATGGTGGATGGCGATCCGGATTGCCGCAGCGCGGGCAGTTTCTTCAAGAATCCTGTGATTACAAAACACCAACTTCAGCGCATTGGTGAAAGCGGCGAGAAGCAACCGCCGAGTTATCCCGCTGAAGCTGGGTCGGAAGGCGCGGAGTTATTCAAGGTTCCTGCAGCGTGGCTGATCGAGCAGGCCGGCTTCAGCAAAGGCTATCGGCTGGGTCGGGCAGGGGTATCGTCGCGGCACACGCTGGCGTTGACGAACGCTGACGGAGCAACCGCGGCGGAGGTCCTGGCGCTGGCCGCGCGCATCGTCGATGGCGTCGAGAGCCGCTTCGGCGTGAGGCTGGAGATGGAGCCGGTGCGGGTGGGATTCTGAGCGCTGCCGAGTGCGAATGCGCCGGAGGCTGTAAAATATCGCCATGCCAGCTTATCGGTCTCGAACCTCCACACATGGACGGAATATGGCCGGAGCGCGCAGCTTATGGCGCGCCACCGGAATGCAGGACGGCGATTTTGGCAAGCCCATCATCGCTGTCGCCAACTCATTTACTCAGTTTGTTCCCGGTCACGTTCATTTGAAGGATCTGGGGCAACTGGTGGCCAGGGAGATCGAGCGAGCCGGCGGCGTGGCCAAGGAGTTCGATACCATCGCCATCGACGACGGCATCGCCATGGGCCACGATGGAATGCTGTACAGTCTGCCCTCGCGTGAGCTGATCGCCGACTCGGTCGAGTATATGGTCAACGCGCATTGCGCCGATGCGTTGGTTTGCATCTCGAACTGCGACAAGATCACGCCGGGTATGCTGATGGCCTCGCTGCGGCTGAATATTCCGGTGATCTTTGTCTCCGGCGGGCCGATGGAAGCGGGCAAGGTGAAGCTCGGCAATGTGGTCAAAGCCGTGGACCTCATCGATGCGATGATTCTGGCAGCCGACCCCAAGGTGAGCGATGCGGAGGTGGACGAATACGAGCGCTCCGCCTGTCCCACGTGCGGTTCGTGCTCCGGAATGTTCACGGCGAATTCGATGAACTGTCTGGTCGAAGCGTTGGGGCTGGGCTTGCCTGGAAATGGCACCGTCGTGGCCACTCACTCTGACCGCAAGGAGTTATTCTTGCAGGCCGGTCGCACCATCGTTGAGTTAGCCAAGCGCTATTACGAACAGGGCGACGAACGCGTGCTGCCGCGCAATATTGCCACCTTCGAGGCCTTTGAGAACGCGATGACGCTGGATATTGCAATGGGCGGCTCGACCAATACCGTGCTCCATCTTCTGGCCTCGGCGCAGGAGGGCGAAGTACCTTTCACCATGGCCGATATAGATCGACTGTCGCGCCGCGTTCCGCATCTCTGCAAGGTTGCGCCGTCATCGCCTGACGTGCATATTGAGGATGTACATCGCGCTGGTGGAATCTTTGGCATTCTGGCGGAGTTGGATCGTGCCGGATTACTTCATCGCAATACGCACACGGTTCATGCGCCCACGCTGGGCGCGGCGATCGAGAAACTCGACGTAAAGCGCTCTGTAACTCCGGAAGTGACTGATTTTTATCGCGCCGCGCCGGGGGGAGTTCGCACTACGGAGGCCTTCAGCCAGAGCGCGCGCTATGCGGAACTGGATCTGAATCGCGAGAGCGGCGTGATTCGCGATGCGGCCCATGCCTTCAGCAAGGACGGCGGGCTGGCTGTGCTCTTTGGCAATATCGCCGAGGATGGTTGCATTGTGAAGACAGCGGGCGTGGATGCGGCGCACCTCACATTCAACGGTCCGGCGCGTATCTTCGAGAGCCAGGACTCGGCGGTTGAGGCGATTCTAGGCGATAAGATCGTTCCCGGCGACGTTGTGCTGATTCGCTACGAAGGGCCGCGCGGTGGACCCGGCATGCAGGAGATGCTCTATCCCACGAGTTATCTGAAATCCAAGGGATTGGGCAAGGTATGCGCGCTGATTACCGACGGACGTTTTTCCGGCGGCTCATCGGGACTTTGCATTGGCCATATCTCGCCGGAAGCGGCGGAAGGCGGTTCGCTGGCGCTGGTTGCCGAGGGCGATCCAATCGAGATTGATATTCCCAAGCGCGTGCTGCGCGTGAATCTCAGCGATGCGGTCTTGGCTGAGCGGCGCAAAGCTGCCGAGGCCAAAGGTGCAGCCGCATGGAAGCCCGCAACCCGCGCCCGCAAAGTCTCCAAGGCGTTGCAGGCGTATGCGGCAATGACCACCAGCGCGGCTCGCGGCGCGGTGCGCGATGTGAGCCGATTGGAAAAGTAAGTAAGTGGAATATAAAACCGTGGCGCCCTTCTTGATTGAAGGCCGCCACGGTTCTTTCTTGTGACAGTGAAGAGAAACAGCGTGGACCGGGGGGCCACACTACAGCCGACCGAGTGGTCGGCGTTACAGACTTATTCTGGTTACAGATTTATTTTGGTTACTCAGACCCGCCAGTGATCGGCGCGCCAATTCTTGATGTGCTCCTTGATCTGTTTGCGATTCAGCTTTTCTTCAAGCGCTTTTTGAGCCAGTTCGACCACTTCCTCGTCAGCGGCAAAACGGAGGCCAATTAACTGGTCTTCACTCAAGCGATAGATCTGCGCATGCCACTCGGCTGGTGCCAGCGCTTGCAGTCGCAGTCGCTCCTCCATGCGGATCACGCGGTCCTGTACCTTGAGCGAATAGAGGCGCACGGTGAACGCGAGAATGAGTGCGGCAATCGAGAGCACCAGCAGCCATGCGGAACACAAGCTAAAATGTTGGATCAGATGCACGATAACGACGATCAGATTGATTGTTAGGACAGGAAGCAGAACGTAGTGGAAGGGCGGATCGGTCTTACCGTGATTCTGAAAACTCTGCGTTGCATCACTCATGTTTTTCCTTCTCATCGAGCGGCAGGGAATTGGTTGTGGTGAATGGCTGCGTGGCGGTAGGTTCATCCTCATAGGCATGAACCGTAACGCTGCCTGGATTGTCCACAGATCGAGCCGTCTCTGTCCATGAGACGAGCGACAATTCAGAAAGACTCATGGGGCCGATGATGCGCGGATGCCTGGGCAGAATGCGATGGCGGCCGCGCACGACGTAGTCGACCGCCAAGCCTCCGGCGACCAGAGGATTCACGATGAGGATGGGGATTGCATAGGGGGTGGTAGCCAAAGACTCGGCAACGTCCTTGTTGGCACGGCTGGTGTGCCGATAGCCGGGAACCTGGGGAATTTCAAAGATGGCCAGTTGCATTTCCGGATGCCGTTTGGCATGGCGTTCCAGCTTCCATGCAATCTGCTTGGGAGTGGTCATACCCGCGTCAGGAAAGATGGAGCGCTTGAAGGTGCCAGGGAAATATTCATTCAAGATGGAGCGCGCAAAATCCGAGCAGTTGTTATAGAACAGCTCGAAGTGAGAGCGATTGGGCGCGGAGTTCAGGCGCGCAATGAGTGCATCGTCCTGGGCCTCGGTGGAGGCAAAGCGCAGGGCAAAGATGCGCCGCTCGTACGAGACGCCGATCAGCTCCGTCCAGCCGCCGTGGACCAGGCCGCCTTGCGGCAACTTTTCGCCGAGGCCCAGCAGATGGGCCTCGTGATAGCGGTCGCGTAGGCGCGTTACCATCACTCGATCCACGCGCGCCGGAGCAGCGGATGCGGATTCTACGGAATAAAGATAGGGAACCAGCGGGATTGCGATCCAGTCGTAATCGCCGATTCCATCGTAGCGAGAGATCACCGCGCCGAACTCGCCGGGCTGGCAACGGCGCAGCTTAATCGGAGTTTCCGCGCAGATGCGCTCAAAATAAATTGCATTGTGACCGGTGGGATTGATAGCGCCGAAGAACCCATACGGCTCCTCCATCAGCAACGCCGCCTGCGCGTGACTGTGCGCCACGCAAAGCATCAGTAGCAGGCCAAGCAGCGCCCATGAAGATCTACGAATTGTGCGAAAAAATGCCATACATCGTACCGACCAAAAATCAGATCGCATGAGGGATTAGTCCAATGCTGAAAGATTGGGGAAAGAACGAAAGAAGGAGTATAGGCAGTGCGCAGGGAAATCGTTCTGATGCGACTTTGTCCTGCGACTGTCGAGGAAAGCGGGAACTCACACTGGATTGAAACACCGACCTAAGAGGATTGTTGCGGAGTTCTGGTTGAAATGCAACATAAAACTCAGAACGCGTCTCGCCATTTGCGCCGATTCGCGCATGACTTCACAGAGCGTTTTTGGGGTCCCATAAATGGCCAAAAAGGGCGATTTTGAGGTCAAAATCGGGGTTTTTGGGGTCAAAAACGGTCAAAAATGGGCCTCTCTGTTTACTCTTCAGTAACCATGCAATATTTACAAACGATTGATTCCTTGGGTGTTGCGAGATTTCTCAGGGGGCAGAATGTGATTTCCACAGGGGGAGGGGGTGGGGGTCCATTCAAATGCAGGTCGGATTGGGCAGTACAGAGGGATTTCCCTCAACTCTTTATTGTGCGTGTTACGTCGAGAATGGTGCGCAAAAAGTCTGAAATATGTTTTTGGGATGGGATACTGCAGGAGATCCCTTGGGGATTTTCGGTTGGAGCGATTTGCTGAGCGGATTGAGTTCTGAGGTCTCCCAGGTGCCCAAAAGCTAGGCACCTGGGCACCCAGTTTTGGTAGTTGTAATCCGTTTCCCGGCACCTGGGGCACTCAGCTTGTAACTTTACTTGACCAACTGATCGAGATCGAGGTTGAGGAGCAGGACGTTAACGCGGGCTTCGCCCAGTACGCCGAACTGGCGGCTGGTGATGTGCTGCTGAACCAGAGAGTGAATGCTCTCTTCGCTCAGATTACGGGCCTTGGCGACGCGCGCGATCTGATAGAACGCAGCGTCGGGCGTGATATCAGGATCGAGTCCAGAGGCCGAGGTGGTGACCAGATCGATGGGCACGGGCTTGCCGGGATTCTGCGCGGCCAGTTTGTCGATGTCGCCCTGAAGGCGCGTGACCAACGTTTTGCTGGACTGGGCCAGGTTGGAACCGCCGGAGGCCGTTGCGTCGTAGCCACTGCCCGCCGCAGAGGGGCGAGGATGGAAGTAGCGGTCACTGGTGAAGCTCTGTGCCAGCAACTCGGAGCCAATGACCGTGCCGTTGTTGAGAAGGATCAGGCTACCGCCCGCCTTGTGCGGGAAGATGGCTCCGGCGATGCCGGTGACCACGAGCGGATAGGCGAGACCGACCAGAACCGTGGCGATGATGGTGAAGCGGATCGAAGTCTTCCAGATGGAATGCACGATAGATCTCCTTGAAACCTTGCCTCAGGGGCTAAAGCCCCGACTTTTACAGGGCTGATTGAAGTACGGGCTAAAGCCCGTACCCTTCAAACCAGTAGCAATGCTGGGGCTAAAGCCCCGGAACTTCTTTGCTCATCGTACGGCACGACTGAAGTCGTGCCCGTTCAAAACCAGAGTTACAACCGACGGTTACGCCAGATGCAACGCTACCAGAATCACGTCGATGGCCTTGATGCCGATGAAGGGCACGATGATGCCGCCGAGGCCATAGACCAGCAGGTTCTGACGCAGCAGCACATCGGCTGGCTTCGGCTCGTACTTCACGCCTTTCAGGGCCAGCGGAATCAGCGCCACGATGATGATGGCGTTGAAGATCACGGCCGACAGAATCGCCGATTCCGGCGAGTGCAGGTACATGATATTCAGCGCGTTCAGCACCGGGAAGGCTCCGGCAAACATGGCCGGAATGATCGCAAAGTACTTGGCCACGTCGTTCGAGATACTGAAGGTGGTCAACGCACCGCGCGTCATCAGAAGCTGCTTGCCGATCTCGACGATCTCGATGAGCTTGGTCGGGTTGGAGTCCAGATCGACCATATTGCCGGCTTCTTTGGCGGCCTGGGTGCCGGAGTTCATGGCCACGCCCACATCGGCCTGAGCCAGCGCCGGCGCGTCGTTGGTGCCGTCACCGGTCATGGCTACCAGCTTGCCCTTGGCCTGTTCGCGCTTGATCAGGTCCATCTTGTCCTTGGGCTTGGCCTCGGCCAGAAAGTCATCGACGCCAGCCTCGCGGGCGATCACGGCGGCGGTCAGCGGATTGTCGCCGGTAATCATGATGGTGCGAATGCCCATGGCGCGCAGGCGTGCAAGGCGCTCCTTCAAGCCACCTTTCACAATGTCCTTGAGGTGAATCACGCCCAATGCGGTGGAGTTTTCAGCCACCACGAGGGGCGTACCGCCCTGGCGAGCAACCTCCTCGACAGCATCGCGCACCTTCTTGGGCAGCGATGATCCCTGCTCTTCCAGGAAGCGGGCAATCGCGTCCACCGAACCCTTGCGAATGCGCGCTCCAGGCAGGTTGACGCCGCTCATGCGGGTCTGCGCGGTGAAGGGAACAAACTCGGCGTGAATGCCGCTCAGATCACGTCCGCGCAGATTGTACTTTTCCTTGGCCAGCACCACGATGGAGCGACCTTCGGGGGTTTCATCGGAGAGTGAGGAGAGCTGCGCCGCATCGGCCAACCGCTCGGCGCTGATATCCGGCGCGGGAATGAACTCGGAGGCTTGGCGATTGCCCAGAGTGATGGTGCCAGTCTTGTCCAGCAGCAGCGTATTCACGTCGCCCGCAGCCTCGACAGCGCGTCCGCTCATGGCCAGCACGTTGTATTGGACCAGGCGATCCATGCCCGCAATGCCGATGGCCGAAAGCAGACCGCCGATGGTGGTGGGAATCAGGCAGACCAGCAGCGAAACCAGCACAAAGACCGTCTGCGGCGCTTTCGAGTAGATGGCGAAGGGTTGCAGCGTGACCACGGCCAGCACGAAGACGATAGTCAGGCCGGAGAGCAGAATGCTGAGCGCGATCTCGTTGGGGGTCTTCTGGCGCGATGCGCCTTCGACCAGTGCGATCATGCGGTCCAGGAAGGTCTCGCCGGGATTGGAGGTGATCTTCACCTTGACCCAGTCGGAGAGCACCTTGGTGCCGCCGGTGACGGCCGAACGGTCGCCGCCTGCCTCGCGAATCACGGGTGCCGATTCGCCGGTAATGGCCGATTCGTCCACCGAGGCCACGCCTTCGATGACTTCGCCGTCGCCGGCGATATAGTGCCCGGCCTCGACGTAGATCACATCGCCGGCGCGCAGCAGGCCGCTGGCGATCTCTTCAAAGCCGCCGTCTTCTTTGTATTTCTTGGCGATGGTCTCGCCCTTGGCCTTGCGCAGCGTATCGGCCTGAGCCTTGCCGCGGCCCTCGGCCATCGCCTCCGCGAAGTTGGCGAAGAGCACGGTGAACCACAGCCAGAGCGTGATCTGGAGATTGAACCCAAAGCCGGGGTGATGGTGAATGGTGTTATCGATCAGAATGCCCGTGGTGAGTACGCAGCCCACTTCGACGACGAACATCACCGGGTTCTTGACCATGCCGCGGGGATCGAGCTTGCGGAATGCGTCGAGCAACGCCTGACCGAAGATTTCCGAGTTCCAAAGACTTTTCTTTTCTGAATGAGCCATGATAGTCCGTTTCGTTCAGTCCTGATGCGGTGATGGTTAAAATACCTGACCGGCCTTGAGCACCAGATGCTCGAGGATCGGTCCCAGGCTAAGGGCCGGGAAAAAGGTCAGCGCGCCGAGAATCACGATGACGCCGACCAGCAGGACGGTAAACAGCGAGCCGTTGACCGGGAAGGTTCCTGGCGAGGGTGGAACGCTCTTTTTGCGTGCCAAATTGCCGGCCAGCGCCAGCACCGGAACCATCATCAGAAAGCGCCCGCCGAGCATCGCCCAGCCGAGCACTACGTTGAACCACCAGGTATTGGCGTTGAGTCCAGCGAAGGCAGAGCCGTTGTTGCCCACCGCGGAGGTGAATGCATAGAGAATTTCGGTGAGTCCGTGCGGCCCTTGATTGGCCAGACTGCTGAGGCCTATATTGGGCGAGAGCACAAAGACAGCGGTCAGGGTGAGAATGATGAGCGGGAAGATCAGCACGTAAAGCATGGACATTTTCACGTCGTATGCTTCGATCTTCTTGCCCATATACTCCGGCGTGCGGCCCACCATCAGTCCGGCGATAAAGACCGCCAGCACCACGAAGATGAGAATGCCGTAGAGGCCCGCTCCCACGCCGCCGAAGACTACTTCGCCGAGCATGATATTGGTCAGGACCACCATGCCGCCCAGAGGAGTCAGCGAGTCGTGCATGGTATTGACCGCGCCGCAACTGGCATCGGTAGTGACGGTAGCGAAGAGCGAGGACTGGCTGAGGCCGAAGCGGACTTCCTTGCCTTCCATATTGCCGCCGGGAGCGGTCAGCGTACCGGTCTGCTGTGCGCCGTGAATCAGCGGGTGAGGCTGCGACTCGGCCCAGTACACGGTGGTGAATCCAGCAGTAAAGAGCACGGCCATTGCCGCCAGCACCGCCCATCCGTGACCTGGAGAACCAGTCATTCGTCCCAGCGTATAGGTCAAGCCAGCGGGAATGATGAAGATGGAGAGCATCTGCAGCAGGTTCGAGAAGGGGGTTGGATTTTCAAAGGGGTGGGCGCTGTTGGCGTTGAAGAATCCGCCGCCGTTGGTGCCCAGCATCTTGATGGCTTCCTGCGAGGCCACCGGTCCCTGCGCGATGGTCTGCGTCTGCGAGGGCTGTTCCAGCGGATGCGCGGTGGTATAGGGGTTCAGGTTCTGCGGAACGCCCTGGGCCACGAGTAACAGCGCATAAATGAGCGAGCCGGGAATCAGTACATAGAGCAGGGTGCGCGTGGCATCCACCCAGAAGTTGCCGATCAGGCCCGAACTGGTGCGCTTGATGCCGCGAATCAGCGCCACGGCCACCGCAATGCCTACAGCCGCAGAGAAGAAGTTATGCGTCGCCAGCCCAGCCATCTGGGCCAGATAGCTCATCGTGGTTTCGGGTGTATACGACTGCCAGTTGGTGTTGGTCGTAAAGCTGGCCGCGGTATTCCAGGCCAGATCCGGCCCCACATTGGCCAGTTTCTGCGGATTGAAGGGGAGCATGGCCTGTACGCGCTCAATCCCGTAGGTCACCAGCAAACTGACCACCGAGAAGCCGAGCACCGCAAAGGCGTACTCGATCCAACTCATCTCTTCCTTGGCGTTGACGCCGGAGAGCTTGTAGATGAGCCGCTCGATGGGCTTCAGCAGCGGATCGAGCCAGGTTCCTTCTCCTTCCAGTACGCGGGCCAGATAAGCACCGACCGGGCGGACGCTGGCAAGGAGAATCAGAGAGAAGAGGGCAAATTGCAACCAGCCGTTGGCGGACATTTAGAACTTCTCCGGAAAAAGCAGGGTGAGGGTTAAATACCCCAGCAACAGAATGGACAGAATCAGGGCTATGGCGGCAGTAACGTCAATCTGCATGGTCTACCTCAGCTTCTGGCAAGCCTTGACGTAAAGAAACGCCAGGCCGAAGAAAATTCCCGTGAACAGCAACATCGATAAATCTTGCATGGCAGGTCTCACAGTTCCATGAACATTGTACCTTTGGAGTTTGCTTGCGGAGCACTTAAAGTGAACCGTAACCAATGCTCAAGATTCATTCTGGAGCAGGGTGGGTACGGGAGGCGAAAGGATTTTCTAAGTATTGTGTAAGGGGCGATACGCCAGGTTTGACGAACTACAGATGGGATTGCAGGAAGCCAGCCTTCCTGACCACAACCTGCGTATATTTGATTTTCAGGCATTGTTCGCCGGATGTTTATAGGGATTTCATTCAGAGATGAGACGATCAAAGAATGCGCCCTTTTGCAACGCCGTTGCCTTTTGAACTCCTGCGGAAGATCGGCCTTCGACGGAGAGAGGATCGCCGCAAGGCAGTTCACAATTTCAAGATCGTTCTGCTGCTGTTTCTATCTCTGGTTGGATACGCTGTTCATCAGGTTTACGCTGGGCGGAAGATTCTGAGCCTGAACCAGACCGGCGTGCATACGCAGGCTAAGTTGATACACCTTGAATCGCCCGTTGCTGACGATAGTGATTATCAGCTCGATTACGAGATGTATGCGCCGCAGCGCGGCGTGCTGGGCGCGCCGATGAAGAAGCTCACTGGCACATTTTTCCTTGCTCCCTCAGTGGCCAAAGACCTGCACGAAGGGCAGAGCCTTGAAGTGGTTTATCCAGCGGGTCATCCAGAGCGCGTGATGCCCGTGCTCGCCACACGAACCGCCTTCAGCGGAGTCGGTTGGATCGTCTTTTTTGCAGCGATGGCGTTTCTCTTGCTGGTTCTCTCAGCCTTGTCGCAACTCGTGAAGTCTTGCTTGTCTGTCGTTTTCCACTGACGTCAATGCGCTGCGCTACTCGTACCGCAACGCCTCGGCCGGCAGGATGCGCGCCGCCGCGGACGAGGGATACAGCGTGGCCAGCAGCGAGATTCCTACTGAAACCACTGCGACAATCACGCCGTCCAGTGGGCGGGGTGCGAAGGGCAGGGTATCGATGGAGTAAACCTCGGCAGAGAGGTGAATGAAGTGGTAGTGCGCGCCAGCCCAGGCGGCCAGATAGCCCAGCACCAAGCCCAGTGCGGTGCCGATCACGCTGATCAGGAACCCTTGCAGCAGGAAGATGCGGCGCACCTGCGCGGGCTGCACACCGAAGCTCATCAGCACGGCTATATCCCGCGTCTTCTCCATCACCATCATGGTCAGCGCGATCAGGATATTCAGCGCGGCCACAATCACGATCAGCGCGATCACCACGAAGGTGACCACCTGTTCCAGCTTGAGCGCGCGGAAGAGTTCGCGGTTCTGTTCCATCCAGTTGGTGGTCATAAAGCCGCGCCCTGCGGCCGATTCAATGCTGCGCGCGATCTGCGGGGCATTGTCCAGATCGTCCACTTTGAAGCTGATGACGGAGAGCAGGTCCGGCTCGCCGAAGAGCCGCTGCGCATCGCTGAGGCGTAGAAAACCCATCTGCGCGTCGTACTGGTAGAAGCCCGAATGAAAGATGCCAGCCAGCCGGAAGCGGACGTATTTAGGAATGATGCCCAGCGGAGTCATCTCGCCTTGGGGGCTGATAATCATCACGGAATCGCCAACCGAGGCACCGACGGTTTCGGCCAGATCCTTGCCCAGCACGATGGGGGGCAGCTCGGCGTTGAGCGCGGACTTGGGTTGCAGTTGCTGCGGGACCGGCTGAAGCGCCTGCACCGAGCCGGGAGTGGCCGTCGAGAGAATATCGCTGACGGCGGTCTCCTGGTCGGGCAGGATGCCTTCCAGCAGCGCTCCGCCATCGCGTGGGCCGCGCGAGACCAGCACTTGTTCATAGAGTCCCGGCGAGGCAGCAGTCACGTGCGGCAGGCGGCGCAGGCGCTCAAAGAGCGGTTGCCAATTGCGAATGCCGTCCGCATCCACGCGCATCAACTGCACGTGCGCGCTGGAGCCGAGCAGGCGGTCCTGCAGGTCGCGGCGCATTCCGTTGGTGATGGCCAGCGCGATGATCAGCGCGGCCACTCCGGCGGCAACCCCGGCAATCGAGATGGTGGTGACCACGCCCACCACGGCCTGTCGCCGTTTGGCCTTGAGGTAGCGCGCCGCCAGAAAGAGTTCGAATCGCATGAGCCTGCCATAGTGCGGTGTTCGTTTGGTGAGCGGTGTTAGCGCGGTTACCGGAGTTCGTGTGGCTGCCAGCTAAATGAAACTCAGCACAGAAATGTTTTGTAACAGGGCGCGACTTCAGTCGTGCCGATAGGAGCCAAATCAATATCTCGGCTTTAGCCGCTGCTATTCTCGACAAACAGAAAATAAAGTAGCAGGGGCTAAAGCCCGTCCTCGTGATGCGTATGTGCGGCACCCTTCGACTTCGCTCAGGCAGGCTAAAAGTCGTGCCTTGTTACAAAGTCTGCTAAATGAAACTTCCACCACAGCCTGTTCAACCCTGTGTGCTATCTGTCAGACGTTGCAAAAACCGTCTTGGCTACTCCTATGTTATCGTGTCTGTCGTAAACGCGTACCGTAAACAGATGCTCTGTTGATTTGCTATCCGTTGATGGGAGCGAAAGGCGCAGTTCGTAGTGCTCACGGCGAGAGTCGGAGAGATTGCCGACCGGCTCGATGAACTGCCAGGGACCGGCATCGAGCGAATATTCGGCGTGGGCGATGGGCGAGAAGGCATCCTCGGCATCAAAAACAATGCGGCCCTTTGCGTCGGCCTTCAGCCCGTTGACCACCGGAGGCGTGGTATCCACCTCGAAGCGGGCGCTGATCTTTTCGCCGCGCAACGCCTCGCCCGGAGTGTGCGAGGGCGCGTCGGAGGCGATCACCTTGATCTGGTATCCGCCGTCGGGAATCAGCGCGGCATCGAAGTTGTAAGCCTTCTCGGTCAGATCGTTCTTCAGTAGCCGCCAGACGCTTTCGCCGTCGCCGCGCAGATAGAGCGCGAAGGTCAGGTCGTCGCCGTTGTCGTCGTGCGCGGCCCAGCGGGCAGTGATGGCAGTGCGATCCTTGACGGCTTGCAGAGGCGCGACGGCACCGTCCATCAGGTTCAGGCTTGGGCTTGACGGCGCAAAGGAGATCATGACCGTTTGCGGCTGGCCGACGCTCAAGCCCTGCGAACTCAGCCGCGCTCCGGCGACAACGACCACGTCGTCCACCACGGGAGCGGCATTGACCGGCAGGTAGTTGATGCTGACGCCGCCGACAGAGGACTCAGTGTTCAAAGAAATCTTCCATTGCAGGTAGCGCCCGGCGGGGGAGGCGACGCCGCCGTCCAGGAGCGGCTGCCAATCGCTCCAGCCCCAGTCGTTGCGGCCGCGTGCGGGCTGCTCGACGTTGCCGGTGCGGGTGAGCAGTTCATAGCCTGTCGATCCCGTCTGCACCTCCACGCGCCCAAAGCGGGCCAGCGCTCCAGCATCCAGAACGTCGCTGGCGTACTCGTGCTTGCCCGCGTCCGTCGCGAGCGAGTAGAGCTTGCCGGTATTGCCGGTGGTGATGAAGACCTTCTCTGCGACAACCGCGAGGCTCAATCCCTGCTGCGCTTCCAGGTGGGCCACGTCGGCGTAGCTGCCGTCGTCTTGAATTTTGAAGATACGTCCGCGATTGCCGGTCAGCGCCAGAAGACCGTCAGGGCGGGCGGCCAGCGCGTAGACGATCTCGTCCTTGCCGCTCCACAGCTTGCGCGGTGCCTGTCCCTCGACCAGCGCGAAGATCTCGCTGCCATCGGGAAGGGAAGTGCTGGCATTGGCCGCTTGCAACGATCCTGGCTGAGAGACGGAAAAGAAGGCATCGTTTTTCTGCACCGGCAACGGCGGAAGCGGATTGTGGCTCTTGTCGCCCACACTAGCGGCATAAATTGTGCCATTTGCGGCGACGGAGACGGCTGTAATCTCGCGGCGCGGCGCTTCAAAGAGCACATAGCCCTTGCCTTGCCCGTTGATGCGGTAAACCAGCCCTGACCCGTCCGTGCCCGCGATCAGATTGCCCTTGGCATCCCAGGCTAGCGAGCGGATATGCTGCTCGTCGCACTGGAAAAAGGCCTCCGGCTTCTGCTCTTTCTTGCTGGGGCCCTTGCTGGGATCGACGCGATAGACCACCCCCGGCCCGCCCGTGGCGATATAAAGACGGCCCTGCGCATCGAAGCTCAAATCCCAGATGTAATGCGCTTTTTGCTCCGGCTTGCTGTCCGCAGAGTTGGTGGGCTTGGACTCGTCGAATTGTCCGGCGTCGAAGACTACAGTGGCGCTGGATTCGTCCTGCTTGGCCGTCGCATCGGGATTGAGCCGGTAAACCTTGCCGCTGGGCAGAGTGGCAGCGTACAGCGCGCCGTCCGGGCCAAGCTTGACCACCTGCACGCTCAGGTCGCGAGTCTCAAAGAGTGTTGTCGGCTTGACGCCCGGCTGGCTGGCCACGCGCAGCACCGTCGCCGGTGAAGCGGTCGCAAGGAAAGCTGTTCCGCTTTTGTCCACGGCGACCGACCAGACGTAAGTGGATGGCGAGGTCAGTACCTCGCGCACCTCCGGCACGGCGCGCAGATGCCCATCGCTGCCTAGCGCGACCCCAAGCGGTGTGCCCTTCTCGAACTCCTCGATGCGCGACTGGGTCCACAGATGCGTTCCTTGGGCGAAGAGCGACGGCGCGGCGGCGGCTACCAAGACCACGGCGAGAGCGCGACGGAGAAATCCAAAACGAGAGCGAATGAAAGTACGGAGAGAAAGAAGCATTCTGCTGTTGAGTCTACTAAAGTCGAAGAGATTGAGCATATTACCGGCAGGGGTAACGAGTGGAACGTGCTCTGTTACATGGAATCGGCAGCCCAATCCTCCTGATCGTGTTCCTATTGCCGCCTTGGAGCCTCTTGGCATATTCAGTAGAGATTGACTTCGCAGAGCGTTTTGAGATCTGAAATCTGGCGAAAAGGCGATTTTGAGGCTAAAATCGTGGTTTCTGGGGTCAAAAAGGGCCAAAAATGGGCCTCTCTATTTACTCTTCAGTAACTATGTGATATTTACAAACGATTGATTCCTTGGGCGTTGCTAGATTTCTTAGGGGGCAGAATACGATTTCCACAGGGGGAGGGGGTGGGGGTACACGGTTCTGACCGCTCCAATCCAGAGGGATTTCCCTCAACTCTTCATTGTGCGCGTTGCTTGGGAAATAATGCGCAGTATGTCACGAACAAAAGCGAGAGCTTTTGATGCTGTACCGGTGGTGTGGGAGGACGGCGGGAGCGATCCCGCCTCCTACCTGATCCTGAAGAGCAAACTTCAATGAGCCAGCAGATAAACCCCGACGCAAACCAGCACTGCCGAAGTCCAGCGCCGCCGGTCCACGTTTTCCTTGAGGAATATCTTGGCTGCGATGGCGTTGGTGACCAGCGTCAGCGAGGCCGAAGCCGGTGCCACCAGGCTCAGATTCAAGTGGTTCAGCGCGAACAGCAGAGCAAAAAACGCCAGCGCCAGAAAGCTGACTCCCGCAAAGAACAGCGGGCAGGTCACCACGGCGCGAATGGCACCTTTCATTCCGGAGTGCGCGCGAATCTCGTCCAGATCGCCGATTGATTTCATGGCAGCGGCGGTCAAGACTTCGCCTGCGGTCGAGCTGAGCACGATGGAGGCAATCATTGCGGTGGCGGTCCAGAATCCAGTCTGAGGGGCAGGGGAGGGAATCATCATCGTACTTGCTCCTGGGCAACTCTTTCTTCCAGCGCGGGCCTCTCCGTCAAAGACGGTCCCTGCGCTACGAATCCCACGCCGACCGTAATCAGCACGATGCCAGCCCAGCGCAGCGGCGAGATGGGTTCATGGAGCCAGAAGCGCGCCAGAAGCGCCACGATCACATTGCCGAAGGCCGTAGCGGGCAGAACGTAGGTCAAATCCGCCCAGGAAAGCGCGGTCAGATAGCTGGCAAAAAATCCAATCAGCAGCGCAATGCCAGCCGCAACCCACGGCGTAAAGACCGCCGCGATCAGCGAGGCTGGATGCTCCAGTGAAATGGACGGAAGCCCGACCATGCCGCGCGAAAGAAATGTATCGCCCAGCGGAGCACAGACCGCAACCAGTCCCAGAATCAAGTATTGGTGCGGCGATAGTTTTTGATGTGCCATTCGTCTTTCTGTCGTTCCTCTCTTTGAAGGCTGAAAGAGATTGAGGGCGGACGCGTCCGCGCCGCCCTCGTTGGAGTTGCCTCAGCCTCGACTTACGCCTTGGCGCCAGCGGGTTCGGCTTGCTTGCTGCGTGCCACTTTGACCGCCTTGTTGCGTTGCGAGCGCAGTTTGAGGAAGGCTTTGGCCTCGACGTAAAGCCGGGGCACATCGCGGTTGATGATCGCCTTCCAAACCACGCGGAAGGCCGCCTTGGGCCGGAAGTAATACTCGTCGTAGAAGCGATGCACCATCTCCATCACGTAATCGACCGGAAGCCCTGGGTACTCGATGTGCGCCATCTGGTGGCCACCCTCGTCCATCATCGCGCCTTCGTTGATGATGAAGCCATTCTCCTTGGCGTAGTCGAAGAACTCGGTGCCTGGATAGGCGTGAGCAATGGAGACCTGAATCGTCTCGCAATCCAGCTTCTTGGCGAAGTTGATCGTGTTGCGGATCGACTCCTTGGTTTCGCCCGGCAGCCCGAGAATAAAGTCGCCGTGAACGGTGAGGCCAAGGTCGTTGCAGTCCTTGGCAAAGGCGCGCGCGCGTTCCACGGTTGCGCCCTTCTTGATGTTCTTCAGGATCTGCGGATCGCCCGATTCAAAGCCCACGATCAGCAGACGGCAGCCCGCATCCTTCATGGCCTTCAGCGTCTCGCGGTCCGTCGTCACGCGCGAAGTGCAGCTCCAGGTAATATTCAGCGGCTTGAGCTTTTCGCACAACTCGACGGTCCGCGCCTTCTGAATATTGAAGGTGTCGTCGTCGAAGAAGAACTCCTTCACCTCGGGGAAGTTCGCCTTGGCCCACGCCAGCTCTGCGGCCACGTCGTCGGTGGAGCGCTTGCGCCATGCGTGCCCGCTCAGCGTCTGCGGCCACAGGCAGAAGGTACACTGCGCAGGGCAACCGCGCGTCGAGTACAGCGCGATGAACGGATGCATCAGAAACGGCACGTTGTAGCGCGTCACATCCATGTCGCGTTTGTAGACCTTGGTGGCCCAAGGCATGGCATCCAGGTCTTCCACCTGCGGACGGTCGGGATTGTGCACCACCTGCCCATTGAGTTTGTAGCTGATGCCCAGGATCTCGCTGAGCGGCTTGCCCTGCGCAAATTCCACCACGGAATAGTCGAACTCGCGGCGGCAGATGAAGTCCAGCGCGGCGCACTCATTCAGAGCCTTGTCTGGGGAAGTGGTTACCGGCGGGCCGACAAACGCGATGCGAATCGAGGGATAGAGGGATTTGATGGTCTCGGCCAGGCGCTGATCGCCCTCCCAGCCCATCGTCGAGGTGAACAGGACCAGAAACTCGTAGTCCTTGCAAATCTTGATGGTTTCTTCGGCGGAGACGTGGTGCGGCGGCGCATCGAGCACGCGCGAGCCTTCCAACATTCCGGCGGGATAGGTCAGCCAGACTGGGTACCAATAGGACTCAATCTCGCGCGTGGCTGGCCAGCGGGAACCGGCACCACCGTCAAAACCTTCAAACGAGGGCGGATTCAGGAAAAGAGTTTTCAGGGGCATAGGCATCTCTTTGATTTTAACATTTCGGCGGTTTCGCAGCCGCGTTCCGTGGTTTGCGTGCTTATTTGCCGTGCAGTGTGCGCACCCAGTCGTCCATGTGGCCCAGCGCGCGCAGCAGGCCCAGCCGGGCCTTGCTCAGATCAAGCGTCGCGTCCAGCGAGTCCTGATATTTCTGTCGTTCGTCGATGCGTGCCAACTGCTCGGCCTTGGGGGAAAGTTGTGCTGGAGCGCCGGGGCCGCTTCCCGCGCCGTTGCCCAGTTCCAGTTGCGCCAGCACGGTCTGCAACTGTTCGCCGGCGATCTGCTGTTTCAGGCTTGCAATCTCCGCCAGCGTATCCAACTCTCGCAGATTTCCGGTGAGGTTGGCAATCTGAATCTCGTTCTGCCGCTCGGCCTGCTCGGCTTCCACTTTGGCGCGCAATGCGTCTGCCGCAGACTCCTTGGCCTTGTCGCGATGTCGCCAGTCGAAGAGCGGAACGTTGATCTGAATCCCTGAATTGAAGTTGTCGGACTTAAGGGGATGAGCGTAATACGAGTTCGCATTGTTGAGCAGTGTTGTGAACCGGTCATATTGCGCGACGAACACGGCCTGCGGCATAAAGACAGATAACAGTTCACCCTGGGCCTGTTTATCTTTCGAGCGAGCAAGCAGTTGCGCGGCTTCGATGCCGTTTTGTGTGCCGCGAGGCTCCAGTGCGCGAATTTGCGGAATCTCCGGAATGCTGGCATGCTCTGGCGTGATGGTACCGGACGGCAATCCCGTCAGCGCCGACAATTCCTGCATCAGGGTTGCCGCGCGCGTCTCCAGATGAATGCGTTTGAGCCGCAGTTGCGCGGCCGTCAATTTTGCCTGCAACTGTTCGCTCAGCGGGTCAACGCCAGCCTCCGCGCGTTGCTGCTCAATTTCCACCAGACGGGTTGCGAGATTCTCCTGCTGTTGTGCCGCCGCCAGTTGCAGTGTCACCGAATCCAGCTCGATATAGTCAGTTGATGATTCCAGAGCTACCTGTTCCCGCGCATCTTTCACGCTCAGGGTGGCCGCGCGCACACCATCACGCGCCGCATCGATATATTTCTTTTGTGAGGAGCTGAAGACCAGCGCCTGCACACTGCCGGAAAAAATGGATGCTGGTGATCCTGAAAATCCAACCGAGGGAAATACCGGCAGTCCAGAAGAGAATTGCCCGCTGGGATACAAAACGTCGACGGTTTGTGCCAGCGCCGCATGGGCCTTGCGCACATCCGCTTCGGCCAGTCGCACCGCGCTCGAATTCCGCTGCGCCAGGTCCACCACAGTCGACAGCGAAACCTGTGCCGAAGCCAGCGCGGCGCTCAGCAACAGAGGCCCACAGATTACCCACGGGTTGATTCGTAAATTCACGTTCGCTCTTCTCATCAATGCGTCAATTCCTGTGCGGGCCTGTACTCATGCGCCAATGCCAGCGCCGCCGCCCGTTCCCGTAGAGCGGCCTCGCGGTCGCCTGCCTGTTCCTTCAACCGCGCCAGTCGTGTATGCGCCACAAACGCTGGCGCTTCCTCACTCTTCTGCGCGCCAACCAGATAATCCGTCAGCAGCTTTGTCGCCAGCGCCACATTCCTGTGCGCTTCCGTCAGCACTGAAGCCCCGTTGAACAGAGCCACTCCCGCCGTCCGATCATGCGCCGCAGCATTGGCCCCATTGTGTACCGCCGACTCCATCTCCGCCCAGCGTTCGCGCCGTCTATAAAAATCCGCCAATGCGATCCACTGCGTTGCCGGATGCGCGCTGGCCGCAATCGCCTGCTTCAACTCCCGCTCCGTCGCGCCATAATCCTTGCGCTTCTCCGCAATACTTGCATGGAGCAGATGCGCGCGCGTTGGATCGATCCCGTTCAGTTGTGCGGCGATGGTCTCCGCCTTGTCCATTCCGCCGCCCACCACGCCCGGCGCTTCTTTGTCGAACTCGCCCAGGCTGCTCAGTGCCTCGGCGTTGCGCGGGTCCAACCGCACCGCTTCTTCAAACTCCGCCTGCACCCGTTTGGCCAGCGAATATGCGTTCAAAAACGAAGCCCGTGCCGCTTTCTCTCCCAGCGCGCGTCCCAGCCACAAGTGATCGTTGGCGTTCGTGCTGTCCAGCCTGACCGCCTGCTCACATGCGCTCACTGCCTGGTTCCATTGCTCCAACTCGAACCGCACGCGGCAACTCAAATTATGCGCCTCGGCCGAACTCGCGCCCGCCTCCGTCAACGGCTTCAGCAGAGCCAGTGCCTTGTCCGCCTCGCCCGCCTGCAAGGCCGCATTCGCCTGCCCCAAAGCCGTGCCCGGACCCTGTGCCGTGACCTGCATTGCCGCTGCCAGCAAAATGCAGGCCAGCACAGCCTGCGCAGTACGCATTGCCCGTGTGGCCAGCACCACCATCACTGAACGTCCTTGACCGGAATGCCCTCCTGTAAAGGCATTCCGTTGCTGGTTCCCAGCGCAACTACGTCTCCGTCTTGCAGGCCAGAGAGAATGGCCGCGCGCGTCAGAGTGATCGTTCCTGTCTTTACCGGAGTCTTTTTCAACTCGCCGTTCACTTTTTTGTAGACGAATGGCTGGCCGTTCTCCGAGTGCAGCGCGTCGCGCGGAATGCTGAGAGCACTGGCCTCGCTCGACAGCGTCACCTTGACCTTTACGTTGGTGTCGGGAAGCAGTTGACCGTCCGCGTCGTCAATCTTCACAATCACTTCGCCCACGTTGCGGGTTCCGTACGTAATCACCGTGACCGGAACGCGCTCGATGTGCCCATTCCAGATCCGGTCTTGCTTGGCGTCCCACGTGATCTGAATCTTCTGTCCCACTTGTAAATTGCCGATTTCAGGCTCGTCGAAGTACGCCCGCACTCGTTCGTGGCGTAGGTCAGCCACCTGGATCAGCAGCTTGCCCTCTTCGGCAAACTCCGTCGCCGCGACACTCACGCTGTACACGGTTCCCGCCACCGGCGCATGAATCGCCGTCCTGGCCAAAACCTCCCGCGCTGTCGCCAGACCCGCCTGAGCATCGGCCAACGCCGCCTGCGCCCGCGCTACTTCCGCCGTCGAATAGCGGCTGTGCGCGCTCTCTTCGGCCGCGCGCAGCGTTGCCTCCGCACTTGCCAATTGCTGCTCGGCCGACGAAACCTCGCTGCCCGAAGCCGCGCCTGTCGCTTTCAGCCGATTCAATGCGTCCCGATTGCGGCGCGCCTGATCACGGTCCAGCTTGGCCCGCGCCATGTCCGCCGCCGCCGTCTGACGCTCCTGTTGGCTGCCGTTATGCGTGGCCGACTCCAGCGCCGCCTCGGCCGCCTTTACGCCGCTTTGGGCCGTCGCCACGTGCGCCCGCGCCTCCAGGTCGTTCAGCACCATCAGCAGCTTGCCCGCTGGCACCACGTCCCCCGGTTGCACATAAACTGCCTTGACCGTCGTCGCCAGCGGACTGTGAAGCTCGTAGTTTACCTCCGGCTCCACTCGCCCATTTGTGGCAATGCTCTTGTCCAGTTCCTTGTGTTCCACCAGCGCCACACGCACAGGCAGATGTTCCTTGGTCAGCGACCGCACCAGGAAAAATACCAGGATCAGCAGAATCAAAGCTGCCAACCAAGTCCAACGCCGATCTTTTGGTTCTTTTTCGTTCGCCATTTAGTTAACCTTTGCCAGTATATAGGACGCGGAAACGTGACCTCTGGAAGCATGTATTTTGGCGGAATCGCCATCCTCCCCTCCGGGCCTCGCAACCTGAAAGCCCCCCTGAAAAACTTTTTTGAGAGCCTCTTGCGGAATTCCCATCTCCAAAAACTTGTTGACGCCAACTTGCACAGTATTTCCCACGCAACGCGCACAATAAAGAGTTGAGGGAAATCCCTCCAAACCTCCCAATCCGAGCTGTATTTGAATGCACCCCCACCCCCTCCCCCTGTGGAAATCGTTTTTCGGCCCCCTGGAAATCAAATAACAGGCAAGGAATCAACCATTTGTAAATTTTACATAGTTACTGAACAGTCAACAGAGAAGCCGATTTTTGGCCGATTTTGACTCCAAAATGCTCGGTTTTTGCCTCAAAAACGCCCTTTTGGTCCAGATTTTCGACGCAAAAATCGCTGTGCCACCTCATTCTCCAAGAGGATTTTGCAAGAGGCTCTACAGGCCAGTGATTTTGAAGTCGAAGGCTCCTTTTGGCAGGAAGAGTTCGCAGGGGGCTTTCCAGTTCAGCGATATTCTCGGTCAACCTACGTGACTGGTGGCGTCAAGTAAATGCCCATTTTTCCAAAAAGCCCCCGATGGAAAGCACAAATTAGGATTGCAGTTGCATCCTGGCCCGAACCGCTTTAAGATGCGTCAGTTGGCATCTATGACTTCCAAGGTTTCCAGTTCGACTCTTCTCGCCGAGGCACCGGTTTCCGTGCCGGTGGCGACGGTGCTTCCGCGGCTGCGCGTGGGCAAGCTGTGCGTGGCGATTCAGGCCGAATCCGCGGCCGAACTCATTGAGCGGGCCACGGCCGCGCTGGCCGACTCCAAATTTCTGGAGCTGCGGCTGGACTCGCTGGCCAAACCGGCTCTGGCGCTGCCCAAAGTACATGAATTTCTGGCGTTGCACCGGGATACAACGGTGATTGCGACCTGCCGCCGCCAGGAGCATGGCGGAGTCTTCAAGGAGTCGCTGAAGGCCGAGCTGGAGATTCTGGCCAAGGCCGCCGAGTCCGGCTGTCAGATTGTGGACCTCGAAGTTGAGTCGGCCGAGGAGGCTGCGCCGAAGCAGTTGGAGCAATTCCGCGAGCGGCTGCGCACGGTTGGAGCCGCGCTGCTGGTCAGCTTTCACGATTTTTCCCGCACCAAGGGCCTGGAGCAGGCGGCCCAACGCATTGACGTCTTCAAGCCGGATTACGTGAAGGTGGTTTCGACGGCAAAATCGCTTGCGGATAATCTGGCCGTGCTGCGGCTGATCGAGCAGCGCTCGGCCTCCGCACAGGTGGTGGGCATCGCGATGGGCGAAGAGGGGATTGTGAGCCGTGTGCTGGGTCCAAGGGCAGGCGCGGAGTTCACCTTCGCTTCCTTCTCCGACGGCGTGGAGACCGCACCGGGGCAGGTGACGGCGCGGACCATGCGCGACCTCTACCGGGTGGAGCAACTGGATCAGGCGACCCGCGTCTTTGGCGTGGCGGGGAATCCGATTGCGCATTCGCTCTCGCCGCTAATGCAGAATACGGCCTTTCGTCGCGAGGGCGTCAACGCCGTGCTGCTGCCGCTGAAGGCTCGCTCGGTGGACGACCTGCTGAAGCTGCTGCGCGAATTGCCGCTGGCCGGCGCGGCGGTGACCATGCCGCTGAAGCAAGAGGTTCTGCCGCATCTGTCGAATATGAACGCGCTGACCAGCCGCATTGGTGCTTGTAATACGCTGCGGATGGCGTCGGACGGAAAACTGGTTGGCTTCAATACCGATGTGGAAGGCGTGATCCGGCCGCTGGAGAAGCGGCTGCGGCTGAAGGGCGCGCGCGTGGCGGTTCTGGGCGCGGGCGGCGCGGCGCGGGCGGCGGTTTTTGGGCTGGTCGAACAGGGCGCGGAGGTCTTCATCGTCAATCGCACTCATGAAAATGCCGTGGCGCTGGCCAAGGAGTCCAAGGCCAAGGCGCTCAAGCACGAGCAGTTCGCCAAGGCGCAATTCGATGTGCTGATCAATTCGACCCCTTGCGGAATGGCTGGCTCCAAGCAGCATCTGCCCATCGCCGAGAACGAGTTGAATGCCGGGCTGGTCTTCGATATGGTCTATAACCCGTTGGAGACTCCGCTGCTGAAACTGGCCAGGGAGCGCAAGATTCCAGTGATCAGCGGTCTGGAGATGTTTGTGCAGCAGGGCGCGCGCCAGTTCGAGATCTGGACCGGAAAGCCCGCGCCCGAGGCGGAGATGCTGCGGGTGGTGGAGTTGGAATTGCGCAAGCGGGGATAGTGATCTAGCTATTGTTCCACACTTTACTTTCCCGTCCCCTCGGTAATGGTTACGATGCGATCCACACCCGGAACCGTGAAGTTTTCCACCTTGCCGCTGGGCCAATGGACTTCGATGGCCTCGACCTTTGTTGCCTGGCCGAGACCGAAGTGGGGCCGGGGATCGTTGGTCGAAAGATAGCTGCCGCCGCTGATGACGTCGGCGCGCTGCTTCATGCCATTGGCGGTCAGATAGACGGTGGCACCGACAGCGTCGCGGGGGCTTTTCGAGCCACCGACCAACTTCAGTTCCAGCCAGTGATTCTTGTCCGGGCTGACGTTGCGCAGCAGCACGGGGTGGCCGTCGATAACGTTGATGACCGCGTCGAGTTTGCCGTCGTTGAACAGGTCGCCGACGGCCATTCCACGGCCTGCGATCACATCGGCCAGACCGGTACCCTCGACGGCGGGAACCGGCTCAAAGCTTTTGCCCTGCAGATTGCGGAAGAGTATGGGACGCTGCTTCCAACTGGTGCCCCAGTTATATTTGTCGGCCTGAGGGTAGACGTGGCCGTCGGCCATCAGCAGATCTTTCCAGCCGTCGTTATCGTAATCGAGGAAAGCGTCGCCAAAGCCGAGGAAGGGAACCGAGATTTCAGCAATGCCTAACTGGTAACTGATATCGGTCATATTGCCGTCGCCCTCGTTGCGATAGAAGGGCTTGTAATCGTCGGAGAAGGTGGTATTAAAGACCGCCAACTGGCCATTGTTCTGGTAGTCGCCGACGGCAATGCCCATGGAGGCCGTTTCGCGGCCGGCCTCATTCAGCGCAAAGCCCGAGGCATAACTCACATCCTCGAAGGTTCCGTCGCCTTTATTGAGATACAGGTAATTCGGCGTGGAGTCATTGCCGACCAGCAGGTCCGGTTTGCCGTCGTTGTTAATATCCACAAAGACCGCGCCCAGCCCGTAGTAACCGGGCTTGTCGGCCACGTCGGCCTTCTCGCTCACGTCGGTAAAGGTCCCGTCGCCGTTGTTATGGAAGAGATGATCGGGCTCGCCTTTCAGGCCACGCGGGCCGCAGGCAACAGCCTCGCCGCGAAAGGTGCAGAAGGCGTTGGGCGAGTTATCTTCGGCGCTGGCGGGCAGGTGCTCGCGGTCCCAGTGCAGATAGCCGGCGACAAACAAATCCAGCCGTCCATCGCCGTCGAAATCGCCCCAGGTTACGCCGGTGGACCAGTTCCCCAGAATGACTCCAGCCTTCTCCGCGACGTCGGTAAAAGTTCCATTGTGGTTATTGTGATAGAGCCGGTTCTTTCCGTAGTTGGAAACGTAAATGTCGGGCCAGCCGTCGTTATCGTAATCGGCAATGGCCACGCCGAATCCCCAGCGGTCGTTGGTCACTCCGGCCTTGGCGGCCACGTCGGTAAAGGTGCCGTCGTGGTTGTTATGGAAGAGCGCGGCGTGGGGCGGAGTTTCCTTGCCGTCCAAGGCATTGAAGGTCGAGCCGTTCACCACATAAATATCCAGCCAGCCGTCGTTGTCGTAATCGATCAGCCCAATGCCGGAGCCTTTGGTCTCGATGATGTAATTCTTGGCGGGCATACCCATCTTGTGCGTCCAGTGCGTCAGTCCGGCGTTTTCGGAAACGTCCTCGAAGACGATGGGGCCGGTCTTCACGAAGCCACCCGCGGTGATGGGCCGGTGCTGCGCATCGAGCAGCGCGGGATGGGGCGGGGGGCCAGCCTCGCCGGATCTCTCTGTATTTGGTGCCGTCTGCTCCGGGGCAAGAGCACTGGAAGGCGTGATTTGTGCGGAAACAAGCGCGGGAATACCCGTCGCCATCATTCCCAGAAGAGTGGTCGCGCGCAGAACCTCAAACATGGTTGCCAGTATACGGTGCGGAATCGAGGGGCGGTATCGACCGAAAGATGGAGTCTTCTATGACTCGCTGGGATGTTGCAGCGCAGCCCCGCCCAAGTCCGCGACGCGCGCCTTGCCCAGCACCTCGAGCATCGCTTGTTGCGCCTCAATCCAGATGGGGTGAGCCTTGCACCAAGGCTTCCGTTTGCAGGATTTTCCGGGTGCCAGACAGACGTTCAGCCGAATCGGGCCGTCGATGGCCTCGATCACCTCGCGCACTGAAGCCTCGCGTCCCAGCGGCAGCAGCGTAAAGCCCCCCATCTTGCCCCGGCGGGAGCGGATCAAGCCAGCGCGCGTGAGCGACTGCATCACCTTGGACAGAAAGCTGAGCGGCGCTTCGGTGGCGGCGGCCAGATCCGGCAGCAGCAGGCGCTCGTTGGCGGGATGGGAAGCCAGGCAGATCATGGCTCGCAGGCCATAATCTGCGGCGCGCGTCAGTTGCATCGACGAACTGGAGTGATCCATAAATACCTTCCGGCCTGACGGGGCGAAGTATGCAGCGACAAGAGCAGGCGGAGATCTCTCCGGCCATCCTAGCCGGTGCAGTGGTTTTCTGCAATCGTAAAACAATGTGTCCTGCGTCACAGTTTACCTGGTAAATGGAGTGTAATGTACGACTCGGAATCTTTTTTGGATAATTATTATCCAATTAGAAAATGACCCATTTTAGTACGCACTTGCTGAGAATCGGCAGAATTATTCTGGCGCTGTTGCTCAGGGAGTGGGATACTGGATCGATTCAAAAGGGTAGAATCCGTCTGCGGGCAACATTCTTTGCGGGTTGCGGTTGTCCGGCGGAGCACCACGGTACGAGAGTGAAAGGAAATCCCAAGACGCTATGCCTCCATTTCCCGCTGTAGACCCGATTCCATTACCGGCTCCGGTGTGGCTCTTCAAGTTGCTGCACATTGTGACCCTGTCACTGCATTTTGTCGCCGTGGAAACGCTGTTGGGAGGACTGCTGCTGGCGGTTCTGCTCAGCCTCTTCCGTGGCTCGGCGCTCTCGCAGGTCGCGGCCCGGGCAATGGCCCGTCGGCTGACTGTAGTGATGACCTTTGTGATCAATCTGGGCGTGCCGCCGTTGCTGTTTGCGCAGGTTCTCTACGGGCGCGCTTTGTATACCAGCAGCATTCTGATCGGTGCTTACTGGATCTCGATCATCGCGATTCTCACGCTGACCTACTGGCTACTCTATCGTTTTACGGCACGGCTGGAAGCGGGCAAGTCGGCCTGGTGGGTGGGCCTGAGCGCTTGGGCGCTGGCTGGGTTCATCGCGCGGTTGCTCTCGACCAATATGACGTTGATGCTGCGGCCCGAAGATTGGCAGAAGATGTACTCGGCCTCCGGTGCGGGCATTTATCTTCCCACCGGAGACCCGACGACCACCCCGCGCTGGCTGCTTATGCTAGCAGGTGGATTGTTCATCGGCGGTCTGTGGATGGTCTATCTGGCCGGTCGCTCGACCTTCACGGCGGAAGAGAAGCGCTTTGTCGGCGGCATCGGCGGCAAGGTGGCCGCGGCCTTTGGCATCGTCTATCTGCTGGCCGGTATCTGGGCCGCGAACGTGCAGCCGGATGCTGTCAAACTAGGCATGACGGGCAACGGCGACTATGCGTTCTACAAGTACTTCGGCATGGCTGCTTACGGCTGGCTGGCGCTGGTGGTGGTGGCGGTGCTGGTGGGCGCGGCGGCTGGCTTCGGCAAGATCACGGCCAACTGGCTGAGTTGGACGGGCGTACTGACCGTGGTGCTGATGGAGATCATGTTCACCGTGTATCGTGACGGCGTGCGCGATGTGACATTGCTGACCAAGGGCTACGATGTGTGGAATCGCGTCGTGGTGACCAACTGGAGCGTCGTGGGACTCTTCCTGGTTCTGTTTGTGGGTGGGCTGGGCGTGGTCGGCTGGCTGGTTTCGGTGGTGGCTGGAGCGAGAAAAGTCATGGAGAACGCGGCCTGAGCGCGCGAGGCGACAAGATGGCCGATCCAACCTTGGTGAACGGGCAGATCACAGACAGAGTGACCAATTCGGGTGAAAAAGAGATGAGTGAAGAGAAAAATCTGACTTCCAATATTGTTCAGCAGCCGGAGGAGCCAGGCGAGAAGAATACGCGGCGCACTTTTTTGGCAATTGCCGGCGTAGCCGGACTTGGCTATGCCGCGGCGATGGCGTATCCCATCTATCGTTACCTGGCCTCGCCGGAAGAGGCTGCGATGAACGCCACGGCGGTCACCGAGGTGACGCTGAAGGATGCACAGAAACTGCCTGCCGGTTCGGTGCTGATGTTCAAATTCGGCTCCTCGCCGGCGATGCTGATCCATCACACGGATCCAGCGCGCGAGTGGATCTCTATGACCGCTGTCTGCACCCATCTGGGCTGCACCGTGCAATACGAACCGCAGGCCGACCGCATTCACTGCGCCTGCCACGGCGGCGTCTACAACCCCTATACGGGCGCCAATGTCAGCGGGCCGCCACCCAAGCCGCTCAAGCTCTTCAAAGTGGCCGTCAACGAAGCCGACGTGAAAGTATCGCGCGCATAACGCAAGAGGATGTTAGGCATGACTCGAAAGACCATTGCAAGCTCTGTATACGATTGGGTCGATGAGCGCCTGGGCCTGTCGGAAATCGTCGCCTTTGCGCGCCATAAATCCGTCCCGGTTCACTCGCAGTCGTTCTGGTATTACTGGGGCGGCATCTCGCTGTTCCTGTTCCTGATTCAATGCTTCACCGGCGTGCTGCTGCTGGTTTACTACCGGCCCGGCGCGGAAGCCTATGAATCGGTCCGCCAGATCACATTTTCCATGCACTTCGGCTGGCTGATCCGCTCAGCGCACTCCTGGTCGGCCAACCTGATGATCTTCTCGATCATGGTGCATATGTTCTCGGTCTTCTTCATGAAGGCCTATCGCAAGCCGCGCGAGTTCGGTTGGCTGAGCGGCATGGCACTGCTGGGACTGGCGACGGTCTTTGGCTTCTCCGGCTATCTGTTGCCGATGGACGAACTGAGTTACTTTGCCACCAAGGTCGGCCTGGAGATTCCTGCCACCATTCCCGGCATCGGAACGTTCATTGCGAATATGCTGCGCGGCGGCCCAGAGGTTTCGGAGTTTACCGTGCAGCGCTTCTTCGCCTTGCATGTGGTGGTGCTGCCGGCGATCTTTGTTCCGCTGCTGGGCTTCCATCTGTGGCTAGTGCAGCGGCACGGAAACGCCGCGCCGCCCTCGGTTGAGGCACTGCCGCTTGAACAGCGCAAGAGCATGCCCTTCCTGCCCAACTTCCTGATGAAGGATCTGGCAATGTGGCTGATCTCGCTGAATATTCTTGCGCTGCTGGCCTCGGTCTTTCCCTGGACGCTGGGCAAGCAGTTTGATCCGCTGGCACCCGCGCCACTGGGCATTCATCCCGAGTGGTACTTCATGAGCCCCTTCGAGATGCTCAAGCTGATTGGCGCAGTGCTGCCGGGCATGATTGGCGAGATTGGCGGCATCCTGCTGTTTTCCGTCGCGATTCTGCTCTGGCTGCTGATCCCGTTCTACGATGGATCGCGCGATTCGGGCAAGCGCGGACGTTACGCGAATTATTTCGGCCTGCTGGCAATTATCACTCTGCTGGCCACCACTGTGATCGGTTACTGGACCATCAAGTAAGAAGCGAGAGAGAGCTATGAACTATCCATTCTGGGACATTCCACATCTTGGCTCGGGCTGGGTGATTGGCATGATCGCCATTTACCACGTCATGATCTCGCAGTTTGCCGTTGGCGGCGGCGTCTATCTGCCCATGGCCGAGCGCAAAGCACTGCGCATGACCGACCCCAAGGCACGCGCCGAGTGGTTGGCGCAACTGGCCTCGCACTCCAAGTTTTTTCTGGTGCTGACGGCGGTCTTCGGCACGGTGAGCGGCGTGGGTATCTGGTTCGCCATCGGCCTTACCCATCCCGAGGCCACCAGCACACTGATCCATAACTTCGTCTTTGGTTGGGCGATGGAGTGGGTTTTCTTCATGGTCGAGCTGATTACCATTGCGGTCTACTACTATACTTGGGGCCGCATCGACGAGAAGCTGCATTTGAAGGTCGGCTGGCTTTATGCGGGCGCATCGGTCGGCACGCTGGTCATCATCAACGGCATTCTCACCTTCATGCTGACGCCGGGGGATACCTGGCTCGCCGTTGCCGGAACCGGCGCGGAAGCCAGCAAATTCTGGAACGCCTTCTTCAATCCTACTTACTGGCCCAGCCTCTTCTTGCGTAGTTGCGTCTGTGCCTCGCTGGCCGGCATCTGGGCTTTGATTACTGCCAGCCGCATTGATGCCGACAAACAGCCCGAGTTGAAGACCAGCATGGTGCGCTGGAGTGTACGCTGGCTGGTGCCCTCGTTTGTCGCCATGCCCTTCCTGATGCTTTGGTATTACATGATGGTCCCCGCCTCGCAGCAGGCGCTGCTGACGCTGGGCATCGACACCATCAATGCTGGAACCTTCTCGATGGTCACGCGCATGGGCCTGGTTATCATCATCACTTCGGCTACCATCATCGGTGTGGCGTACTTTTTGGCCTATCGCACGCCGCTGGACTTCAATCTGTCCCATGCGATGAGTGTGCTGTTGCTGGCGCTGATTGCCACGGGCGCAGGCGAGTATTCGCGCGAGATGCTGCGCAAGCCGTACGTGATTGGCCGCTGGATGTACTCGAATGGCGTGCGCGTTCCGTCTGTCGCGCGTATCAATCAGGAGGGGTATCTGGCGCATACCAACTGGACGTGGAATCAGTCTGCTTCGAGTTACTCGCGCGGCGAGGCTATCTTCCGTGGAGAGTGCGGATCGTGCCACACGCTTAGCGGTTATCGTCCGCTGAAGGAGTTGCTGGCAGGACGCGACCGCGCCAATATCGCCAGCTTCATCAAGATGCTGCACGATCCCGATCCCGACCCCAAGAATCCATCGCCCTATCGCCACTTCATGCCGCCCATGGTAGGTACCAAGGACGAGATTGACGACCTGGCCAACTATCTGAATGCCCAGGTCAATCCGCCGCAACAAAGCCCTGTGCTGGCAGCCGCGAAGTAGTTTTTCGACAAAGTAGATCACTACTTGAAGGCCCGCAGAAATTGCGGGCCTTCAAGTAGCGCCGACCTCCCGGTCGGCTGTAGTGTGGGCGTCCTCGCCGGTGTCTGTCGGTATGAATTACCAATTCATACCGATGAAATATCAGGTCAATTCAGCCCTACTCCTCGCCCAACTCATACGGAATTCCAAAGCGCCCAATCTGAATCAGCGCCTTGTTTGACGGCGGCCAGATATGCAGGCTGGTCACGCGGCTTTGTCCGGCGATCAGATGCGCGCTGGTGGTGCCGACCAATGCGCCGGTGGCAGCCTCGTGAAAATGCACGCTGAGCTGGTCGCCGGTATGCTCGTAGCCAAAGACGTACTCGCCCGGCTTAAGCGCAATGCCACCGATGCGCACCGGCGCCTGCACCGTCAAGTAGTGTGAATACTTGCCGTCTGCCGAGTAGCCCGCCGTAATCAGCACCACACCGGCGATGAAATGGCCGCGTCCGTTGACGATTCCCGAAGCGGTGCGCATCTCGGTTTCGATGTGCTCGCGTTCCACGGGCGCGCGCGCCGGCAGCAGCGAGGCCAGTTCCGCGTCGGTGGCCTGACGCCATGCGTTCTTCTGGGTCCACGCTGCTGGCGTCATCAGTATGAGAATCACCGCGAGACAAGCGGTTTTTTCCATCCGTTTCCAGTTCATCATTTGGTCTTTCTCAGCGATTCCAATTGCACAATGCCGCGCTGAATGGCTGCTGTGGCGGCCTGCGTGCGGTCCGTCACGCCCAACTTGCCCAGCAGGCTGTTGATGTGAGTTTTTACTGTGGCCTCGGAGATTTCCAGTTCTATGGCAATCTCCTTGTTGCTCTTGCCGTGAACAATCTGCTCCAGCACATCAAACTCGCGCGGCGTCAGTTCCTCGGTGCCCATACGCTCGGCCAGCTTGGCGGCGATGGCCGGCGGAATATGCGATTTACCGGCATGGACAGCGCGGATGGTGGAGATCAACTCCTCGGTGGTCATGCCCTTCAGCAGGTACGCGCGCGCCCCGGCCTGCAGCGCGCGATAGATGTCCTCGTCGCCATCGTAGGTGGTCAGCACGATGAAGCGCGCCCCCGGCGTCTCCATGCGAATGCGCTCGATCACATCCACACCGCCCAGCCGCGGCATACGCAGATCGATGAGCGTAATATGCGGCTGATGTTTGCGGAATTGCGCGATTGCCTCCACACCGTCACCAGCTTCGCCAACCACTTCCAGCCCATCGACGACGCTCAGCAGCGCGACCAGCCCCTGGCGTACGACATGATGATCTTCAACGACCAGCACGCGAATCGATTCCTTTGTCACTGTTGCTCCTCTGATTCTCTTCCGTCTCATTCATAGTAAATCGTGAGAGAAATTGTGAGAGTGAGACCACCTCAATCAACGGTTAATACGATCTTTCCGCAGGCATGGCCTTCCTCAAGATATCGAATTGCATCCGCTGTCTCGCGCAATGGATAACTCCGGTCGAGAACAGGGATGATTTTTCCGGTTTGAGCGAGACTAGCGAGAAACTGCAAATCCTCTTGATTTATATTCGCAATAAACAGGGAGGTCTTCTTTCCGCCAGTCCGTGAGAGCAATGGTCCCAGCAAGACTGCGTAGAGAATCTTCGTTATATTGAACGCGCCTCCGGTCTCTACGTACCTTCCATTAGGCGTGAGAACGCGTCGGCACTCGAAAATTGTGTGATGTGAGTTTGCGCCAACAATCAGATCGTACCGTTGCGAGGCGCGCGTGAAATCCTGTTCGGTATAGTCAATCAGATGATCCGCGCCGATCAATCGCGCCGTCTCTAACTTCTTTGTACTTGCTACAGCAGTGACCTCGGCTCCGAAGGCCTTGGCAATCTGGACCGCGAAAGTTCCTACGCCGCCTGAGGCACCCTCGATCAACACTTTTTGGCCCTGTTGGATTCGCCCCTTATCACGAAGTCCTTGAAGCGCGGTGCATGCCGCAATCGGCAGCGAGGACGCCTGCGCGAAGGATAGGTTGCTGGGCATCAGTACCAGCTTGTCTTCAAGCCCGCAAACATATTCGGCAAAGGAGCCGATACCATTCGCCCAGCCCTTTCTGCCGCATCCACCAAAGACCGCGTCGCCGACTTTGAACTGCGTTATGTTCTTGCCAACAGCCTCCACTTCGCCTGCGACATCGACGCCCATCCGTTTGTATTTAGGGCTTTTTTGTCCGGGCATCTTGAAGGTATGCCCACGCATGAAGTGAAAATCCAACGGATTGACGGAGGCCGCGCGAACACGGATCAGAAGTTCATCATCACTGGGCGTCGGTTTTTCCACATCCTCCAGTTTGAGAACGTCGGGCGAGCCGTAGCTGTGATAAACAATCGCTTTCAAATTAATTTCTCCTCATGTTTGAAAGTGAAGATAGCTCGGTACTTTATGTCGTGCCCGCTTGTTCCTTCCAGCGTTGCGAGTTCACGCCGAAGAAAGTCAGCCAAAGCATCAGTGACATTTCGCCCAGTGCGCCTGCGGGCATGATGACGCTGTGAAAGAGCCGGGCGGCCAGCGCTGGCGATAGAAATAACTGATAGGCGATACCGGTGATGAGCAGAAACACGCCCAGAATGCGCGGCAAAAAGGTGGATCGCAGAATCAGATAACCGAGGGCAAGGTTGTAGTAGGCGAAGAAGGCCATGGCGATACCGGCGACAATATTATACAGATCAAAAGAAAGAAGAGAAAACGCCTGCAGTTGTTCCAATGTGAAGACGTTCAGGTATGGTGCACCTCCCAGAATGACCAGCGGTGCGTAGATGAAGAGACAGGCAATTGCCCCAACTGCGCATCCTGCCAAACTGAAGAGGGCCGCGAGCTGTGAAATGGTTTGATTGACGGGCTTCAACAGCTTGTAGAGAAGCAGCGTGAGGAGAATCCAGGTAGCGGTCGAGAAGAGTCCCAGCGCAAAACACCGCTGTAATACCGACTGATTGGCCAAAACATTGTGCGCCGTGGCGACGGCATTGCCACTGACAAGAAACACGCTGTTGACGGTCATATGAGGGTAGGAAAGACCACTCGCCATATACACGACGCCAGCGATTCTTCCCATCCACCGAGGCGAGATCCAAGTCACTCTTTCTTTCAGCGTATCGATGCTCATAGCTTCCTCTGCGATTCATCTACGATTTTCCAGCCGATGAAGTTCCTCATGATGATTCCGAATTTGTGGAGCGCAAGGGCATTCTGCATCGAAGCGTTGTTCCCGCGCCGGGTTCGCTGCTTACTTCCAGCGTTCCGCCGATCAGCGCCGCGCGCTCCCGCATTCCGGTCAGTCCAAAATGCCCCGGGGTTACTTTTGCCTGTTGAGCCACCTTGAATCCCCGTCCATTGTCGCGAATCTCCAGGGAGATTTCGCTCGGCCCGTACTCCATCCGCACGGTAAGCGTCGTAGCCTCGGCGTGCTTCTTCACGTTGTGAATCGCCTCTTGCGCGATGCGCAGAATCTCGCGCTCCGTGCCAGGAGGAAGCTGCCGATAAGCACCGAAGATGCTGAAGCTGGCCTCCAGCCCGTGGCCTCCCTCGGCCTCCACCATGCGCCGCAGACTCACCGGCAAAGTGGTTTCGTTCGAGTCCTGCGAGCGCAGTGCCCAGATCGATTGCCGCGCGTCGTTCAGCCCCTCGCGCACATAGCCGCGAGTCAGATTCAGATGCTTCTGCGCGGCCTCCTGCTTGTTCAAGCGCAGCAGTTCGGTCAGCACTTCTAATTGCAGCGAGATGCCTACATAGCCTTGCGCCAGCGTATCGTGAATCTCGCGCGCTATGCGGTTACGCTCACCCAATACGGCGCGGAACTCGCTCTCTGCACGCTGCAAGCGCAGCCGCAGAAACAGCACGACCAGCCCCACCACCACGGCCAGCAGCAGCGCATAGAACCAGATCGTCTGATAGTAGTGCGGGCGCAGTTCGAATTGCAGCACAGCGCCCTCGGTGTTCCAAACGCCGTCGTTGTTTGCGGCCTGTACGCGAAAGGTATAGCGCCCCGGCTTGATGTTGGTGTAATAGGCTGAGCGGCGCGTGCCCGCCTCGGTCCAGCCGCGATCCAAACCCTCCAGCATAAAGCGGTAACGCACCTTCTGCGGGGCGGTAAAGCTCATCCCCGCGTAGTCGAATTCAAAGTGAACGTGACCGGCTTGAATCTGCAGAAATGTCCCTGGCTTCAAGGCCAAGGCAAGATCGTCCACGGCAAAGCGCTCGATGCCGACCGGCGGCGGAACGGTATTGACGGGGAAGTGTGCGGGGTCCACTTCCAGCAGGCCCTTGGGCGTGGCAAACCACAGATGCCCGTCACGCGCGCGCCAAGCCGAGGGGTGACTGTTGGTGGCCGTCTCGCGGCTGCGCAGGCCGTCGGCGGCGGTGAACTCGATCCAGTGTGTGCAGTCGGCGCTCTGCATGGCGTGGGACAGGGAAGCGTCGCAATCGCAGCGCGCAATCCCGTTGCCTGTGGCGAACCATAGATGATTGGCACCGTCGTCCAGAATGGCATGAATGCTGCTCTTGTCCACGCCGTTGTTTTTTGCTGCGGTGAACTGCTGCCCATCCCACAGGTTCCATCCATGGTCCTGCGTACCAATCAGCAATCCCCCTCCGGGGCGCGGCAGCAGCGCGGTTATCACGTTGCTGGAAAGTCCGTTGGCCGTGGTGTAATTGGCGATCTTTCCTGCGTGCAATCGCGAGAGTCCCGCAAAGGTGGCAATCCACAGATCGCCTGCCGCATCGCGCACCATCGCGCCCACCAGGTTGCTGCCCAGTCCGCTGGCCTTGGTGTACGTCTCCATGCGAGTGGGCGTTGCGCCGCCCTTCCAATGCGTCAGCCCCCGCCGCGTACCGATCCATAACGACCCATCCGTGTCGGCCAGCAGCGAGCGGATAAAGTCGTCGGGCAATCCATCCGCCGAACTGAAGGCGTCGATCTTGTCCTTGCGAATCCGGTTAAGCCCGTCGGGAGTGCCCACCCAGAGGTCTCCGTTTGGCGCTGCGGCCAGCGAGAGAATCACGTCGCTCAGCAACCCATTGCGCACCGTATAACTCTTGATCGGTGTGGCCGAGCCGGGGCGGAAGGCATTCAGTCCGCCGCCGCTGGTGCCCACCCAGAGCGTCCCTGCGCTGTCCTCGACCACGGTGCTGGTTGCATCCGAAGAAAGCCCCTCGCGCGCGCCCACCGTGCGAAAACGCTGATCGCGCAGTACGTGCAACCCGCTGGTTTCCGTCCCCACCCAGAGATTGCCCTCGCGGTCCTCCATCAGCGAGAGAATGGAGGCTGTCGCCAGCGGGTCAGTGACGGGGAAGCGCTGCAGCTTGCCTTCAAACCAACGCGTCAGGCCGCCGTTGGTGCCGATCCAGAGACTACCTTTGCGGTCGAAAAATAGTGCCTGTATTCTGCTGCCAGGAAGATCTTTGCCGACAGTGAAACGGTAAAGCGCGTTGTCGCCACGTTTCCGATCTCCACCTAACATCGCCACTGTATTCTTGTCAGCAGAAACCACCTTGCCTTGGAACGATTGGATGAATTCAATAGGGCCATTTGGAATCCAAGCGAACATTCCTCCCTGAGGTATAGGTAGTGTCCAGCCGCTATCCCTGAAAATCGTTACTTTATCTTGCGTCCCGACCCACAACCCGCCTAAGCCGTCGGGGATGACGTGGGTAATTGCACTGGCTAGATACCCAGTCTTGGCTGTGGTATCAACAAATCGATCATCATCGTTCATTCGCGCTAATCCTTGGTCCGTCCACACCCACAAATAGTGATTGGCGGACTCTATGATTGCTCGAATTTCATTTCCCGACAGTCCCTCCTTCGACGAAAACGCCGTGACCGCCCCATGCTTCATGCGCACCAGCCCGTTGCTGGTGCCGATCCACAGCGCTCCGTCGTGGCTCTCCAGCAGGCAGCGCACGTCGCTGTCTGGCAGGGCCGGGGAGGTGTTGCGGTCAAAGGTTAGAAAGCTGTTGCCGTCAAAGCGGACCAGCCCGGTCTCTGTGCCCATCCACAGAAATCCGTCGCGGGTTTGCAGCAGCGCCTGCACGGTATTCTGCGGCAGCCAGTTCTCCATGCCCCACGATTGCCGCCCGTAATTGGCCAGCGGTGTGGTCGGCTCCAGCGCCCGTGCGGCCAGTGCGCACAGCATCACAATTGCCACGGCCATCAGTTGAAGAATCCACGGCGCGGCGGTGCGGAGTGTAAAGTTGGACGGGTTGGCGGGCAATTGGGCCATGAATACAGGTGGAACGGCACAGCAAAACTCGGTCCAGCGCGGTAGAACTCCAGCCAGCGCAAAAAACTGTACACCACCACAGTAATTGCCTAGGCCACGAAGTTGCACGGTGGCGCGTAACTTCCCTCAGTGGAAGAGCTTCACAGCCGGGTGGAATCAGAGTACCGCATTTCGGCTTACTCCAGTCTCCACCCATTGATGGATGTGCATCTCCCCCGAATGGGTCAAGACGCGCAATCCGTCCCGCGATACTCTTTGAATGTCTCCTGTACTTGTCTCCTGTACCTGCCTTCTGAACATGACTTCCGGGTAGCTTATCGATCTCACTCGATAGCTGCCCGATTCCTTTTTTGGGGGGATTTCGACCGAGTGTGGCTTCGTTCTACAGGGGTAGATCGGTGCATTTGCGGAACAAATTCGTTCAACGATGCTTCAAATGAGGCAGGATAAAGCCCTTCTCGCGGAAGAGCTTGAGGCACACTCGAACCACCTCGGCATCCAGTTGATGACCGGCCTGCCGTTCAATCTCTTCAAGCACTTTTTCCAGAGCGATCGAGTGACGGTAGGGGCGGTTGGCGGCCATCGCGTCCACAATGTCGGCCACGGCCAGTACCTTGGCCTCGGGAAGAATCTCTTCCGCTTTCAAACCCAGTGGATAGCCGCTCCCGTCCAGCTTTTCGTGATGCTGGCGCATCATATCGGCAATCGGCCAGATGAACGGAATGTCTTTCAGAATCGCGTACCCCGTCTCGGGATGCTCATTGATCAGCGCGCGCTCGGCTGCGCTCAGTTTGGTTGGCTTGGTCAGGATCTCGGAGGGGATAGAAATCTTGCCGATATCGTGCACCATGGAGGCCATGCGCAACCCCAGCAGCCGATCCTCGTCCCAACCCATCTCCTTGCCGATGGCGTAGGCGATCTCCGCCACCTGCGCCTCATGGCCGGCAGTATAGGGATCGCGCATCTCCACGGCTGTCACCAGAGCCGCGACCATGGAAGATAAAGCGTCCGTCAATTGCTGCTGTGTTCGAGCGCGCTTGATGCGTTCCGACTCCAGCAGTTCTCTCTGTCGCAGTGCATGCAATCCGTGGCTGATCTCCCCGGCCAAATGCTCGAAGACTACCACCGCAGCCGGCTCAAAGGCATGAGGATGCTCGGCGTAAACAGCGAGTGCGCCGCGCCAGTTCCCCTCGTCGCCAAGAGGGATGGTCAACGTAGAACGAAGAGAAAACTCGCGGGCACGGCAGCGCCAGGGAACAAAGGCCGCCACTGTCTCGGAGTCCTCCATCATCTGAACTTTTCCGGTCCGAATCGCAGTCCCAGTTGGACCTCTGCCGCTTGGATCGTTCTCATCCCAGCTCACGCACAGCCCGTCCAGGTACCCCAGCGCGCTTCCCGCCTCTGCTACCATGCGGACAGGCTTATCCGGAGCGTTTTCAGCGACGCCAACCCAGGCCAGCACATAGGCGGAATCATGTGTAATTGCCTCGCAGATGGCCCGCAGCAGCCCCTCGGAGGAATCGGCCTTTCCCAGCGCCAATGCAACCCCTGCATACGCCGACAAAGCCCAACGTTGCGTGGCCAGACGATGTTCCTGTCGATCCAATTCGGCAATATCGCGCAGCACGAACAGCGAAAGCGTTTTCTCTTCCAGATCGAATTGGTTCGAAACGGAAAGAACCACTGGGACACAATGACCGTCTTTGCGGCGAAGATGAAATCCTTCAATGAGCGCATCCTGATGATTGGTGAGCGCCTGCTTTACCCGTTCGCGTTCCTCCAACGGGTAAAGCAGGCCAAGACGCATCCCGATCAATTCCTGACGGCTGTATCCAGTCAGTGTCTCGGCTGAGGGATTGGCGTCCACCAGAATTTCCGTCCCGTTCTCTGCGACCAGCAACGCATCCCGCGCATTGGACCAACACAACCGATACAGACTGTCCTGATTGCTGGAACCTGTAGGGAACCCCATGAAGACACCACCCCGAAGGTGGATTCTATCGTCAATGGAGTCTCATTGATAGAAGAAAATACCTGATTTCATTACCGCCGTATGGCGAATTCAATTTTGGGAAAAGCGCAAAAGGGAAGCGTTACTGAACGCTGGCGTGTTCCTTGCACGCTTCGATGGGAATCCGAACCTGTTCGACGATCTCCAGGCCAAAACCTTCCAAGGCCGGAATGTGCATTGGAGTATTCGAAAGCAATCGAATGCGCTGAATGCCCAGGTCGGATAAAATCTGTCCGCCTAGTCCTATGGCGCGCAGAATGCGCCCGCTGCGGTCCTGCGAGCCTTCGCGCTCGCGCAGTTCCTTGTGCAGAACCAGCCGTTCCCCGGTCACAGGAAGAATCGACTCGGACTCGGTGTGGCCGATCTCGAAGCCGCGCGAAGTATTGTGCAGATAGAGCACCGCGCCGCAACCTTCCTCGGCGATCATGCGCATCGACTGGTCCAGAGTCTCGCGGCAGTGGCAATCGGCGGCAAAAACGTCGCCGGCCGTGCAGCGCGTATGCACACGCACCAGCACAGCGCGTTCGCACGGGGTCCGTTCCCCGCAGGCCGAGCCAGTAGCCGCCAGACCAGGCTTGCTACCGCAGGCTGCGGAGCCGCTGTGAATTGCCGGGCAGTTCTCGCACAGGTCGCCACGCACCAGCGCAATGTGGCTCTCGCCGCCATTCACTTCGCTCTCGTAGGCGATCATGCGGAACTCGCCGTACTTGGTCTGAATGCGGCTCTCGCCGGCGCGCACAATATAGCGCTCGTTGCGCAACCGGTAGCGGATCAACTCCGCAACGGTCAGAATCAGCAGCCCGTGTTCCTTGCAGAACGGAATCAGATCGGGAATGCGCGCCATCTCGCCGTCGTCGCGCATGATCTCGCAGATCACGCCTGAAGGGTCCAACCCGGCCATGCGCGCCAGATCCACCGAAGCCTCGGTCTGCCCTGCGCGCACCAGCACGCCACCCTTGCGCGCGCGCAACGGAAAGATGTGCCCAGGCCGCGCCAGATCGGCTGCCGTCGATTTCTCGGCAATCGCCGTGCGAATGGTGTGCGCTCGGTCAGCAGCGGAGATGCCTGTGGTCACGCCCTCGCGCGCCTCGATCGTCTCGGTAAACGCCGTGCCGAATCGCGATGAGTTCTGTTGGGTCATCGGAAAAAGGCGCAGATAGTCGGCCCGCTCTTCGGTGAGCGTCATGCAGATCAGGCCGCGGCCAAACTTGGCCATGAAATTGATCGCTTCTGGAGTGACGAACTCGGCGGCCAGCGTCAGATCGCCTTCGTTCTCGCGGTCTTCGTCGTCAACGACAACAACCATGCGGCCAGCGCGGATTTCAGCCAATGCGCCGGGAACGTCTGTAAAGGGGTGCTCGAAGGTGCGGGGAGATTGAGGCATGACTTTCTTATTCTCGCCCATCGACTCGGAAACAGCAAAGAATCAACCGATCCCGATTGCGATCCGCGGTGGCCAAACAGAAACCTCAGCCTCTGGGAACTTGAAGTTGTCTCAAGGTTGGGTTCCCAGGAGCCTGCTACTAGATTCCGTGGAGATAGAGGCTGAAGAGCGTTTTGAGGGTCCAGAAATTGGCAAAAAAGGGTGATTTTGAGAGTGAAATCGGGGTTTTTGGGGCAAAAAAGGGCCAAAAACAGGCCTCTCTGTTTACTCTTCAGTTACTATGTAATATTTACAAGTAGTTGATTCCTTGCGCTTTATTTGATTTTTTAGGGGGCGGAATGCGATTTCCACAGGGGGAGGGGGTGGGGGTACGTTCAAATCCAGGTCGGATTGGGTTCTACGGAGAGTATTCCCTCAACTCTTAGTATGCGCGTTGCGTCGAGAATTGTGCGCAAGACTCAAGAGGTCGGAAGCAAGTTTTTGGCAAGGGATTTTGCATGAGGCGCTGGGGGGCTTGATTGCGGTTGGAGGGATCTACTGGGCGGATTGAGTTCTGAGGTCTCCCAGGTGCCAAAAAGCGAGGCACCTGGGGCAACCATCGTTGGTGGTTTGAGAGCATTTCCTGGTACCTGGAGCAACTGCCGAAGCTGGAAAGAAACAGACGTGGACCAGGTGGCCCACGTTCCAGCCGACCAGAAGGTCCACGCTACGGTTTCATGTGCGGAGGTTTGATTACTTTTCTGGCGCCTGGGCCACACGGCGTGAAAGTTGGCGAGAAATTGAAATCGGGTACTGCGCGAACCTACCTCATCTTTCCGAGGTGGATTCGCGAGAAGAAAAATCCATGAAATCTTCAAAAGTGCATTAATTCGAGTCTGGATTGGGAAATGACCGGATACTTTGCGCGGGAACGAAGGAACTCTCAAATCCCGCCGACGAAAGCGGCGGAAAAGGGCCAGAAGACTGCGGCGCAATTGTCGCCACTTGACCCGCGAATCCCACTACCGGCTTGAGCGCCTCGACCACTTTCTCGATCAGTTCCTTGCGGGCGCGCAACTTCTCGAACTGCTCCACAATATCGCGCAGTTCCGAGGTCGCCTCTGCAAATGCAACTTGATAAGCCTGAATGCTCATAGTCACCTCAGAGAAAGATTACCACGGTGTACCCGCGAATATTCGAGATCTCAAGGCCCTAATATCACCGGAGATACGATGGTATCGATCTCCGCACCATATGAGTCAACAGCCGCCTCGAAATGAGAAGAGTTACTTGGCCGTCACGTCGGTCTGCGTTTTGGCCAGCGAACGAATATAGAGCACCAGGCCCCATACCTCGTCGTTCTTGGCGCGTCCCTCGACCTCAGGCGGCATCTTGTCCTTGCCTGCGCGGATCACATCGAACAGATCCCCATCGGTCTTGTTGGCCAGCGATTTTGGGTCGCTCCAATCCCGCAGCGTCAACTGCATATCCTTGGCCAGATCGGTCTTTCCGTCGCCGTTCGAGTTGTGGCACATTGCACAATCCACTTCATACAGCTTCTTGGCGTGCCCGCGCGACTCAGGCGTGGATTTAGCCGGACTTTTCGCGGGGGTGGAGGAAGGGGTTGGAGTATCCTGCTGTGCCCGGGAGGCGGGAAACAGCAGGCAGAGCGTACAGAGAGTCACGGCAGAAAGATACAGATTTCGCTTCATAAGGTAGGTCTCCAGCGGCGCGGACGCTTTTTTGAGCGCATCCTGCAACCGTTCTGAATCATGGCCAGAATTATATGCCCTGTCGCGGAGAAGTGGCTAAAGCGATTTGCAAAAGGAGGTTAGAAGATTGGTACGGCAGCGGGGAAAATCGGCAATGGCTCAATCGTCGCCCTGCCGCTCAGCGTCGCTGATCGGTTCGACGCGAATCTTGCCGATGCGTCGTCCGTCCATCTCGACCACCGTCAGTCTGCGTCCTTCGAACTCGACACTTTCGCCGCCCTTGGGAATGTGCCCCAGCCGCATCAGCACAAAGCCAGCCAGCGTCTCGACTCCGCCCTCCCGTGGCAGTATCCATTGGGTCTGCGTCTCCAGGTCGCGCAGGTTCACGCCGCCGTCCAGCAGCAGCGCGCCGGAGGCTGTGGTCAGCGGCGGACGCGCCGGATCGTCGAATTCGTCCTCCAACTCCCCGGTCAACTGCTCGATTGCATCCTCGGCCGTCACCAGTCCCACCGTCGAACCGTACTCGTCCACCACAATGGCCATGTGCCGCCGCCGCTGCTGAAAATCGCGAATCAGATCGAGCACACTTTTGGTCTCGGGGACTACCAGCACGTCGCGCATCACCTGCAAGAGCTTCAGCTCCACGAACGCGGGCGTGGTGGACCGCAAACCGGACTGCGCCGATGGTCGAAAGAACATCAGCCGCGCCAGATCCTTCGAGTACACCACGCCCACAATATGCTCTGGGCCGCGCGCTTCGTCGTAGACCGGCACCCGTGAGTGCTGCTGCTCGATCACCTGCGCGCTGGCCGCGTCGATGAACATATTCGAGGGCAGCGAGAAGATTCTTTGCCGCGGCGTCATGATCTCGCGGACCGGCACGTCGTCAATCTCCAGGGTGCGATGAATCAGCGTCTCTTGAAAGCGCGGCAGCAGCCCCATGCGACAGGCGGCGGTGGCGATCAGCTTCAGTTCCTCGGGCGAGTGAACCTGGGCGCGTTCGGTCATGGGAATATCGAAGCCGCGCAGAATCACTGCGGCCGAACCCTTCAGGAAGCGCACAGCGGGCCGCGCCATGGCCATGAACAGCAGCATGGGCGGCGCAACCGCCACGGCCAGCGCCTCGGCCCTGCGCAGCGCCAGAGACTTCGGCACCAGCTCGCCTACCAGCACGTGAAAGTAGGTGATGATGGCAAATCCCAGCGCGACGGCGACCAAATGCGCATAAATCAGGGCATACTGCGGAGACAGATGCAGCGCCGCCAGCCAGCCCTCCAACACCTGCGCGGCCAGAGGCTCGCCAATCCAACCCAGAGCCAGCGAGCAGAGCGTCACGCCCAGTTGCACGGCGGGCAAAAAGTCGTCCAAATCCTGCTGCAACCGCCGCACCGCGCGCGAGCCTGGAACCCCGGCGGTAATCATCTGCTCAATGCGCGTATCGCGAATCGAAACCAGCGCGAATTCAGCGGCCACAAAAAAGGCGTTGGCCAAAATCAGCATGGCCACGGCGACGAATTGCAGAAGTGGAAGACCGTGCATCTCGTTGTGAGAATAGCACCTTGCGGGGAAGATCACAGCCCTGGGCGCAGCAATCCCTCACTGCCCCCCGACTACAGATCACTGAACATAGTGGTCAAAATATCCAGACACTCGCCAGAATCAACAAGATGGCTGCCACCGTTACAGCCTGATAAAGCCTGTCTTCCGTCAGCAGAGATTCGGAAAACCCGGCAGTGGACGCGCGCAACAAATCGGATGCTCCATGGGGAAATGACTGCATCTTGAGCCTGCCTTTCAGTGCCTTGCGGCGAGGGTTACAGTGCATGAGACGTGGGCTACCTCCCCGCGCTCAAAATTCCTCAATTTGCCAAGCGTAGCTTGGTCTCTATGGAGAATGTGATTCGGCGCGGAGAATCGTTACACTGATTCGCCTATCGTCCAATAGGGAAAAATCTTGTCTCTACATATCAAAAACGTGAACGCGCGCAGTATTCCTTCGTAACAGGCGAATAGTTTGATGATGGTCGCGGTTTTGCGGGAGAGGAAGATTCGAACTCCCGATACGATTCCATTGATCTGGAGTGCGTACTGACAGCTTCAACCGAAATCGCCGTTTATCCTGAAGAAGAAGAGGAGTCTTTCCCATGCCCATTGAATCCACCGCCGTAGCCGCCGAAACCCTTCACGCCTGGGAGGTGGGCGGAGCAGCCTCCGCCGAAGCTCTCACTGCCTGGGTTGGCGCACGTCTTGCTGCCTATGAGTCCTCACTGGCTGCTTTGCTGGCCGTCAGCGGTCCGCGCACGCCGGAAAATTCGCTGCGGCTGTACGATGCGGCCATCGAGCACCTCAATCTGGCCGGGGCGCAGGCAGGCGTACTGAATTCTGTGGCCGCTGAGAAGGCGGTCCGCGATCAGGCGCAGTTGGAGGCCCAGCGCGTGGCCATGGCCGGCAGCGCCCTCAGCCTCAATCGCGGCGTTTACGAGGCGCTTGCGGCGATTGACTTGACCGGCGTCAGCGCGGCCACCCGGCACTACGTTGAGCGCACCCTGCTGGGCTATCGTCTGGCCGGCGTGGACAAGGATCAGGCCACGCGCGACCACCTGCAATCCCTGCATGAGAAGGCGACCCATCTCTGCCTGGAATTCGGCCGCAATATTCAAGAGGGCGGTAAGACGATTCAGGCCACGCCCGCCGAGTTGAACGGTCTGCCCGCCGACTATATTGAGCGGCATCCCGTGGGCGACGACGGCACCGTCACGCTGACCACCGACCCGCCCGACATGCAGCCGGTGATGACCTTTGCTGCCTCGGCCGCGCTGCGGGAGCGCATGTTCCTGGCCTACAATACCCGCGCCTATCCGGCCAACCAGCAGATTTTGCTGGATCTGCTGGCCACGCGCCAGGAGATCGCCACGGTGCTTGGATTTCGCAGTTGGGCCGACCTGGCCACCGCCGACCAAATGATGGGTTCGGCGGCCAACGCGCGCACCTTTCTGGCCCAGCTCAATCAGGCCAGCAACGACGGCGCGCGCCACGAACTCGAGCTGATTCTGGCCTTCCTGCACAAGCGTCGGCCCGATCTGCAGGCCATCGATATCACCAGCCGTGCCTACTGGTACGAGCAGTTTCGCCGCTCGGCCTTTGACTTCGACTCGCAATCCGTCCGCCCCTATTTCCCCTACGCGCAGGTCGAGGCCGGAGTGCTGGAGACGGCGGCGCGGCTCTTCAAGATTGAATTTCGTCCCTCCACGGCATCAGCGTGGCACCCTGCCGTTTCGGTCTTCGAGGTCTTTGAAGGCGAGCGGCACGTGGGCCGTTTCTATCTGGATATGCATCCCCGCGAAGGCAAAGACAAATGGTTTTCCGCCGCGCCCATCGTGACCGGCGTCAGTGGGGGCAATCTGCCGGAGGCCGCGCTGATCTGCAACTTCCCCGGCGGCGATGAAAATGATCCAGGCCTGCTGCAATACTCCGACGTGGTGACCTACTTCCACGAGTTCGGCCACCTGATGCATGCCATTCTGGGCGGGCAGACCGAATGGGCTGGTCTCAGCGGCTTTGCCACCGAGGGCGACTTCATCGAGGTTCCCTCGCAGATGCTGGAGGAGTTCTTCCGCGATGAAAAGCTGCTGCAAGCCTTTGCCAAGCACTACCAGACGGGCGAAATCCTGTCCTCCGAGACCATCAAAAAGATGAAGCTGGCCGGAGCCTTTGGTCGTGCCGACTGGGTGCGCTCGCAGCTCTACTACACCACGCTCTCGCTCGACTTGCACGATCAGGACCCAAGCAAAATCGACCTCGACAGCATCACCAAAAACCTCTTCGAGAGCCTGCAACCCTGGACCTGGCTGGACGGCAACCGAATGTATGCCAGCTTCGGCCACCTCACCGGTTACTCGTCCAATTACTATACCTACGCCTTCGATAAGGTGATCGCGCTGGACTTCTTTGCCCAGTTCGATCCCGCAGACTTGCTGGGCTGCGACGCAGGCAGCCGTTACCGCAAGACCGTACTGGAGCAGGGCGGCTCCAAACCTGGGCGGCAGATGGTCCGCGACTTCCTGGGACGCGACGAGCAGTTCGCGGCCTTCTCCAATTGGCTCAACGAAGAGTTCGAAGCCGACCTTGCTGGAACAGCGCAGTAACGAGCGTCCATTCTTGGCCTCATGTTTTCGCCGATTGCGCCGATAGGCCGGATAGATCAAAGGGACTGGGGAGATCTGCAAGCGCAGGCCCTCGCGGTGCGAGGGCCTGCGCGTTTCATCGCCAGCTTTATCCGTTGATCAGCGCGCTCTGGTCGCGGAAAGGGGCACACAAGAAATGCCCTTGATGAAGTGGAACGAGGAGATGAGCGTTGGCGTCCAATCCATGGACGACGACCACAAGAAACTCATCGATCTACTCAACGAGATGCATGAAGGTCTCGCCGCCGGACTCGACCGCGAGGCGCTTGGTGCCATCATCGAGCGCTTGATCGAGTACACCAGAATCCATCTTCGCAATGAAGAACGGCTGCTGGCCGATGCCGACTACCCCGCCCCCAACTCATCCGAGCATCACAAGGAACATGACCAGATGATTGCCACGGCCCTCAAGGCCCAGGCCAATTTTCGCTGCGGCTCCAACGAGATGCTCACCATCGAGATGCTCACCTTCCTCCAGAACTGGCTAAACGCGCACATCATGGGGACCGACAAGCTCTACGGGCCTTACCTCAACTCTCGTGGCATTCACTAAAGCCTGTGGTGAAAAGTCAAAATCTCTCGAAAACCATCCCTCAGCGGCTAAACAGGCTGCGGGAAAAGGGAAAATAGCAAGCGAATTGCCCACGCAAAGCATCCCTCCAGGGTTAAAGCCCAATGATTCTATGCGGCTTATCGGCACGACTGAAGTCGTGCCCTTTCAAATCTGGACTGATGCCGCAGTCTTCTGACGCCGTTTTGGACCGCTTCCACTCTGAAACCAGGATTCACAGCGCATTCATTCCGTGCAAGAATGGAGCGTTGTGAATGCGCCTTGCTGCGCTATACTTTGCTGCGAGTGAATCTGCCGGGCAGGGTTCGTTTTCTGCGCCGCGCAAAACAGGGAAGGGAATCATGCGCGCACCGTTTATGACCTGGACCCCCAAGATGAGCGTTGGGGTGGAAGTGCTCGACGAAGACCACAAGATCCTGGTGGGCCTGCTCAACGATCTGCACGACGGCATCATCGACGGCCACGGCACTGAGCGACTGGGGCGTGTTCTGGACGGCTTGGTCAGTTACGTGGATACGCACTTCGCCCGCGAAGAGGCGCTTTTTGCGCAGACGCATTATCCCGGCGCGGCCGAGCACATTCGCGCCCACCGTGCCTTGACCGAGCGCGTACAAGAGATTCAGACCCGCTACAACAAGGGCCTCTTCGATGCGCTCTCGCAGGATACTCTGAACTTCCTGCGCACTTGGCTCACCGAGCACATCTTGGGTGCCGACCAGAACTACTCTATGCATTTGAACGCCAACGGCATTTCCTGAGGAAGGCTCTGAGCAAGTCTGTTTTGTAGCAGTCCCTGAACGGCTTCTCCGCCTCTCAACGACTTCTCCGCCTCACGCCCATTCCTTTTGAGGAACAAATAGGCAATCCATTTCGTATTCCCACGAATGAGCACCGTAAGCGAATTTCTCGGCTTTTCTTCGGAACTGCTTTCGAGCCGCCTTTTCAGCCTGACGCAGCGCATGGAGGAGATCGATCCGCAATTGTCGCGGGTGCTGGTTCCGTGGGTGGTTCAGCATCCGCGCTACCTGCCGGGGTTTCTGCGCTTGGCGCGCACTATCGGGCAATCCAGGCGGGTTCGCGCCCGTCACCGCGCCGACGGGGTGCAGGTGCCGCCCTTTCTGGTTCTCAGCGTAACCTCGAAGTGCAATCTGCGCTGTACGGGCTGCTTTGCCGGAGCGGTGGGAACTGTAACCGATGCGCCCACGCAGCCAGGACTCGACCTCGACGACTGGTACCGCATCGTGGACGAAGCAACTCAACTGGGCGTGATGGCCTTCATGATTGCCGGTGGCGAGCCGTTTCTGCTGCCGGGCATTGCTCAACTCTTCCGCGACCATCCTGACCGGCTCTTTCTGGTCTTCACCAACGGAACCGCCTTGCAGTCCAGTGACGATCAGATTCTCAAGAACTGCCCCAATACGGTGGTCGTGGTCAGCCTGGAGGGAGATCAAGAACTGACTGACCAGCGGCGCGGGAGCGGCGTCTACCAGCGGGCGCTGGGGACGCTTGACCAGTTGCGCGAGGCGGGCGTTTTAACGGGCATCGCCGTAACAGTTGGATCGGCGAATATCAACTACTGGTCCGATCCGCTCAATATCGATGCGCTCATCGCCCATACCGGACCGTTGGCCATGTTCCTGGAACAGATTCCCGCCAGCGGCTGCGAAAATGGCGCGCCATTGACCGACCAGCAACGCATTCGCTTCCGCCAGACTGTGGTGGAGTACCGGGACCGCGCCACCAACGGCGCTTTCATCATCCATTCGCCGGGCGACGAAGAAACGCTGGGCGGCTGCGTCTCGGCAGGGCGTGGATTTGCGCACGTCACGCCGCGCGGCGACGTGACGGCCTGCCCGGTCTCCGCGCTGGCGACGCACAACGTGAGGACCTCCAACCTGCGCGAGGCACTGGCCAGTCCTCTGTTCACCATGATCCGCGAGAATGCGCATCTGCTGGAGACCGAGGGCCACCCCTGTGGTCTCTCCGCGCATGCCGCCGAGTTGGAGAGCATGAGCGGCCCACTGGGCGCGTATCGCACCGGAGAGCCTGAATCCACGCCGCAAAGCAAGGAATGGCCAGTCCGGATTCAGTCCTGATCCGATCATTCCTCGCCTGCTAAAAAATCCAGCTCATTTCTTTGCATTCGCGCTTGCAGCCTGTGCTGCGGCGGCATCGATGGCGCGATAGGTCTCGATATTGCGGTCGATGGCTTGCACATAATCGCGGGTTTCGGCAAAGGGAATGGATTCGACGAACTCGTCAATGCCCTCAAAGTTGCCGGTGGCCTTCCAGTCGGTCACGCGCGAATCGCCCGCGTTATAAGCGGCCAGCGCGTATTCATTGACTCCGCCGAACTTCTCGATGGTCTGGCGCAGACAGCGTGTGCCCAAACGAATGTTGGTGACAGGATCGAGAAGCTGAAAGGTTTGAAAGTTGCTCATGCCTTCCTCGCGCGCCATCGTCTTGCCAACGGCTGGCAACAATTGCATCAAGCCATACGCGTTGGCGTGCGAGACGACCGTCGGGTTGAACTCGGACTCCTGACGAATGAGCGAGGCAACCAGATAGGGATCGAGATGGTTTTTGGCCGACTCTTCCTTGATCGTCTCCCAATACGGCTCAGGAAAGAGAATGCGCCAGTAGGCCAGTGGAATCGAGCCGACAGAAGCAGTCGCCGCATAGGGAATCGCGCGCTTCAGGGAGCGCATGGCGCGGTAGTTTTCGCCGTAGGAAGCATAGATCTGTGCCTCAGCCAGTGCGCTCCACGAAGCCGAGTCGGGATCGGCTGCAATCTCGCGGGCAATGTAATCGTTCAGTCCGGCATTGGCCAGCAGCCGCGCCTTGGCCAGATGCGGACTATCGACGGGAAAGCTTTCGTTGAGCACCGGAACAGGCTGCGGCTGCAACTGATCAAGCTGCGGCGACGGCTGAGCTTGCACGTTGCCCAACGCAGCCAGTCGCTGACGGGCCATCTGCGCATAAAAGAAGTGCTGATAAACACGCACAATGGTGCGATAGTTGGCCGCCGCCAGCGCTGGTTTGTGATCCTGCGTCTCATAGAGCCGGCCGCGCCAGTAAAGAGCCGCAACGGTCTCCTTGGCGCTGGGATAAAGGTGAATCTGCTCATCGCAGAGTCGCGCGGCATCGGCATAAAGCCCCTGGCGATAGGTGAGCCAGGTTCCGCGCCAATGCGCCAACGCGGCGTTGCTGTTGGACGGGAAATGCTTTGCCAGTGAAAGGTAATACTGCGAGGCCACGGGATAATCGCGGCGCAGCATATACATATTGGCGCTGGAGAACAGAGCCTCGGCAAACCACTGGCTCTGCGGAAAACGCGACTCTATCTCTGTGACGATGCGCTTCTGCGCGGTCAGGTCGTCGTGATCGCGCGCCAGTTCCATCAGCAAATAAAGGCGACGCGCTCCGCTGTCGTCGGCGGAGTCGGCCAGCGCCTCAGCCTGCGCAGAGGTCAGCCGCTTCAGCTTCCAGTCGCAAGCCGCAGCGGCAACGGCGAAACCATTGCGAGCGGCGGCATCGAGACCAGCGTTATGCGCCAGCGCGCGATACTGCTCATTGGCTTCACCGTAGCGATGCGCGTTGTAATAGGCATCGCCGAGTGTGCGTAGTTCAGCCGTGCTGAGCGCCCCTTCGGCACCCATGGCCGTCAGTTTGGTACGGGAGACTTCTGCTTCGGTGGTAAGAGGATGAGCAATCAGGAGTTGCTTGTAGAGTCGCGCGGCATCGATCGTTTGTCCCAGTGCGGCGATCACTTGCGCCTCGGCCAGTTGATAGCCAGGACGGTCCACTGCATCGGTATTTTGAGCCGCGGCCAGTACCTTGCGCGCGCCTGCCGTATCGTTCAGGGAGAGCAGCACCGTGGCTTCCAGTTCCGGCACCTGATCGATGAAGATGCTGTCCGGATAGCGCGTCACAAAGCCGTGCAGAAGCGCTTCGGCGGCGGCGTGATTTCCCAGTTCCTGATTGGCCTGAGCCGCCAGATAGTCCGCGTAATCGGCCAACTCCTGACCGTCCTGCCGCGCCTGATGCAGAGCCGCAATGGCTTCTGTATCGTGCTTGTCCAGCAGATAGGCGCGGCCCAGCGCCAGATAAGCGGCCGCAGCGGCTTCGCCCGTGTGATGGTGCGCGTACTCCGTAACGCCAGTATAGGCAGCCGGAGTGCGCAGTGTGGCAAGCTGTTGAGCCATGGGCCGCAGCTCAGCCGAAGCGACAAAAGCCAGCTTGATGCGCGCCGTGCGGGCGCGACGAACAGCACTGCTCTGTCGCTGCACCGGGCGATGGTGCCGCGTGGCAGCCTTGGCCGCGGGCTTCTTTTGCGCGGTCTTGGCGCTGGCCTTATGCGCGGCTTTGTGCGCCGCAGCAGAGGAGGGCGTGGCGGGCGAAGCCGAGGTGGTCTGCGCGGCAACCGGTGCCACGGCAATCAAAAAAGAAAGCAAACCGGCAAGGCATCGTGCAGCCGGACGCGGAGCAGTCAGAGAGGAATTTGCGACCGTCATACCTTCACTTTATGCCGCTTTCAGCCGCTTGGGGCGCAGGTGAACCATGGTTATAACTGCGGAAAACGTCGATCTGGAACTGAATCCGGTGTCGAAACCGCGTATGTTGCCTAAAGTTCTGCAAGTTTGGCCCGATGGGCCATCGTCCGTTACACTCAGACTTGCGGTCGGATGAGAATAAATTTCCGGCGCAAAGGATTTCCGCAACCAAAGCTGATGCCGACCATCCAACCTGTAGTAGGAGAACTCGAGCCGCATCCCGACGTAGCCCTGGTAGAAAGGGTACGCGCGGGCGATGTGTCCGCTTACGATACGCTGGTCCGCAAGTACGAACGGCAGATCTTTCGCATCTCGCAGCACATTACGCAGAATCGCGAAGATGCCGAAGACGTGATGCAGGATGCATTCCTCAAGGCGTATGAAAAGCTGGAACAGTTTCAAGGCAACTCGAAGTTTTATACCTGGTTGGTGCGGATTGCGGTGAATGAAAGCCTGATGCGGCTGCGCAAGCGGCGCACCGGCAAGATGGTTTCGATCGACGAGGACGTGGAGACCGAAGAGGGTAGCGTACCGCGCGATCTGGCGGATTGGGCACCCGATCCGGAACAGAATTACGGTCAGTCGGAGTTGGCTGAAATACTGCGCAAGACGGTTCAGGGGTTGCCGCCCGGATTTAGGGTCGTGTTTGTCCTGCGAGACGTGGAAGGGCTTTCCACCGAAGAAACGGCGGAGACGCTCGGATTGAGCATTCCGGCCGTCAAATCGCGATTGTTGCGGGCACGCCTGCAACTGCGCGAGCGGTTGAGCCGCTACTTCCGCAACAGGAAGGGACTCGGAGAATCGAGGAGTGAAAAGTGACCTGCACTGAGTTTCTGGGGATGCTCGACGACCTGATCGACGGAACAGTGAGCGAGGAGATGCGCGCCGAACTGGAAGCGCATCTGCGCGTCTGTGGGCACTGTGAAGTGACCCTCAATACCACGCGCAAGACCATTCAGATTTATCGCTCGCATGAGATCTACGAGCTGCCCTCCAGTCTGCGTGATCGCCTCCATGCGGCCATCATGGCGCGCTGCAAAAAAGGTTGCTGATCGCGTTTTGCACCGCAGAAAATCTCGTGCTCTACCCCTCCCCCGTCCCATCACGTTACTCTTATACCTAGAGTGATGAAGCAAGAAAACCAAATCGAGTCTACGTCGGTTGCCGCACTGGACAAAGCGCCTGCGGAACTGACCCCATTCATGCGCCAATGGACCGCGGCCAAGCGCGAAAACCCCGATGCGCTGCTGTTTTTCCGCATGGGCGATTTTTATGAACTCTTCTACGACGACGCGGTGACGGTCAGCCGTGAGTTGCAATTGACCCTGACCGCGCGCGACCGCGAACGCACGCAGCCCATGTGCGGCGTCCCTTATCATGCGGTCGAAGGCTATCTTACCCGCCTCCTGCGCATGGGCTACCGCATCGCCATTTGCGACCAGATGGAGGACCCCAAGCTCACCAAGAAAATCGTCCGGCGCGAAGTCACCCGCGTACTCTCGCCCGGTACTGCGCTCGATAACGCGCTGGGTCAGGAGCAGAATAACTTCCTGGCCGCGCTTTTTGTGACTGGGCCTGATAAAGACCCACTCTGCGCCGTGGCGCTGCTCGACGTTTCCACCGGCGAATTTCGCACCGCCGAGTTTCAAGGAGCAACCGCGCGCCAGCAGGCTATCGATGAGATCGTGAAAGCACAGGCCAGCGAAGTGTTACTGCCCACCAGCGCCGAGTTACCCGCGCAGTTGGAGAGAATCCCAGCGCGCACCCGGGTTGATGACTGGGTCTGGAACCGCGAGTTTGCCATTCCATTGGTCGAGCGGCAACTGAATGTGCGCTCGCTGGAAGGCTTTGGACTGACCGGGCACCCCACTGCGGCCATCGCTGCTGGTGCGGTGCTGCATTATGTGCGTACCACGCAAAAGAATGAAGCCTTGCACGTTGACTCGCTCAAATTCGAGGAGCATTCCACCGCGCTTGAATTGGATCAAGTGACAGTGCGCAATCTGGAGTTGATCGAGCCGTTGTTTTCTGGCCAAGATAACAAAGCAACGCTCTTTTATGCACTCGATGCCTGCCAGACCCCGATGGGAAAGCGCTTGCTGCGCGCAACGATCCTGCGTCCGCTCTATGATGCCGTGGCTCTGGAGGCCCGCTACGAAGCGGTCGGAGAGGCGCATGGGGATTTGGTAAAGCGCGAAGAGATGCGCCGTGCCTTTACTGGCATCATGGATTTGGAGCGGCTGTTGGCGCGGCTTTCACTGGACTCGGCGGGTCCGCGCGATGTGCGCGCGCTGGCCGCAAGCCTGAGTAAGTTGCCTGGATTGAAAACCGCGCTTGAAGCAATGCGCTCCGCGCGTTGGAGCGAGTTATCCGCGCGTCTGGATACTCTGGTTGAAGTGACCGAGAAGATTGAAACTACGCTGGTAGCCGATCCGCCATTGACTCTTGTGGATGGCGGCGCGATTGCCGTCGGCATTGACGCGGAGTTGGACGAGTTACGGACCATTTCAAGCACCGGCAGGCAGTCGATTGCGGCAATTGAAGAGCGTGAGCGCGAACGGACAGGCATTAACTCGCTCAAGGTTCGCTATAACTCGGTCTTTGGTTACTATATTGAAATCACCAAGGCTAATCTCACGCTTGCTCCAGCCGATTACGAGCGCAAGCAGACGCTGGTGAATGCGGAACGATTCACGACTCCGGAATTGAAAGAGTACGAGCGCAAGATCCTCACCGCGCATGATCGTTCCATCGAAATCGAGAAGCGCATCTTCGTCGCGTTGCGTACTTCTGTCCTGGAATCAGCGGGCCGCATTCGGCGCAGTTCGGCGGTCGTGGCTGAATCTGACCTGCTGGCCAACTTTGCGCATCTGGCCTCTCTGCGGAATTACGTGCGCCCCGTGCTGACTGATGAACCGGTAATCGAGGCCATGGCCGGGCGGCATCCGGTGATTGAACAGTGGTTGGAGGAGACCCGCGAGGGCCGCTTCATTGCCAACGATCTCTATCTGGACGCAAACGGCGAAGGCCCTAGCCTGTTACTGATCACCGGTCCGAATATGGGCGGCAAAAGCACTTATCTTCGTCAGGCGGCAATGCTGGTTTTGCTTGCCCAGATGGGTAGTTTTGTGCCCGCCGAAAGTCTCCGTTTTGGATTGGTGGATCGCATTTATACCCGCATCGGCGCCAGTGATAACGTGGCGCGCGGTCGCTCCACCTTCATGGTCGAAATGACCGAGACCGCGACTATTCTGAATACCGCAACAAATAAGTCTCTGATCCTACTCGATGAGATGGGCAGAGGCACGGCCACCTTCGACGGACTATCTCTGGCCTGGGCGACGGTCGAGTATCTGCACGCTGAAACCTGCGCCAGAACGCTGTTTGCCACGCATTACCACGAGTTGACCATGCTCGCCGAGAAACTGCCACGCGTTCGCAATCTGCGCGTGGGCGTGAAAGAAACGGCCAGTGGCATTGTCTTTTTGCATCACATTGAACCCGGCGCGGCCAGCAAGAGTTATGGTATTGAAGTGGCAAGGCTGGCGGGGCTTCCTTCCGCAGTGATCGAACGGGCGCGGCGCGTTCTTCGCCAGCATGAAAAGCAGGAGCGGCAAAGTGTGCAGGTCGAGACGGCGGAGCCTGTGCAGTTGACGATCTTCACTCCTCTTTCACAACGCATCGTTGATCGTCTCGATGCTACTGACGTGAACTCTCTCACGCCGCTGCAAGCGCTGAATCTGCTGGAAGAGTTACAAAGTGAGTTGAGAGATAGCAGAGAATTGTAGTTTCAGATTACGAGTTCGATGAAGGGGAAAGAATGACGGATCGTTTGCGCCAGGCCGTGGGCAGTTTGATGGTGGTTGGCCTTTCAGGCATGGAACTTACTGGTCTGGAGCGCGCTTGGCTCAAGCTTGTGCGCCCCGCCGGCATTATTCTTTTTCGCCGTAATATTGAAGATGCTCTGCAAACGCGAGCACTGCTGGAATCCGCAACCGAGTTATGCGCGTCCCATCCCTTGCGCTGCGTTGACGTGGAGGGCGGAACCGTGGACCGGTTACGCAATGCGCTCGCGCCGATGCCCTCCGCGCAGGCTGTCGCGTGTGCATCGAAAAAGAAAAATAATCTGAGTTATCAGCAAGGCGAGTTAGTCGCGCGCGCTGTGCGTGCCTTCGGCTTCAATACCACGCTGGCCCCGGTGCTGGATCTCGCGTTACCAATCTCCGCCAAAGTCATGGGAACCCGCGCAACCTCAGCCTCTCCCGCAGGCGTTGTGGATTATGCGCGCGGCTTTCTAACTGGGCTTGCAGCGCAGGGCGTGGTCGGATGCGGCAAGCATTTTCCCGGCCTCGGCGGGGGCACACTGGATTCGCACCTGGAAACTCCAGCGATTCATCGTACTTTACGCGAACTCAAACAGGGAGACCTGATTCCTTATTTCGAGTTATGCGACGAGTTACCCATCATGATGGTGAATCATGCGTCCTATCCCGCGACTCCCGGCAAGAATCTGCCCGCCAGCGTCTCTCCTTACTGGATCACAAAAGTATTGCGCAAGCAGATGGGTTATCGTGGACTGATCTTTTCCGATGACCTGGAGATGGGTGGAATCCTCAAGTTCTACTCCATTGAAGAGGCGGCAATCGCGGCGATTCGCGCAGGGATGGACCTGATCGAGATTTGCCACAGCCCCGAATTGATCCTGCGCGCGTATGAAGCACTGCTTGCCGAGGGAGAACGCTCCCCTGCCTTTCGCGCGCGGCTCCAGCAACGTGCTAAGAATGCGGATCGTCAGCGCGCACGACTCTTTTCCATAGGAATATCTCGCCCACTTACGCCCAAGCAATTCGAGTCACTTAAAGCGCGGATTCTTCGCTTTGGTCAGACAGTCGCGAAGTTGCAACCTGCATTCGAGGAGCAATCCGCATGAATACGAAAAGTATGATCGTGGCCGGTATCATGAGCGGCACCTCCGCCGATGGAATCGACGTTGCGCTGGTGCGGATTTCGCCTGGAAAACTAAAACCTACTCTCACGCTTTTGGCGCACGAAGGCTTCAAGTTTCCGGCGGCAATACGGCGCGCAGTGCTTGCAGCGATGAATGCCAGTGCGACTTCTACCGCCGAACTTGCGCGCCTGAATTGGCGATTGGGCATTGCCTATTCCGAGGCTGTAGCAGCAACGCTGAAACTGCACCCAATGAAACTCGATTTGATTGGATGCCACGGACAGACGCTCTATCATCAGCCGCGCGCAGTGAGTTATGCGGGGCGGCGATTCAGTTGCACCTGGCAGACGGGGGAAGCCGCGGTACTAACCGCCGCGCTGCATACTCCCGTCGTCTCGAATTTTCGTCCTGCGGATATGCTGGCGGGCGGTCAGGGAGCGCCTTTGGTTCCGCTTCTCGACTACGTTCTTTTCGCCGATCAAAAACGCGGACGGGTTTTGCAGAATATTGGCGGCATTGCAAACCTCACTGCAATTCCCGCCAGTGCATACGCTGACCAAGTCATCGCATTCGATAACGGCCCAGGCAATATGGTGATGGATGCTCTGACCCAGCAACTATTCGGCAAGCCTTTTGATCGCAACGGTGAGTTAGCGGCAGAGGGAACAGTTCTGACTAAGGTGCTAACAAGCGCTCTGCGCAATCCATATTTCCAGCAGAAGCCTCCGCGCACAGCTGGACGAGAGGATTTTGGCCGTGAATATGCGGCAAAGTTTCTTGATTCGTGCCAGAAGCTGAGCAACAAGCCAGAAGATGCTCTGGCCACGGCAACCGCTTTGACCGCGGAAAGCATCGCAATGAGTTATAAGCAATTCGTGCGGAGAGTAATGAGGAAATCCAGCGTGGACTATATTGTTTCCGGCGGTGGCGCGCGCAATCGGACCCTGATGGCGATGCTTTCGAAGAGACTGAGTCCGCTGGGTTGCGAGTTGGCCGTCAGCGAACAGTTCGGCCTGCCTGCGGAAGCCAAGGAGGCTGCTGCTTTCGCGCTGCTCGCATGGAAAACCTGGCATTATTTACCCGCAAATGTACCCGCTGCGACTGGAGCCGCAAAACCAGTAATTCTCGGTCAGGTGAGTTATGTGTAAATGGCTCACACTCCTCGCGCTCATTGCTCTATCTGGTTGCCATTCCGAGCAGCGCGATAGACGTACGGTGGTTTTTCTCATCGAGAGCAGTCCCGCAAATCTTGATCCGCGCATCGGGACGGACGCGCAGTCACAGCGCATTGATGCGCTTCTCTTCGATGGCTTGGTGGCGCGCGATGCAAATTCACAATATATTCCCGCGCTGGCCGAGCGTTGGGAACAGCCTGATCCATTGACTCTGATTTTTCATCTGCGCAAGGATGCGCGCTTTCACGATGGCCGGTTGCTGACTGCGCGTGACGTGCAGTGGACGATTGATTCCATGTTGACTGGAGCGGTGATTTCACCCAAGGCCAATGCATTTGCGTCGGTGCGCAGCGAAGAGTTAACCGATGAGCACACCATCGTATTTCATCTGAAGCATCCTGATAACTTCCTGCTGACGAATCTATCCACAGGCGCTATCGGGATTGTTCCTGCGGGGAGCGGACGCGATTTCTGGCAGCATCCAGTCGGTACTGGCCCATTTCGTTTTGTCAGTCAGCAGATTGACCAGGACGTAGTAATCGAGCGGAATTCCATGAGTTGGTCGGTGATTCCCAAGATAGAACGAGTGCGTTTCGCTGTAGTTCCCGATGCGATTACCGAGTCACTTGAATTGGAGAAAGGTTCAGGCGACGTAGCCGTCAATTCAATCCCCATGGATTCATTGAATGTGCTTGCCACGCGCCCCAATCTGCAATTGGAAGAGGCGGGCGGGACGGAAATTCAGTACCTTGGATTCAATCTGCGCGATCCGCTCCTGGCCGATGCGCGTGTGCGTCAGGCGATTGCCTGTGCGATTGATCGCAAATTGATTATTCAGACTCTTCAACGTGGACATGCACAGCCCGCGGAGAGTTTGCTGCCCACGAATCACTGGGCATACAGCGGCAATGTTATCCGATACGATTACGATCCGAAGCGCGCGGAGCAACTGCTGGATGAAGCCGGGCGCAAACCCGATGCGCAAGGAATTCGTTTCCGCCTGACGATGAAAACTTCGAATGACGAGGGGACGCGATTACTTGCCGCTGTGTTGCAACAGCAATTTGCCAAAGTGGGCATAGCATTGGATCTGCGCAGCTATGAGTTTGCCACTTTTTATGCCGATGTAACTCGCGGAGCATTTCAGATGTATTCTCTGCGCTGGATTGGCATTGCAGGCCCGGATATTTTCAGCTCCGCATTTTCAACGGCAACCTTCTCTCCCAAGGGAATCAATCGCGGGCATTACTCGAATGCACAGCTCGACGCGTTGCTCGACGATGCGGCGAAAAGTGCGGATATGGGCCGTCGGCAGACGGAGTACGCAGAGGCGCAGCAAATTCTGGCACATGATCTCCCCGCCATCAACCTCTGGTACAAGAACACGATTGTGGTTCATAGCCGCAGACTGACTCATGTGGTCCCAGCACCATCGGGCAGTTACACGTTTCTTGAAACGGCAGAACTTTCCCGATAATTCTCCGCTTTTCTGCACAATCAGCAAACAATCCAGAGCAATCGCGGCATTTTACCAGGGCATCAGGCTGCCAAACAACTCCAATATAATTTTCCTCAACCTTTTGGCGTTGTTTCTCGTCTACCAAACAAGGACGAATTCGTGCATACCGACAGGAGCGAGATTTTGTCCGTGGAGAGATGAGGATGAACGGCAAAATGAGATTTCAAGTTCCGGTCTGGTTTGGGCAATTGGTTCTTTTGGCAGGCTTTGCGATTGGCTTGCCGATGATGAACGCACAGGCTCCAGCGCGCTTTCTGGGAACCATTTCCGCGATTAGCGGAAATACGATCACGGTAAAGACGGACGCGGACGGGGTGCACCAGGTTCAAGTGCCGGCGACGGCCTCCATTAAGCGAATTGCGCCTGGACAACGTGATTTGAGCACCGCTGAGGCAATGCTGTTCAGCGACCTGGCGGTCGGAGATCGCGCGCTGGTCAAGCTTGATCCAAGCGCCCCAACTGGAACGGAAGTCGCCATACAGATCGTGGCCGTCAAACAGGCGGATGTGGCGTTGAAGCAGCAGAAAGAGCGCGAAGACTGGCAGCGGCGCGGCGTTGGCGGACTGGTGAAGAAAGTTGATACCACCTCTGGCGTGATCGTGGTGAGCAGTGGCGCGGGCGATAACACAAAAACAGTTGCAGTTCATATCGCCAGTTCGACCATGCTGAAGCGGTATGCTCCTGCGTCGGTGCGCTTTGGGGACGCGCAGCCTGCACCGATCGATGCGATCCATGTGGGTGACCAACTGCGTGCTCGTGGAACCAAGAACGCCGACGGCACACAGATTGCCGCCGAAGAGGTGATTTCAGGCAGTTTTCGCAATATATCAGGGGCGATTGCATCGCTCGATGTGGGCGCTTCGACTCTGGTGGTGAAGGATCTGGCGACGAAGAAGCAGGTCACAATCCACATTACCGCCGAGGCGCAGATGCGGCGTTTGCCGGATCGGATGGCGCAGATGTTGGCGGCGCGTCTGAAGGGCGATGGCGCGCCAGGCGGAATGGCTAAACCGCCCTTTAATGCGGAGAGTGCTTCGTACAGTGGAAGCACTGGCCACGGAGGCGGAATGGGCGGCGGACCAATGACCGGAGTTCCCGCGAACGCCGGTGGACGTTGGGGTAACAGTTCAGGTGCTGACGGCAGCCCTGCTGCAGGCGGCCCCGGCATGGATCCACAGCAATTGCTGAGCCGTGCGCCGGTGATCCAATTAGGTGATCTGAAGAAGGGCGATGCGGTCATGCTGGTTTCCACGGACGGCACATCTGAAGTTACCGCAATCACGCTGATGGCTGGCGTTGAGCCGCTGTTGGAAGCTCCGGCAGCCAGCCGCGACCTTCTTTCAAGCTGGAGCATGAATTCCGGATCGGCAGAAGCTGCTGCACAGTAGGGCCACTCACAGGCTTATCAAAACAAGCGAGGGATAATTGCACTCAAAAATACTTGAATTCATTGGCTTTTCGAATGCTTCATTGTTCAGTTTGATGCTATGTGTGGCATTGACGAGCACGGTCCGGGCACAAAACGCGCCAACCGCAGCGACTACCACCACACCGGCTGTTGTAACTCCCATCGCTACGGCGACGGTGCGCGGGCATATCTCCGATCCAAGCGGCGCGGTGATTCCCGGCGTCAGCATTGTTGTTACCAACGCAGCGGGGACATTTCCAATTGCAGTGAAATCGGATGCCGCAGGAGCGTATTTGATTTCTGGACTTACTCCAGGAAGTTACATAGTGCAGGCAAATTCGGCTGGATTCGCGCCGTTCGCTTCGCCTACGATTACGCTTGCGGCTGGACAGTCAAAACGTATGGATATTTCCATGGCGCTGGAAGTGGCTCAACAGAATATGGTGGTCACCGACGATTCGCCTATAGTCAACGTTGAAGCCAGCGGTAACGCGAACTCGGTGGTTCTCAAAGGCAAGGATCTGGACGCACTGTCGGATGATCCGGATGAGTTATCGAGTGAGTTGACTGCTCTGGCCGGACCGTCAGCTGGTCCCAACGGCGGTCAAATATATATCGACGGCTTTAGTGGCGGACAGTTACCGCCCAAGTCAGCGATTCGCGAAATCCGCATCAATCAGAATCCATTTTCCGCCGAGTTCGACCGTCTTGGTTATGGGCGCATCGAGATATTGACCAAGCCAGGCACGGATAAGTTGCATGGTCAGTTTTTCATTCAAGGCAGCGATAAGGCTTTCAATACCTGGAATCCTTTTACCACGACGATTCCCTCGTATTACAGTTATCAATTCAACGGCACGGCGAGTGGGGCACTCTCGAAGACCGCATCGTTCTTTGTCAGCGCCGAGCAGCGTAACACGGAAAATGTGAATGTGTGTCTGATCCCGGATGCGGTGGTTGAAGATACACTTAATGACTATTCACACATTCATGATTATGGCGTAAATCTGCTGAATCGGCGCATCCGCGACAATGCCTCGGCGCGTATTGACTGGCAGTTGGGAGCAAAGAACACCTTCACCGCACGCTATGGTTTCTGGTCGGAGTCGGAGCATGGTGATTTAAACAACGGCTCTCTGGCCAGCGCCTCCACGCATGAGTCGAATACGGATCATACCGTGCAGATCAGTGATGCGGTCATCATCAATAATCATTTGGTGAATGAAAGTCGTTTTCAATTCGAGCGACAGAATGAAAATCATTACCCTGACTCAACGGATCGAACCATCAGTGTTACCGGAGATTTTACAGGCGGTGGATACTCCGGCCAGAAGAGCCTAGATCACACGACGCGACTCGAGTTTCAAAATCTCACCACCATGAGTCATGGTGCACATGCCATCAAGTTCGGAACGCGCATGAAAGATACGCGCGACGCAAACCAGAGCAGCGGTAACTTCAACGGATCATTTACTTTTGATTCGTATGAATCGTACCTGAACATGGCGAATGGATTGGCTGCGGGCGAATCGTTTAACAGCCTGGCTACAGACGTAAATCTGGATGGCCCAACTCTTGCGAGTTACACGAGCGGCAAGGAATCAGCACTGGCCAACGTTTTCGACGTAGCTTTGTTCGCGCAGGACGATTGGAAGTTTAGCCCTCGACTCACTCTCTCTGGCGGTATTCGCTGGGAGGCGCAGAATCACGTCTCTGATCACAATGACTGGGCACCGCGCGTCGCCTTTGCCTATGCGCTCGACGGAGCGAAGGGCAAGAAGACCAAGACAGTGGTGCGTGGCGGATACGGATTTTTTTATGATCGTTTCGGCTCCGGCAATCTTCTGACGATCAATCGCTACAGCGTGCAGAACCAGATCGTGCTCAATAACCCAACCTGCAACACGACGGCGACTTCGTTGGACTCAATTGACATGAGTCACTGTACTGGGACTGGCTCTTCGGTTCCCACTCACTACCGTGTGGCATCCAACTATCATTCCCCGGTAACTGAGCAGGCCGGTGCCAGTATTGAGCGGCAGTTATTCGCGGGCACGAGCCTCACGCTGACTTATTTGCATTCCTTCGGTGTGCACCAAATGGCCACGCGTAATGCCAATCAGGCGATTGACGGAACGCTGCCGGACAGTTCAGAAGGCTACTTGTACGAATATGATCCAGAGGCGGTATTCAAGCAGAATCAGATGATCGCCAGCATCAATGCAAAGGTCAACAAGAATTTCAATCTGACAGGGTTTTATACGCTGGCCTGGGCCAACAGCGATACCGGCAGCGCATCGAATGCCTATAACTTGAGTCAGGACTACGGGCGCGCCGGATTTGTCAGCCGCAATATGCTGTTCACTATGGCGAGTTACACAGGCCCCTGGGGAATTCGCTTCAACCCGTTCCTGGTAGCGCAGTCAGGCCGACCGTACAATGTGACTCTGGAAAACGATTTTCTGAATCACTTGTCTAACCAGCGGCCTTCCTATGCGAGTTCCGCGGATTGCTCGTCCAACACAGGGCAATATGTGCAGACTCCCTTTGGATGCCTGAATACTCAACCAGGCCCGAATGATACGCGCATTCCAGTCAATGTAGGCAATGGTCCGGCGGCGGTGGCTGTAAATCTGCGCATAAGTCGCGGTTTCGGAATTGGTCCCAAGTTAGCCTCTGCGGCACCTCAAACGGATGGTGGTCCACCCCCTGGCGGTCCACCTCCAGGTGGCGGTGGCGGGCACGGTGGTCCAGGTGGTGGCAGGCCAGGTGGAGGACTTGGTCCAGGAGGTTTTGGAGGTGGTGGGCACGGTCCTGGAGGGATGGGCGGCGGTAACTCCACCGGGCGCAAGTACGCTCTGAACTTCAGTGTGCAGGCCATGAACCTGTTCAACGATATTGATTACAGCAATCCGAATGGAGTCGTTGGATCGCCAAGCTTTGGTAAGTCAACGTCGCTGGCCGGAGGCATATTCAGTACTGGTTCCGCGGCGCGGCGAGTCTTCGCCCAGGTCATCTTCTCTTTCTGAGAAATCATCGGCGAGCAATACAAAAATGACCGGAGCAGCATGCTTCGGCCATTCTTGCGTCGGTAGATAAGAAGTTACTTGGTCGCGGCAATGGAAACCGGCTGTCCAGAGGCGGCAAAGGCATCAGTGAGCGATATTACTTTCAATTGCCCTTTGATCTCATCGAGCGAAGCCTTGCTGCTGGCGACAATTTCGATGGTTTCGCCCGGAAGCAGGTCAAAGTAATTATCGGATACTTTGGCTTCGAGATTGCCAAAGCTGAGATAGACGCTACGCGCCAGCACAGGCGAAGTAATACGGATTCTATAACTCCCATTACCGCCGGTGGTTTCGATCTTGAGATTGGCGGGCTTGAGGTGAACTTCTTTCACTGGCGCGATATAACTTATATTGCGCGAAATCGTCTCACTGCCCGTAGTAAGATCGGCAACCACAAAGACGCGCGCCGTATCGGATGCGCCCGCATCAGCGAGTTTCTTGAGCGGCCAGTCGAGATAGACCTTGCTGGCAAGCGGAGCAACTGCCACCGCCTGCTTTTCTTCCAGTAAAACCCTACCGTCGAAGTCCATCAGGCGAACACGCAGTGACGCAGGCTTGGCTTCGGTCTTGTCGGAGACGATATAGACCTTGAGCGCGCCATTCTCCACGTGCGGCGAGACCAGAATTGGCGCATAGAAGCGGCGCGCATAGTATTGCAGCGCCTTCCATCGCCCGTAGTAATCAATGGACGACCAGGAAGCGACGGGCCAGCAGTCATTCAACTGCCAGAAGATGGAACCCATGGTCTCTGGGCGACTGCGACGGAAGTGCTCCGCGCCGATTTTTATTCCTTCAGCCTGTAGAACCTGACTTACATAAAGAAAGCTCGGAAAATCCTTTGGTTCCGGATAATCGCGAAGCATATAGTCATGGATGATCGAGTTTCCTTCATTGTTTTTCTGATGCGCAAGCAGGACCGGAGTAAAGATATTGGTGCGGTCCGCGGGCTGCGTGAAGGCTTCGATGGTCTTCATTTCTGGAAAAGACTGAAAGCCGAACTCGGTAACAAAACGGGCGTTGTGGGATTCATACGTTGAGAAAGGAACGCGCCCGTGCCAAACGTCCCAGATATGCGCGTCGCCGGATTGGAAATGATCGTTGAGCGACTCATAGTCAGAACTGGGAGAGCTTGGCCAGTAAGGCGTTTCCGCAGCCAGACGCGCCACCACGCGGGGCAATATGCCGCTGAATTCGGTGAGATAATCCTGCCAAAGATAGAACTTGATCTCGGCGGGCAGAGCAGGGCGCGGTGCCCAATTGAAGGCGCTTTCGGTCTCATTGTTGCCGCACCAAAGCACGATACTGGGGTGATTGCGCAGACGGCGCACCTGGTCCTCAGCCTCGGCCTCGATATTGAGTTTGAAGGCATAGGTTCCAGGCTGCCAGTCATTGCCAAACATGAAATCCTGCCAGACCATGATACCTAACTCGTCGCAGATGGAGTAAAACTCCTCGGTCTCGTAGTAACCGCCGCCCCAGTGGCGAATCATATTCATATTGGCGTCGCGTGCGGACTCCAGAATGCGGCGATAGTCGGCGGTAGTTACTCGATTCGGGAAGCTGTCGAAGGGAATCACGTCAGCGCCCTTGGCAAAGATGGGGATACCGTTGACAACTAACTCGAAGGAGCGTCCCCACTTATCCAACTGGCGATGGAGAACGAGGGAGCGCAGGCCGATTCTGGTTTTGCGCTCGGCAATCACCTGAGGTCCACCGATCACTTCCGCAGTGAAATCGTAAAGCGGCTGATCGCCGTAACCGGCCGGATACCATAACTTCGGCTTCTGTATCTCGATGGGCAGATCGATCACGTTGTGACCCGCATGAACATTGACAATCGCGCTAGCGGAAAGAGGTTTGCCGTTTTCCGCGTACTGGACAATCACTTTAGTCGTACTGACTGCGGAAGCCTCTATTTCCACCTCCGCATCCAGATGAGCAACGTCCTTGGTTACGTCGCGCTGACGCACATGAAAGTCACTGATGCGAACTTTGTCCCATGCTTCCAGGTGCGCAGGCTTCCAAATGCCGCTGGTAACAAAGCGCGGACCCCAATCCCATCCGTACTCATAGGCGGCTTTGCGCACATAAGTTTTTTCGGCCGTCAGAGAGTGCTGGCGAAAGAGATCGGCCGCGGCGGCTTCGGCCGCAGCCTTGATGGGCGAGGGAAAGACGACGCGAAGCTGATTTTTTCCAGCGTGCAGGTGAGTTTTTACTGGTACACGCCAAACCCTGAACATATTATCCGCACTGAGCACCTGCTGTCCGTTGAGATAGACCTTCGCGGCGGCATCAAGACCGTCAAAGACCAGATCAATATTGGCGCGGGCCAGCAGCGAGGGAGCGGCATCGAAGCTGAGTCGATACTCCCAACTTGCATTTTCAATCCACTGAAGTTTGGCCTCATTATCGCGGAAGAAAGGGTCTTCGATCTTCTTGTTAGCCAGCAGATCCAGATGAACGTCGCCGGGAACCGTTGCGGGCAGCCAATCAGCCTCGGTGGCCTCAGGCTTGATCTGACGGAATTGCCAGCCATGATCGAGCGCCAGCAGCACGTTTTGCGCCGATTGGGCCTGTGCCTGGGCCACGTTGCTTCCCATTCCCCCGAATAGCAGGGCGTAGCAAAGCACACCCGCAGTAATTGCCTTCTTCATGAACATCCTCCGTGCCCTCTGCCGGACCGCGCCGCGACCCTGAAAGTGCGATTCAAGCGTTCGCCGATAAGGTTATCACGATAGGTTTCCACGGAGTCACTCTCTGATTTTCCACCCACACTCATGAATCTGTCGATTTTTGTGGATGCAACGCTGTAGGATAAGTCAGAGAAACCAGAGGCCTGAACGTGCAACGGAAACCAACAATGAGCGATGTGGCCCGCCTTGCCAGCGTGGGCACCATGACTGTTTCGCGCGTGCTGAACGGCTCCGCCAACGTATCTGAAGAGGCGACGCAGCGGGTTCAGACGGCGATCGACCAACTGAATTACCGGCCCAATGAGCTGGCACGCGCGCTCCGCGGACAGCGCAGCCGCACCATCGGTCTGATTCTTCCTTATCTCTACGATCCCTTCTTCGCCATGTGCGGCCACGCAGTTACCACGGTTGCCAGGCAGCACGGCTACTCGGTCATCATGACGACTTCAAACGAGGACGTGGAAACGGAGTACGCCGAGGTGGAGCAGATGCTTCAACGGCACGTCGAGGGCTTGGTGTTGATCCCGGCCAATCGCGGACAGAGCCGCCTCAACCGTGCGCTTCTGGGCAAGACGCCGCTGGTAAGCTTCGACCGTCCGCTGGCCGATCCGAGCTTCGATACGGTGCTGGTGCAGAACCAATCAGGTGCGAAACGCATGGTGCAGCATCTGATCGAACACGGGCACAGCCAGATCTGCTTCATGGGCCTGAGCCGGAATCTGTTTACGATCAATGCTCGTTTCCAAGGCTATCGGCGTGCGATGGCCGATGCGGGATTCGAGTCGGATGCTTACTTTCAGTGCGAAACCATGGAATCGACGCTGGAGGCGGTACGCGACAGGCTGAATTCGAAAAAGCCGCCAACCGCGTGGTTCACCTCCAACACGCTGGCCACGCGCTATGTTTTTGCGGCGTTGCTTAGTCAGGGAGTCAAAATCCCGTCCGATGCGGCTCTGTCCGGCTTCGACGATTTCGAGTTTGCCGACCTGTGCAACCCGTCGCTCACCGTGGTGCGCCAGCCAGCACAGGAGATGGGCCGCGTCGCCGCAGGGCAACTCTTCGAGCGCCTGGAACGCGGTGAAACGCAAGAGACCGGCAATCGTATCGTGCTGCCCGTGGAGATCGTGTTGCGGCGTTCCTGTGGTTGCAAGCACAAAACGCCCGTCGTCATCCACTAACCACCTGCGGTGGGGCCAACGTTTCCAGTGCCGCTGCCTCAATCGCAGCCCGCCCCCGCCGCAAGCCCGATGCAGCCAAAATGCAGACGATGGGCATGATAGGCAACCGGTAGCGGCCCACGGCCGTCGCGCCGCCGGAGACGGCGATGAAGTAAAGCACTACGCCCAACAGCAGGCACAGGGCTGAAGTTTGCAGCCCACCGCGCAGCACCCCACGCACGGCCAGTATGTACAAGGCAAGCAGACCCGCTTCCAGAGCAGCCATCAGCGCCGCCAGCCAGGGATGCGTTTGCAGCAGGCGCAACGCGGCGTGCGACGGCCCCACATTCAGCACACGTTGCGGACCATCCTCTGGATACGCAGCCAGCAAGCGCAGCAGGTCTGCGGCGCACGGCGTGAAAACCACCGCAGCCGAGCCTTCCAGATGCATCTTGAGATATTCCCAAGGATGCGCGCGTAGCACTCGCTTGGCCTCTGTGGCCATGAAATTCAGACGTTGAACCTGGCTCCAGTCGGCTTGCTGGGGATGCAGCGCCAGATAGGCATCCTGGTTCTCATAGCCGTATTCGTGTTGAAGATCGCCCAAAGGACGATGCTCAATGCGCGATCTCACTTCCGCCGCCTGATAAAAGTACAAATTGAGTACGGGAAGGCTGGTGAATCCGCTGAATCCGGTCTCCACGTCATTGCGCACCTGCCACGCCGCCAGCCAGGGCAGCACGGAAAGAAGCAGCACGGCCGGTGCCTTCCAGCGCAAACCGGGCTGGTGCATCAACACAACGAAAAGCCCGAGAGCCAGCGCCCAGGGCAGGTAATAGCTTGCCGGACGTACAAACGTCGCTGCGGCCAGCCAAATCCCGGCAACTGCCAGTACCGAGAGGCGATGATCGCGAAGAAAAACAGCGAGCCGCTCCAGACTCAGCAAAATCAGCGCCAGAAACAGCGTCTCCGCCAGCAGTCGCACGGAAAAAATCACCGAGACCGGCTCGAAGGCAAAGAGCCATGCGGCGAGAATCGCCACCCGCTCATCGGCAAACAACGCCATTGCCAGCCGCGCCACCAAAAGCACAGAAAGTACGGAGACAATCACTTGCAAAAACGCCGCCAGAGCCGCGCCATGCAGGCTGATGAGCGCCAAAAAGAGCGGATAGCCGGGAGTGCGGTCTAACTCTGGAGTAACTCCCGTGATAAATTGACCGTGCAGTAATAGATTCCGCCCTGGCTCCAGATAACTGGCCGTATCACCGCTGGTGATTACTGCGGTTCCAGAACGCAAAAGTGTGGCGCAGAGCAGCGCCAGACGCACTCCGGCTGCGGCCAGCAACGGCCACTTGCACCCATGCAATCCGATCCTGCCGCTAGCCTTCATGCTTCGTGCTCCGTTAGCGACCGATACAGCGTCTCCCACTCCTCCGCCTTGGCATCGATGCTGAATTTGCCGGCAATACGCGCCCGCGCGGCGCGGCCCAGCGCTTGACGGAATTCCTCGTTTCGCTCCATCAGTTCCAGCATCGCATCCGCCAGGTTTTGCGGACTCTTCGCCGGCACAATGATGCCTGTCTCCCCCATCAACTCCCGCACACCGCCCACATTGGTGGCGACTACCGCTTTCTGCATGGCCATCGCTTCGCCCACCACCAGCGGCATTCCCTCCCACGCCGACCCCAGCACGAATCCATCCGCTGCATCCAGCAGAGCGGGCAGGTCGCGGCGCAGTCCCAGCCAGCGCACAGCATCCCCAATGCCCAATTCCGCTGCAAATCCCCGCACCGCATCAAACTCCTCTCCCGCCGCCTCTCCGGCCACCCACAACCGCGCATCTGTGCGAACCTCCCGAACCCTTTGAAACGCCCGCAATAAATTCGGAAAATCCTTGGCGGGAACAATGCGTCCGGCGGTGAACCACAGAAACGCATCGCCCAAAGCCACCTTCTCTCGCTGCTGCGCGCGACGCTCGGGGTTGGGTGCAAATTCGACAATATCGATCCCATTGGCCACCACGTGGCACTTCTGCGCAGGTACGGCCTTCAGGCTCACAAAGCGCTGCATGGCGGCAGTGCTGACGGCTGTGGTGCAACTGCTCAGCCAATCCGTGAGCCGGTAGGCAAGCATCCGGTGCCAGCCGCCTTCGTAGACGTTGTGAATCGTGGAAAGCACCACCGGGCCGGGCATCAGCAACTTCAACAACCGCGCAATGAAGTTGGCGTGAAAGCTGTGACTGTGCAGCAGGTCGGGACGGAATCCCCGCAAAAAGCGACGCCCGCGCAACAGACCACTCACCACGCTCAGCGGATTGCGGCGCATCTGCAAGTGAACGGTCTCGATCTGCGTGGGCCACTGCTCGGCCAGCGGAGGACGCAGCACCAGCAAGGCCACTGCGTGACCACGCCGGGCCATGCGATCCGCCAGCGCCAGCACTTGCCGCTCCGCCCCGCCCATACCCAGCGAGGTGAGCACATAAACGATTCGCATGAGCGCTCCGTCTTGCACCGCAAAGTTTTGTCGAACGATGATACCGCGATTGGACCGAATTGTGGCGTACGCGTTTCTGCGTCTCAAAAACTGAGCCGCTTTGCCGACTTTCGCCCCGCCGCCTTCCCGCAAGAGCGCTTTACAGCCTACAATGAAAATTGAATTTACTTGATCGAGGGATCCCCGCCATGCCGCTCTCCGGAGAAGCCATTCGCCTGATGAACTACATTGACGACACAGCCGTCACGCTGCGCCGCGTTCTTGCCACCGTTCCCACGCTTTCCGCCGAAGAGCGCGCCCGCGTTGCCGAGCACCTGCTTCAATCCCGGCCCAACGCCGCGGACGTGGCCCAGGCGCTGGCCGCGCAGTAAGGCCAGCTTGCCCGCCACCATCGCCATTATCGGAGCCGGCCCGTTGGGCCGCTGGTTGGCCATGAGCGCCGCCAGGGCCGGATTCCGTGCGCTGCTGGAAGACGTGATGCCCAAAAATCTGCATCACGCCCGCGAGGCCTTGCGCCAGCAACTCGGCCCCGATGCCTTGCGCAACGTCGAGTTTGTTTCCAGCATCGAGGACGCGGTACGCTCCGCCGATCTGGTCATCGACTGTGTTCCCGACGAACTCGAGTCCAAACTCGAAATTCTTTGGCTGCTCGACCGCATGGCGCCGCCGCACACCGTGCTGGCCACGCCCACCACGCGGCTCTCGATAGCCGACCTGGCCCACTGCACCTATCGGCCGGAAAAGTGCGTGGCCATCGCCGCCGAAGCCTCTTCGCTTACGGATCGTTCCAATCTCCTGCTCAAGTTGCGCACCACGCCCCACACCTCACCCGAGACCGTTCGGCTGCTTGAAGATTTCTGGCTCAAGTTGGGATTTCAGCCCAGCTTTGAACTCGACGCCACCGAAAATGAGTGCCCAAGGTGCCAGCAGAAGTGAGTGTTACCACCAAAAATGTGTGCCCCAGGTGCCTCGCATTTGGGCACATGGGAAGCCTCAACCCTCAATCAGCCCCTTTGAGCTATACTTACCTTTCCAAACGGGAAGGTTGAAACGATCAGTTCCTCCAATGCGAATGGTGCCTCGGTGACCTGCACCTGGGACGATCTGAACCGCCTCTCTGACACCTCCACACTCAACGGTGTGACTGCGGCCAGCGGCACTTACAATG
>Ga0209415_10000420_pt1 | contig 77644 bp, 67 predicted proteins | sample PeaSoiSIISIP2007_FD_187696 | JGI IMG/M metagenome (GOLD analysis project Ga0209415, IMG submission 187696) | Peat soil microbial communities from Weissenstadt, Germany - SII-SIP-2007 (SPAdes) (version 2) | ecosystem: Environmental > Terrestrial > Soil > Wetlands > Peat | place: Germany...
CGGCGAGCGTGACCTCGAAAATCCTCTCGCCGCCGTTCAGATGGGCCTGATCTATGTGAATCCGGAAGGCCCGAACGGCAACCCCGATCCGCTCGCCGCCGCCAAGGACATTCGCGAGACCTTCGCGCGCATGGCCATGAACGACGAAGAGACCGTCGCGCTGATTGCCGGCGGTCACACCTTCGGCAAAACCCACGGCGCTGGCGATGCGGCCCTGGTGGGCCCGGAGCCGGAAGCGGCCGGCATCGAAGAGCAGGGCCTCGGCTGGAAGAGCAAATTCGGCACGGGCAAAGGCGGCGACACCATCGGCAGCGGCCTGGAAGTCACCTGGACCACGACGCCAACGAAGTGGAGCAATAACTTCTTCTGGAACCTGTTCGGCTACGACTGGGAACTGACCAAGAGCCCGGCCGGCGCGCATCAGTGGAAACCGAAGCATGACGCGGGTGCCGCTACGGTGCCGGATGCGCACGACCCGTCAAAGCGTCACGCGCCCGCCATGCTGACCACGGACCTGGCCTTGCGGTTCGACCCTGCTTACGAAAAGATTGCCCGGCGCTTCCACGAGAATCCGGATCAGTTCGCCGACGCCTTCGCCCGGGCGTGGTTCAAGCTGACGCACCGCGACATGGGCCCGATCGCCCGTTATCTCGGCCCGCTCGTGCCCGTTGAGCCGCTGGCCTGGCAAGACCCGCTGCCGGCTGTGGATCATCCGCTGATCGGGGTCGAGGACATCGCCGCCTTGAAGACGAAAATCCTCGCCTCCGGCCTGTCCATCTCCCAACTGGTCACGACGGCCTGGGCGTCGGCGTCAACCTTCCGCGGCAGCGATAAGCGCGGCGGGGCGAATGGGGCGCGCATTCGCCTCGCGCCGCAAAAGGATTGGGAGGTCAACCAGCCGGCCGAACTGGCGGGTGTCCTGCGGACGCTGGAAGCGATCCGGCAAGATTTCAACAGCGCCGCGTCCGGCGGAAAGAAAGTGTCGCTGGCGGACCTCATCGTTCTGGGCGGATGCGCCGCCGTCGAGGAAGCAGCGAAGAAGGCCGGGCAGGACGTGACGGTTCCCTTCACCCCCGGGCGCACGGATGCGTCGCAAGAGCAGACCGATGTGGACTCCTTCGGCCCCCTGGAGCCAACCGCGGATGGATTCCGCAACTACGTCCGGAAGGGACATTCGGCGGCGGAGCTGCTGGTGGATCGGGCGAATCTGCTGACATTGACCGCTCCCGAGATGACGGTTCTTGTCGGTGGCCTGCGCGCCCTGAACGCCAACGTCGGGCAGTCCCAGCAGGGCGTCTTCACCAAGCGGCCGGAGACCTTGACCAATGATTTCTTCGTGAATCTGCTCGACATGAGGACGACGTGGCAGACGTCCGCCACTTCCGAAGGCGTGCTGGAGGGACGCGATCGGGCGACGGGCGAACTCAAATGGACGGGCACCGTCGTCGACCTCGTCTTCGGTTCAAACGCGCAGCTCCGAGCCCTTGCGGAAGTCTATGGAAGCAACGACTCGCAGCCGGCGTTCGTACGTGACTTCGCGGCGGCTTGGACCAAGGTGATGAGCCTTGATCGCTTCGATCTGGAACGTCGTACGACCTGACGGCATCACGTTCAGGACTCGTCACCACCGGGCTTGACCCGGTGGTCCATGGATTGCCGGGTCAAGCCCGGCAATGACGGAAAATGGAGTAGTCGCGCCTGATCACGCTCTACGTCATTGAGAGAGAGGAGAGACGACGAAATGGCTAGAAGAAATAGGAGTTAAAGGCGTCATTGCGAGCCGGAGGCGAAGCAATCCAGCAACAGTTTCTGGATTGCTTCGCTTAACGCTCGCAATGACGCTTTTTTGCCTCGTCAGTTGCGGGCCTTGTCGACCAGCTTGTTCTTGGAAATCCACGGCATCATGCCGCGCAGCTTTTCGCCGACTTCCTCGATCTGATGCTCACCCTCGATACGCCGGGTCGCCTTGAAGGACGGCTGTCCGGCTTTGCATTCGAGCATCCAATCGCGGACGAAACGACCCGACTGGATATCCGCCAGCACCTTCTTCATCTCGGCCTTGGTCTCATCGGTCACGATCCTGGGACCAGAGACATAGTCGCCATATTCAGCGGTATTGGAGATGGAGTAGCGCATGTTGGCAATGCCGCCTTCGTAGATCAGATCGACGATCAGCTTCACTTCATGCAGGCATTCGAAATAGGCCATTTCCGGCGCATAGCCGGCTTCGACCAGGGTCTCGAAACCACTCTTGATCAGCTTGGACAGACCGCCGCACAACACCACCTGCTCGCCGAACAGATCGGTCTCGCATTCCTCGCGGAAGGTCGTCTCGATGATGCCGGAGCGGCCGCCACCGATGGCCGACGCGTAGGACAGCGCCAATTCCAGGCCATTGCCCGAGGCATTCTGCGCCACGGCGACCAGACAGGGAACACCGCCACCCTTCAGATATTCGCCACGCACCGTGTGGCCGGGGCCTTTCGGGGCGATCATGAAGACGTCGAGATCGGCCCGCGCCTCGATCAGCTTGAAATGGATGTTAAGGCCATGGGCGAAGGCCAGAGCGGCGCCCTGCTTCAGATTATCCTTCAGGTCGTCGGCATAGAGATCGGCCTGCAACTCATCGGGGGTGAGGATCATCACGATGTCGGCCCATTTGGCGGCTTCCGCCGGGGTCAGCACCTTCAGGCCTTCGGCTTCGGCCTTTTTGATGGTCGCCGAGCCGGGACGCAAGGCCACGGCCACCTCTTTGACGCCCGAATCGCGAAGATTGAGCACATGGGCATGACCCTGGCTGCCGTAGCCGATGACGGCGACCTTCTTCGACTTGATCAAATTAACGTCGGCATCCCGATCGTAATAAACGCGCATGTTACAGTCCTTTCGTTGGGCTCATCTTCTGGTTCAAGCGTGGGAGAGCAACACTGGGTCACGCCGAACGAAAAAAAATCAACCACAGAGACACAGAGAACACAGAGATCATCTTGTGGGAGCAGCTCTCTGCGCTCTCTGTGTCTCTGTGGTGAAAAATGGCACCGCCCCTTCGCCCCTGGCCGGGGTGAAGGCGCAAAATGCAACTGTTAAATCGGATTGGGGCCGCGCGCAATGGCGACGACACCGGTCCGCGAGACATCGACCAACCCGAGGGGCTCCATCAAATGGATGAAGGCATCGAGTTTGTCGGTCGCACCAACGATTTCGAAGACGAAGGAATCATTGGTCGAGTCGACCGCGCGAGCGCGGAAGATATCGGCGATCCGAAGCGATTCGACCCGCTTCTCGCCGGTTCCGGCGACCTTGACCAGAGCCAGCTCGCGAGACACCGACGGCCCTTCGATGGTCAGATCCGACACTTTATGGACGGGTACCAGCCGACGCAATTGCGCTTTGATCTGCTCGATCACCATCAAGGTACCGGAGGTGACGATGGTAATGCGCGACAGTTGTTCGCGCGTGTCCACTTCGGCCACCGTCAAACTTTCGATATTGTAACCGCGTCCGGAAAACAGCCCGATCACCCGAGCCAAGACGCCGGCTTCGTTGTCGACCAGAATGGCGACGGTGTGACGACGGATTTCTTGTTGTGGCTGTGCCATTTTTCTTTTCCCCCGTCAGACCAGAACCATGCCATCTTCGGAAATGGCGCTCCCCGCCTCGTCTTTGGGCCCCAGCAACATTTCGTTGTGCGCCGCCCCGGAGGGGATCATCGGGAAACAATTCTCCATCGGATCGACACGGCAGTCGACGATCACCGCCTTGTCGACCGAGATCATCTGCTCGATCACGCCGTCGAGTTCGTCCACCGTCTCGGCCTTGAGGCCGACGGCGCCGAAGGCATCCGCCAGTTTGACGAAATCGGGCAACGAGCCCGAGAAACTTTCCGAGTAACGGCCGCCGTGCAGCAATTCCTGCCACTGGCGCACCATGCCCATATATTGGTTGTTGAGAATGAAGACCTTCACCGGCAAACGATATTGCGCCAGCGTGGCCATCTCTTGAATATTCATCTGGATCGACGCCTCGCCGGCGATGTCGATCACCAGCGACTCGGGATGGGCGATCTGCACCCCCATCGCCGACGGCAAACCATAGCCCATGGTGCCAAGCCCGCCTGAGGTCAGCCAGCGGCCCGGCGTTTCGAATTTGAAGAACTGCGCGGCCCACATCTGGTGCTGGCCGACTTCGGTGGTGATGTAGGTGTCGCGCCCCCGGGTCATCTCATAGAGACGCTGAATGGCATATTGCGGCTTGATCACCTTGCCGTTCTGCACGTAAGCCAAGCAATCCTTGGCCCGCCAGAGCGCGATCTGCGCCCACCAGGCCTTCAGGGCCTTTTCGTCGACATGGGTTTGGCGGGCCTTCCACACCTTGATCAGATCTTCGAGGACATAGGCGACGTCGCCGATAATGGGAATGTCGACCACGACATTCTTGTTGATCGAGGAGGGATCGATATCGATGTGGATCTTCTTGGCATTGGGCGCGAAGGCGTTGATCCGTCCAGTGACCCGATCGTCGAACCGCGCGCCGACACAGATCATGACGTCGCAACCATGCATGGCCAGATTGGCCTCATAAGTTCCGTGCATCCCCAACATGCCGAGCGACAAAGGATCGGAACCGGGAAATCCGCCGAGCCCCATCAAGGTCTGCGTGCAAGGAAACCCGGTCATGCGCACCACCTGGGCCAGCAACTGACTGGCCGCCGGACCGGAATTGACCACGCCGCCGCCCACGTAAAAAACCGGCCGCTTGGCGTCGGCCATCAGCTTGACAGCATCCTCAATGGCTTTCAGATCGCCTTTGACCTGGGGCCGATAGCTCTTGTGCTTGACCTTGGCCGGGCCGACATAAGATCCCTTGCCGATCAGAATATCCTTGGGCAAGTCGATGACCACCGGGCCGGGCCGGCCGGTGCGCGCCACATAGAAGGCTTCATGCACCACACGAGCGACCTGATTGACATCCTTGACCAGGTAATTGTGCTTGGAACAGGGCCGCGTGATGCCGGTGGTGTCGGCCTCCTGAAAGGCGTCATTGCCGATCAGATGGGTCGGCACCTGGCCGGTCAGGCAGACCAAAGGCACGGAATCGCAAAGCGCATCGAGCAAGCCGGTCACCGCATTGGTCGCCCCCGGCCCCGAGGTCACCAGAACGACGCCCACCTTGCCGGTGGACCGGGCATAGCCTTCCGCCGCATGCACCGCGGCCTGTTCGTGACGCACCAGAATATGGCGAAGCCGGTTCTGCTTGAAAAGCTCGTCATAAAGCGGCAGCACGGCGCCACCGGGATAGCCGAAAATAACCTCAACGCCCTGGTCGACCAGCGCCTTGAGGACTAATTCCGCTCCCGTCATCGTCTCCGCACTCATCATCCGGCCCTTTCGCCACAGAAATCCCTGTCGAACAGATCGCCCTTCGACATCCGCGAGGAAGCTCGCAAAAAGGGCAAGCTAGCCGCTCATTCCGCCTCGGTCAACAGAAACCGACGAATATTTGACAAGATTTCATCTTGTAAACTTTCCGAAAGTTGCGCGGACACGGTCTGATCGGCTGCCAACTGGTGGCGAAACCATGTCATTTGCCGTTTGGCATAGTGGCGCGTCGCGGTTTGCGCTGCCGCCACCGCCTGTTCCAGTGATGTCTCGCCCCGCAAAACGCCGGCCAGTTCAGGGACCCCCAACGCCTTTAAGACCGGCAACGCCGGATCGAGCCCGCGCGCCATCAAAGCGTGGACTTCGGCGAGCGCGCCTCGCTCGATCATCGCGGTGAAACGCCCGTCGCATTGGGCGTACAGACGCTCGCGCGCCGGCAGCACGGCAAGGACGGAAAACCGGGCCGCCACCGGTGCCACGGGCGGTTCGGCCTGCCAGTCGGCCAGGGACCGCCCCGTGGCGGCCAGCACCTCCCAGGCCCGCATCAGCCGCTGGCTGTTGGAGGGATGCAGGCGGGCCGCCATCCTTGGATCGATTTCGGCCAGGGCTCCGTGAAAAGCCTGGTTGCCCAACGCCGCAAAATGAGCGCGCGTTTCCTGGCGAACGGCCTCCGGCACATCGGGAATCGGCGACAAGCCTTCCATCAACGCTTTGAGATAGAGCCCGGTCCCTCCGACGACGACCGGCAGTTTACCCCTTCGCCAAGCGTCTTCGCAAACCTCGACCGCCAGTCCGCACCAGCGACCGGCCGAACAAAGCTCCGTCGGCGGCAGAACCCCATAAAGCCGATGCGGCGCCCGCCGTTCGTCTTCGACCGACGGCCGGGCGGTCAGAATGCGCAAGCCGTCATAGACCTGCATCGAATCGGCATTGACGACGACACCGTCGAAGGCCTCGGCGATGGCGATGGCCAAAGCCGACTTTCCCGAAGCGGTCGGCCCGGCGATAACGACGACCTTGTTCATTGCTGCGTCCGCCCAAAAGGGCCTCTTGCTGACAGAAACTTCCCGAAAAGCGTCATGCCCGGACTTGATCCGGGCATCCATGGATCACCGGGTCAAGCCCGGTGATGACGAACAACGATGATGGATAAAGCAACCAATGAGACTCTAGCTCCAGTCCAGCGGGTAGGACACCATGCCATCGGCCAGTTTGGGTTCGAACCAAGTCGATTTGGGCGGCATCACCTGACCGGCCTCGGCCACGGCGACCAGATCCTCCATGCGGGTGGCGAACAAGGCGAACGCCGCCGCCATCTCGCCGGAGTCGACGCGTTTTTCCAATTCGACCAGCCCACGCTTGCCGCCGACGAAATCGACGCGTTTGTCCTTGCGCAAATCCGCAATGCCAAGGATCGGCGCCAACAGACGGTCGGTCAGCAGACTGACGTCGAGACGCGCCACCGGATCGCTCGGAACGGCCTTCTTCAGAGTCAGACGATACCATTGACCCGGCAGATAGAGACCGATGGTCCGGGGTTCGTCCGGACGAACCTGGGCGGCCTCGGCCTCGACCGTGAATTCGCCTTCCAAGGCGGCGAGAAATCCTTCGCGCGACAAACCATTCAGATCGCGAACCACCCGGTTGTAGTCGAAGATTTTCATCTCATCGATGGGAAAGCTGACCACCAGGAAGGATTGGCTGGGGGCATCGGCGGCGGCTCCCGCCGAACGGCGGGCGGCGGCGACACGCGACGCGGCGGCCGAGCGATGGTGGCCGTCGGCGATATAAACCGCCGGCATCGCTTCAAACGCCTTGATCACGGCCTCGACACTGGCCGGGGCGTCAATCACCCACAGGCTATGAACATTGCCGTCGACAGCATTCACCCGATAGGCTGGTGCGCCCGCCACCGTCCGCGCGACCACAGCGGCCAGGTCCGGGCTGTTGCGGTGAGCCAGCAAGACCGGTCCGGTCTGGGCGTTGCAGGCATCGATCTGACGCACCCGGTCGTCTTCCTTGTCGGGCCGGGTGAATTCATGCTTGCGGATCCGATTGACATCGTAAGCCGCCACCGAACCGCCCCCGACGATGCCGGTCTGCATATGATCGCCCATTTCCAGGCGATAGATATAAAAGCAAGGCGCGTCGTCACGCCGCAAGACGCCTTCGGCGATCATCCGCCCCAAGTTTTCGGCGGCCTTGGCGTAGACGGCGGGAGAATAGACGTCGGTGCCCTGGGGCAGATCGATCTCCGGCTTGGAGATATGCAGAAAGCTCCACGGCTTGCCGGCGGCGAGAACACGCGCCTCGTCGCTGGTCAGAACGTCATAGGGCGGCGCGGCAACCTCGGCGGCGCGAGACGCAACGGGACGAAGACCGGGAAAGGGGCGAAGCAACGGCACGGACATGGCGACACACTTCCAATCGACTGAGACGGGTCTTGTCTCTTAGTCCAACCGCGCGCGTCCGCCAAGAGCTTCCTTTTATCCGTCACTTGCCAGCACCCCCGGCAACACTTTAGAACCGTTATCCATGGATCACGTGCTGACCTTGATTGCCGGCGACGGCGCCTTGGACGAGAGCGTCACCACGCGCTTACGGTCCCTCTTGGCCGATCTGGGCGCCGATACGCTGTCGCCGCGATGGTTGGCCCGGCGACGCGCCATCGACCTTCCGTTTGCCTTGCTGTCGCCCGATCAGGCCGAAGCGGCGGCGCGCCACCTCTTGGCCGACCGACCGGTCGATGTCGTCGCCCAACCGGTGCAGCAGCGCCGCAAAATGCTGCTGCTCGCCGACATGGACAGCACCATGGTCATCGGCGAAACCTTGGACGAGTTGGCCGATTTCGCCGGATTGAAGACCGAGATCGCCGCGGTGACGGCGCGGGCGATGAATGGGGAAATTGCCTTCGCGGACGCCTTCCGCATGCGGGTCAGTCGACTGGCGGGTCTCTCCGCCGGTCACCTTGACGATACCTTCGCCCGCATCCGTCTGACGCCGGGCGGGCCGACCTTGGTGGCCACCATGAAAGCCCATGGCGCGTTCACCGCCCTGGTCTCCGGCGGCTTTCGTTATTTCACCCAAAGGGTCGCCGCCGCCTGCGGATTCGACCGCGACATCGGCAATGACATTGAAATCAACGACGGACATTTGACCGGACAGATCATCGAACCGATTCTCGACCGCGACGGAAAAGGCCGCACCCTGGCCGCCATCGCCGCCGAACGGCGGTTACCGCTTTCGGCGTGTCTGGCGGTGGGCGATGGCGCCAATGATCTTGAGATGATCGAGGCGGCCGGCCTCGGCATTGCCTTCCACGCCAAACCGGCGGTCGCCGCCCAGGCCCGCGCCCGTATCGACCACGCCGATTTGACCGCCCTTTTGTTCGTCCAGGGCTATCGCGAAGACGAATTCGTCGGGTAGACAGCTTAAAATAAATTCGCCACAGAGACATAGAGATTACAGAGAGGAAAAAATCAGTATTGGATTTTCTTCTCTGTGTCCTCTGTGTCTCTGTGGTGATCTATCCTGTCTCTTACTCCTCGGCGCCTTTCTTGGCGGGCGCGGTGTCGATCTTCAGTGGGACGAAATGGACGCCGGCCTCGCTCTGAACCAGCAGAAGCACCGATTTACGGCCCGCTTTGCGGGCAGCATCGACTTTGGCGACGAAATCGGCCGTCGATTTGACCGCTTCCTGGGAGACTTCGACGATCACGTCACCGGGTCGCACGCCTTTTTCGGCAGCGGAACCGGACGCCTTCACCTCGGTCACCACAACGCCCTTGGCGTCATTGGCAAGATTGAAGCGTTCGCGCAACGCCGGCGTCAGCGCCGCCACCGACAGGCCCACGGAAGCCACCGTGGTCTGCCCGGTCTCTTGTTTCGACGTCGGTTTTTCGGCGGCCTTGGCCTGGTCCTCATCGTCGGTATCGGCCAACTCGCCGACCACCGCGCGCAGGGTCAGTTGCTTGCCGTCACGCCACAGCACCACCTCGACGTCCTTGTTGATCGGCGTCTCCGCGACAATCCGCGGCAACCGATGCATTTCGCTGACATCCTTGCCATCGAACCGCGCGATGACGTCGCCCTTTTTGATACCGGCCTTCGCCGCCGGGCCGCCGGCGCTGACATCGGCGACCAAAGCGCCGTGCTGCTCCTTGAGCCCCAGGCTTTCGGCGATCTCGTCGGTCACCGACTGGATCCGCACCCCCAGCCAGCCCCGCCGCGCCTTGCCGAACTTCTGCAAGTCGGCGATCACCGGCTTGGCGAGATTGGCCGGAATGGAGAATCCGATGCCGATGGACCCCCCCGAAGGAGAGAAGATGGCGGTGTTGATGCCAATCACCTCACCCTTGAGATTGAGCAACGGCCCGCCGGAATTGCCCTTGTTGATCGCGGCGTCGGTTTGCAGAAAATCGTCATAGGGCCCCGCGTTGATGTCGCGGGCCCGGGCCGAGATAATCCCGGCGGTCACCGAACCGGCCATACCGAAGGGATTGCCGATGGCCAACACCCAATCCCCCACCCGCATCTCGTCGGAGTTTCCGAAACTGATGGCCGGCAGCGGTTTCGGCGCCTTGATTTTCAGCAGCGCCAAATCGGCTTTGGTATCACGTCCGACGATCTCAGCCTTGTAGGCCTGTCCGTCCTGCAAAATGACGGTGATTTCGTCGGCATCGGCGATCACATGATTGTTGGTCACCACCAAGCCGGCGGCATCGATGATGAAACCGGACCCCAAAGCGGTCGCCTTACGCGGCGTCGCATCGGGATTGTTGCCGCCGTGCTTGTCCATGAAGTTCTTGAAGAAATCCTCGAAGGGCGAGCCCGGCGGAAATTGCGGCATGTCGAGCCCGCGATCGGGATTTTTCAGCGTCTGCGTGGTGGAAATGTTCACCACCGACGGCAGAAGCCGCTCGGCCAAATCGGCGAAACTGTCCGGCGCCGGCGCGGCGCGCACCGGAATTGCCATCGACATCACCAGGACGGCCAACAACCCGGCCAGCAACCATTGAAGGGGCAACGAAGAAAAGTGGCTGACAACTCCAACCTGTGCACGAGCGGGTCGCCTGATGATCACCGAATTGACTCCTTGGAGACGGAACGGACGCCGTAAAAGCTTATGTGATTTAGGGTGTTTGCGCCAACAGTCAAGCAATACCGCCGCGACGGATCAACGCCACAAACGCGACACCGGCAATGGCGGCAATCAAGCCGGCCCAACGCAGGGACTGATCCGGACGGGTCAGCATCAAAGCCAGCATGCGTTTCATTCCGTTGGGGAACAAAGCGTAAAGCACGCCTTCGAAGGTGAGCGCCAAGGCAATGGCTGTCAGAAAGTCTTTCATAGGTCGGCGGCTCGGCCTTGACGTCAAGGCCGAGCCCTTCCTTTCCGATTACTTACGCTCTGGCGCGTTGTGGAAGAACTTGAAGAAGTCCGAATCCGGCGTCAGCACATAGGTCGTATTGCCATCCCCCAAGGCCTGATGATAGGCCGCGAGAGAGCGGTAGAAGGCGAAAAAGGCCGGATCGGCGGAAAAGGCTTCCGCATACGCCTTGTTGGCTTCGGAATCGCCCTGCCCCCGCAGGATCTGCGCTTGCCGTTGCGCCTCCGCCAGCAGAATCGTGCGCTCGCGATCGGCCGAAGCCCGGATCTGCTGAGCCCGCTCGTAACCTTGGGCGCGCGCCTCGGCGGCCTCGCGCTGACGTTCCGATTCCATGCGGCGGTAAATCGCCTGGCTGGTCTCGGGCGGCAGATCGGCCCGCCGGATCCGGACATCGACAACGGTCACTCCCAGCGACTTGGCCGTTTCACTGACCTGCTGCTGGATTTCATGCATGACCTGTTCGCGTTCCGCCGACAGCACGCTGGGCAAACTGACATTGCCCAGCACCTGACGCAGCGAATTGTTGACGATCTCGCGAATTCGCGCCCGAGCGCCCTCTTCCGTCCGCACCGCCTGATAGAACAGCAAGGGATTGCTGATGCGGAACCGGGCATAGGTATCGACGACGATGCGCTTTTGATCGGACAGGATCACCTGTTCGGCCGGCGGATCGACGTCGAGCAGACGCGCGTCATAGCGGACGACATCTTCGATGAAGGGCTTCTTGATATGCAGACCGGGGCTCTTGACGGGATTTTCCGGATCGGCGACCGCGCCGAAGCGCAAGACCAAAGCCTGCTCGCCCTGATGGACGATGAACAGCGACGACGAGGCGACGACCAGCAAGATCAGCAGGACGACACCGGAAATGGCAAGAATACTACGGTTCATCGGCTTGCTCCCTGCGTGGCGGGTGGAGCGGCAACCGCGGCCTTGCCTTTGCCCAATTCCGGCAAGGGAAGATAGGGCAGGACATTCTTCGCCTGCGGATCGACCATCACCTTCGTCGCTCCCTTCAACACGTCCTCGACCGCATCGATATAGAGACGCCGCGCCGTCACCTCGGGCGCCATCTTGTAAGCGAGATAGACCGAGGTAAAGCGCTTGGCCTCACCCTGAGCCAGATCGAGAACCTGCTCCCGATAAGCCTGGGCGTCCTGATTGATGCGCTCAGAGTCGCCTCGGGCCCTGGGGATGATGTCGTTGCGATAGGCTTCCGCCTCGTTACGCAACCGTTCCTGGTCGGCTTTGGCGCGTTGAACGTCGTTAAAGGCGTCGATCACCTCATGCGGCGGATCGGCCTTCAGCAACTGCACCTGGGTCACTTTGATCCCGGAGCCATAGGAATCGAGCAATTCCTGCATGCGAACCTTGGTTCGGTCGCCAATGGACTGGCGATTCTCGAACAAGGGCGCCCTGATCGGCAGCTGGCCGATGATTTCGCGGATCGCCGATTCCGCGACGACTTTCACCGTGTTTTCCGGATCGCGAATATTGAACAGATATTTTTCCGGATCGTTGGGCTGATCGCCGATCTTCCAGAACACCGAGAAGTTGATATCGATGATATTTTCGTCACCGGTCAGCATCAGGCTTTCCTCGGCGATATCGCCGGCGGACGCGGCGCGACGAGTCTCGCCACCCAAGGAGCGGTAGCCCAATTCGACCCGGTTGATTCGGGTCACGGCCGGCGTGATGACGGTCTCGATCGGGCTGGGCAGATGATAATTGAGGCCGGGCTGCGTCAAACCGACAAAGCGGCCGAACCGCAAGACGACACCGACTTCGTCGGGATCGACCTTATAAAAACCGGTCACGCCCCACAGCACCAACGCCAGCACGGCCACCAAGGCGATGCCGCGGCCACCGCCGACGCCACCAGGCATCATCTGCCGGAACCGTTCCTGGCCTTGGCGCAACAGTTGCTCAAGATCGGGTGGCGTTCCGCCACCGGAACCCCCGGAGCCTTTCCCCCAAGGCCCCTGTCCCCCACCCCAAGGCCCGCCACCGCCACCACCTTGCGTGTTCCACGGCATGGTCAAATCCCTTTTCTCGATTTCGGCATTGCCCGGATCGGTGCTGCGATGACCCGGATCCGATGCTATTTCAGCTTTGCAACGGAGGTACTGCGCCTTATATGACAGTCTGCTCGTACGCGCAATGCGGGCCGCCAACAACATCGCAATTCGATCGTGTATTGGAGAACATAAGAATGGCCGAGGTTACCGAAAAATCCGTCCTGAAGGCTCTGGCCTCGGTCACCGATCCCGATCAAAAGCAGGATATCGTCAGTCTGAATATGGTGTCCGGCCTCACCATCAAAGGCGGCCATGTCGCTTTCGCCATTGAGGTCGACGCCGAACGGGGCCCGCATCTGGAGCCGTTGCGCAAGGCCGCCGAAGACGCCGTCAACGCCCTGCCCGGCGTTCTGACGGTATCGGCGGTTCTCACCGCCGAACGCGCCGCTCACGATCACGACCATGGTCACGATCACGGGCATGGACACGAGCATGGGCACGGGCATGGACATGCACACGGTCATGGGCACGCCCACGAGGAGGAGGCTCCCTTGATGCCCGGCGTCAAGACCATCGTGGCGGTGGCCTCCGGCAAAGGAGGCGTCGGCAAATCGACCACGGCGGTCAATCTGGCGCTGGCGTTGAAAGGCATGGGGTTGTCGGTCGGCATGTTCGACGCCGATATTTTCGGCCCGTCGCAACCACGCCTGCTGGGCGTTTCCGGCGCGCAACCGACGTCTGCCGATGGACAAAGCATGGATCCCGTCGAGGCTTACGGCCTCAAGGTCATGTCCATCGGCTTCCTGGTTCCGGAGGACACGCCGGTGGTGTGGCGCGGTCCGATGGTGATGGGGGCCCTTGAGCAGATGATGCGCCAAGTCCAATGGGGCGAACTCGATATTCTGATCGTCGACATGCCGCCCGGTACCGGCGACACCCAGCTGACCATGACACAGCGCGTGCCGCTGACCGGCGCGGTCATCGTCTCGACCCCGCAGGACATCGCTCTTCTCGACGCCCGCAAGGGCCTCAATATGTTCCGCCAGGTCAATGTCCCGGTGTTGGGCATCATCGAGAACATGAGCTATTACCATTGCCCGAACTGCGGGCACGAAGCCCATATTTTCGGCCATGGCGGCGCCAAATTCGAGGCGGTTCGCCTTTCCACGGACTTCCTCGGCGAACTGCCTCTCGATATCGAAATCCGCACCACCTCCGACGAAGGCCGGCCGATCGTCGTCAGCCAGCCGACAAGCCCGCACGCCCAAGCCTACAGAGACATCGCCGAGAAACTTTGGGACAAGGTGCAGCTGCTGCAGGGCAGCAAAAAGGGCCCGAAGATCGTCATGCAGTGAGCGGACCGCCGCTCCTAATCGCGCTCCACACAGACGGCGACGCCCATGCCGCCGCCGATGCACAAGGTGGCAAGACCCCGCTTGGAATTTCGTTTTTGCATTTCATGAAGGAGCGTAACGAGAACGCGCGCCCCCGAGGCGCCGATCGGATGGCCGAGAGCGATGGCCCCGCCATTGACATTGACCTTGGCGGTATCCCACCCGAGACCGGCGTTGACGGCCAGCGCCTGAGCGGCAAAGGCTTCGTTCGCCTCAATCAGATCGAGATCGTCGACGGTCCAGCCCGCCTTGGCCAAGGCCTTCTTTGACGCCGGTATCGGCCCCGTTCCCATCAGGGCCGGATCGACGCCGGCCGTGGCCCAGGAGACGATTCGGGCCAGCGGCTTGGCCCCACGGGCTTCCGCAGTCGCCCGGGAGGTCAGCACCAGAGCGGCGGCGCCATCATTCAGCCCGGAGGCATTGCCGGCCGTCACGGTGCCGTCCTTCTTGAAGGCCGGACGCAGTCTGGCCAGCATCTCGAGCGAGGTGTTGAGTTTCGGATGCTCGTCTTGGGAAATGACAACGTCGCCTTTGCGCCCCTTGACCGTCACCGGCACGATCTCGTCGGCGAAGCGGCCGGAGGCTTGCGCCGCGACGGCTTTGCGCTGCGACGCCTCGGCGAAGATGTCTTGGGCGTCCCGGGTAATACCGAATTGCGCCGCGACATTCTCGGCGGTGAGCCCCATATGGTAATCGTTGAACGCGTCCCACAACCCGTCACGGATCATCGTGTCGATCATCTCGGCGCCGCCCATGCGAACGCCGGCGCGCAGATGGATGGCGTGCGCGGCGAGACTCATGCTCTCCTGACCACCGGCAACGACGATATCGGCGTCGCCCTGCGCGATCGCCTGGGCGGCGAAGGCGACGGCCCGGAGACCCGAACCGCAGACCTGATTGATGGTGATCGCCGTACTCTCCGCCGACAAACCGGCGGCCAGCGCCGCCTGGCGGGCCGGATTCTGCCCCAGTGCGGCGGTGAGGACATGACCGAGAATCACGTCGGAGACATCACTCGGCGCGACACCGGCCCGCGCAAGCGCCGCCGTGATGGCGGTGGCGCCGAGTTGAACCGCGGGAACCGAGGCGAAAGCGCCGTTGAACGAACCAACGGGGGTACGGGCAGCCCCGATAATGACAACATCCATGTCGAATTTTCTCCGTGACTTGGCGAAAAAAGGAATTAAGGTTTATCGCAATACTGCTCATTTAAGTTACGTCATTGCGAGCCGGAGGCGAAGCTATCCAGAGACGACGATGTCTTCTAAATAGACAGCATTGGTATTAATCGTCAGAGAGACATTTCCGGAACGTGCGCGGGCACGATCAGCCTCGCGCTGGTCGCCGCGATCACCTGTTCGATACTCACGCCGGGAGCGACTTCGCGCAACAACAAGCCGTCGGCGGTCGGTTCGATCACCGCGAGTTCGGTCACCACGAGATCGACGGAGCGCAAGGCGGTCAGCGGCAACGTACAGTGCGGTACGATCTTCGGCGCACCCTTGGCGGTGTGGGTCATGGCAACGATCACCCGCTTGGCCCCCGTCACCAAATCCATAGCGCCGCCCATGCCCGGCACCATCTTGCCCGGCACCATCCAGTTGGCGAGATGGCCCGCCTCGTCGACCTCAAGGCCGCCCAGCACGGTGACATCAAGATGCCCGCCACGGATCAAACCGAAGGAAAAAGCGCTATCAAAGGCGGACGCTCCCGGCAGCGCGCCGATCGGACTGCCGCCGGCATCGGTCAGGTCGGGGTTAACAAGGCCTTTGTCGGGTAACGGCTGCATGCCGATAATGCCATTCTCCGATTGGAAGGACACCGTCACATCGGGCGGTAGAAAGGCGGCGACCATGGTCGGCAGACCGATGCCGAGATTGGCCAGCATGCCGTCCTTAAGTTCTAGGGCGACGCGACGGGCGATCAGAGTCTTGTCATCCATGGCGCATTTCCTTTGCAACGAGATGATCGACCAGCACATGCGGCGTCACGATCTGATCGGGCGAGAGGGTGCCGACAGGCACGATGTCCTGAGCTTCGGCGATCACGGTGGCCCCTGCCATCGCCATCAACGGATTGAAATTGCGGGCGGTGAAGGCGTAATCGAGGTTCCCGTCATAATCGGCATGCTTGGCCGCGATCAGGGCGAAATCGGCCTTCAGGGCAACCTCGACCAGATAGGTCGCACCCTCGACGTCGAGCTTGATTTTGCCCTCCTCGGCCGGCGTCCCGAGACCGGTCGGCGTCAGAACGCCGCCGAGACCATGGCCACCGGCGCGAACGCGTTCGGCCAGCGAGCCTTGCGGCACCAGTTCGACCGCGATCTCGCCGGCGATCATCTGTCTTTGCGTTTCGGGGTTGGTGCCGATGTGGCTGGCGATCACCTTGGAGACCAAGCGGGCATCGATGAGTTTGCCGATGCCAATCCCGGGCCGCGCGGTGTCATTGGCGATGACGGTGAGATTCTTGGCGCCGGCAAGAACCAAGGCGTCGATCAGGCGCTCCGGCGTGCCGACCCCCATGAAACCGCCGATCATGAGGACGGCGCCGTCCGGCACCAAAGCGGCCGCGGCCGCGGGTGAGAGAATATTTTTCATGTTTTAAAGGCTCCTTCTTCGGCAGGAACGGGCGGTCACCACCGCCCCGTCGTCTCTCAAGATCAGCGAGAGACGACGTCGTCGGGAATCTCCATGTCGAGGAGAGCCGAAGCGAGACATTTGCCATGGGCGTCGAGAGCAAGCGAGCGCGTGACGCCGCCACCAAGGGCTTGTTGCATCACGAAGTTCATCGCCCCCAGGCTCGGAATGACATAGCGAACCACGTCGCCTTTGACGATTCCGGAGAAATGCTGCTTCACCCGATCCGGGGTGATCCAGGCCTCGATGGCCGCAAAATTTTTCACATCGAAGGCGATGACGGAGATATTGGAAATATCGCCTTTGTCGCCGGTGCGCGAATGCGCGATGTCACGAAGTTTCATGTTACACCTCAAGGAATTCGACCGTTGCGACAACCCGATCCCGGGGGAGCAACGCCGACAGCATGGCGACCACGGCGCGCGCCGACTTGGTGGCGCCGCCACCGCCGGCCGGGCCGTTGGTGTAAAGGGTCTCGACCTCATTGCCGATCTTGACCGCCTCGGCCAGAGACTCGGTGCGTCCGACCACCCGGATCCGAACTTCGTGCGGATCGGCCGCCCCTTCGGCGATCACCGGGCCATGGATGGAATCGACACCGATCAGATCGAACCGCTGTTCGGTGGTTTTCACCCCCGTCAGCTTCAGTCGTTCCTCGACAATGGCGAGAGCGAGACGCCCGCGTTTCACCGCACCGCCGCCGGCATAGGACATCTGGCCTTCTCCGATGAATCCGTCCTTGTAGCCGACCGACACTTTCAAGGTCTCGGGACGCGGACGACCGGTCGCGCCGCTCACCCGGACCCGATCGAAGCCGTCTTCGGAAACGGCGATATGGGAAAAATCGGCGATCACGTCGGGCGTGAAGTAGGCCTTCGGATCATGGATTTCGTAGAGCAATTGCTCCTTGCAGGTCGCCGTGGTGACCCGTCCGCCCGAACCGGAGACTTTGGTGATCACGATGGAGCCGTCTTCGCCGACTTCGGCGATGGGGAAGCCCAGGCGCGCGAGATCGGCGACGTCCTTGACATCCGGGTCGGCGAAATAGCCACCGGTCACCTGGCCGGCACATTCCAGCAAATGACCAACGGCCGTTCCTTTGCCGAGCTTGTCCCAGTCGTCCATCGCCCAACCGAATTCATGGATCAAGGGCGCCAGAAATAGAGCGGGATCGGCGACACGGCCGGTAATGATCACATCGGCGCCGCCCCGCAGGGCCTCGACGATCGGTGCCACACCCAGGTAGGCGTTGGCCGAGACCAGCGTGTCCTTCATTTCGGACACAGGCCGCCCGGTCTCGGTGATCGGATAATCGCCGGCCACGAGCGCGGCCAGAACATCGTCACCGCCGACGGCGGCGATCTTCACGTTCTTCAGGCCCAGATCGCGGGCAACCTCGGCGATTTTGGCAGCCCCGGCCTCTGGGTTGGCGGCCCCCATATTGGTGATGATTTTGACGCCTTTGGCCTTGGCCTGGGGCAACACGGCGCGCATCCGGGCCTCAAGCAAAGCGTCATAACCGGCCTTGGGATTGACCAGCCTTGCCTGCTGGCCGATGGCGATGGTCCGCTCGGCCAGGCATTCGAAGCAGAGATAGGCGATGTCGCCTTTCTCGACGAGTTCGACGGCCGGTTCGATCCGATCGCCGGAATAACCGGCGCCCGATCCGATTCTCATCGTTTTCATGATGTCCTTCTTTCTTCTTTTCAAAGGGATCAGAGCGGGATCACGCCAAAAGCGACCGCGGCGATCGTCATGACGATCGAGGCTCCGAACAGATATTTGAACGCATATTTCTGATGGTCGCGCAGTTCGATCTGCGAGAGACCGACGACGAGGAACGTGGCCGGCGTGAGCGGGCTCACCGGGAATCCGGTGGTCATTTGCCCGAGAACGGCAGCTTGCCCCATGGCCAGCGGCGGCACGCCGAAATTCTTGGCGACTTCCGAGATCACCGGAAGGACGCCGAAATAGAAGCTGTCGGGATCGAACAGCATGCTGAGCGGCATGGAGACGAGGCCGAGCGCCACGGGCAGATGCTGCCCCATGCTGGGCGGCACGAAGGCGACAGCCGCCGTGGCCAGCGCCTTGAGCATGCCGGTGCCCGACATGATGCCGGTGAAACAGCCGGCGGCGAGCAGAATCGACGCCATCATCAATGCGGCCTTGGCATGCGCGTCGATGCGTTTCTTCTGATCGGCGACGACCGGATAATTGATCATCAGCGCCAGCACAGTGCCCAGCATGAACATGACGACCGGATCGACCCATCCCCCGATCATGATGGTCATGATGACAATGGTGAGCGCGAGGTTCGGCAGGAACATCTTCGGGCGACGGAGTTCGCTCTCGGCGGCCGACAGTTCGCGTTTCAGCGCCGGGGCATCGGCGAGTTCGGTCAGACCGAGACGCTTTTCTTCCCGCTTGCCGAGCCAGAAGGCGACACCGAAGGAGAACGCCCAGCCGACGATCTGGACCGAAATCAGCGGATTGAAGATATCCGTGGTCGAAACATGCAGCGCCGCGGCGGCGCGGATCACCGGACCGGTCCAAGGCAGGAAATTCACCCCGGCGGCCATCGACGCGCACAGCGCCAGGATGCGTCTGTCCATGCCAAGCCGGTCAAAGAGCGGCAGCATTGCCGGAATGGTCACCAGAAAGGTCACGGCGCCCGAACCGTCGAGATGAACGAGGCCGGCGAGCAGCATGGTGCCGCAGGTGATGCGGGCCGGCCGCTGGCCGACGCGTTTCAAGATGCCATTGATGATCGGATCGAGCATTCCGGCATCGGTCATGATGCCAAAGTAGAGAATGGCGAAAACGAACATGCCCGCCGTGGGCGCGATCGCCGAGATCCCCTTGATGATATGCTTTCCGGTATCGAGGCCGAAGCCGCCCAGCAAGGCGCCAACGATGGGAATCAGAATCAACGCCACAAGAGGCGAAATCCAGTTACGCAGAATAGCGATCAGCATGACGCCAATCACCAGAAGGCCAAGAATCGCCAACATCGGCACCCTCCCATAGGTGAGTTATGTTTTTGTCGCCCGCACGTCGGGGCGTTGGAAGAAATATTGATTTCTTCTCTCATCGCCCCGCCAAACAGCTCCTCCCCATGAGAAGACTGCCTGTTTATCCGCAATGTCCGACGCGGGAGATCCGAGGGCTTCTAGACGCTTTCGGATCGCAACCGACCACGGCTTTTCTCATTGCGCGAGACCTACTGTCGCCGAAATCTATTCATGCGTCTAAGATATATAATTTATATGTTTATACGGCTTTTGCATAAATAGGATCCTTCTCGACCCCCTTTTGACAGGCGTTGATTTCCGATGCGCATCAACATCACACCGCAACAACTCGCAGCCTTTCTCCGCGTCGCCGAAACCGAAAGTTTCAGCGAGGCGGCACAGCGGTTATCGGTGTCTCAGCCGTCTTTGAGCCGCACCATCCGTATGATCGAAGAAACGCTCGGCTCGCGGCTTTTCGATCGCGACACCCGCAACGTCTCGCTGACACCGGCCGGCCACGAGCTCAAACCGATCGCGCAGCGAATCGTGCGGGAATTCGACAGCAGTTTCAGCGAGCTTTCGCGATTCGTCACCGGCCGACGCGGCCGGGTGGGCATCGCAGCGCTTCCCTCGATGGCCGCAGTGCTGCTGCCGCGCGCCATCGTGCGGTTCCGCGAAACGCGCCCCGATGTCGACTTTCAGATCATCGATGCCCATTCCGGATCGGTGGAAAACGCCGTTGCCGAAGGTCTTGTGGAAATCGGCCTGACGGCAAGACCCAATCCCGATCGCCATCTCCTCTACCATCCCTTGCTCAGCGACGAATTCGGCTTGGTTTGCCGCAAGGACGATCCGCTGGTGGAGATGGAAACCGTCCGTTGGAACGTTTTCGCCGATCGGCGATTCGTCGCCATGTCGAGCGGATCGAGCGTCCGCGCCATCACCGACGCCGCCTTCCTGCAACAGGACATGGCGGTGGCGCCTTTGTTCGAATGCGGCTTTCTGGCGACAGCGCGCGCCCTCGTCGACGCGCGGTTGGGGATCACCGCGCTTCCGGGCCTCACCGTCCCCCTGATGGCGGAGGCGGGACTGGTCTGGCGCCCCTTGGTCGAAACCTACCGCCGGTCGCTTGGCGTCATCCGCCGCGCTGGCATATCGCTCTCCCCGGCGACACTCGAATTCATCGCGCTGTTGCGCCAGGAGGTTCGCCGCCGCGAACGCGATCAGGGAAACTCGCGCGCGATTCAGAGCGATGGCGATGCGGTCGTGGAATAGCTTAAACCCGCTCCAACAGGACGAAGCTGTAGGGAGGATCTCCCGCGTGATCCTCGCGGCTCACCTCTCGCCAGGACAGCGGATCGGGCAAGGGAAAGAAAGCATCGCCCTCATAGTCCCGATGCACCTCCGTAAAATAGAGACGCTGGGCGCTGTCTTGAGCGGCATTGAAGATTTCGGCGCCGCCGATGACCATGACCTCGCCGCCAACGGCCAAATCTTCGGCCAGCGCCAAGGCCTGATCGAGCGAATGGGCCACATGGACACCGTCCGCCATCCAGGTGTGATCCCGCGTCACCACGATATTGGGCCGGCCGGGCAACGGCTTTCCGATCGACTGAAAGGTCTTGCGCCCCATCACCATCGGCTTGCCCATGGTCACCCGCTTGAAATAGCGGAGGTCATCGGGAAGGTGCCACGGCAATTGGTTGGCACGGCCGATCACGCCGTTGGCCGCCACGGCGACAATCAAGGACAGCATCAGACCGCCACCGGCGCGGCGATATGCGGATCCGGGTCATAGCCTTCCAAAGCGATATCTTCGAAGCCAAAGGCGAACAGGTCGTCGACGGCGGGATTCAACCGCAAGCGCGGCAAGGCTTTCGGCGTCCGCGACAATTGAAGATCGGTCTGTTCAAGATGGTTGGCATAGAGATGCGCATCCCCGAACGTATGAATGAAGTCTCCCGGCTGCAATCCGGTGACCTGCGCCACCATCAGGGTCAACAGGGCGTAGGAGGCGATATTGAAGGGCACGCCCAGGAAGATGTCGGCGGACCGCTGATAAAGCTGGCAGGACAGTCGCCCATCGGCGACATAGAACTGGAACAGGCAATGGCAGGGCGGCAAGGCCATGCGATCGACATCGGCCGGGTTCCACGCCGAAACGATCAATCGCCGCGAATCGGGATTTTTGCGGATCTGGGCGACGAGATTGGCCATCTGATCGATCGCACCACCATCGGCCGTTGGCCAGGACCGCCATTGGTAGCCATAGACCGGTCCCAGATCGCCCTTGGCGTCGGCCCATTCGTCCCAAATGAACACCTTGTTGGCGTGCAAATAGGCGACGTTGGTGTCGCCTTTGAGAAACCAGAGCAATTCATGGATGATTGAGCGCAGATGCAGTTTCTTGGTGGTCACCACCGGAAAGCCTTCGCTCAAATCGAACCGCATCTGCCAGCCGAACACGCTGTAAGTGCCGGTCCCCGTGCGATCCTGCTTAAAGACGCCCTTTTCCCGCACATGGCGCATCAGTTCCAGATATTGCCTCACCGGGGGCGCTCCTTCTCAATTTCGCCAATCGCCAGGACCGCGGCACTCATCAGAGTCTCGTGATGTGCGCAGATTACGAGATGACGGAAAGTCAACCTCGACCACCTGTCGAATTCTCTTTCGTCGCGGTACGAGACCGTCATAGCGGGTGATCGGGTCGAGCTCAAGCTTTTCACCCTAGAAGCCAAGGCAATCGCTCGAACGATTCTCAATTGATCCCGGTGGGCGGCTGTGATCAAGAGACTGGTTGAACCGCCAAGGCGCCAAGTCCGCCAAGGCGTTTGATGCGCGGCAGGCCTTGTAGACGACGAGGTGCGGATTGGGACTGTGCGATGCGCCTGAGATGAACCGCTGCCTTGGCGTTCTTGGCGCCTTGGCGGTTCATCGGATAGGGGGCACGGCAGCAAAACTCATGCGCCCATTTTATGAGCACTATTCGATCGAATGCCCACCATTTCATCACCCCATGTCGCAGGACGCCAACCAAAGGGCGACGATGGCGGGAAGATTGCACCTGGCACAAGCGTTGCTTTAGAATAATTCTGAGTATAAGCAGTCAGCGGATCGCTCCGATCCGCGGGTCATTGCTCCGGCCGGCGAAAAGCGTCGGCTCGATTGGTGTCATCAATTGCACTTCGGCGGCCTTGGTCGACGAAATGGGGAGCAGGACATCATGCATAACCCCAGGCTACACCTTCCCCTGTCTATGCGACTGCGGATTAGTCGCATATTTTCCGATCACCCCCGTGAACCGCTCTTTGGATCAACTTCCGGAGACATCGCCGTGCGCCATCCTTCGACTCTTTTTCATCGCCTCTTGGTGCCAGCCCTGACGACCGTCCTCCTCTTGACAGCCGGCGCATTGCCGGCGACGGCGGCCGACAAGATCGTCCTCGGCACAAACTGGTTCGCCGAAGCCGAACATGGCGGCTTCTACCAGGCGGAAGCCGAAGGCCTTTACGCAAAATATGGCCTGGACGTCACCATCAAGATGGGCGGCCCCCAGATCAACGGCATTCAGCTTCTGGCGGGCGGGCTTGTCGACCTCTGGATGGGCTACGACTTCCAGACACTGAAGGCCGTCGAACAGGGTGTCCCCGTGGTCACCATCGCCGGCTTTTTTCAAAAGGATCCGCAGGCCATCCTCGCCCATCCCGACGTCAAAAGCTTTGACGACCTGAAGGGCAAGACGATCTACCTGGGCGCCGCCTCGGATGTGACGTTCTGGCCGTGGCTGAAAGCCAAATACGGCTTCGACGACTCCCAGAAAAAGCCCTATGCCTTCAGCGTGGCGCCGTTCCTCGCCGACAAGACCGCCGCGCAACAGGGCTATATCAGCTCCGAACCGTTCGCCATGCAACTGGGCGGCGTCACGCCGACCACGCTGTTGTTGGCCGACGTCGGTTATCCGCCCTATGCCACCACCGTCGTCGCCCTCCAGAAGACGGTAGACAGCAAGACGGATGTCCTGGCCCGCTTCGTCAAAGCCACGGCCGAGGGCTGGAAAAGCTATCTGGCCAACCCGACCCCAGGCAACATTCTGATCAAGAAGGACAATCCGAAGATGACCGACGACCAACTCGCCTTCGGCGTTGCGCAAATAAAGGCTTTCGGCATCGTCACCGGCGGTGACGCCGCGACCTTGGGCATCGGCGTCATGACCGACGCACGCTGGAAGCAGACCCGCGACGCCATGGTGGAAACCGGACTGCTGCCGGCGTCCGTGGATTACAAGCTGGCCTACACCCTGCGATTCGTCCAAAACCTGCCTTTACCCGCCGCCAACTGAGCCAGCCATGGTCGACTATTTCGCCCCGAACCGCGCGCTCTCGCCAGTGCTGGATATCTCCGGTTGGCGCGACGGCAGCAACAAGGCCGGCGTGGCGACGGATTTCGACGTCATCTGCCGCCGGATCGGTTTCTTCTACTTGACCGGCCACGGCATCGCGCCGTCGCTCATGCAAGGCTTGTTGGAGGCCACCGCCGCTTTCTTCAGTCTCGATGAAACGGTGAAGCGGCAGCTTCTGGTCAATGATCAGCGTCGCGGCTATGAACCGTTCGGCCTGCAAAGCCTGGATTTCAATGGGCCTCCCGACATCAAGGAATCCTTGCTGATCGGCCTCGATCAAGGCGACGATCATCCCTATGTGCGACGCGGCCTGGCCAATTACGGCCCCAACCGATGGCCGCCCCAGGCCGTTCTTCCCGACTTTCGGGCGATCTGCGAGACCTATTTCCAGCAGGTGCTCGATCTGGGACGTCTCATGATGAGCATTTTCGCCACGGTGGCCGGCCTGCCGGAAGAGCATTTTGCTCCTCTGCTGGTCGACCCGATGGCAACGCTCCGTCTGATCCACTATCCGCCGCAGCCTGCCCCCGTCATCGACAATCAGATCGGGTGCGGCGCCCACACCGACTGGGGGGCCGTCACCTTGTTGCTGCAAGACGACGCCGGCGGACTGGAGGTTCAGGATGCGAGCGGCGAATGGCTATATGCCGACCCTCTGCCCGGCGCCTTTGTGGTGAATGTGGGCGACATGATGCCGGTATGGACCAACGGCGCTTATTCTTCCAATCCCCACCGGGTGCGGAACCGCAATCATGATCGGCATCGGTATTCCGCGCCCCTGTTCATCGACCCCGACTATTTCGCGCGGGTGGAGTGCCTCGACGCCTTCCGCCGGCCAGGCGAAGCCCCCCGCCTCGCCCCACGCACCGTCGGCGAGCACATCGACCTGATGTATGCCACGTCCTACGGCAAGTGAGCATCGCAAGAGGAGAGAGCCTTGCTGGTCACCCAACAACCCATCTTGCGCAAATATTGGTACGCCCTGCTGCCGATATCGCACCTGGACGGCGGGCCTGTCGCGTTCACCTTGCTGGGCGAACCGCTGGTCGTCTGGAAAACGCTCGACGGCCAGCCGGCAGTGCTGCGCGATCGCTGCAGCCACCGCACGGCCAAGCTTTCCAAAGGCTGCGTCACGCCGTCCGGCACGCTGGCCTGCGGCTATCACGGCTGGGAATACGACAGTGGCGGCATCTGTGTCCGCGTTCCGCAGAACACGGATGGAACAATCCCGGCGGGCGCCCGGGTGGAGGCTTTTCGCTGCCAGGAAAAGTACGGCTACGTCTGGGCCGCCCTGGAAGAGCCGATCGCCCCGATCCCCGACTTCGCCGAGGACGGCGCGCCGGGCTTTCGCCGCATCCTGCAATTTTACGAACGCTGGGACACCAGCCCGCTCCGGGTGATGGAAAATTCCTTCGACAACGCCCATTTCAGCTTCGTTCACAAGGCCAATTTCGGCCTGTTCGGCCAACCCGCCCCGTCCAAATACCGGATCGACGAGACGGCGTACGGCTTCGAAGCGGAGACGCTGGTGCCGATCAACAACCCGCCGGAAAGCCACCGCATCACCGGCACCACCCAACCCATTACCGAACGGCATCTGCTGAACCGCTGGTATTTGCCCTTCTGCCGGCGGTTCGGCTGCAGCTATCCGGCCAGCGGACGGGCGCACATCATCTACAACTGCGCCACGCCGATCGACGACGGCAGCCTTTGGCTGGCGCAATGGCTTTACCGCAACGACAGCGAAGAGGACTGTTCCACAGGGGAGTTGATCGCCTGGGATCGGGCCATCACCACCGAAGACAAGGAAATTCTGGAAGCCACCGACCCCGACGTCTGCATCGATGTCAGCCGTCGCGCCGAATGTCACATGCCCTCCGACCGCCCTGGCCTGCTCATGCGCCGCCTGCTCATGCGGCTTCTGGCCGAGCATGGCGAACAAGAGGTCTTCAGCATCCGATGACGGAGCGTTTCGCATGATGTTGTCCCCGGTCAAACCGAACGCGGCACCCGACGCCAACACGGTCCTTTACGCCAATCAGGTGGAAAAAACCTATCCCAACGGCACGCGCGCCTTGGACGAGTTGCGCCTGCGCGTTCAACAGGGAGAATTCATTTCGCTGCTCGGTCCCTCGGGTTGCGGTAAAAGCACCTTGCTGCAGATGTTTGCCGGTCTCGAAGAGCCGTCGGCCGGCCGGTTGCTGTGGTGGAACAAAAGCCAAATGCCCGCCGGTGAGACAGGTCGCCGGTTTTCCATGGTGTTCCAAGATGCCACGCTGATGCCCTGGGCCACCGCCGAGGTCAATGTGCGCCTGCCGCTCGATCTGGCCGGACGCTCCAAAGCGGAAAGCGGCCCCCGGGTGGCGCTGGCCCTGGAAACCGTCGGTTTGGCCAAATTCCGAAACGCCTATCCGCGCGAACTGTCCGGCGGCATGCAAATGCGCACGGCGATTGCCCGCGCCCTGGTGACGGAACCCAATCTGCTGCTGATGGACGAGCCGTTCGGCGCCCTCGATGAATTCTCCCGCAACCGGCTCGACACCGAATTGCGCAGCCTGTGGGCCACGCGCGACCTGACCGTGCTGTTCGTCACCCACAGCATTTACGAGGCCGTGTTCCTGTCCTCCAAAGTGGTGGTGATGGCGGCCCGGCCGGGCCGGGTTATCGCCGAAGTGGAGATCGACGGCAGCGGAGAGAGAGACGATCGCTTCCGCGTCTCGCCCCGGTTCGTCGAGGCCTGCAAATATCTGTCCGAATTGCTGGCCGAAGCGAATGCCCAGGGAGAGGAGGCCACAGCCGCAATCGGAGGCGCGACCCGATGACGACGTCACCCAAACCGCTTCTCGGCCGTCCGACCGTCGTCCGGCTGCTGGCGCCCCTCTGCGTCGGCCTCTTCCTGCTGACCGCCTGGCAACTGGGCTGTCGCCTCACCCATGTCCCGGTCTATTTGGTACCGGCCCCTTCGGATATCGCCAAGACGCTGGTGGCCGAGGCCCCGGCGCTGTTCAGGTCCCTCGCGATGACGCTTGAAGTCACTCTGAGCGCGTTCGCCCTTTCGATCGTCTTCGGCGTGTTGTTCGCCTTCCTGGTGGTGCAAAGCCGCGCGTTGGAGGCCAGCCTGATGCCCTTTGCCATCCTGCTGCAAGTCACCCCCGTGGTGGCGGTCGCCCCCTTGATCATTATCTGGGTGAAGAACACAACCTGGGCGCTGGTGCTCTGCGCGGCGATGGTGGCGATCTTTCCCATCATCTCCAATACCATTCTGGGCCTCCGCAGCGCCCCCCTCGGATTGCGCCATCTGTTTCAGATTAATCGCGCCACCCGCTGGCAAACCCTGATCCGGTTGCGTATTCCAGCCGCTCTGCCTTACTTTTTCGGAGGCTTGCGCATTTCCAGCGGCCTCGCCCTCATCGGGGCGGTGGTGGCGGAATTCGTCGCCGGCACCGGCGGTTCCAGCGCCGGACTGGCCTATCAGATCCTGCAGGCGGGCCTGCAACTCAATGTCCCGCTGATGTTCGCCGCCCTGGTTCTGATCGCCCTCTTCGGCGTGCTGCTATTCATGCTCATGGTCGCGCTGAGCCGCCTCGTCCTCGGCCGCTGGCACGACCCCGAAGCCCTCTAACCAGCCCGTCGCCAGCCGCAAAGGACTCCATGCCTGATTTTCTCATCCGCAACGCCAGCGCCATTCTCACCGGCCTTCCCGGAGACGCGGCCCGTCACGCCGGCCCCGATATCCGCGTCTTCGACGGCAGAATCGCCGCTCTCGGCCGGCTGTCTCCACGTCCCGGCGAGGCGCAAGTCGACGCCACCGATTGCGTCGTCTATCCGGCGTGGGTCAATAGCCACCATCACCTGTTTCAATCGCTGCTCAAGGGCGATCCGCTCGGCATCGATAGCACTCTGACACCCTGGCTCGCCGCCGTGCCTTATCGCTATCGGGCAGCCTTCGACGGCGAATTGTTCCGCCTGGCGGCGCGCATCGGATTGGTCGAGCTCGCGCTGTCCGGCTGCGGCACGGTGGCCGACCATAATTATCTTTACGCGCCCGGCCTCGACTTCGATTCCTCGGCGATCCTGTTCGACGAAGCCGAAAAATTGGGGCTTCGCTTCATCCTCTGCCGTGGCGGCCAGACGCAAAGCCGCCAAGTGGAACAAGATCTGCCCCAGGCCCTGAGGCCCGAACGTCTGGACGACTATCTGGCCGATATCGCCCGCTTGGCCGCCCGTTATCACGACCCGGCACCCGACGCCTGGCGGAAACTGGTGGTGGCGCCCACCACGCCCTTGCATGCCGTCCGCCCTGACGAGTTGCGGGCCTGCGCCGTGGAAGCGCGCCGGTTGGGCTTGCGGCTGCATTCGCATCTGTCGGAAACCGTGTCCTATCAGGACGCCGCCCTGGACCTGCACAAAACCACGCCCATCCGCTTTTGCGCCGAGCAGGGATGGATCGGCGACGATGTTTCCTACGCCCATCTGGTGAAGGCGGACGCCGGCGAAATCGCCCTTTTAGGTGCCAGCCGTACCGGCATCGCGCATTGTCCGCAAAGCAACGGACGTTTGGGCAGCGGCATCGCCCCCGTTCGCGCCTTGGAGGACGCGGGCGCGCAGATCTCCATCGGCGTCGACGGCGCCGCGTCGAACGAGGCGGCGGACATGATCGGCGAAACCCATGCCGCCTGGCTCATGCAGCGCGCCAGCGCCGGTCAGACCACCACCGCTTTCTGTCACGGCGGCATCGGAGAAGGCGCCGCCGCGGCGGCGGCGCGCGTCGAAGATGTCGTGCGCTGGGGAACCTCCGGCGGGGCTGATCTGTTCGGATTGAGCGACGTCGGACGATTGGCCGAAGGCAAGGTGGCCGATATCGCCATCTATTGCCTGGACCACCCGCGATACTTCGGACTCCACGATCCGGCCATCGGCCCCGTCGCCTGCGGTGGTCAAGCCACGCTGGCCGCCCTATTCGTCGGCGGCCGGCCGGTGGTGATCGGCGGAACGCTGATCGGCGTGGATCTGCCCGCCCTGCAGAGATCGGCCAAGGCGGCGGTCCGCACGCTGCGGGCGCGCGCCCTAAACCCTGCGCAGAATCAGTGAGGTGTTGATGCCTCCGAAGGCGAAGTTGTTGGACATCACGTAATCGACCTCCAACCGTCGCGGCTCGCCCATGACATAGTCAAGCGCGCCGCATCGCTCATCGACATGGACCAGATTGGCGGTCGGACAAAACCAGCCGTCGCGCATCATTTCAATGGAAAGCCAGGCCTCAATGGCGCCGCAGGCGCCAAGACTGTGGCCGAAATGCCCTTTCAGCGAATGGATCGGCATGCGGGCTCCCAGGACGTCGCTGGTGGCCTTGGTCTCAGCCAGATCTCCGCCTTCGGTGGCGGTGCCATGCCCGCAGACGAACCCTATGGCCTCGGCCGGCAAGGCGGCATCCTCCAGGGCCAGTCGCAGAGCGCCGGCCATGGTTTCGGCCTGCGGTTGCGTGACATGGCGGCCGTCCGAATTACAGCCGAAACCGACGATTTCCGCATGGATCCGGGCCCCACGGGCACGGGCGTGCTCATACTCTTCCAATATCAAGGTGCCTGCGCCCTCGCCAATCACCAGACCGTCACGGTCGCGATCATAGGGACGCGGCGTCGACTCCGGCGTTTCATTTTTGGTGCTGGTGGCATACAGGGTATCGAACACGGCCGAATCGGTAATGTCCAACTCCTCGGCACCGCCGGCGATCATCACGTCGGCTTTGCCGTAGCGGATCGACTCGAACGCGTAACCGATGCCCTGGCTTCCCGACGTGCACGCGCTGGACGTCGGAATGATGCGCCCGGTCACGCCGAAAAACAGACCGATATTGACCACCGCCGTATGGCTCATCATCTGGATATAACTGGTGGCGTTGAGGTGGCGGGACACGCCATCCTTCTTCAATTCGTAGAAGCCGAGAACCGCATCGGGAGACCCGAAAGACGAGCCATAGGCAACGCCGGTTCGCCCATGGACGAGCACCGGTTCGCCGAACAGGCCGGCATCGCGCAACGCCAGTTCCGTGACATAAACGGCCATCTGCGAGACGCGCCCCATGGTCCGGGTCTTCTTGCGCGGATAACGCTCGGCAATCGAAAAATCCAGAACGGGAGCGGCCAGCCGCGTGTTGATCTCGGTAAAGCGCGCCCAGTCCTCCATGAAGCGAATGCCGGTACGCCCCTGGCTGAAGGCCCCCTTGATGGTCGGCCAATCCTCGCCCAGAGAGGTGAGACCGGCCATTCCGGTGACGACGACGCGACGCATCACATCATTCCCCCGTTCACCGAAATCACCTGACGAGTCACATAGCCCGCGTCGTCCGAACAGAGGAAGGCCACGGCCGCGGCCACGTCCTCGGGACGGCCGACACGGCGCAACGGCACAAGCTTGACGATCTCGTCTCTCGGCAATCCCGCCGTCATCTGGGTCTCGATGATGCCGGGCGCCACGCAATTAACGGTGATGGCGCGCTTGGCCAATTCGATGGCCAACGATTTGGTGGCGCCGATAATGCCGGCCTTCGAAGCGCTGTAATTGACTTGTCCCCGGTTGCCGACCAACCCCGACACCGAGGACAGGGTGACGATGCGCCCGCCCTTCCGCGCCGAGACCATGGGCATGACGACGGGACGCAAGACATTATAAAAACCGTCCAGATTGGTCCCCAACACGCGATCCCAATCCTCGTCCTCCATGGCCGGAAAGGCGACGTCGCGGGCAATGCCGGCACTCAACACCACACCATAGAGAGCGCCATATTCCGCCAGATCGGCCTCCAGAACGGCGCGACAAGCCGCACGATCGGCAATATCGAAGGTCAATATCCGGCCGGTCCCGCCGGCGGTGCGGATCTCGTCCAAGGCGGTCTCGGCCCCCGTCCGGTCGGAACCATAATGAAGCGCGATGCGAAACCCATCGCGCGCCAGTCGAACGGCGATGGCGCGACCTATGCCCTTGCTGGCGCCGGTAACCAGAATCGTTCTGTCCAAAACTCTCACCCCACGGATTGATCGGAAAGGAACGATGCCTCGTCCTTTGGCTGGTAAAGCGTCAACTGGGCGGTCGCCGCGCAGACGTCGTCAAGGTCGATAAGGCAGTCGAAGACCGCCATCCCGTCTTCACGGAAAAACAATTTGGCGAAGATCACCGGGCTGTCGCCTTCGGCAAACCACGACCGGAGGGATTGATACCGGCGCGTGCCCAGCAAGAACCCCAGACGCACCGGCTGCCCGGCGGCCTTCGCCTCCAGTCCGGCAAAGAGACCGCAGGTCTGCGCCATCCATTCGATGCCGATATGGGCGGGAACGCCCCGCCCCGGCTCGAAAAAGAGCGTTTCGGGACGAACCGTCAAAGAGGCCGTCACCGTCGTCGCCGTCCAGTCCCGCAGCGTGTCCAGCAGCACCATGGGAGGGACGTGCGGCAAAAGATCCCGAGGAGAATAGAGGGGAGGCGTCATTCCGTCCGCCCCAACACCAGGGAGACATTGCTGCCGCCGAATCCGAACGAATTGCTGAGCATCGCCAGTCCGTCACGGTCGCCCAAGGGCGTCCCCGCGGCAACCAGATTGAGCCGCGGCAGGGCCGGATCGAAACAGCCATCCCAGAGATGCGGCGGCAGAAAACCGGGATTGGTCTCAGGGTTGAGGGTCAGCCACAAAAAGGCCGCCTCCACCCCTCCCGTCGCCCCCAACATATGCCCGGACAGACCCTTGGTCGAACTACAGGGCGTGGCCTCGGAAAACACGGCCGCCATGGCGCGGCTTTCCATCGCGTCATTGAGCGGTGTCGCCGTGCCATGCAGATTGACATAGGCGATATCCGCCGGGATCAGCCCGGCATCGTTCAAGGCCTGAACCATGGCGGCTCTGGCGCCATCGCCCGAGGGATCGGGAGCGGTGGCATGATGGGCATCCGATGTTTCTCCAACGCCCAGGAGTTCCACGGGCGACGGTTCGGCCGACAGCAGAAAGGCGGCAGCCCCCTCGCCGATGGTGATTCCGTCGCGGTTGGCGCTAAAGGGATTGCACCGACTTTTGGACAGGGCCTCCAGCGCGCCGAAGCCGTTCAAGGTCATCCGGCAGAGGGTATCGGCACCGCCCACGACGACGGCGTCCGCCAATCCAGCCCGGATCAGCCGGCGCGCCGAGGCGAACACCTTGGCACTCGACGAACAGGCGGTCGCCACCGTATAGGCGGGTCCACCGAGGCCCAGGACACGGGCGACGAATTCGGCCAGGGTCCCCGGCTCCTGTTGCCGATAATGATAGCCGGCCGGCCAAAAACCGTCGCGACGGTGGGCCGCCAGGGCCGCCTCCCCCTCGGCGATACCCGAGGTACTGCTCCCCATCACCACCGCCACGCGATCGGAGCCGTGCCGCGCCACGGAAGCGGCCACCGCCGGAGCGATTTCGGCCAGGGCGGCCAGCATGACCCGGTTGTTCCGGCAATCGAAAGCCGCGGCGCTGGGGGGCGGGGCGGGAAAATCACCCTCCACGGCTCCGACGAGAATGGACCTGCCATTGATCAGCTTGTCATCCGGTCGCAAGGTATCGGTACGCCCGGCGAATAGAGCCTTGGCAACCGCGGCCTTTCCCCGGCCGAGCGCGCAGACGACGCCACAGTCTTGCAGAAACAGTCTCACGGCCGCACCTCGGACGATTGAATGTCCAGTTCGTACCCCCAAGCCAGGTTGCGATAGGACAACCGACCTGACCAGAGATTCGCTCCGTCGGCCGGTCGGTAATCGGCCCGCATCACTTCCCTGCCGCCGACCCAGATCTGACGGCTATGCGGCCCACTGACCAGGACTCCCCCTGACGCCGCCACGGTCCGGCGCACGATCTCTTCGGGCCAGTAAAGCAAGACAATATCGGCCAGCATGTTTTCCGCGCGCAGAGTGGAGGGCAACCATGGCGCCGCCACAGAGTCGACGCCTGTCGACGTCCAGGTGATTCGCAGCAGCTCGCGGCCCATTGGATCAATCCCGACCATCAAGAAACGGTCGGCGGTGGCACTCAGCCGAGCCTCGAAGGTGAAGGCCTGCTCGCCATAGCGCGCGGTCAGCAATTGGCTTGCCTCGACGTCGCGTCCCAGTTCGCCGGGTTGCGGCAATGTCACCATCAGGTCAGGCGCGATCCGAACCGGTGCGGCGAGCCTTTCGTCCGGCCCGCCGCTGCACGCGGCCAAAGCCAACGTGAGCACAGCGAGAACGGCGGCGCGGATGACCACGAGGGACCTCTTCGGAGCTAAAAAATGCAGGCGGACAATACACGAAATCAAGGGACATAAAAGTATCGACGATGATCTCTCCACCGGTTCGCATTATGGAGAATATCGAATCCCTTTCCCACGAGGGGAGAGGGAGACAAACACAGAGATCCACCGCAACGACAACAAGTGGATTCACCTGCTTGAAGAAGGCATTGACAAGCATCTGATACAGTTGACCGTTCAGTAACGGTGTCCGTCCGATCTCACGCCCAAAAATCAAAAAAATTGTACCATTGCCGCGGCGCCATCAAACAATAGGTCTCAAGAATGGCAGCATAACGCGCACATAAATCTTCAAGATAAAGATCCCGCCCGCGACGCGGCAATGGAATGGCGTCCTCGGAAAACGTCTCGAAATAGACGGTATATCCGTCTCCTTCACGCAAACAGAACATCACCTGAATGGGACAGCCCATCAAAGACGCCAAAATGTAGGGGCCTTGGGAAAAGGGCGCCAATCGCCCTAGAAAGGGCACTCGGCTGACGCGGCTCTTGTTGAGAACGGGGGTGCGATCACCGGCGATGGCGATCCATTCCCCGCGCTCGACCCGTTCCTTCAGATCGATGGCTGTTGCCGGCCCGATGTCCGTAACCTGAATGGTCTCGGCCCCGACCTCCGGACAAACAGCGTTCAGGATGCGATTGTATTGAACGGCGTGATGGCTGTGCAAAAGCACATTGACCCGGCGTCCGAACAATTTGGCCAAATGGGCCCGGCACAGTTCGGCGTTGCCCAAATGAGAAACGATGAGCAACCCGCCTCTGCCCTCGGTGGCCAGCCGCCGCATGGTTTCGTCGCCCACCACGCGGATGGCGCCGGTGCGCTCCGGACAAACCCAGGCAATGAAGGTGTCGAGCGCTTTTTCGGCAAAGGACATGAAATGAGCGAGACCCTCTTGCCATCCGGGTGGCGGCAATCCTTGGCGGACGTGGACTTCGCCTAGAAAGGCCAGGCAATGCCGCCGCCGCGCTTTGTCCGACAGATAAAAATAAGGAACGATCAGCCACAACAGCACCAGGCAGCCACGCCGCCCGGCCACGCCATAAAGACCGCGGATCAGGCGCAGGCCGAACAAGGTCCCACGCTCGGCCAGCCTTGCCCAATGACCGTCCTCGTCGGCGCCCGCGTCGATCGTCCGGGCCATCGGCGCCAGGAGGAAGGCCAACAGGATGCCGATACTCATGGTCGAGCCGAAGGCATGCACGGCAGCGACATGGCTCAACGCCAACAAACCAAAAGACATCAAAGCCGTGCAGGCGGCCATGGCGATCGCCACCATGGTCACCGGCCGACGCTCCCCGGAGGTCTCGGCGCAAAAGACGGCGTAATCCACTCCAACCGACAGCACCAGAACCAACGCCATGGCGTCGAAAAAGGTGAAGGCGCCGCCACCGAGCGCGCGCAGGGCCGGCGTCAAGGCCACCGCCAGCAACGGCGGCGCCAGCAACCGCAGGCCACGAATGAGCCCATGCCGCCAGATCAGAAGCGGCGCCATGAGAACCGCGGACAGGACGATCAACAGAATGGCGCGATTGCGGTACTTCCCCAACAAAGTGGTGAAGCTTGCCGTCGGATCGACGAAACGCACGTCACGCATTCCCGCGCCCGCCTGGGCGACACGCTCCAACTGGGTGACGCCTTCCAAGGTCACGACATGGGTGGTGGTGCCGTCCGGCCGTCCCAAATCCAACGAAGACAGGACCCCCAGCGGCCCGCCCGGCGACAACGCTTGCCCCGGCGTCAGCACCTGTTGATCGTCGTCCGCCTGGTCCGCCGCCCCCGGGGTCGGATCAAGATGGAGTTGCGCCAGTTGCCGCTCCAGCAGGGGAGTCTCGAGGACGTGACGCACCAACTGCCGGTTCTCGCGCTGGCGAGCAGCGGACGGAACATAGCGGGCCAGCGCCTGGAAATTGCGTAACGCGCCTTCGGCGACCAAGGGTCGCAAAGCGTCGATCAGCGCCTCCTCGTCCCGCAGCGCCGCCTCCTCGTCAGCGGCTTGAATCAAGAAAAACTGTCCGCCGGCAGCATCGCCGATCAGGCGCAGAATCCGCTCCTGCTGAGCCAGCAGATCGCCCGACAACGCTTGCATATGCCTGACATCGTCATCGGCATGCAGACGGAACAGCCCTGCCAAAGCGGCAAGGGTCAGAAGAGCAAAGGCCAGCCGCCGCGGGCGACGATAGCCAGGCGTCTCCCATACCGCCAGGACTCCCGCGCCGATCGCCAGCAACCGCCGCCCATGACGGGGCGGGACACTGCGATCGAGAAGCGGAAGCCAGAGAACGACCGTCATCCAGGCCGCCACCAACCCCACCGCCGAAAAGACCGCGATCTGGTGCAAGCCGGGGAAAGGCGCGAGAAACAAGGTCAGATAACCGATGACGGTGGTCGCGGTGCCCAGAGTGACGCCCATCGCCACCCGCCGCAGTCGCATGCGGGGTGGCGCCGCTGGAGCGAAAATCTCGGTGCAATATTGCAAGCTATAGTCCACCGCCACGCCGATCAGACTGACGCCAAACAGCAAGGCTCCGACATGAAGATCGCCGAACAGCCACAAACTGGCCGACAGCGCCGTCATCACCCCCACACCGATCACCAGCAGACTCAACCACAACGGGGACAGCGCCCGAAAGGCCAAAGCCACCAGAACGATGGTTCCGAGCGTGGACAGCATGCCGATCAGCGAGGTTTCACTCATCGCCTGATCGGCTCCGGCCTTGGCATAGAACACCGCGCCCAAGCGCAACAACGTCACCCCCGGATGCGCCGCCTGCAAAGCCACCGGATCGAGAATCGCCGCCATTCGCCGCTGAACATCGAGAGCAAAAGGTTCGCCGTTCAGCCGTCCCGCCACCAGAACCCAGGTCATTCCATCCTGCTTGAGCGACATCATGCCGTCGTCGAGACTGAGCCGAGACATCGGCAACGGCAGTCCCGTAAAAAAGGACGTCATCAGCAGGAAGGGATCCTGGCGCAGCAACCGGGCATCGGCCATGCCGATGAATCCGTAGACCTGGGACAACGCGCGATCGGCGATCTCCTGCGCCTTGCCCTCCAACAAACGCTGGCGATCCCCTTCGGCCAACAACCCGCGCCGGTAGGGAAAATACAAGCGCCCCAGTTGCTGCAGGCGATCCTTGTCCAACCCACTGGTGCTCGCACTCAGCAACGCCTCGCCGTCCAGCCGACGGGACAGATCGGCCGCGGCGGCTCGCGCCTGGGCGCGATCGGCCGCACCGAACAGCAAGACGACATGTTGCGACAGGGCGCGCGTCACCGTGTCATTGGCCCGCTGCAACGCCGGATCCTGATCCTCACGCGGCAACAACGCCGTCAGATCGGTCCGAAAATGAATCCCCTCGACAGCCCGCCAGGCAAGATAGCCGCCGGCCACCGCCACCGCGACCAGCCACAGGAGCGCAAGAAACTGGGATCGGGACGGCAGTGCCGCAAAGGCTGAATATCCCGTCATCGGGCACGGTCGAAGGCGGCCGCTTCGTCGGCCGAAAGGGGCGTGGCCGACAAACTCTGATCGAGAAACCGCAACTGGTCGAAATCGCCGCCATCGGCCTTGAGCAAAATCACCTCGTCCAGGAACCGACCTCCTTTGGCGGTGATGGAGCGGAACGGCATGGTGATTTGATCGGGCGTCTGCCGTGGACTCAACTCCATCTGCCAATGCCCGGCGTCGCCCGATCGGGTCGCGGCGAAATCCGTCTCGATCGCCCGCCAATCCCCCCCCAGGACGCCGCCCAGCATATCGTAGAGACGCGACAGAAAGGGCAGACGAGCGGAGGGAAGACGCATGGTTTCCGCCCCCCCCACCGCCTGAACCAATCCCTGCGCGGTGATGATCGTGGTGACGGCAAATGGCGTTTCCGCCAGCCAGATCAATCCGCGACCCGGAACCAGGACAAAATGCCCTTCGGTCCGCAGCGGCGCATTGAACCCTTTGAGATGCCGTTCCTGGACGAACCGCCCCCGCAGCACCTGCCCAGCCTCCAGGGTCTGGCTGGGGCCGGCGCACCACGCGGACAACGGCAGCAGAACCATCAAAACGACGGCAAGCAAACGGCGCATCACGACATCGCCTTTATCTTTTCAAGAAGAATGGCGGGACTTTCCAACAGCATTTCGCCGCTGTCCGCCTTGACCGCCACCTGAATGGTATGCGCCTTGGTCAGGACCTGACCGGCGGCATCGCTTATCCGGTAATCGATCTTCAGGCGGTTCTCGAATTCGGCCAAGGTCGCGGTAACGACGATCTGATCACCGAACCTGATCGGCCGGACATATTTGATGCGCATATCGACGATAGGCCAGACGTAGCCGCTGGCCTGCATCTCCGGATAATTGTAAGCGATCCGGTCCAGCAAGGCGCAGCGCGCCTGCTCCAGAAAACGCGCGTAATTGCCGTGCCAAACCACCTGCATGGGGTCGAGGTCGTAGAACTGGGCCTGAATCACCACTTCGGCTGAGATCATGGTCGCTCTTCGCAAGGTTGGGGCCGGTGGGCCAGGATGAAGTGCAGTCGAACCAGCATGGTCAGCACCAGCCGGCTATGCATCACGCTGATGTGCCAATTGTCGCGCAGCACATCGAAGTTCGACAGATTGCCGGGCGGATAGATCACGCGCACCGGCAATCCGCAAACCGGCGTTCCGTCCCAGAACAGGCGCACCATGATGTCGGTATCAAAATCCATGCGCCGGCCAAGGCGCTGCTTGTCCAGCAGCGTCCGCACGGCGGCCAGGGGATAAACGCGAAAGCCGCACATGCTATCGGTGATCTGCAAGGACAGCGTCTCGATCCAAACCCAAATATGCGTGATCCAGCGTCCGATTTTGCGGCCCACGGGAATAGAGCCGTCATAACGGGGCACACCGGTAATCAAGGCCTTGGGATGACGCTTCGCCAGCGCCAAAAGGTCCGGCAAGGCCGCCAGATCATGCTGACCATCGGCATCCACTTGCACTGCGTGGGTGAACCCGGCGGCCCAAGCCAGCCGAAAGGCGGTGATGACAGCCTCCCCTTTTCCCCGATTGACCTCCAGGCGATGGACGCTGATTCCGTCTTCGGGAGCATGCAGGCCGGCGAGAACCGTCCGCGCCGGTTCGGTGCTGCCGTCATCGACGATCAACACCGGCAGCCCCTCCGATCGCAGGCGACTCACCACGTCACCAATGGCCGTCCAGTGGTTGTGGCTGGGAACGATGGCGCAGAGCTTCATGGACACCGCTCAAGACGGATCCGAGCGGTCGAGGCGATCTCGCCGCCAACCCGATATTCCATGTCCAGACGCTGACGGGCATCATCGCGATAAAGCGACAGGGTTATCGGGAGATCGGACGGAATGATATGGCGGAATTTCACCTGAAACTCGCGCGCCACCGCCTGATCGACGCCGAGATATCGAGACGCCAGGCGGATCGCCCAATCCAGTTGGACCACGCCGGGCAGAACCGGATGGCCGGGGAAATGCCCCGCGAAGGCTGGTGCCTCGGCTGGCAGGGTGAACATGAGAACGACCCGGCCGTCCGCCGGGTAATGGACCGACGCGATATCAGGCGGCGTCATATCCCGGCTCCGAACAAGGCGAGAATGTCGGCGTTGCGGCGCTTGCCCATGGCCGCGACCGGCAAAACCGTGACGAACCGCCAAAGCCGGGGCCTGCCGGCAGGTTCCAGGAACGCCGCCAATCCCTGGCGCAACAATCGGCCGAACCGAAAGGCGCCCAACCGAGCCAAGAGCGCGGCCCCCTCGCGACTGGGCACCACGGCCGCCGCCAGACGCGGTGGATCCCCCGGAAGAACGGCGACAGCGACGGCCTCGACCAGGGGCGACCGGAGCAAGGCCTGCTCCACATCCCGCAGGTCGATGCGCTTGCCCTCGACCTTCACCACCTGATCGACCCGTCCCAGGAATCGAAACCCTTTGGAAACGGCGGCCACCCGATCGGCGGTGAGCAACCAGCCAGCCCCAATGTGCGGCGCCCGCACCGAAAGCCGGCCATCACCATCGGTTTTCATCTCGACCCCTGGCAACAGGGACCAGGGTTCCTCGCCCCGCAACTGATGGCGGGTCGCCACGACACCGGTTTCGGTGCTGCCAAATATTTCCGTCGGCAGACACCCAAGAATAGAGGCCGCCTGTGCGGCGGCGGCGGCAGATAGGGGCGCTCCCGCCGACAAGATACGACGCGTCCACAATCCCTTCGTCAGCGGAGCGATGCCGCCGAGCCGGCCAAGATGGGCCGGGCTTGAAATCACCGTGGCTCCCGGGGGAAGAGCCGCCAGCAGCGTTTCCCAGAGCTCATGGATTTCCGTGGTGAACGGGCAGCCGGTCGCCAAAGGCCGGAAGATCTTGAAGGTCAGTCCATAGAGATGCTGGTGAGAGACGGTGGCCAGCACGGCCCCCACCTCTCCCGGCCACAATGAGTCGAGAACCGAAAGCTCCCGCTCCATCATCCCCAGCGTTTTGGTCACGCATTTGGCCCCCCCGGAGGATCCCGACGTGAAGAAATGCAACGAAGGCTCGTCCGTCGCCAAGGGAGCCAGATCAATGGCCTGTCCGGGCAACCTCTCCAGCAAGTCATCATCCACCAGACGGTCAAATCGGCCCGATAAGGCGTTCAACGTGCCAGGCTGACCGTTGGGCGGCAGCACGACGGCGGCACCGGCTTGTAGAAGCCCGAACAAGCCGACGGCAAAGTTGTAACTGTCGCGACAAAATAAGGCGGCGCGGCGGCATCCCGCCACGGCATAAGCGGCGCGGGCCACATCGGCCCGAAACCGGCCAAAATCGATAACGTCCGCCCCGCGCATGGCAACCGGATGACGATCGGATCGCCCTTCCAAAAGCAACGTGGACAAAGGACAAAGCGTCATGCCCGAGCCCGCTTTTTCACCGAACGCCGCACCAAAAACTCAGCAGCGAACAGGATTCCCATGGCGACATAGGACAGCAGGCCGTTCCACAGGGTCCACTCCGCCAACGACCCCCACAGGGCGGCGGCGGCCGAAATCGACGCATTGCCCACCAAAAAGACGATCCAAACCACGGTGACCTTCCGGCAATAGTCGATCCCCTCGGGCGGCAAGTCCGGTTCCGTCACCCGGGCGAACCGCTCGACAATCGTCGGTGGGGCGTAGAGAGAAACCATAAAAACACCGGCCACGCAGAGACTGATCAAAACCGGATAGGCCTGCACCGCCATCCGCGGCGATAGGGCCAGCAGGACCAGCAGTCCGATGGCCGCGACCAGGAGAGCCACTCCCCATATCCGAAATTGCGCCAGACGACGCATCCCGGCCAGACGCAAACCGATCAATCCCAATCCGACCAGAACCAGAACCTGCGGCGGCAGCACGGAAAGACCGAAATAGACGACCAGCGGATAGGACAATCCGCCGAGAACGGCCACCACAAGCCAAGGATTGCTACACGGAAAGATCATCCGTCGCCATCAGTTTTTCGAGGCAATCAACGACGTCATTGACGGTGCGAACGGCTTTGAAGTCTTCCGGCTTCACCCTCCGGCCGGTGAACTCTTGAAGTTTCACCACCAGGTCGACCGCATCGATGCTGTCGAGATCGAGTTCCTCGAAAAGCCTAGCGTCCGGCGTGATCTGCTCGGGCGAAATCTCAAACAAATCGACCAGATATCCCTTCAATTTTTCGTAAAGATCATCGCGTGAAATCATCCGTTCGCCTCCCGCCGCAGTCCGATGAATCGCGCTAAACTGCGCACATTGGCGAAAGAAGCCTTGACCTCTTCGCCGACCGTTTCCAGTCGAATACCAAAGCGTTGGCGAATGGCGACGCCAAGTTCCAGAGCGTCGATGGAATCGAGTCCCAGCCCCTCGCCAAACAAGGGTTCCTCGCTGTTGATATCCTCGGGCGTGATGTCCTCAAGCTTCAAGGACTCGATGATCATCTTCTTCACTTCATATTCAATGTCAGACATATCCAAGCTTTTCCGCGAAGTACGACTCAACAAATTGGACCAACTTGCGCGCCGCCAAACTGCGGTATTGGTATCGCAAGTAGGAATTCGCATCCAGAACCTCTGCCACGACAAGCCGGAAGTGCGGTTTATGCATGGGAATGCGCCACCATGGCTCGCCCTTGATCAGCGTCGGCGGATCACAGGTAATGACGACGAGTTGGATCGATGCCCCCGTCAGGGTGGCAAGATTGGCAAACCCGCGACGAAGCTGGGGACGCGTTCCGGGCGTCGTGCGGGTCCCTTCCGGAAAGATGATCAGGCTGTTGCCCTGGTCCAGCGCCTCCCGGCAGGTTGCCACCAGCGCCTCCGGATCCAGGTCGTTGCGAATGTACCCGGCGCGGCGCACCAGGGGGCCCAAAAATCGATGGTCCCACAACTCGTGTTTCACAATGCATTGCGCCTTGGGAATCGCCGCCATCAGCATGACCACATCCAGCAGCGACGGGTGATTGGCGACCACCAACCGTCCTCCCGAGAGCGCCAGTTTCTCCAACCCTTCGGTTTCCATATCCAGCAGGCCAAGATGGCGAAGCATCCATATGTACAGTCGAAACAAACCATGCACGACCCGTTGCGCCCGCTGACACCGCCGCCCCGGCAAGAGACTCAAAACCGGCAACAGGGTTACGGCCAGCACGCCGCCGCCAAAAAAAAGTGTCGCGAAGGCGCCCCCCGTCGCCGCCAACCGCCAATAGTAATTGATCCGTCGCATCACGGGCGCCCCCAATGCCAAACATGCCGTTCGCCCAAACAATCGGCATGGGCATCATCGCTCAACGCAAACCGCAGGAAATCTTGGGCCGGTGTTGCCGAAACGCCGCGTCCCGCATGGCTCGGCGCAAGCGTCAAGGAAAGAGCGGGCCCGACACCTTCCGCCGCCAATGTCAGAGCCAAAGCCACATGTTCGCTCTCCTCATCAAAATCAGAGAAGGGAGATGGCAACGGCTCATCGTAATAGACCAGAATCACCGGTTCCGACGGCGTCTCCATCAGACAGGTCAGGGCTTCCAGCATACCAAAGCCAAAACTGTCGCGACCGGCGGCGATCGCCACATGTCCCCGGTGATTGGCGCGCGCGATGGACAACAAGCCGGCCAAGGCATGATGGACCGAAAGGGTGAAATCGGCAGGCGAGACCGGCTCGTCCCGCGCCAGCGAATCGAGAATCGACAGCGTGCGCGAAAATTCTCCGTGGCGAGAGGCGAAGATCAATCGAGATGATGCGGACTGCGGACTGTTCCAAGCGACCCGAAGGGCTTGCTGCCCAAGAGCGCCGACACGACGTCGCAAAAGCAAGGGCACGCCGGCAGCAGTCGAGTCCTTCGACCCATCCGTTCCGCCATCCTCGGGGCGCAGGCCCGCGTCACCCTGCGCCCAGAAGCGCCAATCCTCGACCGTTTGCCGTCCGGGCGCCCACGCCTCCCAGTCCGTTATATGGAAAGAAACCGCTGCCACAGGATTACCAACGGTCTCCTGAGACGTATTTCCCTCGTCCTATGACTTGTGACGCGCGCGCCCTCATCCGTGCCCCCACACTGAACTCCATCGGCCCCGTGACGGCGCGCCCCCAATTTCCGCGCCGCCATCGCACGCAGGCTATCATAAACCCCCAAGAGAAAGGAGTTGATTGTTTTCACGCTCAACGTCAGCCCGAACAAGCGCGGCGAAGCGGCGAGAATGGTCGCTCCGCATCAAAACCGATAGGCGAGTCCGACACCGGCTCCATACTGATTGTCCGACCCTTGCGTCTTGACGATCGGACTGTCGGCGGCATCATCCAGCAAACGGGTCATCTTGACGAAACCAAACATCGATATGGCGGACGTGATGTCATAGTTGGCGTTGAGCCCAAAGGTGACGTCCTTGATCCCGGAACCGGCCGAATAAGCCGAGTAATGCTTGAGAGAATTCATGGCCTGGGTCTGGGTTATCCCGAACATGTTGCTCATATAATTGTCGTCCGCCCAGGTCGTCGACAACTCGCCATTGAGATGGAAGCGCTGACTTTTGAAGATCTTGTAGCCGCCTTTCATGGTCACGGTGGTGCCATCGCGGTCATTGCCGAGATCGCGGGCGAGATCAAGCCCAATGTCGAGAGCCTGAATTTGATAGTCCAGGCCGAGCTTGCCGACAGCGCCGCCGGAGAGGTTTCCCAAACCGCGCAGGGTATCGCCGTGATCCTTGTCGACGCCTTCCCGACGCCCGCCCCAATATCCGATTCCGCCGTTGACCGAGAATCCTCTGTCCATGAGCGGTTTGACGACGACCTTCAGGCCATCCCTCGTCCCCAGTGAAATCGAGTCCCGCCAGGTGACCGCCGCCAGGGGCAACGGATTAACCTCATAATGCTTCGAGCCTTCATAGGTCGGCGCGACCATGGCGCCGCCGCCGATCAGAAAATTCCAGTCCGACTTTTTCCCACCCGCCATATCGACGTCCTGGGCAAGAGCCGGAACGACCATGCCAACGCCAAAGGCGGCCGACAGAAAAAATATCTTCACGTTATGCATCATGACCCTCTTCTCACGGAGACCCTTTCTAACCATGGTGACGACCACGGGGAAAGAGTGCGATGTATTCCAGTATTCGCAGGAAAACCAAGGAAAATATCATTCTCCAACGCCGCAGTTTTGCCGCAATTCACGCGGTTCCACCGCAAGCTCGGAACTCGGCCCCCGACGACGCACCAAGCGCCTCAAGCCCTGCAACAGATCGTCCACCAGAATAAAGATGACCGGCACCACCAGGAGGCTGAGCATGGTCGAGGTCAACAGGCCGCCGATCACGATGATGGCCATGGGTTGGCGGAAACTGGGATCAGCCCCCATCCCGAGAGCGATCGGCATCATGCCGGCCCCCATGGCGATGGTGGTCATCAAGATGGGCCGCGCCCGTTTGTGGCAAGCGTCGATCAGGGCGTCGAAGCGGCTCATCGCATGCTCCCGCCTTGCCATGATGGCGTATTCGACCAGCAGGATGGAGTTCTTGGTGACAATGCCCATCAGCATCAAGAGACCGATCACCGAGGGCATGGAAAAGTCCTGGCGCGTCACCAAAAGAGCCAGCAGGGCGCCACCCAACGACAACGGCAAGGCCGCCAGAATCGTCACCGGTTGCAGGAAGTCATGGAACAATAAGACCAGCACGGCATAAATGCAGAAGATGCCGATTCCCATCGCCATGCCGAAGCTGCCGAACAATTCGCTCATCCTTTGCAATTCGCCCTGCTCCACCAGTTTCACCGATGGCGGCAACGTCCGCATCGACGGCAACTGCTTGGCCTCTTGCATGACATCGCCCAAGGCGCGGCCATTCAATTCGACGGACAGCGTGACATTGCGCGACCGGTCGAGCCGATCGATTTGCGACAGACCGCTGCCAAAACCAATCTCCGCCAATGAGCTCAAGGCGACAAAGCCGTTGGTCCCGGCGACCCGCAGCTGTCCCAGCGCCGCGACGTCGGTACGCACCGCGGGATCAAGACGGACACGAATGGCGATCTGGCGTTGCGGCAGATTGAGTTTGGGCAAATCCGATGAATAATCGCCATAGGTGGCCATCCTGATGGCTTCTGCCAGCGCACTGGAAGTGACGCCCAGGGAGGCGGCACGGGCATAATCGGGCCTGAGCTGAATTTCCGGCCGTTGCAGGGCGGCGCTGGAGGTGACGTTGCCGATCCCTTGCAACCCCCGCAACCCATTTTCCACCGCCGAGGCCGCCTGGTCCAACGCCACCGGATCGTCACCCGCTAAGGTGATTTGCAATTGTTCGCCATTGCCGCCGCGCCCGACCTCGATGCGGGCGCCCGGTAATTGACGGAGTTGTTTTCGCATATCGGCCTCCACCGCGGCCTGACCGCGGTGGCGGTCCGAGCGCGACAACAGATCCACCGTCAGCGTCGCGACACGAGGATCGGTGGTGGTGTTGGCATCCATGCCGCCGCCACTGATCGAGGTTCCCGCTGCGACGAAGACATGGGCAATATCCGGCAGTTGCGCGAGCAAAACCGACGCCCGCTGCGCCAAGGCGGCGGTGTCGAACAAATTACTGCCGGGGGCCAATGTCACCGTCACCTGACTTTGGCCATCGTCTTGCGCCGGAAAGAAACCGGTGCCGACCAGCGGGATCAACCCCAGCGACAACAGAAAAAACACACCGGCAGCGGCGGCCGTCCGCAGCGGATGCGTCAGGCAGGCGCGCACGCAGCCCAGATAACGCACCATGAGCCAGCCGTCTTTCTGCTCCTGCTGGTGCGGAACCATGAAATGGGCGGCCATCATCGGAGTCAACAACCGGGCGACCAGAAGCGAGGCCAGAACCGCCACCGCCGCCGTCACACCGAATTGCCGAAAGATCTTGCCGGGAATCCCCCCCATGAAAGCCGTCGGCAGGAAGACCGCCACCAAGGTGAAGGTGGTGGCGATCACCGCCAGACCGATTTCGGTGGCGGCCTCCATGGCCGCTTCGCGCGCCGGCTTTCCCTTGCGCATATGGCGCGCGATATTCTCCACCTCGACGATGGCATCGTCGACCAGGATGCCCACCACCAATGCCAGAGCCAACAGGGAAATGGTGTTGAGGCTGAAACCGGCCAGCCACATCACGCCGAAGGCCGGCATGATCGACAAGGGCAAAGCGGTGGCCGAAATGATGGTGGCCCGCCAGTCGCGCAGAAACCACCAGACCACCACCACGGCCAGCACGGCGCCCTCCAACAACAGATGCATGGAGCCCTGGTAGTTTTCGATGATGGGCGTCACGGTGGTGGAAACCTCGGTGACCGTCACCTCGGGATGCCGGATGGCGAAGGACGACAGGGCGGCCTGTACGCTTTCCGCCACACTGACGTCGGAAAAGCCTTTGGAGCGAAACACCTGAAAGGCGACGACCGGTTTGCCGTCGCGAAAGGCGAGCGAGGTTCGATCGGCAAAGCTGTCGGTGACCTTGGCGACTTGGTCTAGACGCACATAGCGCCCGTCGGCCAAGGGAATGGTGACGGCGGCCACCTCCGTCGCGGACCCGACAGCGGCCAGCGTGCGCAACGACTGGCGCTTGCCGCCCACTTCGCCCAACCCGCCGGAATTGTCTTTCTGTACCGCCTTCAATTCGGTGGAAACGGTGGAGGCGGAGACCCCTAAACCGGCCATCAGGGCCGGATCCAGATCAATATGGACCTCGCGGTCGATACCGCCGATCCTGGTGACCGCGGCCACGCCTTTGGCCGAAAGAATGGCCTTGGAGATGTCGTTGTCGACAAACCAGGACAATTCCTGTTCATCGAGCGAATCGGAGAGCGCGGTATAAGTGGCCAGGGAAGAGCTCTCCTGGGTGACTTTCGACACCGTGGGCGAGGTCATGGCGGCGGGGAGATCTGCCTTGACGCTGTCCACGGCGTTGCGAACCTCGTTCAGCGCCGCTTCGCTGTCCTTGTCGATCTCGAACGAAACGCTGATCGAGACGCTGCCGTCGGTGATGGTGGTGGTGACATGATCGAGCCGGGTGAGCGAGGTCAATTTGTCCTCGATCTTGCGCGCCACTTCAGTTTCCAACTGCGCCGGCGCGGCGCCTTCCAGCGTGGCGGCGATTTTAATCGTCGGCAGATCCATATCGGGAAACCGCTGGATCCCCAGCTTGTGAAAACCCATCACGCCAAACAGCGTCAGCAGGGTGAACAGCAGCAGCGAGGGAACCGGATTGCGGATGGACCAAGTGGCGAAATTCATGATTTTGGCTCCGTCGCCACAACCGTGACCTGAGCGCCGTCGGCGAGAAAAGCGCCCCCCGATTCGACGACCCGAACACCGGCATTCAGTCCCTTGACGATTTCGACACGGTTGTCACGCCGTTGTCCGGTCGTCACCAAATGACGAATCGCCCGACTGTCGTCGCCGACGGTAAACACAAACGAACGCCCGTCCCGCAAAACGACGGCCGACTGCGGCAGGGTGAGCGCGACCTTGGTTTCCAGATCGATCGCGCCTGTGGCAAAACTACCCGCTTTGGCGCCACTATCGGTCGGCAGAGCGACATAGGCGATGGCCCGGCTGGTATTGCTGTTCAACGTCGGCGCAACCATCCGCACCACGCCCTCGACCTGACGGCCATCGGCCAAGGTCAGGTGGGCTTTCTGACCGGACCGCACGAGGGCGATTTGTTGCGCATCCATTTCGGCGTTCCACTCCACCCGGCTTTGGCGCAGCAGGCGAAAGAGTTCGCTCCCGGCCGACACCACGGCGCCCAACGTCGCCGAGCGTGACGTGACGACGCCGTCATCCACCGCCCGCACGCTGGTTTTCGCCAAGGTAATGCGGGTGCTTTCCAGCGCCGCCTCGGCCGAGGCGAGACTGGCCCGCGCCGTTTCCTCGGTGATCAGATAGTTGTTGATCTGCTGGTCCGACAAAGCGCCGCTGTCCTTGACCGCCCGCGCCCGTTTGGCGTCGGCCTGGGCTTGCGACAAGCTGGCTTTGGCTTGCGCGACGGCAGCCTGCTGTTTGTGCAAATCGGCAAACGTGCTGTCGCGCGACAGCCGCGCCAATTCCTGGCCGCGTGTCACCACCGAGCCCACATCGACGAACAGATCGGTGATCTGCAGACTGCCGACCTCGGAGCCGATCACCGCTTCCTGCCATGCCGCCACGGCGCCACTGGCCGGCAGAGTCTGCGGCCATTGCACCGGATGGGGCGTGACCACCGTGACGGTGAGGACGCTTTGACGGGGCGCTTCGAGGGCCGCTTCGGCGGGGGCGGAATGACGGCCGAGGGTGATGGCGCCGGTTGCTACGCCGGCCAATAGAACGGCCGCCACCCCGATACGGATTTTGCGGTTCACGACGGTTCTCCCAAGGATTTGACAGGGGAAAGAGCGGGGTTTTCCGGCTGCCAACCGCCACCCAAAGCTTTGTACAGCGCGATCCAATATTCGATCTGATCGCGTTGCACGGTGAGGAAACTGATTTCGGCGGAGAGGGCGTTGCGGCGGGCCTCTTCACGATCCAGCAAGCTGACGCCCCCCGCCCGCCAGTTGCGGTCGGCGGCCTCGAAGTACTGGCGGTAGCCCGAAGCGGCGGTTTCGGCATTGGCAGCCCGCCGCGTGGCGCCGTCCAAACGAACCAGAGCTTGCTCCACCTCTTTGATGGCGGTACGCACCCCCTGTTTGTAGGTCGCCAGCTGCGAGTCATAGGCGGCTTGCGCGCTGTCCACGGCGGCAGCCCGTTTGCCGGCATCAAAAATCGGTAAGGACAAGGCGGGTCCCGCCAACCAGGTGGTCATGACCGCCCCCAGGCTGCTGGCCCGCGACAGAGACCCGCTCAAAGACAGACTGGGATAGCGATCGGCTTCGGCGACGCCGATTTCTGCGCTGGTGGCGGCCAGTTCCCGTTCCATCGAAACAAGATCCGGACGCTGGGCCAGAAGGGCCGCCGGAACCCTCTCCACCGCAAAGTGATCGGGCTGCGGCAGGTTGGCGGGAACTTGGGACAAAAGCGGAGAAAGCTTTGTTTCCTCGGTTCCGGTCAAGGCAACCAGCGTCTTGACCAGCACATCACATTGGGTTTGCTGATCGGTCGCCGTGGCCGTCACGCTGGCGGCACTGGCCTCGGCCAGGGCGCCATCGGCCAACGAGGTCAATCCCGCCTTGACCGCGATGGCCGTGGCCCGCGCGGTATCTTGTTGCGAGCGGGCCTCGTCGGCATAGGCCTGGGCCAGCAAACGGCAAGCCCGGTATTGCACATAGTCGTCGGCGACTTCCGCCGCCAGCGAGACCCGTGCGTCATGCCAGTCGGCCGAGCGGGCGTCGATCCGCGCCTGGGCCGCTTCGGTATTGCGGGCGACCTTGCCGAAAAGATCGATTTCCCAGGACGCGTCCAGCGTTCCGGTCAAAGCGGTACTGATCCCTGTCGTCGCGCCGGTTCCCTGCTGCTGGCGCTCCCTCTGGGCGGAGCCGCTGGCCGTCACGCTGGGCAGGCCGGCCGCCCGGTTCGTCGTCAGCGTGGCGCGGGCCTTCGTGATATTGGCCCAGGCTTGCGCCAGCGTGGGGCTGTCCGCTTCGGCCATTGTCAATAATTGGGTCAGAACCGGATCGTCGAAACGATCCCACCAAGTGACCAACTGCGCCATATTGCCGCCATGCGGCAGCGGGGCCGACCACGCGACGGGCACCGGCGGATCGGGCTTCCGGTAATCGGGTCCGACGGCACAGCCCGACAGCCACACACTCGCCGCCAAACAAAGCCATGTCCGCTGTACGCCATTCGTCTTCACGCAACCGGCTCCTCACAAAGCATGTGCGCTAGATATAACGGGCGCCACGTTAGGTGCGGTTAAGCCGATGTAAAGTTATGTAAAACTTGGCCGACCAGCGCTTCGCGCGGTCGTTTTACCGTTGACATCGCGGGCGAAAGCATCAGCCTCTCACCATGGTAAAAGTACTTTTGATCGACGACGACAGCGAACTCACCGCCATGCTCGCCGAGTATCTGGCGCAAGAGAACTTCGAGGCGCACGCGGTGGGCGACGGCGAACGCGGGGCTGCCGAAGCCTTGAGCGGCGATTACGCCATCGTGGTCCTCGACGTCATGCTGCCCCGCTTGAGCGGCATCGAGACCTTGCGCCGCATCCGCCAGAAAAGCCGCATTCCGGTGTTGATGCTGACGGCGCGGGGAGACAATATCGACCGTATCGTCGGACTGGATCTGGGCGCCGACGACTATGTGCCCAAACCTTGTACCCCAGGCGAACTGGTGGCCCGGTTACGAGCCATTCTGCGCCGAACGGGAGGACATGATGCCCCCAGCCCGGCGAGCGATCTTCAGGTCGGCGCCCTGATTCTGCGCTCGGCCAGCCGCACCGCCGAATGGCGGGGCCAACCCCTGGACTTGACCGGCACGGAATTCAATCTGCTCGAAGTCCTCGCCCGCAACGCCGGCCATCTGATCAGCAAACAGGATCTGTCCAAACGCGCCCTGGGTCGGCCGTTGACCCCCTTCGACCGCCGCATCGACGTCCATATCAGCAGCATCCGACAGAAGCTGGGATCCCGCGACGATGGGCGATCCTGGATTCAAACGGTCCGCGGTCTCGGCTACCAATTGGTGGGCGAGTGACGATGGGCCGTTTGTTCTGGAAGTTGTTTCTGTCTTTCTGGCTGGCGATGATGCTGTCATTCGTCGCCGCCATTACCTATCTGACGCTGTCGGGCCATGAGAAGGAATCCGACAACTTTCCCGGATTGAAGGCCGGATTCATGATGACGACGGCGCAAACACTTCTGACACAATCCGGCCCAGACGCGCTGCTGGCGGTCTTGCCGCGATGGAATGCCGCAGCCGAACCGCCGCATCTGATCTTGCTGGATGCCGGCAAAGAGCTCTTGCCCAACGAAACCCTGCCCGACAGGGGCAGCCGCCGGGAAGTTCTGGCGGCCGATGGCAAGCGCTATATCCTCATCACCGACATCCCCGCCATCGAAGAGCCGGATAGGGCCCCCTCTCCCGCCGTTCCCATGATCTCGGGCGCCGTGATCGCTTTTCTTTTCAGCATTTTCCTCGCCTGGTACCTGTCGCGGCCACTGCATCATTTGCGCTGGGCGTTGCATTCGGTGGCGCAAGGCAATTTAGCAACCCGTGTCTGGCCGCGCATGGGAACGCGGCGCGACGAAATCGTCGATCTTGGCCGCGATTTCGACAGCATGGCGGCGCGGTTGCAGCATTTGGAAGAGGCCCGCCAACGGTTGCTGCACGATCTGTCGCACGAATTGCGCTCGCCGCTCACCCGCATGCAGGCTGCTATCGGCCTGTTGCGGCAAAGCCCGTCCAAAACCGACGCCATGCTGGAACGAATCGACCGCGAGGCCGATCGGCTGAATAGCTTGGTCGAAGAAGTGCTGACACTGGCCCGACTCGAAGTCGGCGCGGACCTGCTCGCCCGCGAACGGGTGGACCTGATCGAATTGCTGAGCGCCATCGTCGAGGATGCGGCTTTCGAAGCCGAAGCCGCCGGCCGAGCCGTGCATTTCTCGGACGAAGGACAATTTGTCAGCACCGTCAACGGCGAAGTTCTGTGCCGCGCCTTCGAAAACATCATCCGCAACGCCGTCAAATTCACCGCCGCCGGAACCGCGGTGGACATTCACGCAACCCCCAGTCCCGACGGCCAATGGCTTCATGTCAGTGTCGAAGACCATGGTCCCGGCGTGCCCGCCGACATGCTGGACCGGATTTTCGAACCCTTCCTGCGCGTGGAGACCGTGCAACCGGGACCCGGCTTCGGCCTGGGATTGGCGATCGCGCGGCGCGCCATCCTCTCGCACGGCGGCCAGATCCACGCCGAAGCCGGCTCCGGAGGGGGGTTGCGGGTATCGATCTCGCTGCCGGCCGTCTTCGAGACTCAAACTCCGCCGCGATTGATCGAATAGAGCGTGACGCATACCGTCAAGTCACCCTTGCAACCCATGCGCGAGACAACACATTACAGTCAGACGTCCGTGGTGCAGGGAGCGATATCGATGACCTCGTTGGCCCAACAGATGGTTTCCTATGGCCGCTATCATCGTGACCGGCGGAACCGCTTGACCCATTTCGTCGGCGTCCCGCTAATCATCTTCGCCATCCTGATCCCCATGTCGCTGGCTCGATTCGTCGCCGCCGGCGTGGAGGTCACCTTGGCCGAAGTCTTCATCGTCATCTGTCTGGCCTATTACACTGTCCTCGACACCATCCTCGCCTTGACATTGGCCGTCATCATCGCCCCCATCCTGTGGAGCGCCGACCGTCTGGCCCACCAGAGCATTTCGCTGGCGTTGGCCGTATTTCTCGTCTGTTTCCTGTGCGGCTGGGCGGTCCAGTTCCTTGGTCATCGTTTCGAAGGCAACAAACCCGCCCTGCTCGACAATATCTTTCAGATCTTTGCCGCACCGATTTTTCTGACGGGCGAAGCGGCTTTCGCCTTGGGATATCGGAGCGATCTCCGCCGCGAGATCGCCGATCGCATGACCACGGACGATATCCCCGAAGGCCCTGCTCCGCCCTCGCCTCGATAACACCCACAAAAAAAACATGGTTATTTTGCCAAAGGACGATTCCTGTTGTGGCAGAATGCTCAACAACACTCTATATTGATCGCGCCGGGCAACCGGCTATGGCACTAAACACCATGTGGAATAAGCGTCGCGGACCGGGGGCACCGGGCAACAAAAGCCCCCCACTCGCTGACGCGAGACATGTCCACGGGATGGCCGGGTGAAATGGCAAAATCAATTCTCAGATATGACAAGATGGTGGAAGACGCTTTACGGGGCGTCCTCCGCGATTCACTGATCGCCAGCCAGGATGGATTGCCTGGTGACCATCATTTTTACATTACCTTCCGCACCCGGCATCCGGGTGTCGATATCAGCGAGCCTATCCGCGCTCGCTATCCCGACGAGATGACCATCGTGCTTCAGCACCAATATTGGGGGCTGGAAGTCACGCCCGAATGGTTTGAGGTGACACTGTCCTTCAACCGGGTCAACGAGCGTCTGCATATCCCCTTCGCCGCGGTGACCGCTTTCGCCGACCCCTCGGCCAAGTTCGGTTTGCAGTTCCAGGCCGATACCAGCGTCGAAACCGAAGGCGATCAGCCGGAAGAAGACGCCTTGTCCGAGGCCCCTCCCGCCCCGAAGACGGACGCTCCGGCGCCAGCCGAAGCCGGGGGTCAAGTCATCACCTTGGACGCTTTTCGCAAAAAATAGGGTCCTCCAATCCCCGCCGGTTCGATGTCCGAACGCCTTCGCGCGGGGCTCGTTCAATTTCAACAGACGGTGCCTTCAATGACTGCTGATCTTGCGATGTACGCCGATATGTTCCCGCTGTCCGCCGACGATACCCCTTACACCAAACTTTCCTCCGAGCATGTCGGCGTCACCGCCTTGGGCGGCAAGGAATTGATCACCGTCGCGCCCGAAGCGCTGACCCTCTTGAGCCGCGAAGCCTTCCGCCAGATTTCCCATCTTCTGCGACCGGCCCATCTGAAACAGCTGCGCCTTATCCTCGACGACCCCGAAGCCTCGGCCAACGACAAGTTCGTCGCCCTCGACCTGCTGATGAACGCCAATATCGCCGCCGGCATGGTTCTGCCGATGTGTCAGGACACCGGCACCGCCATCATCATGGGCAAGAAAGGCCAACAGATCTGGACCGGCGCCGACGACGCGGCCGCGCTGACCAAAGGCGTGGCCTCCGCCTATACCGAACTCAATCTGCGTTACAGTCAGGTCTCTCCCCTCGACATGTATGAAGAGGTCAACACCGGCAACAATCTGCCGGCGCAGATCGACCTCTACGCCACGGAAGGCGATGCGTATAAGTTCCTGTTCATGGCCAAAGGCGGTGGCTCGGCCAACAAGACCTTCCTCTATCAACAGACCAAGGCGCTCCTGAATCCGGAATCGCTGTTGAAGTTCTGCGATGCGCAAATCCGCACACTCGGCACCGCCGCCTGTCCGCCCTATCACCTGGCCATCGCCATCGGCGGCACCTCGGCTGAAATGAACCTGAAGACGGTGAAGTTGGCCTCGGCCAAATATCTCGACCATCTGCCGACCAGCGGCGGCAAATATGGTCATGCCTTCCGCGACCTGGAGATGGAAGCCAAGATCCATGAGATGACCCAGCGCATGGGCATCGGCGCGCAATTCGGCGGGAAATATTTCTGCCATGACGTTCGCGTCATCCGCCTGCCCCGCCACGGCGCCTCCTGCCCGGTCGGTATCGGCGTGTCCTGTTCGGCCGACCGTCAGGTCAAAGGCAAAATCACCCGCGACGGCATCTATCTGGAAACGCTGGAAAAGGATCCGGCAAAATATCTGCCGGAGATCGACCATAAACAACTGGCCGGCGATGTGGTGCGTATCGATCTGAACCAGCCGATGGACCAGATCCGCAAAATCCTAAGCCAATATCCGGTCAAGACGCGGATCGCCTTGAACGGCCCGATGATCGTCGCCCGCGACATCGCCCATGCCAAGCTCAAGGAACGCATCGACCGCGGGGAAGGTTTGCCACAGTATTTCAAGGACCATCCGGTTTATTACGCCGGGCCGGCGAAAACGCCGGAAGGTTATCCCTCGGGCTCCTTCGGCCCCACCACGGCGGGCCGCATGGACAGTTATGTCGATCTGTTCCAGTCGCAAGGCGGCAGCATGATCATGGTGGCCAAGGGCAACCGCGCCAAAACGGTCACCGACGCCTGCAAGGCCCATGGCGGCTTCTACCTCGGATCGGTCGGTGGCGCCGCCGCCGGCCTCGCCCAGCATCACATCAAGAAGGTCGAGGTTCTGGAATATCCGGAGCTTGGCATGGAGGCCATCTGGCGTATCGAAGTGAAGGACTTCCCGGCCTTCATCATCGTCGATGACAAAGGCAACGACTTCTACGCCGATATCAATCACTGAACCGTTCTCTTTCGTCATGGCCGGGCTTGGCCCGGCCATCCACGCAAGACCCCCGGGCAAGCCCGGGGGTGACGAGACAAAACCGCGTCTCGCCGCCATGACGACGGCTCCCCTGAGTGGAATTCTTTGATGAACGGAACGCTTCGCAAACGTTCGGTCGTGATCGCCGGGCATGCCACCAGCATTTCCTTGGAAGAGGAATTCTGGGACGCCCTGAAGATCATCGCCGAACGTCGCGGCCTCTCATTGAATGGTTTGGTGGCCGTCATCGACGGCGAGCGCACCGGCAATCTCTCCAGCGCCCTCAGACTTCACGTTCTCAAGGATCTCCAGGCCGCACTCAGCGACCGAGCCCGTTGAGCAAACTCTTCAGCAACTCCTTCGGCTTGACCTTGCCGCGGCTGACCAGCCACTGCTGAATCTCGTTGATATCGACGAAGCGGCGCGGATTCTCCAAAGGGCCGGAGAGTCGCATGACCAATGGCGGACCGGCCGGCGCGCTGGCCAGATGGAATTCGGCGCGACCATCCATCACCGATGCCGGCAGGTTGATCTGTGCCGAGACATTGGCGCCGCCGCCATCCGCTTGCAAACGGATATCGTCGGTGGTGATCAGGCCATTGGCAACGCGGATCGTCCCGCCCAGACTGGCGAAATGCGTCTTGCCACCCGCAAGGCCCGCCTGCATCAGCGAGAGCAGACCGGTGGGGCTGTCGAGACTTTGCAGCCGTTCGTCGACCGCCTTGAGATCGAAACCGCGCACCACGCCGTCGGTTAAGGCGAATTTTCCCGCCCCCGCCAGCCGTCCGATCCACTCGGCGCTCGAGAGGCCGGATGTGGAAAGCGCCACTTCGGCGTCCATGGCGCCCTCGGCCACATCGACATCGGCCACCCCCATCAGGGCATCCCGCATTTGGGCACGGGCCACCGCCACTTGCAAAGCCGCGCCGCCGTCGCTCGCCAACCGCCCGCTGCCGGTGAGTTTTCCGCCATAGAGTTGCGCGCTCAGCCGTTGCAAATTGGCCGTTCCATCGGCCAATGCGAAGCCCAGCGAAACGCCATCGATCCGCATTTTGCCAAAACTCACCGCCTTGGCGTCCAACGCCAGGGCAATGTCGATGCTTTTCAGCCAGGAAAAATCACGTGGCTCACGCGACCAGCGTTCGGGAATGCTGCCGGCCATCACGGTCGTTCTCGGCGCTGCCGAGACGCGATCGGTGGCGATGGCGGGAAGCCCGACATGAGGCTCTTCCCGTACCGGGGCCGCCTGAGTGCTCCGCACCGAGGGCCGATTGGCCGGCCAAAAGGCATCGAGCGGAATCTCTCCGGCCGTCAAAGTCGCATCGAGTTTCGGTTTTCCCATCCATTGCAGCCGCGCCGCGCCGCCGACTGTCGCCGGGCCGGCTCTGAGCCGAAAATCGGTCAGTTGTAGCGCCTGCAAATCGCCGACCACATGGCTGGTTGCAGCCAGCCCCCCAAGATTGCCCAAGGGCCGATAGTCGGGGACGGCGATCTTCAGCCATTGCGCCAAATTGGCGTGATTGGCCTCCAGCAGCCCTTCGAATCGGGGCGAGGCGAGAAAGGGTTCGACCTTGCCCGAGAACGAGACCACGCCTCCGGCGACCTCGTTGCGGCTCTCCACCGCCAAGGCATCGAGCCCCCCCTCAAGGGTCCCCGAAAAGGCGACCGCGCCCAGCCGTTCGCCATCGATGGGCAACGGTAAACCCGCTTGTTTTATCAGCCGATCGGGTTGTTTACTGCCCAGCACATAATGCAACCCACGAAAGGCGATCGGCCCTTCGCCCACCCCATCGATGCCGCCATCGAACCGCATCTGCGCCCCGGCCAGATCACCGACCGAAAGATCGCGCAGAACAAGGTTTCCCTGCACCCAAGAGGCATCGACTCTCACCTCCTGGGCATTCACGCCGCGCGCCACCACTTGGCCGATGCGCCCCTTCACATTGGCGTCGACATGCGCCAACCACGAGACTGGCGCCAACAAAGCCGCTTCTGCCGCAGCGGCCGTGATCGGCGCCGACCCGCTTGCTGTCGGCGTCACGCCCCCGTCCTTGGGACGAGGCCAATAGGCGTCGGCATTCACCGTATCGACGGAAAAAGACGCCCCAATCGCCGGCTTATCCCCCAAATGAAGCGTCGCCGCCAAATCGATAAGCGTTCCATCGAGACGAATTTGCGTTCCGTCGAGATCGATTTCGCCCGGACGCATCTTCAGCTTGCCGGCCAACCGGGCCGCATGCAGGCGATCGGCCGGCACCGCCGATGTATCGATTTTCAGCCAATCGCAAATGCCGCGAAGATCGTCGCTGGCCGCTTCAAAGGACCCTTCGAAACTGGGAACCCCTTGCGGCGAGACCACAAAGCCGAACAGATTGGCTTCGCTGTTGCCGGGCAACGATAGGCTGGCCTGATTGAGAACCACTTCGCCGTTGGCCAAGGCCGCATTGATATGCATGCCTTTCAGCAGCCCGCCGCGAAAGACCGTGACCGCGGCATTCAGATCGATCGTCGCGGAGATATCAGCCGGCAGGAAAAAACCAACGGTCGTCGGGCCGGAAGCCGGTGGATTTGTGGCGGGTGCGCCCGCGTCACCAGCCGGCGGCGGCACGACAACGCCTCTCAATCCGGCCAACAAGGAATCGATGTCGAGGCGGCCGAATCCCAGTTTCACGTCGATTTGCGGCACGCTGCCGAACACCACGCTGGCATTGCCGGTTCCCTCGACGCCACCCAGTGTCACGCTCAAGCCATCGAGATCGATTTCATGCGTCGATCCGTTGACCGCCGCCTCCAGGCTGACGTTCCCCAGGGGCAAAGACAGGTTCGCCGCATGCTCTCCCAGAGCGGAGACGAGGCGCGACAGGTCTCCGGCCTTGACGGTCAGCTTGCCTTTCAGGCGGCGATCGTCACCATTGCCTGACAACTGACCGCTCAGGCGCAGCAGGCCCGCGCCTTGCGTGCTGGTCAAAGAGAGATTGACCGGCGTCGGCTGCCCCGCTGCGGCGGACCCCTGCAACGCCTCGAAACCGATATCGAGCCCGGCGAAACGCGCCGCGCCGATCAGCCTGCCCCCCCCCGACGCCTGCAGGGAAAAGCTCGCCCCAAGCTTGTCGAATCGCCAGATCTCCCGATCCGCCGGCTGATAGATCAAGGTTCCGTTCTCGACGGTCACGCTGTCGATCGGCGAGGGCTTGATCTGTGACACGGCGGCAGTGGCAACGGCGGCGGCGGCAGCCGGCGAAGAGGGTGCGACGGACGCGGCCCCCGCCCCGCGCCCCGCTGCCTCTTGCGTCAAGCGGCGCAGACGGATTTCCGGCGACACCAGGACCAGGGAGGCGATCTCCAGCCGCCCCGTCAGAAGCGGCAGCAGTCTCGGGCGAACCTCAAGCCGCGGCACGGCGATCGAGACAGTCCCCGCCATACCGTCCCCATCGGCGAGATGCACAGCTTCGGCGGAAAACGTCGGCGCGGGGAAAAAGGAAAAAGACACCGTACCATCAAGGGAAATCTTGCGGCCGAGCGCCGCTTCCATCCTGACGGCCAGAACATCCTTGTAACGGGTCCAGTCGATCAGGGCCGGCGTCACCAAAAGGGTTCCCAACAGGACCACGACAATCCCGGCGAGCCCGCCTACGACTTTCCGATTCACGCTGCCTCCGTTCCACAATAGGACGCGCAGTGTAGGGCGTCCTGGCAGTGCAGAGCAATCGCCTGAATGGAAAGCTCCCCGACTCTAGCCCGCGTTTCTCGTATTCCCGTTACCGGCACCGCGTTTCAGAGAGGCCGGTAACGGGTGCCGGTTATAAAAACCCGATAGAGATCCATGGCACGAACGTTATCACGACGAGGCCGATAAGCAACATGCCGAGGTAAATCCAGATCCGCTTGAGGCCGGCTTCCGGTGGAACCTGGCCGATCACGCAGGCGGCGTAATAACAAAGACCGAACGGCGGCGCGAAGATGCCGAGCCCCATGGCGAGGACCACCACGATGGAATAGTGGACCTCGTGGATTCCGAACTGATGGGCAATGGGAAACAAGAGGGGACCGAACAAGACGATGGCGGGGATGCCTTCGAGGATACTCCCCAACACAATGAAGGCGACGATCGAGATCAACAAGAAGCCGGTCGCCCCTCCGGGGACCGCCGCCATCATCGCGGCGAGATCATGAGAGAAACCGGATTGCGTCAAAGCCCACCCCATCGCACTGGCGGCGCCGACGATGAACAGAATCGCACCGGAAAGCGACGCCGTCTGGACCAACATCGGCAAAACGGCCCTCCAGCGCAGACCGCCACGATAAATCAGCAACCCGACAACCAGCGAATAGGCGATCCCGATCGTCGACGCTTCCGTTGCCGTGGCAACCCCGCGCACGACGGCGCTCCGAATGAGAAACGGCAGCATCAACGCCGGAAAGGCGATGACGAACGTGCGCCGGACCACCGAGAAGGGCGCGCGAGGAACGACGATGGAGTCCTCTTCCCGTCCCGCCCGCCAACGCGCGACAAGCGCCAGAACAAGAGCGAGAACCACCGCCGGCAAAATCCCGGCGGTGAACAATGCGGCGATTGACACGCCCGTAACCGAGGCAATGGCGATCAGCACGATCGAGGGGGGAATCGTCTCGCTCATCGCGCCGGATGCGGCGAGAAGCGAGACGAGTTCGCCATCCTTCAGACCGCGCTTACGCATTTCGGGGAAAAGCACGGGAGCCACCGCGGCCATATCGGCGGTCTTGGACCCCGAGATTCCTGACACCAAGAGCATCGCGCCGAGCAACACATAGGACATGCCCGCCCGCACATGCCCGAGAAGCGCGGCGAGAGAGGCCACCATCACCCGCGCCATGCCCGTCGCGTCAACCAGTTGCCCCAGAAGAACGAAGAGAGGAACGGCGAGCAGGATCAGGCCGCTCATCCCTTCATCCATGCGGCCGACGACGACGGTAAGCGGTGTCGTCGTGGTCGTCATCAGATAGGCCGCCGTCGCCAGGGAAAATGAAAAGGCGATCGGCACCCCGGCCATCACCGCAAGACCGAGAAAACCAACGAAAAAGACCAGCAGGGATCCCTGCCCCAGCGCAGTCAGGCTTGGCGCCGCGAAATAGGCGACAGCGGCGACGGCGCCCATCAGCAGAAGAACGCCAAGCAGATCGCGGGGATCTTGCCGCACGAGGCGCAGGCAGCAATTCATGAAGGCGAGAACACACCCCACCGGGATGGCGAGCGCCCGAATCGTTCCGGACCAGCCGAGAGCCGGCGTCTCGACGAACGACTGATCCTGCACATAGTCGAGAGCCGGGTGCAAAATAATGACCAGAAACAAGGCGACGGCACCGACCGACAGGGTCTCCGCCCAGACGCGGGCCCGTCTGGGCACCATCGAAACGAAGAACGTCAGGCGCATATGGTTCGAGCGCTGGACGGCGATCGCGCTTCCAAACATGGCGAGCCACAGAAAGAGAACGGAAGCGAGTTCGTCGGTCCAAATGATCGGACTGTGAAACACCGCCCGGGCGATGATCCCCACGAAGAGGATCACCACCTCGGCGACGACCACGACCGCCGCCGGAATCTCCACGATCCAGCGCAACCAGGTCTCAACAAGATTTTGGCGTACGCCGATACTCAGAGACACCGCTCGCGGCGCCTCCGAGCCGTGCGCCGCCGCGGTCATGACAGTTTTCCAACGGCAGCTTCAAGCGAAGCCCAAACCTCGGCCCCGAACTTGTCGCGCCATTCGTTATAGAAACCCGACTTGGCAAGAGCGTCGCGGAACGATTGACGGTCCACCTCTTCAAAGGTCAGTCCCTTGCCGGTGAGACCCGTTTTCAAAGACGCGCTCAGGCTGGCGACATCCGCCCGCTGCTCCATGCTGGCCCGGTCGAATTCCCGTTGAACGATGACCTTGAGATCGTCGGGCAAATTCCCGAACGCCCGCCGGTTCCCCAGCAACCAGAAGGGGTCCCAAATATGATTGGTCTGCGAGACGTATTTCTGCACTTCGAAGAGCTTGCCGGCCTCGATCGCAACGAGGCCATTCTCCTGACCATCGACCAAATGGGTCTGCAAGGCGGTATAGAGCTCGTTGAAATTGATCGAACTCGGGCTGGCGCCAAGCGCTTTGAACAACGAGGTGAAGATCGGCGAAACCGGCACGCGGATATGATAGCCGTTAAGATCCGGGGCGCTTTTGATCGGTTTCGAAAAAGAGCTGATCTGACGAAATTCGTTATCCGCCGCCTTGGACACCGCGAACATGCCGGCTTTCTCGATATGCGCCCGCACGATCTTTCCGAGATCGCCGTCGATACCCGACCACACCTGATCGTAACTGGTGAAGGCAAATCCGACATTGGTGACCGCCGCGGCAGGAACGACCGTCGAGAGCACGGAGCCGGCGATGTTCAGGAATTCGATCCCACCGGTCCGCACCTGGCTGAGAAGATCGGTATCGGAGCCAAGCTGGCTGGCCGGAAAGAAATTGATTTGAAGGCGCCCCCCGCTCGCCTCGCGAATGCGACCGACGGCCTGGTCGAGACGGGCATTGATCGGCTGCGCCAGCGACTGTCCGGTGGCCAGTTTATAGGTGAATTCGGCGGCATCCGCGGGTCGGGTTCTGATCCCAAACAGTGGGATCGCCACGGCCGAAGCCAGGACTGCGCGCCGAGAAATCGTTGTTGGCGAATTCCGCCTGTTCATGTCATTTCCTCCTCGATTTTTTCTGACGTCTTATTTGATCGTCTCTTTTCCGGCAAGCCGGCCGGCACCACGCGCTGAGCGAGAGTCCGCCTTTTTATGCCTCCAGTCGATTGCGCCGGCGGATCTCGAGGATGATCCCGCTATGGTCGAGATCGCCATCGCCATGCGCAATCATGTCCGAGAACAGGGCATTGACCTTGTCAAGGACCGGCAGTTCCAGCCCCAGTCCGTTGGCCAAGGCGACCGCTGTGGCGGTGTCCTTGACCTGATATTTGGCCGGACCGCCAGGCGCGAAATCGCCGGAGATCATCCGAAGAGCATGCTGACGAAGAATGGTCGAGTCGGCGAAGCCCCCGAGCAAGGCTTGGCGAACCTGCGCCGGATCGGCACCGCCGCGCTCGGCAAGCACCATGGCTTCGGCAACGGTGGCGATCGTACTCGCCACCATCATCTGATTGACCAGCTTGGCGAGTTGCCCGGTCCCGACTTGTCCGATATGGGTCGGACGCCCCATCTCCGCCAGCAATGGCGCGGACCGGGCGAAGACCTCCGGGGCACCGCCCACCATGATGGCGAGCGAACCATTCTCCGCCCCTTTTTCGCCCCCCGAGACGGGAGCGTCCAGATAGTCGATCCCCCGTCCGCGGGCGGCCGAGGCCTGCGCTTTCACGGTCTCGACGGGAATCGAGCTCATAACGATCAGCAGGGCGCCGGGGCGCATCGATTCGATGACGCCTCCGGCGCCGAGCAGAACGTCGTCGCAGACCGGACCGGAACTCAACATGCAGATCACAACGTCGGCGTTGCGAACGGCATCGGCAGCACGACCTACAACTGCAACACCGAACGGCGCCAAGCGATCGGCCTTCGCCGCAGTTCGATTCCAGGCATGAACGCGGTGTCCGGCTTCGGCTAGGCGACGCGCCATATGAAAGCCCATGAGTCCCGTGCCAAGAAAGCCAACCGCGAGAGCCGCCACCTCATGCCACCTTGGCAACGCCATTTTGAACGCCGCGTTCCATCTCTTGGCGGAGCGCGACCACGTCGAGGTCATGCGTCAATTCGACGTCATCGACACAAACGATGGTATCCTTGGCGACGGGCCGCTTGAGCTTGACGTTATGGGCAAGGCCAATCGGCAGACCGCCAACGGCGAGACTCTTCGACGCCGGAATGGCATTGGCCCACACCGCATAACCACCTTCGCCATCAAGCATCTCTCCGGCCTTCAGGTCGCGCTTGGCGGTCGCCACGGCATCACCGCGGAACTCCTTGGCAGACCCGGTCGGCTCCCCGCGCAGCACAGCCGACAACACGCTGATGCTGGTTTCAAGACCGATCATATGGAAAGGCCGCCACATCGACCCGTACCAGCCAGACGGATCGACAAGCAGGCCATATTGTTTGAAACACGCCCGCGCATAGTCGTTGGGGGCCTTGAAGGTGACGAACACGCCGTAGCGGATATTGTTCAGCACTTCGCGCCCGTCGGGCTCCTGGCTCGCGGCAATATCGACGAGCCCGCTCCGCGCCATCCGGCCGCCATCGGCCACCGGCCGGAACACGCGGGCGAGGTCATGAAGTCCGGCCGGCGGAAAGGCCAAACCGTCGTCCGGACAATCAAGCCCCGTCCCATTGGCGACGGCCGCCATCTCGATCGCCGCCTTGGTGCCGTCGGTAAACGAGTTGTACATCTTCGGATTGAAGTCGCCCTTGGCAACCTCTTCCGCCGACCAACCGAAGAAGCCCCATACGGTGTCGGGAGTCGAATAACGATAACGCGGCTCGAAGTTCATGCCCTTTCCGGCCGACGTCAGCTCGAAACCGCAGGACCGAACCCAATCCACCAGTTCGCAGATGATCGCCGGCTGATCGCCATAAGCCATACTGTAGACAAGATTTTTCGCCCGCGCCCGCGCCGCGAGCAGCGGTCCGCACAAAACGTCCGCCTCGACATTGACCATGACAACATGCTTGCCACCATCGATGGCCGCCAACGCGTGGCGGACGCCGGCGATCGGATGGCCGGTCGCTTCGATGATGCATTCGATTTCGTCGCAAGCGGCAAGGGCGCCGGCATCGGCGAGCACGCAGGTCGTCCCCGACGTCACCGCATCACCCAGCGTCTTGGCGGCGTAACGTTCGGCCGGCCAGCCAACTCGCGCCAGCGAGGCACGCGCCTTACCGACATCGAGATCGGCAACGCCGACAACATGCAAACCTTCGATACGTTGGGCCTGCGCCAGCACCATCGAACCGAATTTGCCCGCACCGATGAGCCCGATACGAACGGGGCGCCCACCGGCGGCCCGAGCCAATAGCATTGAGGAAAGGTTCATTCCGTCATCCTTCGCATTTGCGTAACCGTCGTCGGGCTTCGGCAACCGTGGGAAGACAGACCGTGCCGTACCCTTCTGCGAGGAAACTGTAGGCAAAGTTTCAACTTAGAACTATTAATATTTTCGGGTAAAATGTTTAGTTTAGCTAAACTATACTCACGCACCCCAAGGACGGAGCCTGCGCCTGCCAGGTTTCCCTTTCTGCGCGCAACCAATCAAGAAAGAGACGCACCTTGCGTTGACGAAGATGATCGAACGGACAGACGATCCATTGCGTGATCAGCGTGATCTGAGGAGGATTGCGAACGGGACAAACGAGTGCGCCATCACGCAATTCGCGCCACATCATGAACGTGCTTTCCAGCGCAAGACCAACCCCATCCGCCGCCGCGTCAATTGCCATATGGCTGCGATCGAACAACACGCGACGCCACTGAACGCTTGGCTTCACGTTCGCGAGTAAAAACCAGTAGGGCCACTGGACCTGTGACTTCAAGGAATGGATAAGTCGATGGCCAGGCACGTCCGACGCAGCGAGACTCTCGGGCGCGAGATAGCGAGGAGAACACACGGGAACGAACTGCTCCTCCACCAGCCCTTCCACAAAAACTTCGGGCCACCGCCCTTCGCCATGCCTGATCTCGACATCGACGGCCGCACGACTAAAGTCCGTCGGTTCATTGGTAGCGTCGAGACGAACCTCGATGTCCGGATGTGCATCCAGAAAGGACTTCAATCGCGGCAGCAGCCATTTGCTGGATATGGTCGGCGTTGCCCGTACGGTCAGCGTCGTGACCGAACGAAAGCCCATAATCTGCTGTGTCGCTTCGCTGATCCGCTCGATCTCGTCGGCAATCATCGCGAAATAGCGTTCTCCGGCCTCTGTCAGCATGACGCCGCGTCCGACCTTGGTTATCAACGAGGTTCCGAGATGAATCTCCAAGGATTGGATCTGCTGCGTGATCGCCGAGGGCGTCACACTTAGTTCGGCGGCAGCCCGCGATATGCTGCCGGCGCGGGCCACAGCATGAAAAACGGTGATGGCACGAAGAGGAAGGTACATCGCATCACCCTAGAAATCAGCCTCGGATTTTTCGAATATAATGGAACGATGCGTCCCCAATAGGCAAAGAATGCGCCGCACCGAAAATCTAAGGCGCGAGCTACGCCATAAAAAAATCAATTAGTTTCTTGTGAGCCCCCCAACCACCATACTAAAACCAGCGTCATGTCCCTCCCCCTGGAAATTCTCCGCACCGTTTTCGGTTATGATCGCTTTCGCGGCGCGCAGGCCGAAATCGTCGATCATGTGATTGCCGGCGGCGACGCGTTGGTCCTGATGCCCACGGGCGGCGGAAAATCGCTCTGCTATCAGTTGCCGGCCTTGTGCCGCCCTGGGATCGGGGTGGTCGTCTCGCCGCTGATCGCCTTGATGCAGGATCAGGTTTCGGCGCTCAGGCAATTGGGCATCAAGGCGGCGGCGCTCAATTCATCTTTGTCCTACGGCGAGCAGGTCGACATCGAACGCCAGATGCGCGGCGGCGAAATCGACATCATCTATGTCGCCCCGGAACGCTTGATGACCGAAGCCTTCCTCACCCAGTTGGAACGCTGCAAACTGGCCTTGTTCGCCATCGACGAGGCCCATTGCGTGTCTCAGTGGGGGCATGATTTCCGTCCTGAATATCTGCAACTGGCGGCGCTTCAGCAACGATTCCCCGAGGTGCCGCGCATCGCGCTCACGGCGACCGCCGATGGCCCGACCAGAAACGAAATCGTCGAGAAACTGCAGCTTGAGGCAGGCCGCCAATTCGTCGCCGGCTTCGACCGGCCGAACATTCGCTATCGGGTGGCGGCCAAGGGCAGCAACGCACGCACGCAGTTGCTCCAGTTCATCAAGACCGAACATGCCAATGACGCCGGCATCATCTATCGCCTGTCCCGCGCCAAGGTCGACGAAACCGCGCAATGGCTGCAGGATCACGGGTTCGACGCTCTTCCCTACCATGCCGGGTTGGAAAAATCGGTGCGCGCCGCCAATCAGGACCGCTTTCTCAAGGAAGAAGGCGTGATCATGGTGGCCACCATCGCGTTCGGCATGGGCATCGACAAACCCAATGTGCGTTTCGTCGCCCATCTCGATCTGCCGAAAAGCCTGGAGGCCTATTACCAGGAAACCGGCCGCGCCGGCCGCGACGGACTACCCGCCAACGCCTGGATGGTCTATGGCATGCAGGATGTCGCCCGCTTGCGGCAGATGGTGGAAGGGTCCGATGCGCCCGACAGCCAAAAGCGCCTGGAACATCGGAAGCTCGATGCCTTGCTCGGATATTGCGAAACCACCCGCTGCCGCCGCCAAGTCGTTCTCGAATATTTCGGCGACCAGAGCGAACCCTGCGGCAATTGCGATACCTGCCTGGAACCGGTGGAAAGCTTCGACGGCTCCATCGCCGCGCAAAAGGCCCTGTCCTGCGTCTACCGCACCGGCCAGCGCTTCGGCGCGGCGCATCTGATCGACGTGCTGATGGGCGCCCCGTCCGAACGCATCTCCACACTCGGTCATGACAAGCTGTCGACCTTCGGCATCGGCCGGGAATTCGGCAAGGAGGAATGGCGTTCGATCTTCCGCCAACTGGTTGCCGGGGGCTTGCTGCGCGTCGATGTCGCCGGCCATGGCGGTCTGGCCCTGACCGAACCCTGCCGCGCGGTCTTACGCGGCGAAACGACGATTTCGCTCCGGCGCGACGTGGTGGCGAAGAAATCGACCTCGCGATCGCGGCGCGGCCTCCAGCCGCTCGCCGCCAGCGCGGACGAAGCGCTGTTCCAGGCGCTACGCGCCTTGCGGCTCGAACTCGCCCGCGAACAGGGCGTGCCGCCCTATGTCATTTTCCATGACAGCACGCTGCTCGACATGGCCCGCGAACGGCCAGGAAACCTGGAGGATCTGTCGCAGCTTTCCGGCGTCGGTCAGGCCAAGCTCGACAAATATGGCGAGTCTTTTCTGGAAGCGATCAGCCTGTTCGAGGGGTGACAAGGCAACTTCGCAACAACCCAAGACCGTCATCACCGGGCTTGTCCCACGGCTGTCCGGTTTAATTTCATCCCCTCTCCTTCGTCATGCCCGTGCTCGACACGAGCATCCACGTGCCTGTTTCAAATGGCGCCGGTCGATCCACACAACCATGGATTGCCGGATCAAGTCCGGCAATGACGGTTTTTGGTTGTGCCCACCACTCAAATATTAGCAGCGCACAAACTGTGCCGGACAGCCGTGTGTCACGGGCATGACGATTGGTTGTGGGCCCTAATCAGTAAATTATGGATTCGATTCGAGCGGAACGTCCGCACTCTTCCGTTCCAGAACCGCCGCGAAAAATCCGTCGGTGTTGTGCTGGGACGGCGACAGACGGAGATAGGGGCCTTCGACCGGGCAATCGCCGCCGATGGTGGCGGCCCAGGCGTCACCGACCGGCACCAGGCGGAATGTTTCGTGCGAGGCGAGAAACGCCTCGATCTGGCGCTCGTCTTCTTCGGCGAGCATCGAGCAGGTGGCATAGACCAAGCGGCCACCGGGGCGCACCAAGCGGGCGGCACTGGTCAATATTTTACTCTGCAGGCCGACCAAATGCTCGACCCCCTCGGCGGTCAGCCGCCATTTGGCGTCTGGGTTGCGTCGCCAGGTTCCGGTTCCCGAACAGGGCGCGTCGACCAGCACACGATCGAAGCTGTCGCTATGGCGCTTCACCCATTTGTCCGTTTCGCTTTCCAGAATCTTGCGGGTGACATTGTGCACGCCGGCGCGGCGCAGACGCAACGTCGCCTGTTCGGCGCGGCGCTGGTTGACGTCGCAGGCGATCAGACGGCCCTTGTTCTGCATCGCCGCCGCCAGGGCCAGGGTCTTGCCGCCGGCGCCGGCGCAGAAATCGACCACCGATTGTCCCGGCCGCGCGTCGGTGAGCAGGGCCAGCAACTGCGAGCCTTCATCCTGCACCTCGACCAGACCGTCGCGAAAAACCCCCTGCCCGGTCAGCGCCAGACGAGCCGGCAACCTGAGGCCCAGCGGCGAGAAGGGCGTTGGTTGCGCGTCGAATCCTTCGGCGGCCAACGCGGCCTTGGCCGTCTCGCGATCGCCTTTCAGGCTGTTGACCCGCAAATCGACCGGCGCCTCATCGCGCATCGCCCCCATCTCGGCCGCCAACCGCCCGCCGAACATCTGGGCGAGACGCGGCTCGATCCATTCCGGATACTCACCTCTGACCCACGCCGGCATGTCATGATGGAAGAGGTCTCGCCCCTTCAACTGCTGCAACAACGCCCAATCCTGCGCCGACAAGGTCTCAAGACCGCGCGCGCCGCCCGTGCACAACGGCGTGACCGCCTCCGGCGTCAGATGGTCGACCAACATGAGATCGGCCAGCAAGCGGCGGCGCGGAGAGGGATCGACCCGACACTGTTCCAAGATCCAATCGATCCGGGCCCGGCGGCGCAAAATTCCCCACAGCCGATCGGAAATGGCGCGGCGGTCCTTGGCGCCGATATAACGGCGCGCCCGCAGAAAGGCGCCGGCGACGAGATCGGCCGGCCGATTTTGGCGGTCGATTTCGTCGAGCAATTCGACGACGGTGGCGAGGCGGCCTTCCGGGGTCATGATCGACCGGTCCCGAGGAAACGAGCGGCCGCGGCCTGGACCGAACCCATTGGCGCTTGATTCATGAATGGCATTGCTTTTTGATCCCATCGTCGGGCCGGCGCCCATGTCACGTCCGAGGGGACCTTGTCCCTCTCTCCTCTACCGGGTTCTAAGGGGTTTCCCCCGCCCTGGCAACCGATTGCGGGGCAACCCGCTTGCTCCCTATTTCGCGGCGCGTCCACAAACGGGGACTGCGCGAAAGACTTAGCCGGAACATTCTACATCAATGAATCGCTTCATTCGGGACCACTTTTCCGTTCTCTGTTCATTTTGCTGCCTGGCGGCGGCCATTTCGTCCCTGTTCGTCTTGCAGATGCGCCAAATCAATACCGAGGTTGCCGAGCAGGCGCGGCAAAATGTCATCGAAGCCAATCGGGCGTTTGCCACGGTGGTCACCAATACGGTCGTCCTGGTCGACGGACTGCTGAAATCCGTCCGCTATGTCTATGAGATGGCGGGCCCCGACGCCGTCAAGTCTTTCCTTGCCGACGAACATCCTTCCGGCACGGCCATCGCATATTTCGCCGTCGCCGCACCAAATGGGAACGGGTTCCTCTTCGGTGACCCCGAGCGCAAGACGGTGAACTTGTCGGATCGACCGCATTTCCAGGCGCAACAGGATGTCGTTGACGATGACCTTTTCGTCGGCCAACCCAATATCGGCCGGTTGAGCAACAAACTGGTCATTCCCTTCACCCGCGGCCTCCATCAACCGTCGGGCCGGCTGGCCGGAATGGTCATGGCCGGGATCGAACCCAATCTGTTGTCGTCCCGTTTCTTCGACCCGACGAAACTGGGCCCCCATGGCATCATTGCCGTTTTCGGCATGGATGGCGTCTTCCGGGCGCACGGAAAGAACGCCCCGGATTGGCTCGGACGAAAAGTATCCGATCAATCGCCGATGTGGGAGAAACTGAAAGAGGCGGATCAGGGACTCTATTGGCAAACCAGCACCATCGACGGGGATGTGCGTCTTTATTGCTACGAGAAACTGAAGGATTACCCGCTGGTCGTCATCACCGGCATCTCCAAGGACGACATCCTCGACTGGGCCCGGGCGCGGCGCCTCCCCTATCAACGGGCCTTTGCCATCGTGCTCGGATTGTTGTTGATCGTCTTCATCCTGGTGTTGCGCCAGCGCATGTCCGATGTCGACGTCCGCCAAGACCGTGAACGGCTGGCCGAAGCCTTGAGCGAAATCGAACGTCATGTCTATCTCGACGCCCTGACCGGTTTGCCCAACCGCGTGTTGATGCAAGATCGCCTCGCCCAAGCCATTGAAACCGCGCGCCGCGACCATACGCAAGTCGCCTTGCTGTTCATCGACCTCGACGGCTTCAAGATGGTCAACGACACTTTCGGCCATGACGTCGGGGACGATCTGCTGAAACATGCGGCCGATCTGCTGAGGCAATGCCTGCGCCACAGCGATACCATCGCGCGCCTGGGCGGAGACGAGTTCATCCTGATCTTGCCCAAGGTCGATTCACCGGACGAAGTGGCCGAGGTGGCGGAAAAGGTTATCGCGCAGTTGGGGAAAACCATCTCTCTCGATGGCCGCCTCATTCGGTTGGGCGCCAGCGTGGGTATTGCCCTGTTTCCCGACGACGGCCCGGATGTGACCACCCTGATGAAAATTGCCGACAGCGCCATGTACCAAGCCAAAGCCGCCGGCAGAAACACCTTCCGGTTCTTCGACATGCGCACCATGGAGGTCGCCCTTGACCGTTTGAAGCTGGAAACGGATCTCCACCATGCGACCCTCGCCGGCGAATACGAACTGCACTACCAACCCAAGATCTGTCTGAATTCGGGCCGGGTCCAGGGCGTCGAAGCCCTTGTCCGGTGGAACTCAAAGGACCGGGGATTGGTCTTCCCCGACCAGTTCATCCCGTTGGCGGAAGAAACGGGTTTGATCGTGGAAATCGGCGATTGGGTGCTCAAGGAAGCTTGCCGGCAAATGGTCCAGTGGGAAACCGCCGGTCTGGGACGCATCAGCGTGGCCGTGAATGTTTCGACGCGACAGCTCTTCGACGACAGCTTTGTGACCGAAGTGGCGAGACTTCTCGCCCAATATCACCTGGCGCCGTCGCGCATCGAAATAGAGCTGACCGAAAGCGCGGTGATGACCGAGCCGGAACGCGCGATATCCCAACTGCAGCGTCTCAAGGATATCGGCGTCGGCATCTCGGTGGACGATTTCGGGACGGGATATTCCAGCCTCAGTTATTTGAAACGCCTCCCCCTGAGCAACGTCAAGATCGACAAGACGTTCGTGCATGGCGTCGATCGCGACACCGATAATGCGGCCATTGTCGCCGCCGTTCTCGGACTGGCGAGAACCCTCGATCTTTCGGTCATCGCCGAAGGAATCGAGACCGAAGAGGAGGAACGCCATCTGCAATCCGCCGGCTGTCTGATCGGGCAAGGCTACCGCTATGCCCGGCCCCTTCCCGCTGCCGCCTTCACCGCCTGGCTCACCAGTCGAAAAAGCGAGCGTCCCTTGGCGAAGGTCTAGCCCGTCGGTCACAGCTTTTTCACTTGCGCCCGCACGGAAACATGGTGCAAAGAGGCCACCCTTAAGCGATGAGACCCATCTGACCACCGACCATCCGGTGGCCGTATGCAACCGACAGGACTTTTTCAATGGCGCTGCGGCACGCCGCTACCGTTCCGAACGATCCGTCCTTACCGTTCCAGATTCGAGGCACAAGTTTCACCCTGCTCGCCTTGAAAGTGATTGATCCGCGCGATCCTGTCTTTTTTGCCCGTCTGGCGAAAACCCTGGCGCTCGCGCCCGCGTTTTATCGCAATGCGCCGATCATCCTCGACCTTGCCGCATTGGTCCGCGACGAGCCGGTCGATCTGACGGCCTTCTGCGCCCAATTACGCGAATTGGCCTTGGTGCCGGTGGGGATCCAAGGCGCGACGGCGGACTGGGAAAGCCAAGCGCTGCTCGCCGGTTTGGCGGTTTTTCCGGCCGGCCGCACCGCCGATCCGGCCAGCGTACGCGGACGGGCGGCGCCCTTGGCCCGTCCGAGTACGGCCCGTCTCGTGACGGAGCCTGTCCGTTCGGGCCAGCAAGTCTATGCGGCAGAGAGCGATCTCATCGTCACCGCCCCGGTCAGCCGCGGCGCCGAATTGTTGTCCGACGGCAACATCCATGTTTACGGCCCCTTACGCGGTCGGGCCCTGGCCGGCATGAACGGTGACCGCTCGACCCGCATTTTCTGCCGTCATTTCGATGCCGACCTCGTCTCGATCGCCGGCTTCTACATGGTCAGCGAGCAGATGGACCCCCAATTCATCGGCAAACCGGTTCAGATCAGTCTGAGCGGCGAACGGCTGATCTTCGAGCCACTCTGAATATTCATCGAACAGAAGGACATCATCGTGGCAAAAGTCATCGTAGTCACCTCAGGCAAGGGCGGTGTCGGCAAGACAACCACCTCGGCCGCTATCGCCACCGGACTGGCGTTGCGCGGCTTCAAGACCGTGATCATCGACTTCGATGTGGGCCTGCGCAATGTGGACCTGATCATGGGTTGCGAACGCCGTGTGGTTTTCGACTTCATCAATGTGATCAACGGCGACGCCAAGCTGCATCAGGCGCTGATCAAAGACAAACGAGTCGAAGCGCTGTCCATCCTCGCCACCTCGCAAACCCGCGACAAGGACGCCTTGACCGAAGAGGGTGTCGGCCGGGTCATCGGTGAGCTCGGCCCGCTTTTCGATTACATCGTCTGCGACAGCCCCGCGGGAATCGAACGCGGCGCCCATCTCGCCATGTATTTCGCCGACGAAGCGGTGGTCGTGGCCAACGCCGAAGTGTCCTCGGTTCGCGACGCCGATCGCATGATCGGTCTCCTGACCAGCAAATCGCGCCGCGCCGAACTGGGCAAGACGATGCCGCAGCATCTCTTGCTGACCCGCTATGACGCCGAGCGGGTGGAGCGCGGTGAAATGCTGAAAGTCGAAGACGTGCAGGAGATTCTGGCCGTGCCGCTGCTCGGCGTCATCCCGGAATGCCCTTCCGTGCTGCAAGCCTCCAATATCGGCATGCCCGTGGTGCTCGACGACAAATCGCCGGCCGGCAAGGCCTACCGCGAGGCGGTCTGCCGCATTCTCGGCGAGGAGACGGACATCGTCATCCCACGCGCCGCCAAGCGCGGCCTCTTCGATCGTCTGCTGCGGAGAACAGCATGAGCTTGATGAGCCTGTTTCGCCGCCCGACGCGCGGCACGGCGGTCGCGGCGCGCGAACGCCTGCAGATCCTCCTGGCCCATGAGCGGGCGGGGTTGAGCGGCCCCGATTTCCTGCCGCAATTGCAACGCGAGATCCTTGACGTCATCCGCAAATATGTCCAGGTCGACGACCAGCGGGTACAGGTGAAGCTCGATAGCGATCAGAACTACTCGGTTCTCGAGGTCAATATCGAGTTACCGACCGTCGTCGAACGGCGCGCCCCGCGATAAGCGGGGCACCGCCGCGACATGAGCACGATCAGCGAGGCATGACGGGACTCTATCCGCACGGCGGCTTCGGGATGATCAACAAGCTCGGCTGACGATCGGCAGGCGCCGAAATCCAGCCCCGCACCGTCATCACCGCTTCGGCGAACGCTTGTGGAGCCTCTTGGGGCAGATTGTGGCCGGCATGCGCGATCACCCGATGTTCGTTCCGCGAGCATTCATGTGTGAGCACGCGGGGACAGGCTCAAGAGGCAGCGACGTCACCTGGCAAGCTCCGCTCGATTTCCGCGTCGAGTTCGGCGGCCAGATCGAAAAAGCGCCTGCGAACCTGCCGCGAATAGGGATTGGACCTCTCGATCGCCTGAAAGACCTCGGGCGCGTCATGACGCACCATTTCGATGGCCTGGACCAGCAGATCGAAGCTTTTCGTCGTCATCCGACTGGGCAGAGGCTCCATGCGGACCAGCACCTTGGCGATGAGATGGGTGAGCCCCTGCGCGATCGCCGCCTCATGGTCATGCGCTTCCGGCGTGGTGACGATCACTTTCAAGTTGAAGGCCTTGCGTAGAAACGCGGCAACCCGGAAGACCCGGCCGCCCTGGATCGGACAGAGGGCGATCTTCAGATTTTCCAGCCCGTTGCGGGCACTCTGCGGGCCGAACAGCGGATGCGTCGCGACGATATCGACATGCGGCGGAAGGAAACGCCGCATGATGTCGGCCGGAACCACCTTGACCGATCCGACATCGAGCACCAGCACGCCCGGTCGCAAATAGGGCCGGATCGCATCGATGACCGAGGCAAAGGTGCTGACCGGCGTCGCGAGGACGACGACCGAAGCGCCGGCGGCAGCGGCAAGTCCGGTCGCGGTCACGCCATCCATCTGCTCGACGTCCGGCGGCACCGGATCATAGACCAGCACCTGGAAGTGCCGCCGCAAATGATCCGTCATCAGGCGCCCGAAGGCACCGAACCCGACAACGCCGAGAGTTGGTAATGATTGCTTTTCGTCCGACACAGGCGACAGTCTCCTTAAGGAGCCGCGACGCCGAACGGAATTTCTGCTGACACAACCGCTGGCGAAGCAGCGGTTGAAAGATGACGATGCACCCTGCCGCTAAACGTGCGGCCGGTAATACAGTCCAGAGGGGATGCGAGTCGTCATCATAGCGGTGATGAGAAAACACGGATGACGGCGCTCTGTCAAGAAAACCGACAGAAGGCGCTCCCTAATCCGAGCCTTGCCAATTGATGACGCTCAGAAAATTGCTGCTGCCGTCGGTCCACAGCAGACGGCGATCCGAGTTGTCGCGCCAGGGAGAGATCGCCGCCGCCACCTCGGGGATCTTCCAGAAGGCGGCATCGCTGGTATAAAGCGCCCAACTGATCGAACCTTCGCATTGATCGGTCTCTTGGGTTTCGAACCAATGCACGTCGAGATCGAGGGCCGCGGCCAGACCGCGATGCAGGGGCGACAGTTCGAAGGTCTCGAGTTCGAAATTGACCGCGAGAATGCCCCCCGGCGCAAGATGGCGCCGATAGAGTTCGAAGGCTTCCCTCGTCATCAGATGCATCGGCGGCGCGGCGCCGCGAAAGGCATCGACGACGATGATGTCGAACCGGCCAAGCTGGCCGGCTTGAGCTTCGCGTTCCAGTGACAGCCGTCCGTCGCCGGCAACAATATCGACCCGCGCCGGGCTGTCGGCGATGAAGCTGAAATAGCGGTTGGCGAGATCGATGACCGCCGGGTTCAATTCGTAATACCGCAGAGTATCGCCAGCCTTGGCCAACCCCGCCGCCATGCCGACGCCCTCACCGATGAGGCCAACCTTAAGCGGCACCGCGGGACCCAGGTCGCGGCGCCGGCGATTGTGGCGAAAAGCCAGGCCCAGGGCGTGATCACGATCGTAAGCACAAAAGATCTCCGAGCGCCGGTCCGACGCCTGGAACTGACTGCCCTGGTCCACCCCGGCCTGCTGCATGACGAAAGCGGCATTGGCGGCATCGTCCTTGGAATCGACATAGACTTTGACGACGCCATAGAAATTCCGAACGCGATCGACGGTAACCGCGGCGTCAGCCTTTAGTCCGCGCATGGTCCCGAGAGCGGCGAGCAGCAACAGGACCGCGCTGGCAACCGTGACGGCCCGCTGCCAGGGGCCGAAAGCACGAGACCGGGTAGGACGCAGGGCCAATTTGAACTCGTGGGAAAGAAACAGCAGCGCCGTGACGGCGACGGCAAGGGGAGCCTCCCAATAATCGCTGAACAGAATCGGCGCGAGCAGCGTGACGAACGCGCCCCCCACGGCACCGCCCAGCGCGATCACCAGATAGAACTTCGGCAAAGCGCGGGGCGGCGGCTGCAGACGCACGATTTCGCCATGGCACAACATGCAGCCGAAAAACAACGCCGCACATTGCAGTCCGACCTGAATCAGCACGTCCGTCGCCGCCTCCGGTTGCGGCAGCGACCGGCTGAGAGCCGCCGCGGCGACGAAGGCCAACAGCATCGGCGCGCGAGCGCGACCGGTCTGGAGGCCAAAACAGAGAACGAAGGTCAGGAGATAGGCGCTGAGCGGCGCCACCCATAAAAAAGGGATCACGGCCGACCATTGGGTAATCTGGTTGGTCGTCGCCAACAACAAAACCGACCCAAGCGCCGAATAGACCAGCCACCACCCTGTGGCGGCGGCCGGAGCGGTAGGGCCAAGGCCGGTCGCAGCGTCATCCCTTTCGACGCTAGGCCGCTTGTGCGACGTCAGAACGATCACCGCGCACACCATCATCAGCGCGGCATAGCCGTAGAAGGCGTCGGACCACAGACGTGTCTGATCGAGGCTGGGCAGCAGCGGTTCGACGATGAACGGATAGCTGAGCAGTCCGGCGAAAGAGCCGAAATTCGAAAGGGCGAAAAAACGCGAGGCGAGGATGCCTGGGTCGATCTCACTGAGCCAGCGCTGCAGCAAGGGCGACGTCGTGGCGAGAACGACGTAAGGGGCACCAACGCTGAGCGCCAGCAGGCGCAGAATGCGCCAAATCGGATCGGCGGCGTCGATCGGCTTGAGCGCCGTACTGGGCGTGATGGGCAGCATCAGGCAGGCGGCGGCGACGATGACGATCTGCAAGATGGCCTGAACCGCCACCGGTAACGGCCGAGTCGCCGCATAGGCGAAGGCATAGCCGAGCAGCAGGGCCGTCTGGAAAAACAGCATGCACACGGTCCAGGTGGTGGCGCTGCCGCCGAACCAAGGCAGAATGAATTTGGCGAGAACCGGCTGAACCTGGAACAACAAGAACCCGGCCACGGCCATCGCCGCAGCAAACAGAAATAACGTCAGCGTCCGCATCAGGCTTCCCCCGAACCGGCATCGCCCTTGCCGACGGCCGGATGGATGGAGAGCGACCGCCCGGCGGACTGCCCGGCCTCGAACGCCTCGGCCGCCACTTTCTTGCCTGATCCCCGGCCTTGGCGAAGATTGAGGTTCAGCTTCTCGAATTCCGCATCAACGATGGCATGGCGGACGAGAACGAGATCTCGCCCGCTGCTGACCCGATTGGCCTCGTCACGCTGCTTTTTCATAGCGGTCAATTTGTCGGCGATGGAAACGGCCATGCCAAACAGAAACGACCCTTTTTCATCATGGGTGTAGCGAATGAACCGCCGGGACTCGGCGTAAGCCACCCATGCCGTCTGCATCGCGACGGCAATGACGTCATAGACGTAGCGCGCCATTTCGAGGCTAGGCCCCTGGCCGAAAAACACAAAGCGGACGCGGCCGTTTTCATCCTTTTCCCGCCAGACCTTACAGTCGCAGAAATCGGCGATGGCCGGCACGCAGACCGATATCGGTTGGCGCTGTTTCTTGTTGGTTTCAACAACGCTTTGCGCACACTGCTCCTCGCGGATTTCCAAATCGCTGATCGACAGGTCATGCCGGTCCAGCAATTCGGCCACCTTGGCCGCCGCGCTCAAGGCCTCTTCCTCGGTGCAGCCATTGCTGACGGTCTTGGCGCGAAGCGCCTGAAGGCGGATTTTCAGCTTGTCGAGATCGGTCGCCATCACGTCGTCCGGTTCCTGTGAGCTCCCTTCTTTAGCACATCAGGAAGGATTTCATCCCACGCGAAGGACATTTATCGCTCGAATGGTTCTAACCTGATCCCAGTGGCCTGCTGTGATCAAGAGACTGGTTGAACCGCCAAGGCGCCAAGGGATTTGATGCGCCGCCAGGGGAAGCGGTCAAGCGTTTCGCTCATGTTCTTGCGCTGCAGGCATTTTATCGACGAGCTGCGGATTGGGAATGTGCGATGTGGCTGAGATGGACCGCAGCCTTGGCGTTCTTGGCGCCTTGGCGGTTCATCGGACGTGGGCACACACGTAGGCGCTAGGGCATGCACACATCTTCTTGAGCTCTATCCCGTCATTCCCGCGCAAGCGGGAATCCATGCGGCGCAAGGG
>Ga0209415_10000422_pt1 | contig 77622 bp, 69 predicted proteins | sample PeaSoiSIISIP2007_FD_187696 | JGI IMG/M metagenome (GOLD analysis project Ga0209415, IMG submission 187696) | Peat soil microbial communities from Weissenstadt, Germany - SII-SIP-2007 (SPAdes) (version 2) | ecosystem: Environmental > Terrestrial > Soil > Wetlands > Peat | place: Germany...
CCGACACGTCGATGGCCGACCTCATCGGCGAGGTCGACCCGATCAAGGTGGCCGGCGGGCTGTACCTCGACGACCCGAACGCTCTCAGCTACGGCCTCGTGCCCAAGTCGAATCGCGGGATCTTTGCGATCAACGAGCTGCCCGACCTCTCCGAGCGTATCCAGGTCGGCCTGCTCAACGTCCTCGAGGAGCGCGACGTGCAGATTCGCGGCCACCTGGTGCGACTCGAGCTCGACGTGCTGGTCGTCGCCACGGCCAACCCCGAGGACTACACGAATCGCGGACGACTCATCACGCCGCTGAAGGACCGCTTCGGCTCGCAGGTGCGCACCCACTACCCCTTCGAGGTCGCCACCGAGATCGAAATCATGCACCAGGAGGCCCGTCTGCCCGTCGCGCCCGTGCCCATCGTGGTGCCGTGGTTCATCGACGACGTCATCGCGCGCATCAGCCACGTCGCCCGGCGCAGCCACGTGATCAGCCAGAGCTCGGGCGTGTCGGTGCGCCTCTCCATCGCGAACTACGAGACCGTTATCGCCAACGCCCTGCGCCGGACGCTGCGCACCCACGACAGGGTCGTCGTGCCGCGGGTGAGCGACCTCTCGTCCGTGGTCCAGTCGACCCAGGGCAAGATCGAGTTTGACACGATGGACGACAGCGACGCCGACCAGGTGATCGCCGCATTGGTGTCGCTCGCGCTGCGCCAGTGCTTCGCCGACGTGCTCTTGGAAGAGGCCGCCGACATCGTCGAGGCCTTCAACTCTGAGGCGATCGTGCACACTGGCGACGACCTGCCCGATGGGGACTACCTCGCGGTGCTCGACGCGATGCCCGAGCTTCAAGCGCCCGTTGGGCGCATCGCCGGTCCGGCGGCGAGCGACGGGGAGAAGGCTTCGGCCGTCGAGTTCGTGCTCGAGGGCCTCTACCTCACGAAGCGCCTGGCGAAGGACGCCTCGGGGGCGAGGGCGCTCTATCGCTCGAGGAACCGGTAGTGCCCGTTCGCTACGGCTACCGCCGCTTTGGCGAGGGCGACGACTTTGACGACCTCGACGTCGAGGAGATGCTGGCGCACCTGGCCGACGATTTCATGGAGCACGGCGACCTCGACGAGGCGATGGATCGGCTGCTTCGCGAGGGCTACCAGAGCGAGAGCGGAGAGCGGATCGAGGGCCTGCGTGACCTCTTAGAGCGCACGCGGCGCAAGCGCCGCGAGCTCGAGCAGCGGGCCGACCCCGACGGCGAGCTGCAGCGCTACCGCGACTGGCTGAACGAGATCGAGCAGACGGAGTCACTCGAGCTCGATGAGCTGCTCGCCGAGGCGCAGGCATCGGACGACGAGCGGCGAGCGGAGGTGACGCGCGACCTCGTTGACCAGAAGCGCCTCCAGCAAGACCTCATGAGCGACCGGCTCGGCGAGCGCCTGGCCGCCTACCGCGACTACGAGTTCGTCTCATCGGCGGCCCGCGAAGAGTTCGAGCAGCTGATGGATGAGCTCGAGCGCGACGTGCTTAACACCTACTTCGAGCAGAGCAAGGAGTTCATCGGCCGCCCCGATCCCGAAGAGCTCGCCCGGATGCGCGAGATGATGGACGCCCTCTCCACAATGATCGAGCAGGACCGCCGCGGCGACGAGCTCGACCCCACCTTCGAGGAGTTCATGGAGAAGTTCGGCGACTACTTTCCCGGTGCCGAGAGCCTGGAGGACGTCATCCGGATGATGGCCGAGCGCGCCGCAGCAGCCGAAGCCATGTTCAACTCGCTCTCCTCTGAACAGCAGGGTGAGCTGCGTGCTCTCTTTGATCAGATGATGCAGGACATGGACCTCAACTTCTCGCTCAGCCGGCTGGTGGCCAATCTGCGCCAGGCGACGCCCGATATCGACTGGAGCCGGGCCCACCGCATGCGCGGCCAGGACGGCTCGGCCTTCGCCCAAGCCACTTCGGTTGCCGAGCAGCTGGGCCAGCTACGAGGTCTCGAGGAGTTCCTCGGCCAGAGCCACGCCGCCCAGGGGCTGCCCGAGGTCGACATCGAGTCGGTGCGGCGCAACCTCGGCGACGACGCGGCGCGCCATGTCGAGCGGCTCCAAAAGGCCTTGCAGGGACTTAAGGATCGGGGCTTCGTCGACCGCGAGGGTAGCCGGCTGAAGCTGAGCCCGAAGGGTGTGCGCAAGATCGGCCAGTTGGCGCTGAAGCATCTCTTTCAACAGATGCGCGACTCGCCACCCCTCGGGGCCCACCCCGTTGCGACCCTCGCCCAAGGCGGGGACCGCGAAGAGACATCCAAGCCGTGGGAGCCGGGCGAGGCCTTCTCACTCAACCTGCCAAAGACGATGCGCAACGCGCTGCTGCGCTCGGGGCCGGGCACGCCGATTCACCTGCACCCCGACGACTTCGAGGTCGAAGAGTACGAGGCCGTGCGCCGCTCGGCCACGGTCTTTGCGATCGATCTCTCGCTCTCGATGGCGATGCGCGGAAACCTCGTGCCCGCAAAGAAAATGGTGCTCGCCCTCACCCAGCTGATCCGCACGAAGTTCCCGCGCGACTTCGTCGCCGTCGTGGGCTTCGGCGAGCGCGCCCAGGAGCTCAAGCTCGAGGATATTCCGGCCCTCACCATCGACTACAACTACGGCACGAACCTTCAGCACGCCTTGGCCCTCAGCCGCCACCTGCTGCGCAACGAGCTCGGCGAGCGCCAGGTGGTGGTCGTCACCGACGGCGAGCCGACCGCGCATTTGATGGCCTCGGGCGAGCCCTTCTTCTCGTGGCCGCCCGTCAAGGAGACCCTCGAGCGCACCATGGCCGAAGTGCTGCGCTGCACCAAGGCCGGCGTGACGATCAACACCTTCGCCCTCGATATCGAGCGCAGCCAGTTCCCCTTCGTCGAGCAGATCGCCCGGGTGAACGGGGGGCGGCTCTTCTACGTCGACGTGAACGATCTGGGAACGTACGCCCTCGACGACTTCGTGAAGCACCGCCAGGCAGGCTGACGGAAACTGCCCTCACCAGGCAGTACGAAAGTTCCATTTGCATTTTGCGCGAAACCCCGTAACAATGACACCGTTGTAATTACATCGGTGGTGGTTACCACCGTCGGGGAGGGGCAGCGTGGACATAGTCGAACTCTTGAGCGGCTTGGAAGATCGCGGTTGGCAAGCGCGAGCGAACTGCATGGGAGTTGATCCGGACCTCTTCTTTCCCGAGCGGGGGGCCTCGACCCGCGAAGCCAAAGAGGTCTGTCGGGGCTGTGTGGTGCGCGACGACTGCCTCGAGTACGCCCTCGAAAACGGGGAGAAGTTCGGAATCTGGGGCGGGATGAGCGAGCGCGAGCGGCGCCGGCTGCGCCGGGCCCGGGCCATCGAGCGGCGGGCTCAGGCCGGATAATCAGCCCAGCCGGGCTTCGATCGTCTTGTCGTCGCTGAGATCGAGCTGCTCCCAGCGCGCCGGGTCGGTCGTTCGCAGCACCGATTCAGGAACGAGCCCCACCAGCTCGGTGTGCTCAATCTCGCCATCGCGCAAGAGGCCCTTTACTTGGTCGTAGACGACCGAGGGGCCGACAACGTTGGGCTCGACGAGATTGACGCTGATCTGGACGTAGGGGGGCAGCGAAAACGCCAGGGCCCGCACCTCGGCACGTCGCAGGGCCCGCGCGATTTCGCGGCCTTCGCCCAGCGAGATGCCCCTCACCCAGAGGTTCCAGGCGACGAGGACGCCCCTGGCGCCGACGGCGCTCGCGCCGCGCCGGGCGCTTGCCTCGGGGGGGCCGAAGTCCGGCGCGAGGGTCCTGAAGGCGCGCTTTCGAACCTCGGGCAGCGTGCGGATCGTTCCGTCGGCGAGCTTTCCGTAGAGAAAGACCGGCACCTCGAAGGTCGAGGCAACCCACGCCGCAGTCTCGTCGCGCAGCCCGATGGCCACGTCGGCCCGTTTGGGATCGAGCGCAACGTAGGGCACCACGTCAAGCACGCCGAAGCGCGGGTGCACGCCCACGTGATCACGCAGGTCGAGCTGCTTCATCGTGGCGACCACAAGCGAGTGGACGTTGCGGCGTAGCTTCTCGCGATCGTCGATCAGCGTGAAAACGCTGCGGTTATGAACCGGGTCGGCGTGGCGATCGCGCAGTGAGGGCCCGGCGGATCGAGCCAGAAGATCGAGAACAGCGCCACGTCGCCCCTCGGAGACGTTGATGACGCACTCGAACAAACGGGGTTACTCGGTGGGCGTCGCGCGATTGAACAGGCGCAGCCGGCGCCGCTCGCGCAAGAGCCTCCGGCGCTCGCGTTCGCTCTTGCCGCCCCAGACGCCGTGGTCGATGTGGTTGTCGAGCGCGTACGTCAGGCACGCGCTCGAGACCGGGCAGGTCGCGCAAATTCGCTGTGCGACGATGACGCCCATGCCGTCGCGGGGGAAGAAGGTTTCGGGCGAGAACTCGCGACACCTTCCGTCGGCCATCCACTCCGTGCTCACGTCAACCTCCCCCACCTCAACCCTCACAGTAGCCACTTCTTCGGCTATCTCTTATGACACTTCCTTAATCTCTTTCTTAATGTCGCGAGGGGCACATCGTTACTCTCAGGATCCTTAGAGACGCTGGCCGACGTACCGGTAGCATTGCTTCTAAGGCATTTTGAAGGAGTCCCATGAGTCAGGTCCCGACCAGCGAAGTTACCGAGGTCGTCGACCCGGTGGGTCACGTCCAAGTCATCTACCTCGGCCCGGTGGCCCCGCACTGGGAGTGCCGGATGGTCTTCGGCGACGAGGAGCAGATCCAGGCATTCGTCGACCGCGTCGACGCCCGGCTGCGCTTCCTGCCGCCCCACGACCCCCAGTTCCGGCGCAACCGCGAGCGTGTGAATCGCGACGCCGAGCGCGAGAACCTGCTCGTCGAATGGAACCTCGGCTACGACGAGGAGACCTAGGCGAGCGGCGAGTTCGTCACCCGCTCGTACCAGGCGGCGGGGTCGTCCAGCTCGCTGGCGCTCGGCAGTCCGTCGACTCGCAGGAGCGCGCCAAAGACGCTGAGCGTGTGCTGCTCGGCGAGCGTGGCGACGAAGCTCGCCGCCGCATCGTGGTGGGGGCCCTGGGTCGCGATGCCAAAGAGGGCGGCCGCGGCGTCCTCGCCGCGCGCGTCGCTTCGCCGGTGCCGAGCGTAGGCCTCGGTGAGCGCGGGCCGGGGCCCGAGCAGCTTCTCCGTGATGTCCTGGGCCGCCGCGCTAAAGAAGGCCAGCAGCACGCTCGCCGCAGCGTTGATCGCACGCGTTGCATCACTCTCTTCGGGCACGGCGATGCCCTCGAGCAGCGATTCCGGGTGGCTCATGATCTCGGCGATGTCGCCCGTTTCCATCATGCGCTGGAGGTGTTCGAGGAAGTCGCCCTGAATGGCCGTCGCCTCATTGATGGCGTCGATGAGCAGCGCCCGCAGCGCGTCGCCGGTGCCGGGCTGGGTGAGGACCTGGGACGCCACGAACTCTTGGGCCAGGGCAAAGACAAAGACCTCGTCGCGCTCGAGCGACCACTCCCGGGCGAAGTTGGCCATGTTGTTCACGACGAGCAGCCGCTGGCCGTCGACCCGCGGCAGGGGCAGCACGGCGAGCGACCACGCCCGTGCCGAGAAGTGGCCCGCCACCGAGCCCATCTGAAAGCCGGCAAAGAGCGGCCCGATCGTCGAGGACAGCTGGGCCATCAGTTCGTTGCCCGATAGGTCGAGGTCCTCGCCGGGCACAGGCGCGGTCGTGGCGAGCATCGGGGCCATCAGCGGGCGCCACTGCTCAAGGGCCGCCAGGGTGAGGGCTGCGCGGTTGACGGCGCTGACCGTGGGCTCATTCGAGACCCCGAAGAGGGCGTCGACGTGGCGCCCGACGAGGGGCGCCAGCTCCTCGAGGCGCTGGCGCTCGAACGGCAGGGGGTTGGGGTCGCCGTCGTCACCACGCGCGATGTTGAGCGCGAGCTGGGTCGCCGTCGTGTACCACGCGTCGGGTCCCTGCTGGCTCAGCAGAGAGAATATGTCGCCGAACATGTCGCCGAAGGGGTTGGTCGTCACGGCACCAACTTAAAGGGACACGTCAGCGACACGTTCGCGCGGTGCTCGGTCGTCCTTCGGTAGTAGACGATGCTCGCCTTGGTGTAGGCGGGCGTGAGGTAGAGCGTCGAGACGAGCTGGTTCCACGTGTCGAGTTCGGCACCGTTCCACTTGGTGATGATGTCACCCACCTTCAGGTTGGCGTGAAAGGCGGCGCCGTAGGGCACGACCTTGGTGACGAGGACACCGCCGCCTTGTTCGCTGCGCCCCGCGACCCCGAGGTCGGCGTGACAGCCGTGGCCCGTCGCAAGGACGTCAGCCACCTGGGCAACGAAGGTTGCCGCGTACCAGAAGTGGCGCGACGACAGCACCGCGACGACGTTGCCGTTCCTGTCGATGGCGATCGCGTCCACGTAAGAGTTGAGGCTCGTGTCGGACTTCGTCGCGAGGTAGCGCACGACACCCTGGGCGTCGTTCAAGGGATCGGCGAGCGTCGTCATCGACCAGTCGTACTCGGGGTGCTTGGTCGAACCCGCGACGATCGGCGCGACGGCGGTGACGGCGGTGCTCGCGGGCATCGGGTCGAGCTTCAATGCGCGTATCTTCACGCCGAGGCGCACGATGGAAAAGCCCATGACCCGGTCGCGACCCTCGAGGGTGACAGGAAAGTTCACCTTCGTCGCCGTCGATCCGGTGATGATCGCGTTGACCGGAATGGCGACCGTCGTCACGGCAAGGTCGTGGGGCAAGACGAGCGCGGCGACGTTGACGATGTGTCCGGGTGCCGAGATCGTGAGATCGACCGTGTTGGCCGCCGCGGCGCGACTGTTGGATGGCAGCGCAGCGAGTGTTGTAGCGAGGTGCGCGGGCAGATCGCCGCTCGGGGAGACGGTGCCGCGGTTGGCCAGAAGGACTATTCCGCCGGTGAGCAAGAGCAGGGCCATCGCGCCGACAACGACGCGTGTGGCAACCGCGTGGCTGCGCATGGTCGAGGTGGTGGCGAGCTTCTCGAAGCTCGGCAGTTCACTCGGGTGGATCCAGGACCGGCTGTCGACCGGAGGTCGTGCGTGGCCGCGGCGTTGCCACCATTTCCCAGATTTTCCCTCCGCCACCTTGAAAAGGCTAGTTAGAAAAGGCTTCTCGATGGCGTCGCCCTAACATCGTTGCTCATGGCTTTAGACGTCGCACTCGATATCGGGACGTCGCACACTCGTTTGGCGACCAGCCAACGCGGCGTCCTGTTCGACGAGCCGACGATGGTCGCGATCGACACCAACACTGGCGACGTCTTGGAAGTTGGTGACGGCGCGCTCAACCTCGTGGGACGGACTTCGCGGCACGTTGTCGTCTTTCGACCGTTCAACCAAGGCGCGACCGTGGATTTCGACGTGACGGCCCGTCTCATTGCTGCGCTCTTCGATCGAGCGGGTGTCTCCAAGTTGAGTCGGGCCCGGGTCGTGATGAGCGTGCCGTCGCTCGCCACCGCCATCGAGCGCCGCGCCCTGCGTCAGGCCGCGGTGCAGGCGGGCGCTCGCGAGGTCAGTCTTATCGAGGCGCCGCTGGCCGCGGCCATCGGTCTCGGGATGCCGGTGCAAGACCCGGTGGGCTCGGCGGTGACCCTACTCGGTGCGGGCGCGTCAGAGGCGGCGATCATCTCGCTCGGCGGCATCGTCACCGGAGGAGCGCGTCGTCTCGGCGGCAGCGACGTTGACGCGGCGATCGCGACGTTGTTGCGAGTCAACCTCGGCGTCGTCGTGGCGCCGTCGGTCGTCGAATGGCTCAAGTGCACGCTCGTCTCGGCGCTCGGTAAGACGGTAGGACTCTCCGAGGTCGTCCCAGCACGAACCGTCGACCACGGCGAGATCGTCGAGGTCGAGGTCAGCGCCGAACTCGTGAACGCGGCGGCGCGTGACGTCCTGGCGTCGACAATGCGAATGATTCAGGAGTGCCTCGGCGGCACGCCGCCCGACCTCGCCCAGGACGTCAGTGCGCGCGGCATGACGCTCGTGGGCGGTCACGCCAACCTGCGCGACCTCGACGAGCTCGTCGCGGCTTCGTCGGGGGTGGAGGTGAGCGTCGCCGAGCACGCCGATCTTTCGGTCATCCACGGCCTCGAAGCGTGCCTCGGGGAGATGGCCTCGCTGCACGCGCTATTTCGCAGTGCGGACCGCTAGTCCTTCCTGTGCAGCTGCTCGACGGCCGAGCGCACCTGCCAGTCGCGATCCTCGCCCGCCGAACTGAGGGCCGCCTCGATGTCGGAACCTTCGAAGTTCGCCAGCGCCACCACGGCGCGGCGTCGCACGGCGGGCTTGTCGTCGAGCGCGGCGATGATGGTCGCGCGAGCGCGGTCGTCGCCGATGGCGCCGAGCGCCGCCACCGCGGACTCCCGGCAACGCGGGTCGTCATGACCTTCGGCAACGTCACAGAGCGCCATAACGGCGCCACGCCAGAGATGCTCCCCGAGCGCGAAGGCCGCGCCGTCGACGACCAGCGCGTCTTCGTCGGCGAGGAGCGACGTCACCATGTCGAGCAGGCTCGGCTCATCGATCGATGCGTGCGCGAGTTGCTCGAGGGCGTCGCGCCGTACATCGACGTCGTCGGCACGTAACGCTCGGCGCCAGAGACCGTCGGTCATCATCGACCGGCGCACGAGGCCTCGCAGGGCGAGTACGCGATGACGAGCGACGGGCGAATCGAAGGCGACGAGTAGCAGGGCAGGATCCTCGTCGCCCACGGCGTAGCTCGCGCGAAGGAGCCGATGCTCGAAGGGCGCTACTAGCGTTACGTCATCGCCGTGCACAACTCCATTCCACCACCTATGGGCCGTCGTCGCGGCCTTGGGCGATTCGTCGTGGCCCTCGTCGTCGTCTTTGGGGCTGTGTTCGTGCTCCAGCACTGGAACACTGACGAGTACTCGATCACGCCCGGCGACGCGACGCTGGTCGCCCCCCTCGTGAAGATCAAGGGAGTTTCAACGAACTCGCACCACGACAAGATCATGCTCACCGACGTCTACCTGACGTCGCTCACGGCCTGGCAGTGGATTGGGGCGCAGTTTGAGTCCCACGTCCAGTTCGTCAACGCCGATGAGCTCGTGGAGCCCGGCGTTCCCGCGAACGAGCTTGGCGCGCAGGGCTTCCTCCAGATGAGCGACGCGAAGCAGGCGGCCGAGGTGGCTGCCTTTCGCGCGCTCGGCTGGCGTGTCCCGTCAACGTCGGACGGCACGGTCGTAACCGCCGTGGTCGCGTCCTCGCCGGCGAGCCGGGCGCCCCTGCACGTGGGCGACCTCATCGTCGGCGTCGACGGCACGGCGATTCGATCCAGCTGCCAGCTGATCACCTACGTGCACAACCTCGCGCCCAAGACCGTGCTGGACCTTCGCGTCGATCGAGTGAAGATCTCTTCGACGGGCGTCCTGTCGTACCGCAGGGCCTCGACGGTGCACCTCGTCACCGCCACTGCTTCCTCGGGCGCGGAGCTCGGCAACTGCGGCGTCGAGACGGGTGAGCCCCGCTCCTTTGTCGGCGTCGGTCTGGAGAACGGGCTCTCCTACGAGCTGCCCGCCAAGGTGAGCATCGACACAGCCGACATCGGCGGCCCCTCAGCGGGACTCGCCATGACCCTCTCGCTCATCAACGAGCTGAGCAGTGGCTCGCTGACGGGACACCACGTGATCGCCGCCACCGGCACCGTGGCCCCCAACGGCGAGGTCGGTCCGGTGGGCGGGGTGGAGGAGAAGGCGGTCGCCGTACGCGACGCGGGCGCGTCGTACTTCATCGTGCCTCTGGGCGACGGGAACCTCGCCGCGGCCCGGGCGGCCGACCAGCCCGGTCTGAAGATCCTCGCCGTCACTTCCCTGAAGGAGGCGCTGCGCGACCTACGCGCCCTGGGCGGGGTTCGACCGGTGGCCCTCACGAGACCCTCGTAAGACCGGGGATCGGCCCTCTACGTCGTAGGCTTGAAGGAATGGACGACCGGCTATTTATTAGTGGCGCGCGCCGTTCGCCGAGTGATGTCGCCCGAACGAACTTCACCACGTTGCGCAAGGGCGGCCTCGACCCCAGCGAGGTCCGGCTCCACCTCGAAGCCGTGGCCCGCGAGATGGGTCACCTCGAGAGCCGGATTCGTGAACTCCAGGATCAGCTCGCCGAAGCCCAGCGCCGCGCCGCGAATCCCACCTTTGACGAGGCGACGCTCGCCGGAGCCCTCGGCGCGCAGAGCGCCGCGATCTTGCGCTCCGCCCACGAGGAGGCCGGGCGCGTCACCGCCGAGGCCCAGGAGCGCAGCGCGCAGGTCTTCACCGAGACCCAGCAGCGCAGTGCGAGCCACCTCATCGAGGCCCAGGAGCGAGCCACGGCGCTCATCACCGAAGCCGAGAATACGTCGGCTCAGGTCGACCACGATGCGCGCCTCGCGGCCGAGCGGCTCGTCGACTCGGCGAAAGTAAACGGCGAAGCCCTCCTCGAACACGCGAGGGAGCAGGGCCGCGCGATAGTCGAGCAGGCAAACGAAGCTCGCCGCACCGTACTGAACGACCTCGCCGTCAAGCGCAAGGCCCTACACCTGCAGATCGACCAGCTGCGCGCGGCCCGCGACACCCTCGGCTCTTTCGTCTCCTCGGTGCGCCAGCAGGTGGACGACGTGCTGAACGGGATCAACGCCTCCGACGAAGCGGCGCGAGCGGCGGCCCTTGACGCGCTGCGCTCGCACCTCGTCGTGCCCGAGCCGACCGAAGAGGAGCTGCTTGCCGGCACGCCGCTGCGCTCGGTACCCGAGGTGGGCGAAGCGACCGAGCCGTCGACCAACGAGAAGGCGGGGACGAAACCGCGTGCGGCGAAGGCGGCCAAAGTCGAGGTCATCGAGGAGTCGCTCCTCGAAGACGACCCCTCGGGCACCGACGTCGTAAACGAGATCTTCGCGCGTCTGCGCAAGGCCACCCTCGAGGAACGCGGCGCCACGGCGGCGCCGCCACGCAAGGCGCCAGCGCATAAGCCCGAGACCCCCGTCGGCGTGCTCTTTCGACGTCGCGACGAGGCGCTCGAGGAGTCCCTCACGGTTCTGACCAGACGAGTCAAGCGGGCCCTCCAGGACGACCAGAACATCATGCTGGAGCGGCTGCGCAACGTGAAGGCGATGATCACGACCGAGCTCGAGGACGAGCACGAGCAGCGAGACCGCTACGCCGAGGCCGCCCGCAGCGCCCTGGCCCACGCCGCCCAGGCGGGCGTGCAGTTCGCCCGCGACGAGGGCGGCGTTGGCCCAGCGAGCGTCGCCAAGGACTCGATCGACGATTGCGCGGCCGACCTCGCCGTTACGATCGTGCTGGCCCTACGCAAGCGGATCCTCTCCGACAGCAGTGGCGACGGCCCCGAGCGAGTGAACGCCGCATACCGCGAGTGGCGTGGCGCGCGCGTCGAGCGACTCTGCACCGACGCGGCACGACGGGCGTTCCACCTGGGGGTCGTGACCGCGGCCCTCGGTCGTTCGATTCGATTCTTCGCGTCGCCGAACGACCCGCCGTGCGACCTGTGCGCGCACGACGCCGACGCGGGCGAGCACCTCGCGGGAGAGAAGTTTCCGAGCGGTGCACCCTACCCTCCGCTGCACGCGGGCTGCGCCTGCACTGTCGTGCCCGTCTAGGAAAGTCGTAGGCTCGAAAGGTGCGCAGTCCCACAGATGTTCCTCCGCGCCCACGTCGGGTCGGGCGGCTGTCGAGGCGCTTCTGGATCGGACTGATCTTCGTCATCCTGCTGGTGGGATTCTTCTCTCTTCGCAGCCTGGCCGTACTGTGGACCGACGAGATGTGGTTCTCCTCGGTGGGGCTCTCACACGTCTTTTCGACGCTCTTCTTCATCAAGGTCGGCCTGGCGCTGACCTTCGGCGCCATCTTCTTCTTCATCATGTGGGGGAACCTCCTGCTCACCGACCGTTTCGGAGCGCGGGACCTCTCCTTTGACCCCGAGGACGAGGTGGTGCGGCGCTTCCAGAACGTCGTGCGTCCCTACGCCAAGCGCGTCTACGCGGCGATCGCGCTCGTCATGGGCCTCATCGGGGGGCTGAACGCCACCGGCCAGTGGAACAACTTCATCCTCTTCACCCACTCCCAGTCGTTCCACAAGGCGGATCCGGTCTTCCACAAGGACCTGGGCTTCTACGTCTTCACGCTGCCCTTCCTCTCCTACGTCGTGACCTGGTTCCTCGTCATTCTCATCCTCGCGCTCGTCGTCACGACGATCTTCCACTTCCTCAACGGCGGGATCCGCACCTCGCGCCAGGCGCCCCGCGTCGCCCCGCGCGTGAAGGCCCACCTGTCGGTCATCGGCGCGGCGATCGCGCTCTTGAAGGCCGCGGGGTACCTCATCGCCAAGTGGGAGCTCGTCAACTCCAGCAACGGGGTCGTGCAGGGCGCGACCTACACCGCCATTCACGCCCGCATTCCGGCCCTGACGATTCTCTTCTACCTCAGCCTCGCCGCGGCCGCAATCCTGCTCTACAACGTCCGCTCCCGGGGCTGGTCCCTGCCCGCGGTCGCGGTGGGCCTTTGGGCCTTCGTGGCGCTGGTGATCGGCGTGCTCTACCCGACGTTTCTCCAGGCCCTGAAGGTCAGCCCCAATCAGCAGTCCCTGGAGTCGCCCTTCATCGCGCGCAACATCAAGGCGACGCGCGCCGCCTTCGGGCTGGACAACGTGCAGTACCACTCCTTTGCAGGTTCGACCTCGGTCGGTAAGACGCAGCTGAAGGACGTCACGCCGACCCTCGAGAACATCCGCCTCTGGGACCCCGCCAATCAGATCACCCTCGAGACGGTGACGCGGCGCCAGTCGATTCGCTCCTACTACAACTTCACGACGCTGTCGGTGGACCGTTACTTCATCAACGGCAAGCTCACGCCGGTCCTCATTGGCGCGCGCCAGCTCGACAGCGAGACGTTACCCGCCCAGACCTGGGTCAACCAGCACCTCGTCTACACTCACGGCATCGGCGCGGCCGTCGTGCAGGCGAACACGGTCGACGCCGGCACCGGCAATCCGCTGTTCGACGTGCAGAACGTGCCGCCCCTTTCCAGCGCGGGCATGCCGGCCCTGACCCAGCCCGATATCTACTTCGGCATCGGCTACAACAGCTGGGTCGTCGCCAACTCCAAGCAGCCTGAGCTCGACTACCAGGTCGAGTCCGGGCCCAGCGCCGGCCAACCCGTCTACGTGCACTACAAGGCGAAGGGCGGCGTCGCCGTGGGCAACGTATTTTCCCGCATGGCCCTGGCGCTGCGCCTGGGGAACTTCAACTTCCTCATCTCGAGCCAGATCACCTCGCACAGCCGCGTGATGTTCGTGCGCGACGTGCGCCAGATGGCCGAGAAGGCGGCGCCCTTCCTCTCCTTTGACTCCTCGCCCTACGCGGTCATCGCCAACGGCGAGGTCTGGTTCGTGCTCGACGGCTATACAACGACCAGCCAGTACCCCTACAGCGAGAACGCGAGCAACCTCAACACCAACATGGGCGGGCTGCCCAGCAACTTCAACTACGTGCGCAACTCGGTGAAGGTTCTCGTGAGCGCCTACACGGGCCAGATGAAGTTCTACGCCAACGACCCCAACGACCCGATCCTGAAGGCCTATCGCTCGGCGTTCCCCTCGATGTTCCAGCCGCTGAGCGCGATGCCCGAGACGATCCGCACCCATCTGCGCTACCCCTCGAACCTCTTCTCGGTCCAGGCCGCCACCTTCGGGCGCTACCACATCACCTCGGCGAACGCCTTCTACTCGGCGTCGGACCGCTGGGAGGTGACGCCCACGACCGGCGCCGGCTCGGTCTCCCAGGCCCTGCAGAGCACGACGGTCACCGACGCCGCGGGCAACGTGGTCTCGAACTCCCTCGTGCCGATGAGCCCCGTCTACCAGGTGGGCTCGCTGCCCAACCAGGGCCACCAGCAGCTGCTCGAGTCGGTGGACTTCGTGCCGGCGGGCAACTCCTCGACCGTGCAGAGCCTGACCGCGATCATGGAGGTGACGAGCGACCCTAACGACTACGGCCAGCTGATCGTCTACGAGACCCCGCGCGGCGAGACCGTGACCGGCCCCCTCCAGGCCGACTCCGAGATCGAGCAGACCAGCCAGGTCAGCTCGATCATCACCCTGCTCGACCAGCACGGCAGTGAGGTGATCCTGGGCAACAACTTGACGGTGCCGCTCGACTCGAGCGTGCTCTACATCCGCCCGCTCTACGTCTCGAGCAGCACCAACCCGATGCCCCAGCTGCGCTACGTCATAGCCGTCTTCAACCAAGACGTCAGCATCCAGCCGACGCTGGCCGGCGCGCTCTCCCAGGTGCTGGGCGAGAACGTGAGCGGCGTGACCCCGCCATCAAAGACCAAGACCCCCCCGACAAAGTCGGGTGCCACTGCGGCGGCCGACCTGCATCAGGCCTCGACCGACTACTCCAACGCCCAGAGCGCGCTCGCCGCCGGGAAGCTCGGGCTGTACCAGCAGGACGTCAACGCGATGAACCACGAGCTCCAACTCGCCCAGGCCGCCCTGGCGGGCAAGAAGAGCTAGTTCGTCGCCTTAGCGCGCGGCGCCGTCAGGTTGTCGCGCCCGGTCAAGCGGGCCGCGATGACGATGGGGATCGTCATCAGCACCACGACCTCCGTGACGACGACGTTGACCTCGGGCAGCTGCTGGCCGAGGCGGATCGCGCCGAAGATCCAGATCGGCAGCGTTGTCTGCGCACCGGCGGTGAAGGTCGTGACGATGACCTCATCGAAGCTGAGAGCGAAAGCGAGCAGTCCGCCCGAAACGAGAGCCGTCGCGATGAGAGGCAGCGTGACGAAGCGAAACGTCTGCTGGGCCGACGCGCCGAGATCGGCCGAAGCCTCGAACAGCGTGCCCGACGTGCGACGCAGGCGGGCGATCACATTGTTGTAGACGACCACGATGCAAAAGGTGGTGTGGCCGATGATGATGGTCCAGATCGACAGGTCGATCCCGGCGAACTGGAAGGTTGAGTGCAGGGCCACGCCAGTGATGATGCCCGGCAGGGCGATGGGCAGAACGAGCAAGAGCGAGATGGTGTCGCGGCCAAAAAACCGCGCCCGATGCACCCCGAAGGCGGCAAGCGAGCCGAGGGCGAGGGCGAGCAGCGTCGCCACGCAGGCCGCCTTCACCGACAGGGCGAAGGCTGAACGCACCGCCGGGTCGTGCCAGGCGACCGAGTACCACTTGAGAGTCCAGTGGTGAATGGGCCACGTCTCGATGTTGACCTTGTCGAAGCTGAAGGCGACGATCGTGACGACCGGAGCGAAGAGAAAGGCCAGCACGAGCCAGACCCAGAGCCACAGCCCTCCCCGTGCGAGGAGGCGCCGCATCACAGGGCCTCAAAGGCGCCGAGGCGCTTCGCGATTCCGAGGTACACGATCATGATGGCGATCGGCACGACCGCCAGCGCGGCGGCGAGCGGCAGGTTGCCCCCGGTGAGGAGGTTGTCGTAGATGGCGTTACCGATCAAGGTGGAATTGTTGCCCCCCACGAGCAGCGGCGTCACGTAGTCGCCCAGGGTGAGCGAGAAGGTGAAGATCGATCCCGCGACGAGTCCGGGCAGCGCGAGCGGCACGATCACGTGGCGCAGCGTCCACCAGCTCGACGCCCCGAGGTCGCTCGAGGCGTCGAGGAGCGACGAGGGGATCTTCTCCAACGCGCCAAAGAGCGGCACGATCATGTAGGGCAGCCAGATGTAGCAGAAGGTGACCCACATCGCGGCGTTGGAGTAGCCGATGTTCGGCGCGGGCAGGCCCAAGTGCTGAAAGGTCCAGTTGAGCGTGCCGCCCTTTTGCAGTATGGAGACCCAGGCGAAGATCTTCGCCAGGTAGCTCGCCCACAGCGGCAAGAGCACGGCCACCAGCAAGAGGCGTTGAGCCCGTTGACTCGCCACGCGCGCCATGACGTAGGCGAAGGGAAAGGCGATGATCGCGTCGGTAACGGTCACCAGCGCCGCCAGGATCACCGTGCGCAGGATGATCGCGGGGTACGAGCCCGACGTGATCTGCGAGAAGTTGCTTCCGGTGAGCTGGTGGGTCAGATTGCCGGTGAAGCTGTTGATGCTCCAGAACGACGCCACAAGCATCAGCACCAGGGAACTGACATACAGCACGAGGAACCACAGCAGGGGCGGCGTTAAGAGAAACGCGGTGGTCCATCGACCAGACAACGACGAAGAGCGGAGGGAACCCCCTCCGCTCTTCGGTTGTTCGAGTGTGGCTACCCGACTATCTGGGTCCACGCATTCACCCATTCGCTGTAGGCCACGCAATCGTTCTTGCCGTTGTCACAGGTGGAGAGCGGTGTCTTCCAGAACTTGATGGACTTGAAGTAGGCGTCGGGCTTGTTGGCGTGGTACGCGTCGCAGGACCCGGCCTGGATCTTGTTCATGAGCGGGCAGGCGAGGGAGTTGTCCGGCGTCTCGCCGTAGCTCACGGCCTGCTCGGCCTGGACCTGGGGTGTCTCGATGTAGGCCAACCACTTGTAGGCGCAGTTGGGATCCGGGGCGTTGGTCGCGAGCAGCCACGAGTCGGCCCAGCCGGTCGCGCCCTCCGCCGGAGGAATCTCGTCCTCGACGGCTGCGTGGGAGTCCTTGAGTTGGCTCGTCTGGTACGGCCAGGCGGCGCCCACGACCACCGTGCCGCTCGCGAAGAGGCTGATCTCCTGACTCGCGAGATCCCAGTACTTGGCGACCAGCGGCTTCTCCGACTTGAGTAGGTTCACCGCGGCGCTGAACTGCGCTTGGGTCAATTCGTAGGGGTCCGTGATGCCCAGTGACGGCTGGGACTTGGAAAGGTAGAGCGCCGCGTCAGCGATCTGGATCGGGTTGTCGGGGATCGTAATCTTGCCCGCGTACTTCTTGGAGTAGATCACGCTCCATGACGGCGGCGCTGCCTTGAAGACCTTGGTCGAGTAGAGCAGCACGTTGGGTCCGAACTGCAGGCTCACCCCGTAGTGCACGCCGTTGATCGTGTTGAAGTCCGGTGATTGCAGGAACGGACGAAGCTCTTTCCACGAGGGAATCAGCTTCATGTTGACGGGCTTCACGTCACCGCCGTAGATGAGTCGCAGATCGGCGTCGCCCGACGCTGACACGAGGTCGTACTGACCGCCCCCACCGTTGGCCATCAAGGAAACCATCTCGCCCGACGTGTTGGCGTACTTCGCGCTGACGACGCAGCCGGTCTGCCTCTCGAAGGGCTTGACCCACTGAGGCTGGACGTAGCCCGCCCACGCGATGAGGGTGAGTTTGCCCTCGCCCTTGCCAATCGACTGCTGGGGCTTCATGCCCTGCGTTGGCGGTACGAGCTTGCTCGACGCGCCCGCGCCTGTCGAGATGACGCTGCCACCCACTGTCAACAGCGACAGCGTGGCGATCGCGATGGCGACGCGCCAGCGGGCGCCGTTAAAAAGACCTCGATGCATGAATGCCCCCCTTTTTGAGATGAACTCTCGCCCGTCAGGATACCGCTTGGTCCATGGCCACGGCGTCGCGCGAGAACCACGACACGACGACCCGGTCGCCGGCCTCCGGACCGGTGTGCACCGCGGCGGCGCTTTCGTTGGTGTCCACGACGATCAGGCTTTCGCCGCTGTCGAGGCGGACGATGTAGCGCGTCGTCATGCCGAGGAACACCACTTCGCTCACGAGGCCCGGGGAGTGCTGATCCCCGCCCGCGGCCCCGTCGATCGGCGAGAGGCTTAGCCGTTCGGGCCGTAGCGACCAGCTCGTTCCGTCTCGTACCAGGATGTTGGAGGTGCCGATGAAGCGGGCCACGAACGGCGTGAGCGGATGCTCGTAGATATCTCGCGGCGTACCGATCTGCTCGATAAGGCCATTGTTCACCACGGCTATCCGATCGCTCATGGCCATGGCCTCCTCCTGGTCGTGCGTCACGTAGATGAAGGTGATGCCGACACGGCGCTGGATCGCTTTCAGCTCGACCTGCATCTCCTGGCGGAGCTTGAGGTCCAGTGCGCCGAGGGGCTCGTCGAGCAAGAGCACCGCCGGCTCATTCACGATGGCCCGGGCGAGCGCCACGCGCTGGCGCTGGCCCCCGGAGAGCTGGGCCGGGCGGCGATGTCCGAGGCTGACCAGCTGCACCATTTCGAGGGCCTGTTGGGCGCGCTCGTCGCGCTCAGCGCGCGGCACCTTGCGTACGCGCAGGCCGTACTCGACATTCGTGACGACGTCCATGTGCGGGAAAAGGGCGTAGTCCTGAAAGACGGTGTTTACCGCCCGCAAGTGGGCCGGCCACTTCGTGACGTCCTTGCCTTGGAGAAAGATCGCTCCCGAATTGGGCAGCTCGAAGCCGGCGATCATGCGCAGCAAGGTGGTCTTGCCCGATCCCGATGGCCCGAGCATGGTGAAGAATTCGCCGGCGCGGATGTCGAGACTGACGTGGTCCACCACCACGTTCTCGCCGAAACTCTTGACGACGTCGCGCACCTCAACCGCCGGCTCTGGCATCACTCCCTCTCGTAATCCGTCTCACCTTAGGCCATGGCACGGGACACATTGAGTGTGCGACATCGCCGCCGGCGAACCAATCGAGCGTGACGCCTACCGATGTTCGACGGCTACGGGTCCTCGCGGGGGTCGAGGTGGCGATACGGGTTCAAGAGACCTTCGGGATCAAAGACCGCCTTGATCCTTCGCTGTAGATCCACCAGCGCGGGGTCTGCGAGCTCGAGGTATGGTCCGCGCTTATCAACCCCGAGTCCGTGTTCGCCCGACACGGCGCCGCCTAGGGCGACCCCCGCGCGAAAGAGTTCGAGCAGCAGCTCGCGCCGTGGCGCGTCGTCGGTGAGATAGACCGTCAGGTGCACGTTGCCGTCGCCTACGTGCCCGCAGCGCGAGATAAAGGCGCCGAAGCGAGTGGCGAGCGCGTCGATCGCTTGAAGGAACTCGGGCACCGTCGAGCGCGGCACGACGATGTCGACGATCTCGTTAGCGCCGCCCGCTTTGGCTACCCAGAACGCACGCTCCCTCGCTTCGATGAGCTGCGTGGCGGCCGAACCCCTCAGCACGTAGACGTCGAGCGCGCCGGCGTCGGCCAGCAGCTCCGCTGCGTCCGCGAGGTCGGTGTCGAGCTGCTCGGCCGCCCTCGTTTCGAGCACCACGATGAGGTAGGCCCGGGCTCGCTCGGCCAGCGCGGGGTCGACTCCGAAATTGAGGTTGTTGAATGCCGCGAGCGCCGACATTGTCACGGCGTCGAGGTACTCGAGGATCGACGGCGCGAGGCCCGAGGAGATGAGCGTCGGCACCGCGCGCGTGACGGCGTCAATGTCGTCAAAGGGCACGAGCAGCGTGACGTTGTGCTCGAGTCTCGGCGTCAGCTTGAGCGTCACCTCGGTGACGAGGGCGAGCGTGCCTTCGCTGCCAACGATCAGTTGCGTGAGGTCGTAGCCGGACGAGCTCTTAACGACGGGTCCGCCGGTGCGCACCACCGTCCCATCCATGAGGACGAGTTCGAGGCCGAGGACGTGGTGACGAGTCACGCCGTGGCGAACCGCGCGCATGCCCCCGGCGTTGGTGTTGACGTTGCCGCCGAGCGAGCCCGTGAGCTCGCCGGGGTAGACCGCGTAGTGAAGCCCCGTTCCTTCGAGGTGCTCATTGAGCTCGCGTATTGAAACGCCGGGCTGGACGACGACGACGTGGTTTCTTTGGTCGACTCGAAGGACCTCGCGCATCTGATCGAAGCAGATGACGAGGCCGCCATTGACCGGCAGGGCACCACCGGAAAGGCCCGTGCCTGATCCGCGGGGCGTCACGGGAACATGGTGGCGACGAGCCCAGCCGACGAGCTGGGCGACCTCGTGCGTCGAGAGGGGTCGTGCGATCGCGAAGGGCTGACGCTTCTGGACGTGCAGCGACTCATCGTGCAGGTCGCTTTCGTCGTGGAATCCGGCGAAGGTCACCGCACCTTCAACGATTTCCTTGAGTTCGGCCTCCCACGTCGACGCGTCCACCACGATCAGACCCTAACCGTCAGCTCCTACCCCCCACCACGAGAACCCTCGATCAGGGGGTCTCGTGGTGGGGCGAGAGCAATGTTTATGCGACGGTGTAGTTCACCCGAGCGCTCTTGCCACTCTTGAAGTGAATGATCATCGCGTAGGCGCCCTTCCTTGCCGTGGCGGGCTCTTTGATCGTTACCCGTATCGCCCCACTTGAGACGCTCTTGACGGAGATCGTGGCACCTGGCCCGCCGGTGATCTTGGCGACCGCTGTGAAATTCTTGCCGATGATCGCTGCGGCGACAGACTTGCCCGGCACGGCCCTACCGCTGACGCGTGTGGCCGTAGGCGCTGGAGGAGCCGTGACTGCCGGCGCGACAAAGTCGAAAGTGCTGAATCCGACAATGGTTCCCGCGACATTGGCGACTTCGATGATGCATCCATCGTAGTTAATGGCATTCGTGCCGCACTTTCCGTTGACGATGCCGGTGACGACCTTGAATGGTGTCGGGGTTAGCGCACCCGTTGGACTCACCGAGATCGGCGTCGCCGCAGCGGTGTCACAGTCCGCCGGGCTCGTTGCGTACAGCTCGCATTCGACGGCATAGACGGTCGAGCTCGGCGTGTAGCCCAATCCACTGACGGTCACCGACTGTCCGTTCGTAAGACCAGTAGACGGTGAAAGCGCAACGTTCGGGCCGGTGTCAAAGCCGATCGTCGCGAAGGCCGCCACCTCACCGGTGGCGCTCGAGCCGACCGAGATCGCGCAGATTGCGTCAGCGGCGGATGTGCCGCACGTCCCGGTTCCAATGGGGCCAGTAGCGACATCAAACGTGAGCGAGACCAGGTTGCCACTCGAGTCGATACCGACTGGGGCGAACGTCGTGGTGTTGCAGCCCGCCGCGGTGGTTGCCGTCGCAATGCACTCAACGGCGATCAAGGACGACTCATCGGGCATGAACCCAGAGCCCGTGATCGTGACTTGCTCACCGTTGGTGAGGTCGGTGTTTGGCGAGACCGTGATGGTCGGCGTGTAGGAGGTCGCCGCACTGACGCTCGCAACCCCGAAGAGGGCCAATCCTCCAGCCACCATCGCCATTGCCGCAACACCCGACAGTATCCGTTTGATCACTACGTGTCCTCCTGGCTCGTAATTTTCTCTACTCTTCACTAGCAGACCCATTGTGTCCGTCGCAGCGCAACAATGATGGTGCGCCGATACTTAAGCGATTCTGAGAACGTTGTGGCGGCGTTCCGTTCGTTGCCATGGTAGTGCGACACGATCATCGCCAGTGCCAGCACGCAATAGCGGTGTTCGCCTACTGCCCGACCTCGATGGGCCAGGCCACGACAGGCCCCATAACCTCGAGCGTGACCTGCGCGTCGCGATGGGGCAGTCGGACGGGATTCGGCATGCGAGCAGTGATGGTCATTGAGCCGTCGAAGTTCGCACCCAGCTTGACGACGGCGTCGTGTCCGTAGAACTCGGTATCGATCACGCGTGCGCTGGCGCGGTCGCCACCTTCGTCGCCGAGCACGATCTGCTCGGGGCGAACGAGCACCAACAGGTGCGCCCCGTCTCGTACTCCACCTCGAACCGATGAAGGCTCGTCGAGGGTGAGCCGTCCGATCGCCGTCTCGACGGTCGCTCCGCGCGCCGTGCCTTTGAGGAAATTGACGTTGCCGAACTCGCGCGCGAGCTCGGGCGTCGCCGGGTGCGCGTAGAACTCAGCCGGGGTGTCGAACTGGCTGATCCTTCCGTCGCGCAGCACGGCGACCCGGTCGGCCAGCGAGAGCGCCTCGTCGTGATCGTGGGTCACGAGAATCGCCGTCGTGCCAGCCTCGCGCAACACGTGGCGCACATCGTGGCGCACCGCGGCGCGAAGGCTCACGTCGAGTGAGGAGAAGGGCTCATCGAGGAGCACCAGCGCGGGGTCGATGGCGAGGCCGCGCGCCAGGGCGACGCGCTGCTGCTGGCCCCCCGAGAGCTCGTGGGGGAATCGCTGCGCCATGCCTGTAAGTCCCACCATCTCGAGCAGTTCGGCGACGCGCTGGCCGCGGCGGTCTTTGCGGGCGAGGCCGAAGCCGACGTTCTGCTCGACTGAGAGGTGGGGAAAGAGGTCACCGTCCTGGGGCACGTAGCCGACTCGGCGGCGCTCGGAAGCGACGAAGCACGTTTCGTCGTCCACCAAAGTGTCGCGCAGCCGGACGCTTCCGCGATCGGCCCGTTCGAATCCGGCGATGATGCGCAGCAAGGTCGTCTTGCCACTGCCTGAGGGGCCGAGCACCGAGATGAACGAGCCCTCCTCGACGGCGAGATCGAGTCCGGCGAGGACCGTCTGGTCCCCGTAGGACTTGTGCAGCTCGGCGACCTCGAGTTCCTTCACCTAGGCACACTAGGGACCGGCGAGGGACGTCGGCGAAGCGGCAGGCGATCGAAGAATCGTCCGAGCAGGTACGCCGGCACCGCGGCGATGGCGATCATGACCAGCGCGAAGGGCGCGGCCTGACCGTAGCTGACCTGCTGCTGGTAGGCCCAAAACTGGGTGGCCAGGGTCTGCACACCGGTCGGGATCAGAATGAGCGTCGCCGTGAGCTCGGTCGCCGCCGAGAGAAAGACCAGGCAGAACGCGGCCCCGAGACCGGGCGCGATGAGCGGCAGCGTGACCCGGCGCAGGACGTGGTGACGCCGCACCCCGAGCGAGGTCGCGACCTCCTCCAGGGCGACGGGCGCCTGGTTGACCGAGGCGCGCACCCCCACGAGCGCGAGCGGGAAGAACATGAGCGCGTAGGCGAAGATCAGCAAGGGCGCCGTCTGGTACGCGAAGCCGTTGGCGTGCTGCTCGGAGAAGTATGACAGGGCGAGCGCCACGACGAGGCCCGGCATCGCGAGGACGAGGTACGTGGTGCGCGTGAGCAGTCGGTTCAGTTTCGTGGGGTTGCGCACCACGAGGAGAGCCACGGGCAGCGCCATGATCGTCGCCACCAGCGCCGCCGCCGCGCTGTAGCCCGCGGTGTAGAGAGCCGCCGACAGAAGCGACACGCCGCTAAGGGAGTGCGCGCCACCCGCGAAGATCCAGTAGATCGACGAGCCCACGGGCACGCCAAGCGCGGCGAGGACTAGCAGCGCGAAGGCGAAGAGCACGGGTAGGGTCATCCGACCGAGCGAGCGGCGCGCTAGCACGCGCTGGACGCCCGGTCCGCTGCGACTTGCGTGGCCCGCCCCGCGAAGCGAGCTCTCGCCGATCATGACGAAAACCGAGAGCACCACGAGCACGAGGGAGAGCGCGCAGGCCGAAGCAGTTGCGAAGCCGATCGAGAACTCGCCGAAAATTTCGGTCGTGAATGTCTGATAGCCCAGGATCTCGAAGGCGCCGTATTCAGCGAGAATGACCAGCGCCACCAAGAGGCAGCCGCCGAGAATCGCGCGACGGGCCTGCGCGAGGGTGACGCGAAAGAACGTCGAAATTCGACTGGCCCCGAGGCTGCGGGCGATCTCCTCCTGGCCGGGGTCGGCCCCGCGCAGGCTCGCGGCGACGGGCAGGTACACGAGGGGGTAGACGGCGAGGGTCATCACGATTACCGCCCCGCGAAAGCCGGCAATCCACGTCGAGAGCGACGACCAGCCGAAGCTGACGACGAAATCCGGGATCGCGAGGGGGATAACAACGAGTGCGGCCCACACGTGGCGCCCCGGCAGGTCGGTACGTTCGACGCAGTAGGCGGCGAGGGTGCCGATCACGGCACACAAGATGGTGACGACGACCGTCAAGCGCACCGTGTTCCAGAGCAGGGTCGCGGTGAGCGAACGCCAAATCAGGTGCCAGACGTTCGACACGCCGGCGTCGGAGGCCTCGGTCAGTAGAAAGGCCAGCGGCAGCGTCAGAGCCGCGATCACGAGCAGGCTCAGGGCGAGCAGGATCTTTGGTCGTGGCTGCTTGCGCCTGGCGACCACGTCGCCTTCGGGCATACCGGGTTGGGCATTTGGTCGACGCTCGGTCATGGTTGTCATACGCTGCGGCCGTGAGTCATCACAGCAGCTGCACTTCGCGCAGGAGGGCGATGGCCGTCGCCCCCGTGCCGAGCTGAGCGATCGTGATCGAGTAGGGCCGGAGGTCGTCGAACGGCGTTTCGGGCTGCGTCGTCATCACTCCGGAAGCAATCGGGTACTCGAAGCTGATCGAGTGGGCGATAATTGTCTCGCCCTTTTTCGAGACGAGAAAGGCGAGGAACTTCTGGTCGGCCGCCTGGTGCCTGGACGACTTCAACGCGGCGGCACCCGAGACGTCGAGCACGTAGCCGGGATTGTGGGGCGCGAAGTACGTGATCTTGGAGTGCATGCTCGAAGTGCCGATCTCCGCGCGCAGCCGGTACCAGTAGTACTGGTTGATAACCCCGAAGGCGGCGACGCCGCGGTTCACGTCGTAGGCGACGGTCTCGTTGTCGGGATAAACGTGGCTTTGGGCGTTGGCCTTGATGCCCTTCAGCCACGCGAGGGCCCGTTGCAGGCCGTAGGCCCTAAGGACAGCGGTGACGATTGGCTGGAAGTCAGTCTCACCGGCGGCGAAGGCGAGCTCGCCCCTGAACTTAGGATCGGCCAGCTGCAAGATGCCGGTCGGCAGCGCGCTCTTCTTGATGAGCGCGGGGTTGTAGACGAGGACGCTCACCCGCGCCGAGACGCCGACCCAGTCACCTTCGGGCGAGCTGTACTTCGTCGGGGTCTTCGCGAGCGTTGAGGCGTCGACTTTGGCGAGCAGACCACGTTCCTGGAGGTACTCGAGAGCGGGAGAGTTCTCGGAGTAGAAGATGTCGGCTGGCGAGCGCGAGCCTTCGGCCACGATCTCCGCGTCGAAGGTGTCCTCATCGTCGCTGCGCACCGCGACCCTAATGCTTGGGTTGGCCCTTTCGAAAGCGGAGACCAGAGCGTCGGTCGTTTGTATGTGCTGGCCGTTGTAGAGGGTGATGATGACACCCGAAGTGTGGCCCGAAGCGTTTCCGCACGCGCTCAACGAGACGGAGGCGAGAACAATGGCGCCGATGACGCAACTGGACTTCGCCAACCGGCCCCTCGCAGGAAGGCGCGTCATGACCGGTTGGGCGGGCCGCCCCTGCTCTTCGTCTGCCCGCTGTGACGAGGGAAATCAGGCCGCAAACGATCGGAAGCGGCTCTAAAAATCATTTAGGTTAGGCTAACCTAACTCGTTTACAGCGTCAAGGGCGAAGTCGATGTGGCACTTTTGAACGTGTAAAGTGAACTACCTCGTCGCGGGGTGGAGCAGTCTGGTAGCTCGTCGGGCTCATAACCCGAAGGTCGCAAGTTCAAATCTTGCCCCCGCCACCAAGTTGTACCGAATCGCAATCGAGGGCCTAGGGAAATCCTGGGCCCTCACGCTTTAGTTGCTCGTGTTTCAACATGGAAGTTGTCCGGATTTGGAACGAGCCGACGCTATTTGAAGCAATCTCGTAGCATTTCCCCATTGAGACCCTTACCTTTCTCTTCACTGATATTGAGGGTTCGACGGCGCTGTTGCGCCGTCTTGGAGACGACGCGTATTCGCGGGCTCTGAGCGATCATCACCGGATAGTCCGTAGCGCCCTCGACTCCCACGACGGACGTGAACAAGGAACTCAGGGTGACTCGTTCTTTGCGGTGTTCACTTCACCAAGGGCCGGCGTGAACGCCGCAATCGAAATGCAGAGAGCGCTCACACTTCAGGAATGGCCACAGGGCGAGCGGTTACGCGTGCGCATGGGTATACATACCGGCGAGGTCGCTGAAGCTTCAACGGGTCTCGTCGGCTACGAGGTTCACCGAGCCGCCCGAATCGCAGCGGTGGGCCACGGTGGCCAAGTTCTGCTCTCTTCAGCCGCCGCAGGGCTCATCCAAGACTCGCTGCCCGCCGATGTATCGCTGCGCGATCTGGGCCCACACCGTCTGAAGGACCTCGGAAGACCGGAGACAATATTTCAACTGGTCGCTGAGGGTCTAGTTTCAGAGTTTGAACCACTGCGTTCGCTCGACAATCCGGATCTCACCAACAATCTTCCCGCCTCGCTCAATCCGTTTATAGGCCGCTCGACGGAGTTGGAAGAAGTGCGGAACCTCGTCGTGGATAGTCGATTGGTGACACTCACTGGCGCCGGCGGCTCCGGCAAGACGCGTCTCGCGCTCCAGGTTGCGGCCGAACTTCTGGACGGAAGTGGCGAAGGAGTTTGGTTCGTCGAACTCGCGCCGGTGACTGATCCGGAGCACGTGCCCGCGACCGTAGTTACCGCGATGCAACTTCAACAAGTGGCTGGGGATCTCGCGCTCGATGGCCTGATCAAGACGCTGCGATCTCAGAACGTCCTCATCGTCTTGGACAATTGTGAGCACGTGATTGATGCGGTGGCGAAGTTGGCCGACAGCATCGGTCGCAACTGTCCCCGAGTATCGATCATCGTGACGTCTCGTGAGCCGCTCGGTATCGACGGGGAGCGGGTGTACCGCGTGCGTTCGTTGTCGTTGCCCGCGGACGACGTGGAGGGAACCGCTGACCTTGATGGTTCCGATGCCGTGGAGCTCTTCGTGGCTCGGGCGCGAGAGAAGGACTCGACATTCGAACTCAACGACAGCGTGGCGCCACTCATTGCGTCGGTATGCCGGCGACTCGACGGCATTCCCCTCGCTATTGAACTCGCCGCGTCACGCCTTTCCTCCATGTCCCTCGACGACCTACACCAACGCCTTGATCAGCGGTTCCGACTGCTGACGGGCGGTAGTCGCAACGCCCTGCCTCGCCAGCAGACCTTGGGAGCCACCGTGGCTTGGTCGTGCGACTTACTCACCGAACCAGAGCGTGCACTGTTGCGCCGGCTCTCGGTCTTCGCCGGCAGCTTCGATTTGCAGGGTGCCGAGGCTGTCTGTGCCGATCACCGAATCGGGTCATACGACGTCCAAGACTTGATCGGTTCGCTCGTCAACAAGAGCCTCGTCACGGTCGAACGGAATGCGACCTCCGTGCGCTACCGTCTTCTCGAAACCATTCGTCAGTACGCCGCCGACGAACTGGTCCAGGTCGGTGGCGTTGACGACGCGACGAGGACTCGACTGTTGCACGCGGACCACTATCTGCGAATCTGTCTGGTCGCGGGGTCAGAATTGAAAGGCCCTCAACAAGGCGAGTGGCTCAGGCGATTGGACCTTGAGTACGACAACCTTGTAGCGACGTTCAACACGCTTTCGGCGGACGCCGAGCGAGGAGCGGACGTCCTGACCCTCGGCGTGGCCCTCGTTCGCTTCGTGCTCACCCGCCGCAATTGCGTCTTGCCACAGTACCTGCGCGACGCCCTCTCGAAAAGCGAGAACGTACCGCCTTTGGTGCGAGCCGATGCCCTACTGGCGATGTCTCTCATCTCCAGAATTATCGGATTGGAAGAGCGTTCCAAAGAGTTCGCCCTCGAACTCAGTGAACGGGCGCTCGCCATCGCGAAAGAACTGGACGACGAAGATCTCATTATTCGGGCGCAAATCAATAACGCGAATGTCCGGTCTGATTTGGGGCGCCGTGACCTGGGACTTGAAGTGGCAAACGCCGCACTCGTTCGGGCGCGTTCCACGAACAGGCCCGAATTGATCGGCCAGGCGCTGGTGGCCGTTGTCAACGCTCATGAACTGCTCTCGGAGGCACGCGATCTGAGCGAGGAAGTCCTGAGCATTTTCCGTCAATTGGGCGACGTATTCATGGTCACGCAGGCGATTTCGACCCTTTCGGTATCGCTCGGAGAAACGTCACGTGGCGTGCGAGAGGCCCGAGCGCTCAATGTAGAAGCCATGGCATTGGCCGAACAGATCGGCTCAACCTTTCAAATCATGCTGCTCCAGTACCTCGCTGGTGCATTTAGCTTCTTCGCCGGCGATTTCGACCTGGCAGTCATTCAAAGTCAGAAGGCATTGCGACTAACGCGCAGGAACGGTTCGCCGACAATCAACACGTACTGGATACTCTTTACGCTCTCGTGTTGCGCTACGCAACAAGGCCAATTCTTGCTCGGCGCCTATTTGACTGGCGCTCACGAAGGTATGGAAGAAAGGGCGGCGGAGCCGATCGGGGGCTGGTGGTCGCCAATTGAGATCCAGGCGCGCGAGAACAATCGAATCAAGTTGCGCGAGGTGCTCGGCGAAGAAGAGTTCGAACGAACGATCGCTGTCGGGAAGGATTTGAGCGCCGACCGAGTGTATGACTTGGCAATGGGACGAACCAGTCCAATGGAGGTTGGCTATCGCGACGAATCGTTGCCAGGTGCGCGTAGGTCGGTGACGACGTAGGTTACAGCGGCTCGCTACGTTATCGAAATGGCTTCGTGAACGTCACTCCATAAACTCAGCCAGCACCCGACGTTGACTGGCGTGTGCGGAGGGGAGCAACCTGGGCGTGCAGGGACTTCAACCAGGGAAGTTGGGTGACACTTCATTCGAAGTTACCGTTTCACCACAGTTCCCCCGCCACGAATAGTCTGCAGAAGAGCCGGTCCGAAAGGGTCGGCTCTTCTGCCTTGGCGTTTGGCGGTCATCGCATCTTCGGGGGGAGGCGTTTCCTATGTTGGCCAGGCGTCCTGGAGTTTCTGCGCGAGGAGATGCATCTCAGAGTGATCGACGAGCACTGCTACCGCGTCAAGTTCGTCTCCTTAACAACGAGGGTAGACGCGAATGTGAAAGTGCCAGACCTCCTGATTGCGGCACGCGCAACCAATCGGAGATTCGGTGTTGATAGCGTATCTGCTATCATGTTGCCGTGCGTACTTCTGGAGTTTCGTCGACGGTGGCGGGGAGCCTTCTTGCCTTGGCCCGCGTGCGTTTGAACCTCACTCAGCGTGAATTAGCAGCGCGAGCTGGCGTCGCTCAGTCAACGATCGCTCGAATCGAATTGGGACGAATTGATCCTGGATTTGAATCGGTGCAACGAATTCTTGCTTCGGTGGGATTGGAACCAAGAATTCATCTCGAAAGTCTGGACGACCACGACCAGTTGTTAACCGAGAGACATTCACGGCGCGGTGACGTTGAGCGACAGCGAGTTGAGGATCGACACAGAGCGAATGTTGCTGGATTCAAGAATGCGCGAGTGATCGAGGAGAGCAGTGAACCACGAACCAGAAGCGGAAGTGATCATTGAGGCGTTCAATAGATTTGCGGTCGACTACGTGGTGATCGGGGCATTTGCGGCCATTGCGCAGGCCGTACCGATTCCTCCCACCATGGACATTGATTTCTATGCATCTCCTGACCTATTGAATTTGGACCGCCTCGCCGACGCCCTTGAACATCTTGACGCGAAAATTCGAGTCAATGATCTAGAAGAGGGTCTTGCATTCGATCGGTCTCCTGAGTTTCTCGGGAGAATGCAGATGTTGAATTTGACTTGCGATTTCGGAGAATTTGACGTCCTCTTCGAAGCCGATGGAATTCGAGACTATCGGGGCTTAGAAGAGAGGTCGCTCACGGTAATTGTGGGTCGAACCGAAACTCACGTTGCATCAATCGAGGACATCGCGCAGTCGAAACGGGCCGCCGGCCGTGTAAAGGATTTGAAAGTCTTACAGGTGTTCGAGAAGTTCTTGAGGGCTAGAGACAACGACCTTGGTCTCGGTCGTTAGATAGGTACGAGTCACAGAGCCGCATTGGTGGCATTTCGTGGGTTGGGCTCATGTAGTCGGGGCAGGATTTAGCGCTCAAAGGCGTTTGCACCCGATTTGCACACTTCGGTTGATAAAGCAGCTCATAGGGCATCTTTGCCACGTTCTAATTCGGACTAGTTGAGCCTCCTCAGATTCCAGTGTTTCCAAGGAAAATCAGTGCTCGATGAACGGGTGAATTCATTCGCGCCGAGCTAACACTTTGCACGCGAGTCGGGCTCATAACCCGAAGGTCGCAAGTTCAAATCTTGCCCCCGCCACGAAAATCGAAGTCCCAGGCATTGCCTGGGCCTTCGTACTAGCTGGAGCGGCTTTCGTTGCGCAATTGACGGACAATACGTTTCCATCCTGTGCTCTGACGACTGAGCAGGATTCGTTGCTGGCAAAGCACCCCTAACTGAAGGGGACGGTAACCGGACCAGGTATACGCTCGAAGACCGCGAAGAAGTCGCGGTCGTCGGGATAGAGGTAGCGATCCACAGACTGATCGGGCTGGGGCTCCACCATGGTGGGTTCAAGGCCGTGCTCGTGGCTGTAGGTAATCAACGAGTGCCAGTCGGCGTTGATATCGAACTCCATGGCGTCGATCGCTCCCGCGTGCCGAAGAATCTGGGCGAGCGAGACGACTGTCTGGTCGTTCGCTACCACGTAGATGAGGTTCCCTTCTTTGTCGATGCCCACGCCAGTGCGCCACACCCTGACCGCGTTCCCGACCGTGAAGCCCCACTGGGGACTGTCTGGATTGGTATTGAGCTCGGGGTTAAGTATTCCGTGCCACACGATCGGCGTGAGGCTCTGCCTGGCCCAGGCGACGTTGGATCCCGGGCTCGGACCATCATGCCACTCGACGATGGAGATTTGTCCGTCCTTGTAACCGACCAACGTGGCGTTCCCGTCGGTAAGCGGTTCGTTGGTGTGCCCGTTCACCGCCGAGCCGTTGTCGCCATCGGAGTAGATGAATCCCGAGTTGAACGTAGCGAGCAGGCGGTACCGCTGGTCGTACGGAACCATCGAAGGACCGCGGTCGCTCGCTTTCGGAGGTTCGTAGCGACCGGGATAGTAAGCCAGATTGACGAGAGAGTGGTTGAACCAGGCAACGTAGGCAACCATTTGAGGATAGGTCGGGTCAGGTCGGTACGTGGTCACGAGTACCGGCGGTTTCCCCTGAACGGAAGGACCCGTGCGCTTCCACACCCCTTCGCCCGGCAGGGGGGTGGCAAAGACCGGCGCAATGGGCGCCGGCCAGGCGCTCTGAGTGTGGTGTGCTCCGCGAGAAGTTGGCAACCCTCGACCCGCTGCTTTGCTGAGGCCGACACTCGGCAACTTAGTGAGTTGAGGTCCGCCTTTCTTCGGCGCGTGATCGCTGTAGTAAAGGTGTTCGACCTCATCAACAGCCCAGTTGCCGAATGGGAGTGTGCGAACCCATTCGGCGCTCTTTTCCGAGAAGTTCATGCTGGAGGGCCGGAGCATGTAGACCGCGAAAGAGGATACGAGCCACACGAGGATCCCGAGGATGAGGCAGCCCAGACACAACCACACGCGGCGCAGCGAACGTCGACGCTTCCTCGTTCGCTGAGAACCCAAGTTGGTTCGCGCCGCCTGCTCCGTGTCCATGTCTCTAGGGTAAGCGCACTCAAGGTCACCTTCCGAGGCTGTCACCTTGGCCTCGCACGGAGACCGAATCGCGCAAAGCCGGGTCACGCTTCGCGGGGCGCACGGTGACGAGTACTTCGAGCGAGCGATGTCCTCCGCCAGAGGTCGGAGTCCCGATCAGGTGCACGACCTAGCGATAGGCGGAACAAGTCACGTGGAGTCAATGCAAACACGCGACTCGTTCTTGTGCGGTGCGTGGAGTCCCATGTCCTCTCAAGTCACAACGGCTCGCTACCTTGGCGATGTAGCCCATTCAACTTCTATCCAGAAACTCCACAAAGCAACATCAGGTGGGGTGTCCACTCGGGTGTGCAACGCGTGGGCAGGAACTGCGACGAGGGAAGTTGGGCGTTTCCTCATGGAAAGATTGCCAAGCACCACAGTTCCCCCGACACCAAGAGAAGTACGGATCAGCGCCGGCGCGCGAGCACCGGGTCGGCCATTGCCGTTCTAGCTGTTGGGGATTAGTGACGTTTCGGTCCGCCGACGTGAGCGCACGAATCACACAGCTACGAGCTCCTTGAGCAACTGACTTGATTCGACTTCGGGCGGCCAACATCATTGCTGAGGCGAGCCGACTGGAAGGTATTTCGAATAGTTGACTTGGAGCATTCATCATTCATGCGACATCCTGGCAACGCTAACTGAGTTGACTTGTCAGGCGCCTCAAAACTGAATCGTGGTTGGTTACATCTTTAGAACGATCTGAGAGTGCTCGATCGAACTCGAGTGTTGCACGGCGAGACGCCTGATGATGAGTGGCTTATTGGTGTTTCTGTGCGGCTTCTGAGATCACTCCACGTGACCGGCGCCACTTGACAGCAAGGTCAAGGCTTGGTCTATGACAAAAGATATCTGCCTTCAACAACGTCGCGTCGGCCCAACGTCCCCAATCCGGTGGAGGGCAGCAGGCGCGGCATTGACGCTTGCCATGGGAGTCGCCGGTCTTGTGGCGTCCCCAGCTTTTGCCGTCGGCGGCGAGTCCAACACGATAACTGCCAGCGCCGCACCGCTCGCGGGTAGCACCAATGGGTACTTCACTCCCAGTGCGACGGCGAGCTCGGGCGACAAGGTGATCATCACCTTGGACAAGAGTTCCTCAGGTTGTTCGCTTAGTGACGGAAAGGTCACCTTCACGGGCGACGGGACGTGCGTCGTTGACTTCAACGATCCCGGAAACAGCAACTACGCGGCGGCGAGCCAAGTCACGCAAAGCGTAAAGGTGTACGCGAAGAACGCCATTTCGACCAGCGCGTTTCCGCCGGCGGGTAGTGCGGGAGGTTCGTACGCACCCGGCACGAGCGCGACCTCCGGTGACAAGGTCATCATGACCCTGGCGACGTACTCCAAGGGCTGTTATTTGAATTACGGCTGGATCGAGTTCAATGGATCGGGGACCTGCGTCGTGAATTTCAACGACCCAGGCAACGGCGCATTCGCAGCAGCGAGTCAGGTCCAAAAGTCGATCAAGGTCTACGCGTCAAACAAGATCTATCCGAGCACGCCCCCGGCCGCGGGATCCATCAACGAGACCTATACGCCCAGCGCTTCGACGACCTCGGGCGACAAAGTGCAGATCCAACTGAATAGCTCATCAACGGGCTGCTCACTCAGCGACGGAAAGGTCACCTTCACCGCAAATGGGGTCTGCGTCATCGAGTTCAACGACCCCGGCAACGGCGCATTCGCGGCCGCTTCCCAAGTAAAGCAGATGATCAAGATCGGATCGGGTAATCCGAAATCGCAAGGAGCGATCACAATCACGAGTACTTCGGCCGTGTTCGGGCATCCACTCGCCATGATCTCGGAGGGCGGATCAGGTAACGGAGCGTTGACCTACGTCGTCACTTCGCCGGGTACGGCGCAGTGCACCATTAGTGGTGACGTACTGACCAGCGTTGCGGCGGGCACTTGCGTCGTCACCGCCAACAAGGCGGCCGACGGAACGTACCTGGCGGCCTCGTCGCTGGCGACAACAGTGACGATTCTTCCGCCACCTCCCACGGCCACGCGAGTGACCACGGCCGTCTGGGTGGGGCGCTTCGTGACCACACAGATCGTCGGATCGGGCTTCTACGGCCGACCGCTCATTGTGAGTGATTTGGTGGGAACGAGTGCCATGGTGGCGCATGACAACGGCCACGTCTTGACGATTCGGGTCATGGTGGCGCGAGGAAGTCACCCCGGCGTCTATCGATTTATCATCATTTTTGCGCACGGTCAACGAGTCTCGCTTCGCTACAACCTGCGCTAAGTCACGTAGACCCTTGGATTGTGAGCGCGTCGGACTCACAATCCGAGGGTCGCAAGGTCAAGACTTGGCCCCGCCACAAGGCTCAATGCTGATCCGGGCCGGCGCGACGGCGTCGGACGCATGCCGCTGCGCCTTGACGACGCAGCGGCTGGCGCTGATCTCGCGGGCATTGGTCGATGACGACTTACATATGCGCCGATAACTGGCACCCTTGATCTCAGTGTCGACTGCTACTCCATCCGCGCGTTTTCGGGTCGGGTGATCCGGTTGAGGAGAGGTAACGCCGAGGCGATGATCGCGAGCGCTCCGGCCAGACCACCAAACACGATCAGGTAGTAGGTGGCACCGGGTAGTCGCAACGTGAGGCCCAATTGTGACCGCAAGAAGAGATCGGAGGCGACCAATCCGATCGCCGCTGAAGCAATCGCGATGACGATAAGTGGCGCGGCGGTCTCGAGGGCGACGACGCGCCGCAGCACGGCGAGCGGTACGCCCGCCAACCGCAACAAGCTAAACGGGCGCTTGCGCTCGCTCACTCCCGCTGCCATGGCGACGGCCAGGCTGCAACCAGCAATCAACAGACTGGCAAAGATCACCACCTCACTGGTGGTCTTCAATTCGGTGAGTAGTTGCGAGGCGCCGCTGTTGACTTCGCCAAAGAGTGTCGTCGTGCTGGCGAAAGGAAACGCCCCATCGAGGACCGTCTCAGTACGGGCGATCGCCGGTGCTGAGCCGTTGGTGGCTACGGCGATCAGTTGCACGGGGAGCCCCGTCAAAGTTTGGGTGATTTGCGCAGTGGGCCAGATGGTCGACGCCGCGATCGTCACGGATTTCATGACCGGCATGAAGGCGATGTCGTCGCCGAGCGCCGCCAACTTTGCGCCGGCGTGACAGCGACCGAGCGCGGGGGTAGTGGCGAGCTCGGCGCATGACACCAAGCCGAACTGGATGCTCCCTCCCAGGCCATTGATGTCAGGCACTTTTCCATCGGTTCTCATTCCCGTTGGCGCCGCGTACACGAGCGTGCCTCCCGTCACGCCGTTGATCGAGCGCAATGAGGCCAGCACCGCGGTCGGCACCGCCGGTACGGAGCCATTTGGGGAATTGAAGGCGAACTGATCGGTCACGGTTTTGCTGGCAGGCGAGCTGGAGCTGGCTGAGCCGTGATCGATGAGAATCGTAGAGATCACGCCGATGGAGACGCTCGTGACGAAAATGGCGAGAATAAGGCCACTGATCGCTCGAAAGGCGCCGCGCGGATCGTCTGAAAGCCGGCGCCCCGCGAGCAGCGGCGGAACACGACCGGTCCTCTTGGCCATGACGCCCGAACCGGCCATCGTCAACCACGGACCAGCGATCACCAGTCCGATCATGATCAGAAAAAAGCCGACGAAATAAGCCACGATCTGGCCATTTGAGTAAGTGGGGCGGCCGACGGCGACGAAGTAGGCGAGCTCAGCAACGCCGGCAAGGAGCGGGAGGACCCGGTAGAAGCGCGGCGCGCGGGGCGTGACTCGCCGGGAGACCCCTAGCGGCGAGATTCGTACCCGTCGAAGCGCGACGCGAGCCACCATCGCGGCGGCCACCGGCACGCCGATAACGACAGCGAGGACGTCGAGCAAATGGATCGAGAGGTCGCCGACCTCAAGGGGCTGTCCGGTGAAGGGGACATGGGTCAGCGCCGGTTCAAGCAGGAAGTAGACGCAGAACCCGATCACGACACCGGCCAACGCGGCGACGATCGACTCCACCGCCGAGATCACTGCTACTTGTCGCACCGTTGCGCCGACAAGTCGTATCGCCGCGAATCGCTGCTCACGGCGGGCCGCAGATAGTCGTGTCGCGGTGGCGATGAACACGAGGACCGGGAACAGCAGCACGAGAGCCAAGACGGCGAGAACGATTTGGAGGCCGGTCGTGCCTAAGGTGTCTGGACCACCGTTAATTGACGACGTCGAGAAACTGGTGATCTCCCCGGCACCCGGAACCTTCGCCAGAGTGGAAGCCTCTTGTCCGATGATGATGACGAGATCGGCCGGCGAGGGGAGAGCCGAGGGCCCAATGGTGCCGACCTCGGTGCCGCCAAAGCGATCGCCCAGTTCGTTGGCGGGCGTGGTTCGAAGCAATGTGGCAAGCGCCGGCGAAGCGTAGAACTGGCCCGGCCCGGGGAGCCGCGGGATGCCGGGCGGAACCAAAGAGCGCGCCCCGGAGGACGCCACGTCCACCCGGACGATCAACTGATTCTCGAATTGGTCGGAGCTGACGAACCACCAGAGCGGGCGAACCTTGGTTGAGGAGGCCTCACTGGTCACCTGTCGACCCGCATTTGGTCTTGCCCTGGGACCCTGCGGGGACGTTGCGAGCCAGGCGCCGCGCGTGTTCTCTTTGCCCAAAGCGTTGATGGTCGCCAGGGTCGCTAGGAGCATGGCGACTCCCACGGCCAGCGCGAGCGCCATGACGACGAGTCGGAGGAGGGATTCTCTTCCGCCACGTAGGGTTAGGCGAAGACCGAAGCCGATCACGGTGCGTGCATGTCGGGAACGAGGGAGCTGACACGACCGTCACGCACCATGACTTCTCGACCCGCGTACGCGGCGACCCGCGGCTCATGGGTCACGAGTACGACCGTCGTGCCATCCTGGCGCGCCGCGGTAACCAGCAGCTCCATAACGAGCTCGCCGGTCAATGAGTCGAGGGAGCCAGTCGGCTCGTCGGCGAAGAGCACCTTCGGGTCGGCGACAAGACCACGCGCGAGGGCGACTCGTTGGGCCTGTCCGCCGGATAATTCCCCGGAGCGACGCCCCTCGAGACCGTCGATGCCGAGACGCTTGAACCACTCCCGAGAGCGCCCGAGAGCCTCACTCCGTCGAAGGCCGCCGAGCAGGAGCGGAAGCGCGACGTTTTCTTCTGCGGTCAGCTCTGGCACCAGCTGACCGAACTGGAAGACAAAGCCAAATGTGTCTCGTCGCAATGCGCTGCGCTCGTTGTCACTCAGGGTGTCGAGGCGACGACCCGAGAAGTAGATCTCTCCACGCTTCGGTACCAGGATGCCCGCCAGACAGTGCAGAAGGGTTGACTTGCCCGAGCCGCTCGGACCCATGACGGCGAGGATCTCACCTTCGCGGACTGACAGGTTCGCTCCCCGTAGGGCCGGCGTCTCACCGAAGTCGAACACGACGTCGCGCGCTTCGATCACGTAGTCCGTTCGTCGATCGACTACAAGGGATGCCTTGTCGTTCACGAAGCCACCGCCTCGGCGAGCGAGGGGAGACGAGCGGCAGTCATGTCGATCCAGCGCAGGTCCGCTTCGAGGTGGAACAGACCGTGATCCGCGAGCAGGGCGTCAATCAGGCTGTTCTGGCGCTTCAGCTCGGTGAGTTCGCGCATGCGCTGCAGGTGTGCCGCGCGCTGCGTGTCGAGGTACTGCTCTGCAGAGCGCCCGAGCATCAGGGCGAGGACTACCTTCGCGAACAGAACCGTCTGGAGGTGGGGTTCGGGTTCCACCGGCTCACCGAGCCAAGTTTCGAACTCTTGTTTTCCTACTGGGGTGATCGCGTAACGCTTTCGGTCCGGCCCGTCGCCCGGCTCGACCTCTCCGGGTTCGACCAGGCCGTCTCGCGACAGCCGGGCGAGCGTCGCGTAGACCTGGCCGAAGGGCAATGGTTTCGAACGTCCGAAGTAGCTGTCGTAGTCGCGCTTCAGGTCATAGCCGTAACTGGGTTCTCGTTCGAGCAGGCCGAGCAGGGTTAGGGGAACACTCATAAACTGAGAGCATACACTGAGCGTATACTGAACGCCAGCATGCCTGTGGCCGCGGCGCGCGGTCTGGAATGGCGAAGGCGCAGCGGAGGGTCAAGCCAAGCGGTCGTGTCCAAATCGCTCACGCGCGGTACGCTGCGGGACCGTGCACTGTGGTCGAGCGTCGTGCTCGGCAAGGTAACCCCGGGCTATCGACCCAGCGAAAGGGGTCCGCGACGATGCCGATTGAGGGGGAGTACGAACCGAGCCCGGCCCAGTGGGTGCGCGACCAGGTCGAAGAGTACGAGCGATCTGGGGGTACACACGCGAACACGCTTCGTGACACCGGGCTGCCCATTGTCATCGTCACGGTGCATGGCTCGCGCAGCGGCAAGGTGCGTAAGACGCCTGTGATGCGAGTCGAGCACAACGGGCAGTATGCACTCGTCGCCTCCAAGGGCGGCGCCCCCGAGAACCCGGTCTGGTACTACAACCTGCGCGCTCATCCCGACGACGTCATGCTCCAGGACGGTGCCACACCCTTCGACGTGACGGTGCGCGAGGCGAGCGGCGAGGAGCGCGCTGCGTGGTGGGATCGCGCCGTCGCGGCGTACCCGTCCTACGCCGAGTATCAGCAGAGGACGTCGCGTCTCATCCCCGTCTTTGTCGCTACCAGGGCGCCGTAGCGACCGGCGGTAGGTGACTGCCGTCCTTTTAGGCCGTCGGACGCGGCAGAACGGCCTCAGCGTGGAGGCTGTAGCCAACCCCGGGCGTCGTCTCAATCAGCTTGCCGCCGGGGTCGTTGAGCTTTTGGCGTAGCCGGTGCACGTAGGCGTGCACGTACTGGGCCTCGTCGCCGTAACCCGTGCCCCACACGGCGCGCAGGATCATTTGGTAGGTGCAGGTCTTTCCGGCGTGGCGCGCGAGGAATGCGAGCAGGTTGAACTCCTTGCTCGTAAGGTCCACCTTCGCGCCGTCGAGGTGAACCTCGTGATGCACGAGATCAAGGTCTAGCGGGCCGAGAATGATTTCTGAAGACACCTGCTCGGTCGGTCCCGGCGGCCGGTTGCGTAGCACCGCCCGGATGCGAGCCTCCAACTCTCCCATGCTGAAGGGCTTCGTGACGTAGTCGTCGGCTCCGCGGTTCAGGGCTTCGATCTTTCGCGTGTCGTCGCCCGTCGCCGAGAGGATAATGATCGGCACGTCGCTCCACTGTCGGATTCGCTCGCAGACGACCATCCCGTCAATGTCGGGCAGCCCGATGTCGAGCACCACGACGTCGGGGGCCCTGAGTGCGGTCTGGGAGATGCCCTGCTCGCCGTTCTCGGCCGTCGCTACGACGTGGCCTCCGGCTTCGAGGCCGAGTCGCAGCGCGCGCAATAGCGAGGGATCGTCGTCGATGACGAGCACGTGGGCCATTGGCTAGCTGCCCTTCGCGCCATCGTGACGGGGCAAGGAGAACGCGAAGCGGGCTCCGCCCTCGGGCACTTCTTCGTACCAAACGTGCTGGCCGTGAGCTTCAACGAAGGTCTTGACGATGGTGAGGCCGAGACCTGCTCGGCCCGAGGTACTGAGCAGGGTGAAGCGGTCAAAGACGGTATCGCGGTCGGCGGGCGCCACACCCGGACCCTGGTCGGCGACCGAGACGACCACGGCATCGCCACGATCCTCACCAACCACGGTGATCACACTGTGGGGAGGAGCGTGGCGCGCCGCATTGTCGAGCAGATTGACGAGCACCTGGCCGATAAGAACCTGATCCACGTCGACGTCGGGCAGGGAGTCCGGCACGATGACGCTCACGCGCTGCTCGTCGAGGGTCGCCCCCATCGAGGCCAATGCCTCCTTCACGAGCTCGGCGACAGGTGTTGTCTCGCGGCGCAGCGTGAGTACGCCGGCCTCGATACGGGTCATGTCGAGCAGGTTGGTGACGAGGCGAGTGAGTCGATCCGATTCGATCTCGATGAGACGGTGCAGCTCAGCGGTGTCCTCCGACGAGAGAAACGCTGCGCGCTTCGAAAGCGTCGATGACGCCACCTTGAGGGTCGCCAGCGGAGTGCGCAGGTCGTGTGACACTGCGCCCAAGAGCCCCCGGCGAAAACGATCCGCTTCCTCAAGCAGCTTCGAGCGCAGAGCCTGCTCGCGCAGCTGGGCGCGCTCAAGGGCGAGCGCCGCGTCGTTGGCGAACGTGTTCAACAGATCGCGGTCCGTCTCGATCACCGGCGCGCCGCGCATGGCGAGAATGCCCATGGCCCGCCCTGAGGAGGAGAGCGCCACCGCACGCAAGTCCGTCGACGAACCGGGTGTCGTGCCGACTCGGACCGGCAGCCCCGAGTGAGGGTCGAGTTGGCGGAGCTCGTCGCTGGTCAACGGTTCGCCCACACTGGCCACCACGACGAGGCGTCCGCGTTCGAGTTCCAGCAGCGACACGCCCGGGGCGCTGAAGAGGGACTGGGCGGAAGCGACGATCGTGTCGAGGAGATCACTCACCGGTCGGTCGCCCACCAACAGCTCGGAGACCTCCGAGACCCGACGCATCACCTCGCGTCCTCGGCGAGCCTCGGAGCGGGTCCTCTCGAGGACGTCGAATACGCGAGCGACGAGTAGCATCACGACGACGTAGACGGCGAGCGCCGCCCAGTTCTGCGCCGATCGGACCGAAAGAGTCTGGTAGGGCGGCACGAAAGCGTAGTCGTACACCAGGAATCCGGCAGCGACGCTCGCCGCGCCAGCACTGAAGCCCCCAATGACCGCGCCAACGACGACCGGGATGACGAGCGCAAGAGCCGGCGTGGCGACGCCGAGGTGCGAGCGAATCGGTAAGAGCACTGCCCCCAGCGCTACGGCGCAGGCCACGCCCACGAATGATCCCGCCAGACGCCTTTGCACCTAATCAGTATCGTCGCAAAGGCCGCGAGGGACGACGAACCATTGAATGAAGAAAAAAGGAAGCAACTGCAGCGACTTTCAAGACTTCTTTAAGAGGACCCCAAGAAGACTGGAATCATGGCAGATTTTCTCGCAGTTGTGGGCTTTGTCGCCTTCGCGGTGGTCATGCTCGGGCTGATCTGGGCGCTCGATCGGGTATGAGCGCCGTTCAGGTCATCCTCCTGGTCCTATCCATCATCGTTTTCATCTACCTGGGCGTGGCCATGTTCAAGCCCGAGTGGTTCTAGATGAACTTCTTCTGGACCATCGTTGTCCTTGTCATCGCCCTAGGGATCACATGGCGGTACCTGGGCTCGTACATGGCCGCCGTCTTCGAAGGCCGTGTGCATTACCTCGCGTGGGCCGAGCGGCCGTTCTACCGACTACTTGGCACGGGTCCCGACCACGAGCAGACCTGGAAGCGCTACGCCGGCTCGCTCGTGATCTTTTCCGCCGTTTTCATCGGCGTCGGCTATCTGCTGCTGAGGATTCAAGGGTCGCTGCCGCTCAACCCGCAGCACCTCGGGGCCGTCGGTCCAGCACTCAGCTTCAACACGATCGTGTCGTTTATGACCAACACGAACTGGCAGAACTACGGCGGCGAGCAGGCGATGTCGTACTTCTCCCAGATTGGCGTGCTCACGGTGCAGCAGTTCGTGAGCGCGGCGGTCGGGATCGCCGCGGCGATCGCCATGGTGCGCGGCTTCTCCCGCCGCAATTCCCCCACGATCGGGAACTTCTGGGTCGACATCACCCGTTGCATGCTCTACATCCTCCTCCCAATAGTGTTTCTCGCCGGCATCGTGATCGTCGGCCAGGGCGCCGTGGAGACGCTGGCGGGCACCGTCTCGATCCATGACACGTTGAACGGCGTTTCCCAGACCATCCCCCGTGGCCCCGCTGGGTTCATGGGCTCCATCATGCAGATAGGAACCAACGGCGGTGGGTTCTTCGATGTCGACCTAGCCCACCCGTTCGAGAACCCAACGGCCCTGACCAACCTGCTCTACATCTGGCTCACCTTGTCTATCCCCTTCTCGCTCACCTACACCTTCGGCAAGATGGTGAAGAGCATCCGACACGGGGTCGCCCTGCTGATGGTCATGGTCATCATCTTCGGCGCGTGGGTCGCCTTCACCAGCTACTCCGAGCACCAGAACAACCCTGCGGTCGTCGCCGCCGGTGTGCATTCCACGATTGGCAACACCGAGGGCAAGGAGGTGCGCTTCGGCGACACCACGAGCGCCCTGTTCAACGTCACGATGACTCAGACCTCCGACGGTGCCGTCGACAGTGCCACCGACTCTTACAACCCGATGGGCGGCTTCGGCCCGCTCACCGGCATGATGCTCGGCGAGGTCACTCCTGGGGGGGTGGGAAGTGGGCTCTACACGCTCCTCATCTACGCCGTCATCGCGGTGTTCATCGGCGGACTAATGATCGGGCGAACGCCCGAGTTCCTGGGGAAAAAGATCCAGGCGAAGGAAGTGAAGCTCGCGGGCCTGGGGGCGCTCGTCATGCCCATCATCGTGCTCGTCTTCACCGCCATCGCGGTGTCCATCCATGCCGGGCGAGCCGGGCCCCTCAACTCCGGGCCCCACGGTTTCACCGAGATCCTTTACGCCTTCACTTCGCAGGCCAACAACAACGGATCCGCTATGGCCGGGCTCAGCGGCAACACCCCCTTCTACAACGTCGTCGGGGCCATCGACATGCTGATCGGCCGGTTCGGCATCTTGATCCCGGCCTTGGCCCTTGGCGGAGTGCTTGCGGCCAAGAACGTCGTGCCGCCTTCGCAAGGGACGTTCCGCACCGATAACGCCATGTTCATAGGGCTCGTTATCGGAGTGGTCCTGATTATCGGTGGCCTGACCTTCTTCCCGGCGGTCTCTCTTGGTCCCATCGTCGAACAGCTGAGCCACGGAAAGTTCTTCTAATGACCACGATGCTCAACCAAGACGTCACACCGTCGGGCGCACATGGCGTCGCGCAGTCCCGCAGCCTCTTCGATCGCCAGATAATGGGCCAAGCACTGAAGGGCTCCTTCGTCAAGTTGGATCCCCGCACCCAGGTGAAGAACCCCGTCATGTTCGTGGTCCTCATTGGTACCGTCGTCACACTCTTCGAGGCCATCGCCCATCCCGGCATCTTCGCGTGGTCCATCACGATCTGGCTCTTTCTGACAGTCCTCTTCGCTAACTTCGCCGAGGCGATGGCCGAAGGAAGGGGCAAGGCCCAGGCGGACACCCTGCGCAAGATGCGCTCGGAGACCGAGGCGCGACGGCTGCGCTCGGACGGCAGCGAGGAACTGGTTCCCGCCGCCGAGCTCGTGAAGGGCGATCTCGTCGTATGCGAGGCCAACGACGTGATTCCCTCCGACGGCGAGATCGTCGAAGGCATCGCGTCGGTCGACGAGTCGGCGATCACCGGCGAGTCGGCCCCCGTCATCCGTGAGTCCGGCGGCGACCGCTCCGCGGTCACGGGCGGCACAAAGGTGCTCTCGGACCGCATCGTCGTGCGTATCACCGCCGAGCGGGGCCAGACCTTCCTCGACCGGATGATCACCTTGGTCGAAGGGGCGAACCGCCAGAAGACCCCCAACGAGATCGCCCTCACCATCCTCCTTGCGGTGCTGACGATCGTCTTCATCCCCGTGGTTGTGACGCTCGTGCCCTTCGCCCACTACGCCCACTCCACGGTCTCGGTCCTGATCTTGGTGGCGTTGCTCGTCTGCTTGATACCCACCACGATTGGTGCGTTGCTCTCGGCCATCGGCATCGCCGGCATGGACCGTCTGGTCCAGCGAAACGTGCTGGCGATGAGCGGCCGCGCCGTCGAGGCTGCCGGCGACGTGCAGACCCTGCTGCTCGATAAGACGGGCACGATCACGCTGGGCAACCGCATGGCGTCGAACTTCTTTCCCGTCAGCGGCCGCAGCGAGCGGGACCTCGCCGACGTGGCGCAACTCGCCTCACTCGCCGACGAAACCCCTGAGGGGCGTTCCATCGTCATTCTCGCGAAGGAGCGCTTCCAGATTCGCGAGCGGGACCTTGAAGCCGATCACGCCTTCATCCCCTTTACGGCCACGACGCGCATGTCCGGGCTCGATATCGGATCTCGCCAGATCCGCAAGGGCGCGGGTGACTCGGTCAAGCGCTGGGTCACCGAGCTCGGCGGGACGATCCCCGACGGCCTCGACGCCATCGTGGAGCAGATCTCGCGCTCGGGATCGACGCCGCTGGTCGTGAGCGACGGGCCGGACATCGTGGGTGTCATCGAACTGAAGGACGTCGTCAAGCTGGGCATCCGCGAGAAGTTCGACGAGATGCGCCAGATGGGCATCCGCACCATCATGATCACCGGCGACAACCCCCTCACCGCAGCCGCCATCGCGCAAGAGGCCGGCGTGGACGACTACCTCGCCGAGGCGACACCCGAGGCGAAGATGGCCCTCATTCGCCAGGAGCAAGAGGGTGGCAAGTTGGTCGCCATGACCGGCGACGGGACCAACGACGCGCCGGCCCTCGCCCAGGCGGACGTGGGCGTGGCGATGAACACGGGCACGACGGCGGCCAAGGAGGCGGGCAACATGGTCGACCTCGACTCCAACCCGACCAAGCTGATCGACGTCGTCGAGATCGGCAAGCAGCTGCTCATCACCCGCGGCGCGCTGACGACGTTCTCCATCGCGAACGACGTTGCGAAGTACTTCGCCATCATTCCGGCTCTCTTTGCCGCGACCTACCCCCAGCTCGGGACGCTCAACATCATGAAGCTGCACAGCCCCCAGAGCGCTGTCCTCTCGGCGGTCATCTTCAACGCCCTCGTGATCGTGGCGCTCATCCCGCTAGCTCTGCGAGGGGTGAAATTCCGCGCAGCAACTTCAACGGTAATCCTGCGGCGCAACGTGTGGATCTACGGTGTCGGCGGGGTCATCGTCCCATTCATCTTCATCAAGCTCATCGACCTGATCCTGGTCGCCCTCCACGCCTACTGATCGCGAGTTCCACATGATCGTCCATCTCCGCCGTTCAATCATCGCAATCGTGGTCTTCACGGTATTCTTCGGCTTCGTCTACGCCTTCGCCGGCGTGGGGGTGTCCCAGCTGCTCTTCAGGCACCAGGCTGACGGCTCTATCACGCCCAACGGTTCGACGCTGATCGGACAGAACTGGTCTGCCACCAAGTGCCCGGGACACCCACTGGGCAGCTGCGTGTTCCAGGGCCGTCCGGACGACCTCGGCCCGTACGCCGCCAACCCCAAGACGCCCACTTCGGGCGGCGACAACCCGCTCGATGCCTGCAGCTATTCGGCCAACTCGTGCGTCGCCGGCGAGTCGGCATCGTCCAACCTGGGACCGCGGTCCGAGGTGCTGCTGACCAACACCAAGGCTCTCGTGGCGTACTGGCGTGCCCGGGGCGTGGATCCCACACCCGACCTCGTTACGACCTCAGCCAGCGGCATCGACCCCGACATCACCCCTCAGGACGCCCTCGTCCAAATTCCGATGGTTTCAAAGGCCACCGGCATCTCGCCGGCCAAGCTGAAGGCGCTCGTCAAGTCCTACACGCAGTCGGCCCAGTTGGGCTTCCTCGGCAGCAGCTACATCGACGTCCTGCAACTGAACGAGGGACTCGCCAAACTTAAGTAGGCCGCCTACGCGACCGAGGGAGGCCAACGTGTCGACTGAGCTGTGGAACCGGTACCGCCAGGCTGTCTCCGTCGTCTTGGCGTTGGTCGTGCCGCTGTGCGTGTCGTCCATCCTCGTGCCCTATCGGGGAACCTTCGCCAATACCGCGGCGGCGCTGGTGCTGGTTGCTTTCATCGTGGCGCTCTCGATCGCCGGCAACAGGCTGACGGGATTCATCGCGAGCCTGTCGTCGGCACTGTGGTTCGACTTCTTCCTCACCCGGCCCTACGACACGTTTGACATCAGCCACCGCCTCGACATCGAAACGACGATCAGCATCATCGTCGTGGGCTTCATGGTCACCGAGCTCGCCGCTCGCAGCCGCCACCACTCCCGTGTTTCGAACGAGGAGGCCCGCTACGTGGCCACGATCCACGACCTGGCCGACCTCGCGGCGAATCCCACCCCCAGCCCGGCAGTCGTCGAAAGCGCGTCGGCGTCGCTGGTCGAGCTGCTGGAGCTGCGGGCGTGTCGCTTCGAGCGCGCGGCTACCCAGCCGCCGCTGCCGAGGATCCTCTCCGACGGCACGGTCGAGCACGTGGGCCTGCAGTGGCCCGTCGGCGAGCTGGGCATTCCCGGGCCCGAGGCCGAGATCGTGGCCGAGTGGCGTGGCCACGTGCTCGGTCGATTCGTTCTCACCCCGACGCCCGGTCGACCAGTCTCGCGCGAGCGCCGGATCGTGGCGGTCGCGCTCACCACGCTCGTGGCGGCGACCCTTGACCGTGAACGTCGCGTCGTGTAGGCCCCGTGCGCCGCGGGCCGGCACACATTGGACGGCGTCACCGCGGGTAGCTTCGAGCGATGACCAAATAGGTAAGTATTGATCTCGTGGCCCGAGGTCAACTGCGTGTCTATCTGGGCTCGGCCCCTGGGGTGGGCAAGACCTACCGGATGCTCGACGAGGGCTGGCGACGGCGCGAACGCGGCACCGACGTCGTCATCGGCTACGTGGAGACCCATAAGCGGCCGCTGACTGACGCCCTGATCCGCGACCTCGAGGTCGTTCCGCGTGCGACGCTCGAGTACCGCGGCGCCCAGCTCGAGGAGATGGACCTTGACGCGGTGCTGGCCCGCAAGCCCGAGGTGGCACTCGTCGACGAGCTGGCCCACACCAACGTGCCCGGGTCCAAACATGAGAAGCGCTGGCAGGACGTCGAGGCCCTGCTTGATGCGGGCATCGACGTGATCACGACGGTGAACATCCAGCACCTGGAGTCGGTGAACGACGTCGTGGAGAAGATCACCGGGATCACCCAACAAGAGACCGTGCCCGACGCGGTGGTGCGCCGGGCCGAGCAGATTGAGCTCGTGGACGTCACGCCCGAGGCATTGCGTCGGCGCATGGCCCACGGCAACATCTACGCCGCCGACAAGATCGACGCCTCGTTGTCCAACTACTTTCGGGTTGGCAATCTCAGTGCTCTGCGCGAGCTCGCGCTGCTTTGGTTGGCCGACCGTGTCGAGGACGCCCTCCAGAAGTACCAGGACGACCACGACATCAGCCAGACCTGGGAGACGAGAGAACGGCTGATCGTGGGCGTGACCGGCACGGCGGTGGACGAAGTCTTGCTACGCCGTGCGGCGCGGATCGCCTCGCGCACCGGCGCGCGGTTGATCGCCGTGCACGTCGTCAGCGCCGACGCCATGCAGCGCGACGCCGCCGACACGAAGTTGGCGCGAGAGCTCACCGCCGAGTTCGAAGGTACCTTCCAAGAGATCGTCGATGACAACAAGGCGGCGGCGCTCGTGGCCTTCGCCCGTTCAGAGCGCGGCACCCAGATCGTCATCGGCGCCAGCCGTCCCCGCAACCCGTTCCTTCCGCACTCAAGCGTCGTGGAAAACGTGCTGCGACGCTCGCGGGACCTCGACGTGCACGTGATCGCGGTCGGGGGCAAGCGACCTGATCGCGTCCACCAACGCCGCCAGACGATGCGCTACTCGTGGCGCCGCCAAGCACTGGCGCTGGTCATCGCCCTCGTCGTCATGCCGCTGGTCACGGTGATCCTGACGACCGCCCGTTCGAGCGTCTCGACTTCGACGGAGTTTCTGGTCTACCTCGTTATCGTGCTGGCGCTGGCAACCTGGGGCGGCGTCGCGGTCGGGGCCACCGCCGCCCTGGCGGCCTTCGCGTTGGAGAACTACTACTTCGTCCCGCCGCTGCACACGTTCTCGGTGTCGCGGCCCGACGACCTCGTCGCACTGGTCGCTTTTCTGCTCTTCGCGGTCGGGTCGAGCATCGCCGTCGGCCGGTTCACCCGCAAGTCCTACGAGGCCGAACGGGCCCGGGCCGAGGCGCAGGTCTTGGCGAGGGTCGTCGCCACGGTAGGCACCTCCCACCAGGACCTGCTGCCGTTGCTCGACTCGCTGAGGGCGGTCTTTGACGCCTCGAGCGTGGCAATATTGGTGCGCCGAGATGGGGAGTGGCTACCCGACGTCGTCTCGGGCGAAGCTCTGTCCGACACGCCGTCGGCCGAGCGTTTCGGCATCGACGAGGACTACGCGCTGGTCCTCGACGGCGTAACGCTCGGCGCCGAGGATCGCCAGCTGGTGGACGCCTTCGCGGCGAGGATTGCCGCCGGACTGCGAGCGGTGAGTCATCTTCAAGAGGCGGAGGAGCTTCGAGAGACGGTGCAGGCCGAGTCAACCCGGGTCGGACTGCTGCGTGCCGTGGCCAACGACCTCAAGGAACCACTCTCCACCATTCGGTTGAAGGTCGAGTCGCTCCTTGACGGGGCCGATACAGCCCCCGCGAGAGTACAGCGCGAGCGGCTCGTGGCCATCGAGGGTGAAGTCCATCAACTCAGTCGCCTTGTAGCGAACCTCGTCGACGAGGGGCGCCTGGAGACGGGCGGCGTTGAAGTGAAGTTCGCGCCGGTGTCGCTGAGTGAGGTGGTAACCGAGTCATTGGCGTCGTGCGGCACCGATGGGCGAGTGCTCGACCTCGACGTCGGCGCGGATCTGCCGAGGTTCATGAGCGACCCCGATCTTGTAACGCGGGCCATCGCGATCGTCGTGAACAACGCCTGCCGGTTCAGCCCCCATGACAAGCCAGTGAGGCTCACGGCCGGGGTGGCCGGCGAGGCGATCGAGCTGCTGGTCATTGACCAGGGACCCGGCATCGCCAGAGCGCGACGGGAGACGGTCCTCGATCCGCTTCAGCGTTCGACGAAGGAGGAGTCGTCGGCCAATCTGGGGCTCAGCGTCGCCTCGCAGTTCATGCGTCTGGTCGGCGGGGAACTCCGTCTGGAAGACACCCCGGGCGGAGGACTGACCGCGCTGATGGAGTTTCCGCTTCGTCCGGCGCTCAGCTAAGCCGGCGCGGCGCCCCCGCGGTCGAGGGCGTCGAGGATCTCGCCCGGCTCGGTGCGCGTCGTGTAGTTCGGGTGCACGTCGATCCACTGGATCGTCCCGGACGCATCGACCACGACCACCGTCGGCATCGGTAGGTCGTACGTGCCGTCAGCGTTGTGCTCCGCGAGGTCCAGCCCGAAACCCCGTTGGAGATCTCGTGCGGCCACGCTGGGCGAAGTCACGATGCCGAGTGCCATGGCGATCTGATTCCCGGGGTCGGAGAGGACGGCGAAGGTGAGGTCGTTCGCGTCCCTCATCGACCCCGAGCCGTCGGGCTTCTGGGGGCTAACGGCGATTAAGGCCACACCACGAGCCTCGAGCTCGGGCGCAAGGACGCGCTGGTAGGTGCGCAACGTGAGGTTGCAGTAGGGGCACCACGCGCCGCGGTAGAACACGATGACCGCATCGCGGTCGCCTTGGACTTGGCTGACGGACGTGGGTCGGCCCTCGGCGTCCAGCAGCGTCACTCGGGGCAGCGAGGAGCCCACGGCGGCGACGCCCGCGGGGACGCCGGCGTCGTCGAGGGCGCGCTGCTCCGCGAGGAAGACCTCTCGAACGGGCTCGGGTGCCTTCGCCGAGGTGCGATGCATTTCGGCGACCTGGTCGGCGATGGTCGTGTAGTCGATCGTCATAGGCTCTCCTTACACGTGCCGTCCTTCCACGCCGGGTAGTCGTTACACGCGCCGCCACGCTTAATCGAATTGGCGCGATCTTCACCCACCACGGCGGCAGTGTTGCTCGTGCGTCAGTCCATCGGCGCCTCGATGGGAGAGGTCACCCCGTCGGCCGTGTTCTCGAAGAGTTCCATGACCTCGTGATCGAGCGCGGGCTCGTCCACACCACGAAGCCTCGAGCTCCACTTCTCCTCGATGCGCCCGTAGCGCCAGATGACGAGCGCCGTCACCCAGGTCACGAGGAACATACCAACAATGATGAAACCGGCCGCGTTGATATTGAAGTTGGCCATGAAGCGCCAGAAGGCCCCACGGAAGTGCAGCTCGGTCGGCAAGAGGCCGAGCACCTCGATGGTGCCGATGAAGAAGCAGATCGCGACCGAGAGTCCGGTGATCGCGAGGTTGTAGTAGATCTTGCGTACCGGATTGAAGAAGGCCCAGCCGTAGGCGACGTTCATGAAGCAACCGTCCGCCGTGTCCATCAGGGCCATGCCGGCCGTGAAGAGAATCGGCAGGCACATGATCGAATACCAGGGCAGCGCCTCCTTGGCGAGGATGGCGGTGGTGGCGAGCAGGGCGACCTCGGTCGCCGTGTCGAAGCCCATCCCGAAGACCACCCCGACGGGGTACATCTGCCACTCCTTGGTGATCGAGCGCATCCACCGGCCGAAGAATCGGAACATGAGCCCGCGGTTGTTCAGCTGGCGCTCGAGCTCGGCCTCGTCGTAGGTGCCGTTGCGCATCGCGCGAAAGACCTTGAGAATGCCCGCGAGGATCACGACGTTGAGCAGGGCGATGAGGTAGAGGAAGCTGGCCGAGACGATGGTGCCAAAGACTCCGCCGAACTGCTCGAGGCCCGAGCCTTTGTGCGCGACCGCGCCGTAGACGGCCTTCTCGGCGACGATCAGCGCGATGCCGATGGCGACGACGATGGTCGAGTGGCCGAGCGAGAACCAGTAGCCAATGCTCAAGGGCCGGTGCGAGCCCTCGACCCCGTGGCGCTCGTTCATGAGCTTGCGCGTGGTGTTGTCGATCGCCGAGATGTGGTCGGCGTCGAAGGCGTGGCGCAGGCCCAGCGTGTAGGCGAGCACGCTCAGCCCGATGCCGTAGCCCTTGTAGTGGCCCGGGACGACGAAGGCAATGAAGATGCCAAAGCCGATGACGTGCAACAGAAGGATCGAGCCGAACATCCAGCCGGCGCGGCGCCGCTCGCTGGGGGTGAGGGTGTGGCGCAGCGCGAGCACGCGAGCGAGCTTCGAGGGGCTGTCCAACACTCCTCGCTACCTCCTCCCCGAGGGCCGCGACATGAGTCGACTCGACCTCGGCTCAACCGTTCGCCACAGCCTGCCATAAATAGGAACTGGACGCAAGAAGTATCTGTACGCAGAAAAATGGGTATTCTGTCACCATGACGAAACCTGTCAGCTCGCCCGCTGAGAGGGACGACGAGACCGACGAGCGCATCGAAGAGGTGCTCGGACGGTTGCGCGAGGGCGGGGGCCGGGCCACCACTTCGAGACGGGTCTTGCTGCGCTGTCTCTTCGACGAGGGACCCCACCGCACGGCCGAGGAACTGGCCCTCGAGGTCCAGCGCGTGGCGCCGGACGTCCACCTGTCGACCATCTACCGCAACCTCGACGAGCTCGAGCGCCTCGGTGTCATCGTTCACGCGCACCTCGGACACGGACCGGCGACCTACCACCTCGCCTCGGAGACCCACGGCCACCTGGTCTGCGAGGAGTGCGGCGCGTGGGTCGAGGCGCCCGAAGAGTTCTTCTTGAACCTGAGCGACGCTGCAGCGAGGGAGTACCGCTTCGTGATCGATCCGCGGCACTTCGCGGTGCTCGGGCGATGCGCGGCCTGCGCTGACTCAGCGTGACCAGCTGACCGACGTCGCGAAGTTGGACCTAGCTCTGCGCTTCGAGCAGAGCGATCTGGCGCTTCGTAGCGACCGTGCGGTACGCGTCCTCGATGAACATCCCGACCTCGTCGAAGTCGACGTCACCGTCGAGGCGAACGCCGATCCATCCTCGGTGGCCCACGTAGGGCGGGTAGAAGACTCGCTCGGGCGAGTCCGCTATGAGGTCGCCCTGGACCCCGGGTCGTGCGGGGCACCACAGATGCGCGAAGCCGTCAACGTGATGCCCGTTCGGCCAGAGCATGACGAACTGCTTGGCGACATAGAAGGCCGGCGAACCGTGGCTCACTCGCTCGGTGACTTCGGGCAGGGCCAGGCAGATCGTCCGTACGCGCTCCTCGACGTCATTGCTCATGCGGAGACCTTAGGGAACGCGGGCCTCGCCAACGCGAGTGGGTGGCGCGATGCCAAAAGTCCCGACCGGCGCAAGCCGGTCGGGACTTTTGACCGTTCGGGCTAGGCGACGCCTACGTAGTCGGGAGACTTCGTGGTCCCTTCGTCGCTTGAACCTTTCGAGGCGTCGACCTTGGGAGCGGGGCCGATCGGGGGCGCCACGTCCATGAGGCGCTGACGACGCTGACGGTAGCCGGAGATGAGCCCGTCGAAGCCGATCCAGCCCGACGTGCGCCAGAACGTCAGGATGACGATGGCGAAGAGCGCGTAGAACGCGCAGACACTCGCCGTGCCGCTCATGACGTACGTGAAGAGGAGAGCCAGGCTGACGAGCGCTGCGACCTGCGTGAACAGTCCGAGGGCCAGCATGATGCCGATGGCAAATTCCGCGAAGGCTACGAGCACCGCGATCCAGCTCGCGTTGGGCACGACGAAGCCGTGCATGAAACTGGCCCACCAGCTGTAGGCCGCGGCACCGTGGGCAGCGAAACCGGCTACGCCGGCGCCGTTGTTGTGCAGGAAGGACGGGTTCTCCGCTCCCCACAACTTTGAGACGCCCGCCTGTATCCACATGGCGCCGAGCCAGACTCGCATCGCCGTCCACACGAAGGCCGCCAACTTGGAGCGCTGGAGCTGGTATAGGGGTCGAGGCGTCTTGATCTTGGAAGGATCACCGATGATGTTGAAGACCTTGTTCACGTCCTCACCTAACTTTCCGGCCTCGCTTGTCAAGACCACAGAGCCATTGTGCTGTAGCGACGCCGCTTCGCCGTAGGGAGGAAAGACCTTCTTCGCGGGGACCAAGGTCACTTTTTGGTCAGTCTGTCCTCACGGTCCGAGACGGGTCAGGTACCCTACGCCCATTACGGCCGCCTCGCAGCCGATGCGCTCGAGGGTCGCCAGGTCGTCCTCGTCTCGCACGCCGCCCGCCGCGACAACTGGTATCGCGCTCGCGCACGCCAGCTCGTAGAGCTCGACGTCGGGGCCTAGCATCGTCCCGTCGCGCTCAATGGCTGTCACGTGGAGCCGCCGCACGTTCGCCTCCCGGCACCGTTCCAGCGCACCCTCGATGGTGATGGCTGTGTCGGCCATCCAGGCCCGCACCGCGAGGTGGCCGTCTCTCACGTCCAGAGCCGCGCTCATTCGCTCGCCCAGGGCCGCCGCGAACGATTCGAGAGCGCCGCCCCGCCATAGAGCCGTGCCGACGACAACTCGAGCAGCACCGGCGTCGAGCACTTCGAGGGCGGCGGCGATCGAGCGCACGCCGCCCGAGACCTGGAGGGGGATGCCCTGGGCGGCGCGGTGGCAGCGTTCGATTACGTCAGGTCGGATCGCCCCGTCGCGCGCCCCCTGGAGGTCGACTACGTGGATCAGCGCCGGCTGAGTGGCGACGAGGCGCTCCATGAAGGCTTCGAGGGGTTGGGAGAAGACGACTCGATCGAAGTTGCCCTGCTCGAGCCGAACGGCGTCGTCTCCGAGAAGGTCAACGGCGGGGATGAGTTGCATAGTAGCGAGTTAGCATACTAGCATGTGATAATGACGAGCGGAAAGGTTGTTCCGGCGGGCGCGAGCCCCGAGACCGCGGCGCGCTTCGACGAGCTTGCCCAGGCCTTCGCCCGGCTGCGCGACGTCGACACCGTGAAGTCCTTTCTGCGCGACCTGTGCACCCTGACCGAGCTTGACGCGATGGGTCAACGCCTGCAGGTCGCGCGCCTCGTCGACAGCGGCGTGCACTACCAGGAGATCTCTCGGCGCACCGGCGCCTCCACGGCCACCGTGACGCGCGTCGCCCAGTGGCTGCACCACGGCGAAGGCGGCTACCGCGCCGTACTGAAACGGGGTCGGCATTGACCCGGCGTCTCACCATGGCCCTGCCTTCCAAGGGCCGGCTGCGCGAGCCCTCGTGGACGCTGCTCGAGGCGAGCGGCGTCTCACCCCAGGAACCGGGCGAGCGCGTGTTGCAGGCACACTGTCGAAACGCTGACATCGACCTGTTGTTCGTGCGGGCCGAGGACGTGCCCGAGTATGTCCAGGACGGCGTCGTGGACTGCGGGATCACTGGTCTCGACCTCGTGGCCGAGCGAGAGTGCAGTGTCGAGGTGCTGCTGCGGCTCGGCTTCGGGGCGTGCTCGCTACAGGCCGCGGTGTCGGTGGAGGACCCGGCCGAGCGGCTCGAGGACCTCGAGGGCCGCCGGGTGGCGACGTCGCACCCGCGCATCGCCGCCAAGGTGCTCGCCGAGCGCGGCGTGAACGTCGACATCGTGCCCGTCGCGGGGTCGGTCGAGATCTCGCCGCGACTAGGGCTCGCCGACGCCATCATCGACCTCGTCTCGACGGGCAGCACGCTGCGCACCAACGGCCTTCGATCGATCGGCGTGCTCTTCGAGTCCGAGGCGGTGCTCATTGGCCGGCAGCACTCGCGCGCCTTCGCCGCGCGGCGCACGCTGACGACAGTGCTCGGCTCAGTGATCAACGCCCGGGCCAATCGCTACCTCCTGTGCAACGTGCCGCGAACCCAGCTCGAGGAGGTGACGGCGCTGCTGCCGACCGCCGGCTCGCCCACGGTGGTGGACCTTGCGACGCCCGGTCTCGTGGCGGTGCACGCCCTCGTGCCGGCGGTCGAAATCTGGAAGCTGCTGCCCAAGCTCGAGGCCGCCGGCGCCAGCTCGATCCTCACCCTGCCGGTCGAGCGGATGGTGCCGTGAGCGACGTGGCGACGGAACGGTCGATCTCGGTCGAGGAGATCGTGAACGACGTTCGTGCTCGCGGCGACGCCGCCGTCGCCGAGTGGTCGCGTCGCCTTGACGGGACGAGTGCAAACGCGCCCGAGCGGGCTCTGGCCGGTGGCACCATCCCGAGCCAGGCGCTACTCGCCGCCGCCGACGCCGTGCGCAGGTGGCACGAGGCCCAGCGACCGAGCGATCTCGTCGTGGAGGTCTCGCCGGGTGTCACGCTCGAACGTCACTGGACGCCTCTTCGCTCGGTCGGCGTCTACGTCCCCAGGGGACTTATCTCGTCGCTTGTCATGGGCGTCGTGCCCGCGCAGGTGGCGGGCGTCGAACGGATCGTCGTCTGCACGCCGCCCCTTGGTTCGGCCGGTGTCGCCGAAGCCGCGAAGCTTCTCGGGGTCACCGAGGTGTGGGCGATCGGCGGTGCGCAGGCGATCGCCGCGATGGCGTACGGCACAGCATCAGTCGCGCCGGTCGACAAGATAGTCGGGCCGGGCAGTGGACCGGTCAACGCCGCGAAGCTGCTCGTCAGTCGCGACGTCGCGATTGACCTGCCCGCGGGACCTAGCGAGATCGTCGTCGCCGCCGACGCCGGCGTCGACGAAGCATTGATCGCCCAAGAGGTCGCCGCCCAAATGGAGCACGGTCCCGACTCGCAGGCCCACGTCGTACGCGTCGGGGACGACCTCGAAGCCGCGCTCGACGAAATTGAAGGATACGCCGCCGAACACGTGGCCCTGCTCGGCGAGCGCGCCGAGTCGCTGGCCGGACGAATTCGCAACGCGGGATCGGTCTTCGTCGGACGTTACGCGCCGGTGCCGGCGGGGGACTATGCGACCGGCGCCAACCACGTCTTGCCGACCGGGGGTTGGGCGCGGTCCTCGGGAGGGCTTGGCCTGGAGACGTTCATGAAGCCCGTTACGGTCCAACGGGTAAGCCAATCGGCGCTGGCGCGCCTCGCTCCCACGATTGAGGCCTTGGCCGAGTTTGAGGGGCTCAGCGCTCACCGGGCGACGGCGCGGCGATGAAGCCCATCGCTCTGGAGTCCTACCAGTGGCCGCCCTCGAGCGAGGTGCTGGCCGAGCGCTACGGGCTCGACGTTCGCTCAATCGTGCGTTTCGACGGCAATGTCGCGGCGAGTCCGCCCTCCACGGCACGACCGATCGCCCTCGCCCGGGCGCTCGCCCACGTAAACGAGTACGACCGTGGCCGATACCTGTCGCTTCGTGAGGCAATCGCGAGGCTCCATGACGTCGCGCTCGACCAGGTCGTGCTCGGAGCAGGAAGCGACGAGTTCATAGTGCTGCTCGCGCAGCTCTTCGCCCCAGGCGGGCGCGTCGCGACCGTGCCCACTTTCTCCTACTCGATGTACCGCTACGCCGCCTTGATGGCTGGGGCCACGATCGTCGAGGATCCGCGCGAAGCCGACCTCGTCTACGTCTGTCGACCCAACAATCCAACGGGTGAGCTGCCCGCGATCCCCGAGGTCGCGGGTCAGCTCGTGATCGACGAGGCCTACGCCGAGTACGCGGGCGTCGACGCCCTCGATCGCCTCGTCGACGGCGCGATCGTGCTCCGCACCTTCTCCAAGGCCTACGGACTCGCCGGCGCGCGGGTGGGCTACGCCCTCGCTCCGGCCGAATTGACGGCGGCCATTGCCTCGCGACAGGCGCCGCTGTCGGTATCGTCGCTCTCAGCGGCGCTCGCGCTCGCGGCGCTCGCGGCGCCCCTCGATCTCTCGGCAACGATCGCCGAGCGCGACCGGCTCGCCGGTGAGCTGACCGTGCTCGGGCTCGAGCCGATCCGCTCCTACACGAACTTCCTCTTTATTCCGATGGACGAGCCCGAACAGCTCGTGGAACGGCTCTTGCCCTACGGGGTGGTGACGAGGGCCTACCCCGGGGGGCTGCGCGTCAGCGTGCGCGACGGGGTCGACAATGATCTTCTGCTCGACGTTCTTCGCAGTGTGCTCAGCGGCGTTGCCATGCCTCGTGCGACCGTGCGCCGCGAGCGCACGACCGCCGAGACGCTGCTCAGTGTGCGACTGCGCGCGCCCGGCGAGGGCCGGGTGCTCGTGCGCACCGGTGCGGGCTTCTACGACCACATGCTCCAGCAGCTGGCCTTCCACGCGGGTCTTGATCTCTGGCTCGAGGGCGTCGGCGACCTCGAGACCGGCGACCACCACACGGTGGAGGACATGATGCGAACCTTCGGCGAGGCGCTCGACGAGGCGCTCGGCGAGCGCCGGGGCCTCGCTCGCTACGGCGAGTCGCGCGTGCCGATGGACGAGGCGATCGCCCACGCCGTCGTCGACCTCTCCGGGCGGGCGACGGCGACCATCAGCGTCGAGCCCGACGAGGGCATGGTCGCGCACGCCTTCGAATCGCTCGTCCAGACCGCGCGGATCACTCTGCACGTCACGGCGATCGGCAAGAACGCCCACCACGTCGCCGAGGCGTCCTTCAAGGCCGTCGGACGCGCGATGGCCCAGGCGATGGCGAGTAACGGCGCCGAGGTGCGCTCGACCAAGGGCACGCTGTGAACGCGGTCGCCGTGGTTGACTACGGCGCGGGCAACACCCGCTCGGTGCGGGCGGCGCTCGCTCACCTCGGTCGGGCGAGCGTCCTCACCAGCGATCCCGCCACGCTCTACAACGCGGACTTCGTTGTGCTGCCGGGCGTGGGCTCTGCGCGCAGCGCGATGGTGCACCTTAAAGAGAGTGGCGCCGCCTCGGCGCTGCGCGAGCGATTCAGCAAAGGACGGACCATGCTCGGTATCTGCCTGGGCCTGCAGCTGGCCATGGAACGCACCGAAGAGGACGGTGGTGTTACCGGACTCGGGCTGCTCGAGGGGGACGTCGCTCGTCTCACTGAGGGACGGGTGCCGCGCCTGGGTTGGTCCATCGTCGAGCCCTGGGGCGAGGCTTACTACTTCGCCCACTCCTACGCGGTTCGTTCGCCCGACGCCGTTGCCGCCGTCGACGGCGTCGTGGCCGCTGTACGGCGCGACGCGTTCTTCGGGGTGCAGTTTCACCCCGAGAAGAGCGGGCCGGCCGGCCTAGCCTTCCTCGACCAGTGTCTCTCGCCCGCCTGATTCCGTGCCTCGACGTGGCCCACGGCCGCGTTGTCAAGGGCGTGAACTTCGTCGGACTGCGTGACGTGGGTGACCCCGTCGAGCTCGCCCAGTGCTACAGCGATGGGGGAGCGGACGAGCTAGTGCTGCTCGATATCGCAGCCACCCCCGAGGACGTCGCCACCATCTTGTCGGTCGTGGGCGACGTCGCCGACGTCTTGGAAATCCCCTTCACGGTGGGCGGCGGCGTGCGCTCGCTGGACGACGCGTCGCGCCTCATCGAGTCGGGCGCCGACCGGGTGTCGCTCAACTCCGCGGCGCTCGCCGATCCGTCGCTCATTACGTCGATCGCCGAGCGCTTCGGCGCCCAAGCCGTCGTCGTGGCTATCGACGCGGGCGACGGTGTCGTGCACAGCCACGGGGGACGCGTCGCCACGACCCGTTCGACTGTGCCGTGGGCGGTGGAAGCGTGCGAGCGCGGCGCGGGGGAGATCCTCCTCACTTCGATCCGCCACGACGGCGAGCGAACCGGCTACGACCTCGAGCTGACCCGGCGCGTGCGCGACGCCGTGCCCGTGCCGGTCATTGCCTCGGGCGGCGCCGGTTCGGCCCGCGACGTCGCCGCGGCCCTGCGAGTAGCGGACGCCGCGCTGGTCGCGTCGATCGTGCACGAGAACCCATCAGGGCTCGCCGAACTTCGCCGAGAGATCGAAAGCTTAGGCATCGCGCTGCGACCAGTGAGGGAGCGACATGGATAGCGATCTTCGCGCGGCCATCATCCAGGACGAGGCGAGCGGACGGGTGCTGATGCTGGGGTGGATGGACGACGAGGCGCTCGAGCTCACCAGGTCGAGCGGGCTCGTGCACTTCTTCTCGCGGTCCCGTCAGCGGCTGTGGCGCAAGGGCGAAACGTCGGGCAACGCATTGCACGTGACCGAGATCACCCTCGACTGCGATGAGGACGCTGTTCTCGTTCGCGTACACGCTGACGGACCGACCTGCCACGATGGGTCAACTTCGTGCTTTGCGCCCTGGTTGTGGCGCCGCATCCTTCGGCGCGAGAATGACCAGGCCGAAGGCTCCTACGTCGCCGCCCAGCTCGCAGCTGGCGCCGCCCAGGTCGCGCGCAAGGTCGGCGAGGAGGCGGTCGAGCTGGCGGTCGCCGCCCTCGCCGAAGACGACGAGCGCGTGGTCAGTGAAGCGGCGGACCTGTGGTTCCATATCCTCTTGCTGCTGCGACGTCGAGGGCTCGACCCCGCCGCCGTAGACGACGAACTTCGTCGACGGGCGGCGCGCTAGCCACACCTTGGGCTGTGCCGGCCGAGAAACTCGGTCGAGCGCGTTACCGATAAGAATCGTCTCATGGTCCTGGCTTCGACGATGTCCTCGAGCGCCATCGTGCTCGTTGGCGCGGTCTTTCTGGCCAGCGCCGTTGAGATGGTCGAGGCCCTGACGATCGTCGTCGCGGTCGGCCACACCGAGGGTTGGCGATCGGCCCTGCGGGGCTCGGTTGTCGCCCTGTTCACGCTGGCCGCCCTCGTGGCGATCGTCGGGCCAGCGCTCGTGCACTTTCCGCTGGTCGCCCTGCGCCTCATCGTCGGTAGCGTGCTCTTCATCTTCGGTCTGCAGTGGCTGCGCAAGGCGATCCTTCGGGCGAGCGGCCTACAGGCGAAGCACGACGAGGACGTGATCTACGAGCGAACGGTGGAGCGTCTCGAGAGCGACGCCGATGTTCGCCAGCGTGCCCACGTCGCCTTCGTCCTCGCCTTCAAGGGCGTCTTCCTCGAAGGTCTCGAGGTCGTGATCATCGTCCTCACCCTCGGCACGTCGGCCGGGCGTCTCGGGCTCGCGGTGTTCGCCGCCCTGGCGGCCCTCGTCGTGGTCGGCGTCGTTGGGGTCATCGTGGCTCGCCAGCTCTCGAAGGTTCCCGAGAACCTGATGAAGATGACCGTCGGCGTCCTGCTCGTTAGTTACGGCACCTTCTTCACCGGCGAGGGCCTGAAGGTTCGCTGGCCGAGCGGCGACGTGGCACTCGTAGTGATCGCCGCCGTCTACGCCGTCGTGGTATGGCTGATCGTCGTTGGACTGCGCGCCACGACCAAGCCGCAGGGGGCGATCGCAGCGTGAAAGCCGCGGGATCCTGGGTGCTGCGAATGCTGCGAGGCTTCGGCCGCTTCTGGTGGGACTTTCTCGTCGGCGACACCCCCGAGATCTTTCTCGCCGCGCTCGTCGTGCTCGGCGTCGTGGCGCTCATCAGCCTCGTCGGCCACTGCAACGCGCTCGCCGTCGTCGCGCTGCCGCTGCTGGCGATTCTGACGCTGGGTCTGTCGGTACGGCGCGCGTCGCGCGCCAGCCGTCGCTAGCTCGCTGGGCCGGCCAGTTGGTAGGCGGTCATTGACAGCGAACCCATCTCGTAGCCGTCGATGAGCGTGGTCGCGGGCGCGTTCGCTGCTGCGCAGAGCCCCGCCACGTAAGCGAGCGGGAGGAAGTGGTCGGCGGTCGGCACGGCCATGGCGTAGTCGGCGTGGGCGCTCGCGGTCCCGAGCTCGGCCGCGTCGCTCGTCATGATCTCGCCAACGGCGTCGTCGAAGCGGTGCGCCCAGTCCCGGCCCTCGCCGGGGCTCTGCCAGTCGATGAGGCGCAGGTTATGCACGACGTTGCCGCTGCCGAGGATGAGGACGCCCTCGCCGCGCAGCCGGTGCAGCCTCGCGCCGAGGTTGAAGTGGTAGTCGAAGGGCAGCTCGGCGTTGATCGAGAGCTGCAGCACCGGAACGTCGGCTTCGGGAAACATGTGCACGAGGACCGACCAGGTGCCGTGATCGATGCCCCAGGAGTCGTTGTCCATTCCCACGTACGTCGGTTCGACGACGTCGATGACGCGCTTCGCGAGTTCGGGGTCGCCCGGCGCGGGGTACTGCACCTCAAAGAGGGGCTTAGGAAACCCGTAGAAGTCGTGGATGGTGCGCGGGACCGCCATCGCGGTGACGGCGGTCACGTTGACGAACCAGTGCGCCGAGACGACCAGAACGGCCTTGGGCTTGGGGATCGCCGCGGCGAAGCGCTCCCACGCCTCGGTGTAACGGTTCTCTTCGATGGCGTTCATCGGGCTGCCGTGGCCGATGAACGCGGCCGGCATCAGTTCGGTCATCGCGGTCACGGCACGAGCGTAGCGGTGACCATTCACGAGGGGCCCGTCGTAGCCTGGCTCCATGCGTCGATGGCCGCTCGTGGCGAGCACGGTGATCGTGATGGCGATACTCACTTTCGAGGCGCCCGCGTCAACGGCCACGACGACGAACCTCAGCTGCGCGAGTCAAGTGGTTGCGACGTGGACGCTGCCTCGACTGGCCAACGAGACGATTGCGGTGTCCGTGGACGCGCTCGACATCGGCGCGATGGGCCCGGCGGCGCGCGACGGCTACGGGGGGCTCTTGCTCTTCGGCCCGACAGCACCCGCGAAGTTCAGCGCCATCGTGGCCACGCTCCAGCGCGAGACGCCTGGCCTCAACGCCATGCTCGTCATGACCGATCAGGAGGGCGGCGGGGTCGAGCGTCTCAGGAACCTCGTCGCCACGCTCCCGTGGGCCCAGACGATGGGCAAGAACCTGACCGCGGCGGAGATCACGGCCGAAGGCGCGCGGGTGGGCCGATCGATGGCCTCGGCCGGTGTGAACACCGACCTTGCTCCGGTGCTCGACGTCGACGGGCGCGCCGTCGAGCCCGGTGCCACCGATCCCGACGGCTATCGCTCGTTCAGTGGTGTGTCGTCAGTCGCGGCGAACGACGGGGTCGCCTTCATGAGGGGGCTCGAAGAGGCCGGCGTCACCGCAGTCGTCAAGCACTTTCCCGGACTCGGTGGTGCATCGGGCAACACCGATGACGCTCCCGCGGCAACCGTGCCGTGGGCGACGCTCGAGAAATCGGGCCTCATCCCCTTCAAGGACGCGGTACAGCTTGGTGCCACTTCGGTGATGGTGTCGAACGCCACGGTGCCTGGTCTCTCCGCGCTGCCGTCGAGCATTTCGCCCGTCGTGATGAAGGTGCTGCGACAGCAACTGGGCTTTACTGGCCTCATCGTCACCGACTCCCTCTCGGCCCGGGCGCTCGGCGCCATTCATCTCAGCGTGCCAAGCGCGTCGGTGCGCGCGATCGCCGCGGGGGCCGACCTCGTCCTCGCCGGCACGCCCGCGTCAAGCGCGGCGTCCCTGGAGTTGGCCCAGGCGACATCGAACGCCATCCAAGGCGCCGTCGCCGATGGGACGCTGTCCCTGGCGACGCTGCGCGCCGCCGCCGCTCAGGTCCTCGCGAGCCGCAACAACGTCGCCTGTCCCGCGTCGTCGGGCTAGCTCCGCGACCGCTCGAGTGCGAGGGCGCGCACGACCACTTCAATGATGGCGTCGGGGCTCGACGTGATCGCCACGACCAGACCGCGCTCGTCCTCGGCGAGCGGCTCGAGTATCGCGTACTGCGAATCGAGGAGCGAAGCCGGCATGAATGTCGAAGGCCGGGCATTGACGCGCGCCGCCACGATCTCCGTCGGTCCATCGAGCAAGACGAAATACGCGTCGGGCACGAAGTCGCGTAGTACGTCGCGGTACTGGCGCTTCAGAGCCGAGCACGCGGTGACCGAACTCCGTCGGGCGAGCTCGTCGGCTCGAATGCGAAGCCCGGTCTCGCGCAGCCAGGGGAGTCGGTCGTCATCACTGAGCGCGTGCGCCGAAGCCATCTTCGCGCGATCCTCCGGCGAGTGGAGCCAGTCCGAGTCGATGAAGTCGAAGCTAAGTCGCTCGGCGAGGCGCGAGGCGACGGTCGTCTTGCCCGAACCCGAAACGCCCGTCACGACGATGGACCACACGAAGGTTTCGCCGCGGGCAGGAAGATGGTTCGGACTCGCCGATGGCGCGCTCAGCGCCGTGCTCGTTTGGTCGCGATGGGTGCACGCTTTGGACTGCGGCGCGTGCTCTGGTCATCGGCGTTCACCAACCGACTAATGAGCGACCGAATCTCATCGGGCTTTAGCTGCAGAGTGGCGTCGCCCACTGGGAGTTCTACTCGCTGGAGCCGCGGGCCCTCGGAGACGAATGGCGACGCGAACGTCCAGACGCCATCGCGCCGGGCGATGGCGAGAGCCCGGTCGCGCAGCTCCTTGCGACCGACCGAGAGACGAAGGTGCATCATCGCCGACTGGACGGGATATGGCAGAACTTCGACGCCGGGCACGTCCTTGAGGGCTCGGCCGATGGCGACGGCGTGTCGGTGGTACCTCGGCATCATCGGCAGGCGCCGGTCGAGCGCGGACATCGCCGCCGCCGCGAAGGGCCACATCGCCACCAACCGGCCGCCGTGTCGGGTGCGCCAGGTCGAGACCTCGTCGATGACGTCCTCCTCGCCCGTGACGCAGCAGCCGGTGAGGCCACCCAGCCCCTTATAGAAGGACACGTAGACGGTGTCAAAGAGCGCGGCCACCTCGCTGAGCGTCTTGCGGTAGTACGGCGTCGCCTCCCAGAGTCGCGCCCCGTCGAGGTGAACGGCGGCACCACGCGCGCGGGCCCACTCGACCTGTGAGGTGAGTTCATCCCACTTCGGCAGGGTGCCGCCGAGGTCCCGCTGTGGCAGTTCGATCAGTAGCGATCCCACCGGCTCGTGCACACGTTCGAGGCTGGCGAGCGAGAGCGGTTCGTTGCGCGAACCGACCGGGATGGCGAAGAGTCCGTGGAGCTGCTGGTAGCCCCGCTCCTCGTGCGAGTCGAGGTGGCACGCCGGATGAAACGCGACGGACTTGGCTCCTCGCCGCTCCCCGTGCACGCGCAGCACGATCTGCTGGGCCATCGTTCCCGTTGGCAAGAAGAGTGCCGCGGGCTTGGCCAAGAGCTCGGCGACGCGAACCTCAAGGTCGCGAACCACGCCGCCGACGCCGTAGATGTCGATCGCCGTGTCGGGAGGGATCAGTTCAAGCCACTCGCTCGCTCGGCGTCGTCCGTGGCTCCAAAGAAAGCGGGTGCAGGTCATCGCGACCGCTTCGGCTTCGGCGTCACGAGAGAACGGTGCGCTTTGGCGCGAAGTTGGGCGAGTCTCGCGGGCAGGGGGAGGGCTCATGCACCACATCCTAAGAAGCGGGCGAACTCGCGAAAAGGGGCTCGAGGGCGACGGCGTCGTCCCAGGATTCCCCAACCAGATGCCGATACAGTGGCGCTCGTGAGTCGAGAGCCGTCGCGACGGGGCGACGCGGACAGGAGCAGCGAAAAATGGTGAGGAATCCTTACGATGAGATGCCAGACGTCCCCTCGTTCGAGGTCACGTCGGAGGATTTCGTGGACGGCGGAACGCTGAAGCCGGCCCAGGTGAGCGGAATGATGGGCGCGGGGGGCGAAGACGCCTCACCGCAGCTGTCCTGGCGCGGCTTTCCCTCCGAGACCAAGAGCTTTGCGGTCACCGTCTACGACCCAGTGGCACCGACCGCCTCGGGCTTCTGGCACTGGGCCGTCTTCAACATTCCCGTGACGACGACTTCGCTGCCGTCAGGCGCGGGCGACGACGCCGGAAGCGGTCTGCCCGAAGGTGCCGTGCAACTCGCCAACGACGCGGGTCTGAAGCGCTACATCGGCGCCGCGCCGCCGCGGGGCCACGGGGAGCACCACTACTACGTTGCCGTCCACGCGGTCGATGTGCCGACGCTCGAGCTCGGGCCCGACGCGACGCCCGCCTACCTCGGCTTCAATCTGTTCATGCACGCGATTGCTCGCGCGGTCATCGTGGGCAAGTACGAGCAAGTGTGACGTCCCGCTTGGCTCGTTGAGCGCAGGCGTTCTATTTCTTTTGTAGAACACGATCGACGACCACCGGGAGAAAATTTTTGCGACGGTCCGGTGACGGAGTCTGACGCGCCGCTGCAATGGCCATAGTTTGGCGCAACCCCGCCGTAGACTCACCTCAACGCGCGATGCGCGATGTCGGGGTGGAAAGCGAGCTCTAACTGAGCGATCTGGACGACCAACTGCTGGGCCTGCACGAGTTGCTCGAGGCGATGCCCGACGGCGTTGCCGTCCTGGACGATCGCGGAATCATTCGCGACATCAACGAGTACCTCGTCCTCTTGACGGGGTTCACGCGCGAGGAGCTGCTCGGTGAGGGGATCGAGTTCCTCGTGCCGCCTCGGCACGGCGTGGCCCAGGCGATCGTCGGGGCGGAACTCAGCCTGCTCCACAAGGTTCAGGAGATCGGCAAGGACCAGGTGCTGACGGCGCATTCAAAGGACGGCGGCGAGATCGCCATCGACCTCTTCCTCTCGCGACTCCAGCGCGAGGACGGGGCGTGGAGCGTCGTGACGATTCGCGACACCACCGCGCGCCGGGCGGCCCGCAAGATCCTGACCGAATCCGAGCTGCGCTTTCGCCTCGCCTTCGAGGACAACATGGCGCCCATGATCTTCACCGACGCCGAGGACCGGATCATCGCGGCCAACGATGCCTTCTGCCAGATGATGGGACGCACGAGGGAGGAGCTCTTCAACTTCGACGCGAAGCCGTTCACCTACCCCGACGACATGGGCATCACCGAGGAGATCCACCGGCAGATCACCCACGGCGAGGCGGAGCAGGTCCGCTATACCAAGCGGTACCGTTCACAAGAACGGCTCGATGATCGTGGCCGAGGTGTCGAAGTCGCCCGCGCGCGACGAAAACGGCAACACCCTCTACTACGTGATCTCCGAGCGCGACATCACCGAAAACGTGAAGCGCGACCAGATGCTGGCGCTCATGGCCGAAGTGAACAAGCTCGCGATGCACGCCTCGGACGAGCTTGCCTTCCTCCAACAGCTCTGCGATGTCCTGGTGGAAGTGGGCGGCTTCGCACTGGCCTGGATTGGCGTGATGTCGCTCACCGAGCCAGGCGCCGTCGACATTGTGTGCGCGGCGGGCGCGACCGACTACGTCTTCGAGGGCATCGTTTCGACGGACGAGACGAGGGCCAACGGCCAGGGACCGGTCGGCGTGGCGCTGCGCACCAATCAGAGTCAGGTCATCAACGATCTGGCCACTCACGTGCCGTTCGAGCCGTGGCGCGAACGCGCCGCCGAATTCGGCTTAGGTTCGTGCACGTCGATACCCGACGAGATCGACGGGCGCCGCGCCGCCCTCAACATCTACGCCAAAACCGCCGAGGCGTTCGACGAGGCGACGGTAAAAGGGCTCGAGGGCATCGTGCGAGAGGCCGAGTTCGCCATCGCGCACGTGCGCTCAGTGCGCGACACCCAGACCGCGCTCGAAGAGACGACAGTCGCCATGCGGACCCTGCGCGAGGCCGAAGAGACCCTGGCCAACTCCGAGCAGCGTTTTCGCCTGGCCTTCGAGGACAACATGGCGCCGATGGTGTTCAGCGACTACGACGACTTGGCTATCGCCGTCAATGACGCCTTCTGCGACATGGTCGGCTACTCCCGCGAGGAGCTGCTCGGCCAGGACTCGGTGCAGTTCACGTGGCCCGAGGACATCGGCATCACCGAAGAGACGCACCAGCGCCTGAAAGCGGGCGAGGTCGATCAGATCCGCTACGTTAAGCGCTACCTGCGCAAGGACGGTCGCGTCATCGTCGCCGAAGTGGCGCGGTCGGCGGCGCGCGACGCCTCGGGCAAGACCCTCTACTTCCTCAGCTCCGAGCGCGACGTCACCGAGGAGCGGGCCCTCAACGCGCAGCTCTCGTACCAGGCGATGCACGACTCGCTCACCGGCCTCGCCAACCGGTCCCTCTTCGAGGATCACTTGGCCCAAGCCCACTCGAGGGTGGTGCGCCAGGGCGGCTACGCCGCCGTTCTCTCGCTCGACCTCGACGACTTCAAGGGCGTGAACGACACCCACGGCCACCTGATGGGCGACCAGCTGCTGATCGCCATCGCTCGACGCCTGGAGCTGGCCACGAGATCGACCGACACCCTGTGCCGCTTGGGCGGTGACGAGTTCCTCTACCTCGCCGAGGGACTCGCCACGGCCGGCGAAGCCGAGGAGGTCGCCAACCGCCTGCTCGACGTCTTGACCGAGCCCTTCACCTTCAACGATTTCGATCTGGACCAGCACGTGAGCATCGGCGTTGTCGTTTTTGACGGATCGAGCCCGAATTTCAAGGAGTGCGTCCAACGCGCCGACGTGGCGCTGTACGAAGCCAAGCGGCTGCGCCGGGGCCGGCACCTCGTCTTTGACCCGAGCATGCACCAGTCAGCGATCGACCGCTTCTCACTCGTTCAGGAGCTGCGTCACGCCCTCCTCGCGGGCGACCTATCGATGTACTACCAGCCCATCTTCAACCTCGCGACGACCGAGGTCGTGGGATTCGAGGCGCTCATGCGCTGGCGGCACGCGGCGCAAGGCTGGATCACGCCAGACGTGTTCATTCCGTTGGCCGAGCAGAGCGACCTCATCTTGGAGTTGGGTGCTTTCGCCATGCGCGAAGCGGTGGCGGCGGCGAGCTCGTGGAAGAGCGAGGACGGCGCCGCGGGGCCCTACGTCACCGTCAACCTCTCGGCCCACCAGTTCTATAGCCCCGGCCTCATCACGATGATCGAAAACGAGCTCGCCGACAGCGCACTGGAGTCAAACCGGTTGATCGTCGAGATCACCGAGCGCGTAGCGCTGCTTGACGCGACCGAGACCATGAACACGATCAGGCAGTTGACCGGCATCGGGGTCGGTATAGCGCTTGACGACTTCGGCACCGGGTATTCGTCTCTGTCCTACCTCGCGCTGCTTTCACCCTCGATCATCAAGATCGACCGGTCCTTTGTGAGCCCGGAGTTGCAGAACGACCAATACTCGACGCTGCTCGAGGCGATCGTCTCGCTGGGTCGCAAGCTCAAGACCACGGTGCTCGCCGAGGGCATCGAGAACCGCCAGCAGTTCGATCAGCTGCGCCGTCTGGGTTGCGAGCTTGGTCAGGGCTTCTTCTTTTCTGAGGCGGTACCCGGCGCCGAGGTGGCGGCCATCCTCGGTCGAGCCGCGAGCGACTGGGCGTCCTAGACCTGGCGCGGAACGGTGGTCTAAGGCGAGAACTCGCAGCGGTCCAGAGTGAAACACTTCCCAGGTGTCCTGAGCGGCCACGAACTGTCAACTTCCCAAAGAAGCTTCTCCGTCTCCTTTCCCTTGGTTCCATGCACAGTGCTACGTTCGCGGGGGATTGAGCAAGGGAGATGATCGTGGAAGCCACTGGGCCCGAGAACATCAGCGAAGAGGCGCTCGAATTCATGTCAGACGCGGTTGTGACCCTCGACGCGACGGGAAAGATCTAGTCGTGGAACGCGGCTGCGCAGTCGCTGCTCGGCTACACCGCTGAGAGCATGGTCGGCGGCTCGATGGTCCCCGTCATTCCCGAGGAGTTTCGCGCGCGACACGTGGCTGGCTTCCATGCCGCAATCGATTCCGGGACGCTCAAACATGAGGGTCGCGCCGGGCACGTGCGAGCTACGACTGTTGACGGTCGCGTCATCGACCTAGCCATGACGCTGGGCTTGTTGAAACACCCCGACGGTACGGCGGCGGGCGCGGTGGCTGTTCTTCGGCCCCTCGTCGACGTCGAGCCGTTTGCGTTGTAGCGTCTCGACTCGGCGCAGGCGTGGCGATCGAGGTGCGGGGCTAGAGATGGTGGGGCGGACGCTCGTCGCGGTCGCGGCGAAGTCGGGTGATCTCCGCACGGAGTCGCTCGATCTCCTCACGCAGCGAACGCACGAGGGCGCGTAGTTCGCCGATCTCGCTGTCCCGGTCAGCCACGAGTTCGCCGTCTGACTGATGGGTTGATCAGGGGAAGAGACCGCGAAGCCGGGTCGCCTCGGCGATGCGCTCGACGCCGACCACGAGTGCGGTGTCGCGCAGGGCCACGTCGAGCTGGAGGTGGCGCTCCCACACCGCGTCGAAGGCGTCCTGCATGGTCCTTTCGAGGCGCCGCTTGAAGAGGTCGCCCTCCCACATGAATCCCTGGAGGTCCTGGGCCCACTCGAAGTAGGAGGCCACGACGCCGCCGGCGTTGGCCAAGACGTCGGGCACGACGGGGATGTTGCGACTGGCGAGCACCGCGGCACCCTCGGCCGTGGTCGGACCGTTCGCCGCTTCGACCATGATCGAGGCGGTCATCATTTCGGCGACCTTGTCAGTGATCACGCCGCCGAGGGCGGCCGGGATCGCGATGTCGCTCGGCAGGGCGAACAGCTCATTGGCGTTGACCTCTTCGGCGCCCGGGTAGCCGAGGACCGACTTCGTCTCTTCGAAGTGGGCGGTCATCTTCTCGTGGTCGATGCCCTCGGGCACATGGATCGCGCCGTTGATGTCCGCCAGCCCGACGACCTTCATGCCGCGCTGGCTCATGACTTTCACGAGTGGCGCTCCGACCTTGCCGTACCCCTGGATCACCACTCGCTGACCCTCGGGACTGCGGCCGAGCTTGCCCAAGAGACCGACCGTGCAGATCGTGACGCCGATCGACGTGGCGCCGGCGTGACCGAGGGTGCCACCGATGGCGAGGGGCTTGCCGGTCACGACGCCCGGCAGGCTGGCGCCGCGCAGCATCGACACGGTGTCCATGATCCAGCTCATCACCTGAGGATCGGTATTGATGTCGGGTGCGGGGATGTCGCGGTCGGGGCCGATCATCGGCGCGATGGCGTAGGCGTAGCGACGCGTCAGGCGTTCGAGCTCACCACGCGAGAGCAGCGACGGATCGACTTTCACGCCGCCTTTCGCCCCGCCGTAGGGAATGTTGACGACGGCGCACTTGATCGACATGTCGGCGCTCAGTGCGGCGATCTCGTCGATGTTCACGCTCGGGTGGAAGCGGATGCCGCCCTTGCCCGGGCCCCGCGAGGAGTTGTGCTGGATGCGCCAGCCGACGAACATCCGGATGTCACCCGTGTCCATGCGCACCGGCACCGCCACCTCGAGGATCCGCTCGGGGGTGATGATGCGGGTGATCATGCCGTCGTCGAGACCGAGCAGGTGGCCCGCCTCCTCGATCAACGTGCTGACGCGAAGCCAGGGATTTAGTTCGTCGGGGAGCTCTTCGTGAAGACGCGTGACCATGTGCCACCAGCTTTTGTGAATGGAAAGCGCCGTTGCTTTCTCTCTCCAGGTTACGTTAGATGGCGCCTCGGTCGGGAACGTGTCTCGTGGATGAACAACGCCTTCCGATACTGTGACGAACAAGGAGGGGACGGCGATGAAGATCTCGACGATGCTCGGCTACGCCGGAGGCTTCAAGCAGGCCGCCAAGGATGTCGCCGAGATGGAGCGGGCCGGTCTCGACCTCGTGTGGGTCGCCGAGGCCTACGGCTTCGACAGCCCGTCACTCATGGGCTATCTCGCGGCCCTGACCGATCGCGTGGAGATCGGCGCGGCGATCTTGCCGATCTACACCCGCACCCCGACCTTGCTCGCGATGACGGCGGCCGGTCTGGACGCCCTCTCCGACGGGCGCTTTCACCTGGGACTCGGCGCATCGGGCCCGCAAGTCATCGAGGGCTTCCACGGCGTCGCCTACCGCGATCCCCTCGGGCGCACGCGCGAGATCGTCGAGATCTGCCGCGAGGTGTGGCGACGCGAAGCACCTCTCGTGCACGAGGGCAAGCACTTCACCTTGCCGCTGCCCGCCGGCGAGGGCACGGGGCTCGGCAAGCCGCTCAAGATCATCGCCCACCCACTGCGCAGCGAGATCCCGATCTGGATCGCCTCGCTCGGCGAGAAGAACGTCGCCATGACCGCCGAGATCGCCGACGGCTGGCTGCCCATCCTCTTCATTCCCGAGCGGGCGCGGGCGGTCTGGGGCGCGGCGCTCGACCGGGGCAAGGCCAAGCGTGATCCCGCCCTCGGCGAGCTGATGGTGAGCGCAGGGGGCATCCTTGCCATCGGCGAGGGTGACGAGGTGACGGGGCTGCGCGAGCTCCAGCGCCCGGGCGTCGCGCTCTACGTCGGTGGCATGGGCGCCAAGGGCAAGAACTTCTACAACGAGCTCGCCGTGCGCTACGGCTTCGAGAAGGAAGCGGAGGTCATCCAAGACCTCTACCTCGCGGGCAAGAAAAAAGAGGCCGAAGCTGCCGTGCCACGTGAGTTCCTCGAGCTCACGACCCTCTGTGGCCCGAAGGGCTACGTGAAAGAGCGCGTCGAAGCATTCCGCGAAGCGGGAGTCACCCACCTGCAGGTCCACCCCGCGCCACTACCCGGCCAGAGCGCCACGTCGCTCATCGCAACGTTAAAGGAGTTGGTCTAGGCCCCCGCGCGTGGCGTCACGTCCGCCCGAGGCGAGCCAGGCCTCGTGCATGACGGCGTAGGCGCCGCCGGCGGCGAGCAGCTCCTCGGGCGTGCCGATCTCGACGACGCCGCCATCGTCAATGACGACGATCCGGTCGGCGCGCTGGGCCGTCGTGAGGCGGTGGGCGATCAGGATCGCCGATCGGCCCTCGAGGAGCTGGTCGAGGGCCCGCTCGATGACGATCTCGCTCTGGAGGTCGAGCGACGAGGTCGCCTCGTCGAGGATCAGCACGCGCGGCCGGGCGAGGAAGGCCCGCGCGAGGGCCAGCTGCTGACGTTCGCCCGCGGAGAGCGTCTGGCCCCGCTCGTGCACCGGCGTGTCGATTCCCTCGGGCATCCGATCCACGAGCTCGCGCAGGCCCACCACGTCGACGGCCGTCTCGAGCTCCTCTTCGGAGGCGCTGGGGCGCCCGAAGAGGAGGTTGGTGCGGATCGAGCCGGCGAAGAGGAAGGGCTCCTGGGGCACGACGCCGAGCTGCGAGCGCAGCGAGCGCAGCGTCACCGTTCGAATGTCGATCCCGTCGATCAGAACTCGCCCCGAGGTCGGGTCGTAGAAGCGGTTCGCGAGCTTGGCCATCGTGGATTTGCCAGCCCCCGTGGGCCCGACGAAGGCGACCGACTCGCCGGGAGCGATCTCGAGGTTGATGTCGTGCAGGACAGTTTCGCCCGGTACGTAGTCGAAGCTCACCTGATCGAAGGTGATGCGCCCTTCGATCGGGGGCAGGGGCTTGGCGCCCTCGAGCTCGTTCACGCTGGGCGTGATCTCTATCAGCTCGCGCAGCCGGATGATCGACGAGCGTCCCTGCTGGAGCGTGTTGTACTGCTGGACGAGCAGCTGGATCGGAGCGAAGAACCGGTTCAGGTAGAGGAAGAAGGCGATGAGGTAGGCAACGTTGAGCTGGTGCTCGAGCACCATGTGGCCGCCGATGCCGAGCAGGAGAGCCTGGCCCAGGATTCCGATCATTGTGGTCGAGGGGCCGTAGATGGCGTTCACGCGACCGGTGTAGGTGTTGGCGTCGCGGTAGGCGCCCACCACGTGGCGGTGATTGCGGATATTGCGCCGCTGGCGGTTGGTCGCCGTGACGACTCGGATGCCGTAGAGCGACTCCGACAGGTCGGCCAGCACCAGGGCGATGCGGTCGCGGCTCAAGAGGTAGCCCTTCTCTGAGGCGTGGTGGAACCAGATCGTGAAGACGAAGAGCAGCGGCACGACGAGCAGCACGGTCCAGGCCGCGAGGGTGACGTTGAGTTCGAACAGGATCGCCGTGATCACGATCATGGTGAGTCCCTGGAGGGCGAACTGGCTGACGCCGTCCTGGATCAGCTGCTGGAGGTTCTCGATGTCGCTCGTCATGCGGCTCATGAGGACCCCGGCCTTCTCCTCGGTGAAGAAGTCGAGGCTCAGGCGTTGGAACTGGGTGAAGACCCGGATGCGCAGGTCGTGCATGACCCGCGAGGCGAGCTTGCCGGTCACGTCGACCTGCACCCGCTGGAAGTAGACGCTGAGGAGGGCCAGCACCAGGTAGGCCAGCGCGCAGGCCGCGATCACCGCGAGGTTGTGGTGGCTCTCCATGCCGTTCTTGATGGCGAACTCGGTGAGCAGCGGTCCGGCCTGCAGTGTCAGGCTGATGACGATGACGAGGGCCGACCCGGCGACAACCCACTTGGGATAGACCGCGAGGAGTTTGGGCAGGGTGAGGCGCTGGCGCTCTTTGGCGTTGGGCAGCTGCGTGAAGTTGACGTGGGACTTCGGGTGCTCGGGCTCGGTGGCGAGGAGTTTCGTGGCCTCGTCCATCAGCTCGGGCGGAATGCCCCCGAAGGGCAGGCCAGCGCGAGCGCTCGCGGCCGAAGCGCTGCCACCGAACATGGCGCCACCGGCGAAGCCGCCCCAGCCCATCAGTCCTCGCCCTCGCCGGTGACCTGGGCCAGGATCTCGGAGTAGAGCGGCACCTCCGCGATGAGCCGCTCGTGGGTTCCTGTCGCCAGGACGCGGCCTTCGTCGAGCAGGATCACGCGGCTCGCCAGGGCGATCGTCGAGATGCGGTGTGCGATGACGATCGTGGTGCGCTGGGTGAGAAGTCCACGCAGGGACTCGTAGATGCCCGCCTCGATGTGCACGTCGATCGCGCTCGTGGCGTCGTCGAGTACGAGTATCGGCGGGTTGAGCAAGAGGGCGCGCGCGATGGCGACCCGCTGGCGCTGGCCCCCCGAGAGGGTGTAGCCGCGCTCGCCGATCACGGTGTCGTAGCCCTCGGGCAGCCGCACGATGAACTCGTCGGCGTTGGCCGCTCGGGCGGCCGCCTCCACCTCTTCGAGCGTCGCCTCGGGCCGTCCGTAGGCGATGTTGTCGCGGATCGAGATGGAGAAGAGGAACGGCTCGTCGAGCACGACGCCGACGTTCTGGCGCAGCGAGTGCAGGGTCACGTCGCGCACGTCATGGCCGTCGATGGTGACCGCGCCGTCGGTGACGTCGTAGAAGCGCGTCAACAGGCGCGCCACCGTCGATTTGCCCGAGCCGGTGCGTCCGACGATGGCCACGGTCTCGCCGGGCTCGATCCGCGCGTCGAAGTCAACCAGGATTTCGGCGCCGTTTTCGTACGTGAAGTTCACGTGGTCGAAGTCGATCGCGCCCTCGACATGCTCGAGGTCGTAGGCGCCCGGGCGGTCGACGATCTCGGGGTTCTCGTCGAGGATCTCGAAGATGCGCTCGGCGCTCGCTTTGGCGCGCTGACCCATCATCACGAGCTGTCCGAGCATCATGAAGGGGGCTTGGAGCATCAAGAGGTACACGTTGAAGGCGAGAATCTGGCCGATGCCGAGCTTGCCGTCTATGACCATCCAGCCGCCGAAGAAGAGAACCAGCGCCAGACCGAGCTGGGGGAGGTTCTGCACCCAGGGCGACCAGATCGCGCGTTGGTTGGCGTCCTTGATGTAGGCCCAGGCGACACGTTCCGCTGCGTCGGCCAAGCGGTCGATCTCGGCCTCCTCCTGGGCGAAGGCCTTCACGACGCGCACGCCGTTCACATTCTCGTCCACCACCGTCGCCACTTCGGCCAGACGCGCCTGGGTGATCCAGGAGATGGGGAACATGACCTTGCGCATCTTCATGCCCACGACGTAGAGGATCGGCATCACGGTGAGGGCGATCAGCGCGAGCAGCCAGTTGATGTGGAGCATGAAGCCAAAGGCGATGATCCCGATGCAGCACTGCACGAGGATCAGCGGCGCGAAGGTCGAGTACATCTGGACGCTGCGGATGTCGCTGTTGGCGCGGCTGATCAGCTGGCCGGACTGGACCCGGTCGTAGAAGCTGAACGACAGCCACGCGAGGTGCTCGTAGATGAGCGAGCGAAGGTCGGCTTCGACGTTGTAGGCCACGTAGTACAGGTACTGGCGCGAGACCATGCCGGTGATGCCGGCGAGGACACCGACGAAGAGGATCTCTGTGACGGCCCGAGCGAGCGACCCCGCGTGCCGCTCGAGCGTGCGGTCGATGTCCGAGCTCAGCATGTTCGGCACCAGGACCTGGAAGATCAGGCTGACGAAAGAGAGCCCAATCGCGGCGAAGAATGCGGCGCGGTGCGACTCGATGACGGGCAGCACCCGTCGCCACCACGACAGGCCGGCGTCCCTGGCGATTTGGCGACGCGGACCGGGGTACGTCGAGGTGACCCCGCCGAGGGGATTCGCCGGACCCTCTCGATCGAGCTTGTTTCGCTCGGAGAGGGAGAATGCCACGGAACAATTCTAACGGTCGACATGTTTCGATCGGTCTGGGCGACGCCGGCTTCGGTGGGCACGAGCGAGGGACGTAGTGTGACCACGTGGGTTCACTGGTTGTGGTGCAGCATCCCGTCGTCGCCGACAAGGTCCGCCAGTTGCGTGACGCGCGCACGTCGAACGCCGACTTCCTGCGCCTGGCGGGCGAGATCTCGCGATTCGTCGCCTACGAGGCCTTTCGCGACACGCCGGTCACCAAGACGACCGTCGACACACCCGTGAAAAGAGGTGCGCCAGCGCTGCGCATCGATACCGAGTACGTGATCGTGCCCATCCTGCGCGCGGGGCTTGGTATGAGTCCCGCGGTGCAAGAGGTGCTGCCGCACAACCGGGTCTGCCTCGTCGGGTTACGTCGCGACGAGACGACGCTCAAGCCCGACGTTTATCTCGACGGCCTTCCCGACACCCTGGCGAGCGTGCACGTGGTGGTCTGTGACCCGATGCTCGCAACCGGCGGCTCGCTCGACTGCGTGCTCGAGATGCTGCGCGCGCGCGGCGCGGGTGAGACGACGGTGCTCTGTCTCATCGCCGCCCAGGCGGGAGTCGACTTTGTACTGACGCGTCACCCCGACATCGCGATCGTCGCGGCCGCCCTCGACGCGGAGTTGAATGACGTGGGCTACATCGTGCCGGGACTGGGCGACGCGGGGGACCGCCTCTTCGGTCCGCCGGCCCATCGCGCCTAGAGACCGATGTCTTCGTCCCACAGTTCGGGGTGGGAGGCGATAAAGGTACCGAGGAGCTCGATGCACGCGGGGTCCTCGAGCAGCACGATCTCGACCCCGAGTTCGCGTAGCCAGTCGTGCCCCCCGTAGAAGTTGTCGGCCTCGCCGATGACGACCGCGCCGATGTTGAACTGACGCACCAGACCCGAGCAGTACCAGCACGGTGAGAGGGTCGTGACCATCACGCAGTCGGGGTAGTCCCGTCGCCGACCGGCCTTGCGGAAAGCGTCGGTCTCGGCGTGGACCGAGGCGTCGTTCTCCTGTACGCGGCGGTTGTGGCCCGAGCCGAGCAGCGCGCCGTCGCGGGTAAAGAGCGCAGCACCGATAGGAATGCCGCCCTCCGCGAGGCCGAGGGTCGCCTCGGCGAAGGCCGTTCCGAGCATGGTGCGCGCGAGTGAGAGGTCGAGGGGCGTTCGTGAAGAGGTCATCGACTAAGTATGCTCCTGCCGTGAGTAGAGGCACCTACGTGGTAGATGTCGGGAGCCAGCGGGTCGAACTGCCGATTGTCTCGATGAGCGATGACCTCGCGCTCGCCCTGCTCATCACGGTCGATATGGGCATCGCCTTCATGGAGCGGGCCGGCGAGGAGCTGGCCCAGGTCCTCGCTCCCTACGACGTTGACATCGTCGCGACGGTCGCCACGATGGGCATCCCCGTGGCCGTGGAGGTGACGCGCCACCTCGGGCTTGACCAGTACGCCGTGCTCCACAAGACGCCGAAGATCCACTTGGCCGACGCGGTCAGCGAACCGGTCCGCTCGATCACCACCGGGGTGACCCAGCGGCTTCTCTTCGACCGAGCGCGCATCGAGGACGTGGCCGGTCGACGCGTCGCCATCGTCGACGACGTCATCTCGACGGGCGCCTCAACGGGGGCGTCGCTCCGGCTGCTGCGCGGCGTGGGGGCGAATGTCGTGGCGATCGGCACGCTCGTCACCGAGGCCGGACTCTGGCGAGCGGCGCTCGGCGAGGACGCGGCAATGGTGAGGGCGCTCGGCTCCATCCCGGTCTTTCGCCCCGACGGCACGGGCGGTCTGGTCGAGGATTGGAACGGGTAAGGGCCCCATCGCGAAGCTAGGCCGAGGGATCGAGCTCGCGTTGGCGTTTCACTTGTCGGGCGACGTTGCCCGTCGTCTTCTCGAGCACGTAGTAGACGAGGCCCGCGATGACAATCCCGGACTCGATGGAGAAGTCGGCCCCGCCGTACCAGCCGGCCGCGCACACCCCGTGGACGAGCTTGGCCGCGCACGCCGCGCCGTAGTGGTTCGAGACCGGCGTCATCCAGTGGAAGGGGAAGTTCACCGGTGGCGGCGCCTTGGAGAAGGCCAGCGTCGCGCACACCAGTCCCACCACGAAGGCGACGATCGCGCTCCAGTTGATGCCGCTGCGTCCCACGTAGTAGAGGCTGCCGCGATCCTGGCGCTGCAGCTCGGACGCGCTGTAGCGATACCTGCGCAGCAGCCAGTCGACCATCATGATGGCGAACCACGGCGCGATCCAGACGATGATCACCCCGACGAACTCCTTCATGTAAAGCGAGAAGGTGGACTGGAACTCGGCGTAGATCGTGAGACCCCCCGCGAGGGCCGAGTCGAGCACCACGGCCTGGTAGCGCTTGAGGCGCAGCCCCATTGCCTGGAGCGACACGCCCGAGGAGTACAGGTCGAGCGAGTTGATGCCAAAGAGCTGCACGATGGCAAAGATCAGGAAAAGTACGACGACCCAGCTCGGGATGGTGTGCTGTATGTGCAGGACCTCGAAGGGGTTGGCGCCGTTCCAGGCAGTCGACTGCGCGCTCGAGGAGAGGAAGGTGAAGGTGGCTGCGCCGAGGATCATCATGGCGATCTCGGGCAACGCGGTCGCGGCGAAGACCCACCCGACGATCGCGCCCTTCTTGGCGTTGCGGGGAAGGTAGCGGGTGTAGTCGTTGCCGCACTCGGTCCAGCCGAGTCCCGAGAGCGCGATCGTGAAGGCGAGGCCCGCGGTGTAGAGCTCCCATCCGCCACCGAATCCCTTGAAGCTGGCCGAGCCGTGGCGAAAGTCGTAGACCGCGAGCAGCACGAAGATCGCCCCGAAGGGGATGATGAGCGCCCGCAGGATTTTCACCATCGTGGCGTGGCCGAGGTAGGGCATGACGGCCTGGATGGCGGCCGCGAGCACAATGAAGACAACCTTGAGCGCCGACGACACGTGAACGCCCGCCATCTGGGAGAGCACGATGGCCGCCCCGACGATAAGGATGAGGCCTTCGGTCTCGAAGCCGAGCTGGGTGATCCAGTTGAAGAAGCTCAGCAGGCGTGACCCGCGCGCGCCAAAGGACGCGCGCGTGATGATGAAGGCCGTCGTGCCGGCCTCGGGTCCCTGGAGCGAAGCGAGACCGAGGAGGAAGAAGGAAAGGTTGCCCAGAATGATGATGCTGAGCGCCGTGTAGAAGCTGAACCCGAATCCCATGAGCAGCGCGCCGTAGATGAAGTACTCGACGTTGATGGCCGATCCCGCCCAGAGGGCGCCGATGTTGCGCGGGGTCGCCCAGCGCTCGGACTCGGGGATGAAATCGATTCCGTGCTGTTCGACGTGGAACGCCGGATCGCCCGGCGATCCGTCATGGGACTCGATGGTCGCCACTGGGCTGCCTCCCTGGGTAGATGTGCTCTTCGTGACGACTCCGTGAGGTGCTAGTCGTACGCGCCCAGTATGCCGGAAACAACCTGTGGAAAAGAGGTGTCAGGCGTGAATTCTCACAGACGTAACAATTC